>JAESFW010000101.1_pt1 | contig 123388 bp, 96 predicted proteins | sample 9269481 | NCBI WGS metagenome assembly JAESFW01 (sample SAMN14515350, study PRJNA621654) | algae metagenome | isolation source: Lyngbya sp. HA4199-MV5 and co-occurring heterotrophs from soil with... | place: USA: Ahupuaa O Kahana State Park, Hawaii | collected 2009-07-21 | reverse complement strand
CTCCGAGCCTCGAGGAAATCTCGAACGAGCTCGCCGGCAAGGTCAAGGTCGCCAAGCTCAACATCGACGAGAACCCGGAACTGGCCGCGCAGTACGGCGTGCGCTCGATCCCGACGCTCGCCATGTTCAAGGCCGGCGAAGTGGCTGACATCAAGGTCGGTGCTGCGCCGAAGACGGCTCTCTCCTCGTGGATTTCCACGGCGGTCGCGTGAAGCAGATCTGCTGAAATGCAAAAAGCCCGGCATGCCGGGCTTTTTTGTTGCCTTCAAACCGGCCATTCAGGGGGCCGGCTCGCCGATCACTTCGGCGGCGTGCCGTTGTCGGCCAGAACGTCGCCGACCAGATAGAGCGAGCCGCCGATCAGGATGCGCGGCGGCACCGGATCCTCGTCGACCAGGTTGGCAATGACCGTCAGCGCCTCGGCGACCGAGGAGACGGCCGAGGTTTCGAAGCCGACGGCCGCAGCGTCGCTTGCAAGCGCGACCGGATCGAGCCCGGCGTCCGATGCCCGGATCGGCACGGTGAACACCTGTTCAGCGAGATCGTGGAAGGCCCGGAAGTAACCGACCGGGTCCTTGGTGTTGATCATGCCGATGATCAGGAACAAGGGGCGCGACTCGCGCTCCTCGAAGGTCGCCATCGCTTCGGCAATCACCTGGCCGGCGCCTGGATTGTGGCCGCCATCGACCCAGATTTCCGCGTCGACGGGACCATAATGTGTGAGCTTGCCGCTGGTCAGACGCTGCAGACGCCCTGGCCACTCGACGCGGGCGAGCCCGGTCTCGATCGCCGCGTCCGACACGTCGAAGCCGGCGGCACGAACGGCGCGGATTGCCGCTGCGGCGTTGGCATACTGATGACGTCCCGGCAGCCTTGGCAGCGGCAGATCGGCAAGCCCGGCCTCGTCCTGATAGACGAGCCGGCCAAATTCTTCATGCGCCATGAAATCCTGCCCGTAGACGAAGGTCGGGCATCCCAGCCGTTCAGCCGTCGAGATCAGCACGTCGCGCGCCGTCTCTTCCTCCTGCTGGCCGATCACCACGGGGCAGCCACGCTTCATGATGCCGGCCTTTTCGGCGGCGATCAGTTCCACCCGGTCGCCGAGATAGGCCTGATGGTCGAGCGAGATCGGCATGATGACGGAGACGGCCGGGCGGGCCATCACGTTGGTGGCGTCGAAGCGTCCCCCAAGGCCGACCTCGATGATCGCCACGTCGGCCGGATGCTCGGCAAAGAGCACGAAAGTAACGGCGGTCAGGATCTCGAAAACGGTAATCTTCTCGCCGCCATTGGCTTCCGCCACACGGCGCACCGCGTCGGCGAGAACCGCATCGCTGACGAGCTTGCCCCTGCCGCCCTTGACGCCGAGACGGTAACGCTCGTGCCAGTTGACGAGGTGCGGCGAGGTATGGACGTGGACGCTGAGGCCGGCAGCCTCGAGGATCGCGCGGGAAAAGGCGGTGGCCGAGCCCTTGCCGTTGGTACCGGCGACATGGATCACCGGCGGCAGGCGGTCCTGCGGATTGCCAAGCGCTGCGAGAAGCCGGGTGATCCGGTCGAGCGACAGGTCGAACCCTTTCGGGTGCAGCGCGAGGAGTTTTTCGATCTCGTAGCCTGCTTCGCTGGCTTCCACCGCTGTCATCTCACCCGCCCCGCGCCGATCGAATGCATCACTCTTTCCGCCTGGGCCCCAGCGCGGAAATGTTCAGTCTGCCTTGTCACGCACCTGTCTTCGCCGACCGGTGCGCGAAAACCCGTTAGGCGCTTGCCGCAACCGGAAGCGCTGCAGGCTGCGTGCCGCCGTTGAGCTTGGAGGCTTCCGCCGGCTTCTTCATCAGGATCTTCAGGACCCGGGCAAGCGTCGAGGGAATGTCATGGCGCTTCACCACCATGTCGACCATGCCATGCTCCAGAAGGTACTCCGACGTCTGGAAGCCTTCCGGCAACTTTTCGCGCAGCGTCTGCTCGATCACGCGCTTGCCGGCAAAGCCGATTTCGGCTCCCGGCTCAGCCATGTGGATGTCGCCGAGCATCGCGTAGGATGCCGTGACGCCACCGGTGGTCGGGTTGGTGAGCACGACGATGTAAGGAAGGCCGGCTTCCTTCAGCATGTTGACGGCAACCGTGGTGCGCGGCAGCTGCATCAGTGACAGGATGCCTTCCTGCATGCGGGCGCCACCCGAAGCCGGGAAGATCACCAGCGGGCACTTCTCGGCGATCGCCTTTTCGAAAGCCTTGATGATCGCTTCGCCTGCGGCCATGCCGAGCGAGCCACCGATGAAGTTGAACTCGTGCACGACGGCGACGAGCTTCACGCCCTGAACGCGGCCGAGACCGGCAACGATCGTATCCTCGAGCTCGGTCTTGACGCGGCTATCGCGAAGGCGGTCGGCATACTTCTTGGAATCGCGGAACTTCAGCGGATCCTGGGCAACCTTCGGCTGCGGCAGCGCTTCGAAAATGCCGCCGTCGAACAGGTCCTTCAACCGCGCCTTGGCCGGCATCTTCATGTGGAAGCCGGACTGCGGGATGACCCACTTGTTTTCCTCGAGATCGCGATGGAACACCATCTCGCCCGTTTCCGGGCACTTGATCCAGAGGTTTTCCGGGACTTCCCGGCGGCCCAGCATCGAATTGATCTTCGGCCGAACGTAGTTTGTGATCCAGTTCACTTAGTAACTCCTGAAGATTTCCTTCGGGTTGTGCGCGCTAATATAGGCAATTATTCGGCTGCTGCGAGGCGTGCGGACCGCACGCCTGCCGAGAGCCCTCTGACCAGCGCTTCGACACCCGGAACCGTCGCATCGGTCGCCTTTCCCTCTTCGGTGAGGCTCGACGCGATCTGGTTGACGATCGCCGTTCCGACGACCACGCCATCGGCGGATGCACCGATGGCTCTTGCATGTTCCGCCGTCTTGACGCCGAAACCGACGCAGACCGGCAGAGACGTGTGCGCCTTGATACGCGCGACGGCGCCGCCAATCAACGACGGATCGGGCAGAGCCGAGCCGGTGATGCCGTTCATCGACACGTAATAGACGAAACCGGAGGTGTTTTCGAGCACCTTCGGCAGGCGACGGTCATCCGTCGTCGGCGTTGCCAGGCGAATGAAGTTGATGCCCTTTTCGAGCGCCGGGATGCAGAGCTCGTCATCCATCTCGGGTGGCAGATCGACGACGATGAGGCCGTCGATGCCGACAGCCAGAGCGTCCGTCAGAAAGCGGTCGACGCCATAGATGTAGATCGGATTGTAATAGCCCATCAGCACGATCGGCGTGCGCTGGTCGTCCTCGCGGAAGCGGCGGGCGATCTCCAGCGTCTTTTCGAGCGTCTGGCCGCCCTTCAGCGAGCGCTGACCGGCGAGCTGGATCGCCGGGCCATCGGCCATCGGGTCCGAGAACGGCATGCCGAGCTCGATGACGTCGGCGCCGGCCTTCGGCAGCGCCTTCATGATCGACACCGATGTCTCGAAATCCGGATCGCCGCCCATGAAATAGGTGACGAGGACCGGACGTCCTTCGGCCGCAACATCGGCAAAACGCTTGTCCATGCGTGCGGTCATGATCTTACTGCCCCATTCCCAGCAATTTGCCGACGGTGAAGATGTCCTTGTCGCCACGGCCGGACAGGTTCATCAGGATGATCTCGTCCTTGCCCATCTTCGGCGCGCGCTTGATGACCTCGGCGAGCGCATGCGACGGCTCGAGCGCCGGGATGATGCCTTCAAGCCGTGTCAGCGTCTGGAAGGCTTCGAGCGCCTCGTGGTCCATGATCGGTACGTATTCGACGCGGCCGACATCGTTCAGCCAGGCGTGCTCCGGGCCGATGCCGGGATAGTCCAGGCCGGCCGAAATCGAGTGGCCTTCCTTGATCTGGCCGTCGCCATCCTGCAGCAGATAGGTGCGGTTGCCGTGCAAGACGCCCGGCGAGCCGGCGGTGATCGAGGCGCAATGCTCGTCGCCGTCGATACCCTTGCCGCCGGCTTCGACGCCGACGATCTTGACGCTCTTGTCGTCAAGGAAGGGATGGAAGATGCCGATCGCGTTCGAGCCACCGCCGACGGCGGCAATGACGAGATCGGGAAGCCTGCCTTCGGCGGCCAGCATCTGTTCCTTGGCTTCCTGGCCGATGACGGCCTGGAAGTCGCGGACCATTTCCGGATAGGGATGCGGACCGGCGGCCGTGCCGATCAGATAGTAGGTGTTGTCGACATTGGTGACCCAGTCGCGCAGCGCCTCGTTCATGGCGTCCTTGAGCGTGCCGCTGCCGGCGGTCACCGGCTTGACCTCGGCACCGAGCAGCTTCATGCGGAAGACGTTCGGCGCCTGGCGCTCGACATCGGTCGCGCCCATGTAGACGACGCAGGGCAGGCCGAAGCGGGCGGCGACGGTCGCCGACGCCACACCGTGCTGGCCCGCGCCGGTTTCGGCGATGATGCGGGTCTTGCCCATGCGCTTGGCGAGCAGGATCTGGCCGATGCAATTGTTGATCTTGTGAGAACCGGTGTGGTTCAGCTCTTCGCGCTTGAAGTAGATCTTGGCGCCGCCAAGTTCGGCAGTCAGCCGTTCGGCGAAATAGAGCGGGCTCGGCCGGCCGATGTAGTGGGCGCCGAGATGTTCCAGTTCCGCCTTGAAGGCAGGGTCGTTCTTGGCGTTGTCCCACTCGTTCTGCAGGTCGAGGATCAGCGGCATCAGGGTTTCGGCGACGAAGCGGCCACCGAAGATGCCGAAACGACCGTCTTCATCCGGGCCACCCCGGAAGGAATTCAACTTTGGCGCCTGGTTCACGTCCTGCTCCCTGACCGTGGCATGCCCGCCTCCGCCTGGCGAACGGCATTGAAAAACGATTCCATGAGCTTCAGATCCTTGACGCCCGGCGCGCTCTCGACGCCGGAGGAGATATCGATGGCGCGGGCGCGGGTCTGCGCCATGGCCTCGCCGATGTTGTCGGCGTTGAGACCCCCGGAAAGCATGTAATCGACGCTTCCGTCAAGCGCATCGAGCAGCTTCCAGTCAAAGGAAACGCCGTTGCCGCCGGGCAAATCCGACCCTGCCGGGGCCTTGGCGTCGAACAGGAAGCGATCGGCGATACCGATATAGGCGTCGATCTTGTCGAAATCGGCAGCTTCCCGGACCGAAAAAACCTTCATGACCGGAAGGCCGTACATCGCCTTGACCGTCAGCAGCCGTTCCGGGCTTTCGCCGCCGTGCAGCTGCAGGATATCGGGATTGAGTGCCGAGACGATCTCATCGAGTTCGTCGTTGTCGGCATTCACCGTGACGGCAACGATCTTCGCTTGGCCACGGATCCGGTCTGCCAGACGGCCGGCGTCGTCGGGCTCGATGTTCCTCGGGCTCTTCGGGAAAAAGATGAAGCCGGTATGCGACGCGCCAAGCGCGACCGCGCGCTCCAACGCTTCCGCGGTCTTCAGCCCGCATATCTTCACTTCGGTTTTCATGAGAAGCGACCTTGCATGAAATGTCACGGGAGTCGAGCCAAAAACCGACGCGCAACGCCACTGCCAACGCCCTCAGATGCGGTTCGGCGCGGCGCTGTGAAAGACCCCGCCAGGACATCCGCCACCCACTTGCGGATGCGGCCGGCACAACGACTGGGCGGGTACTGGCCCTTGTTCCGCGCTCCGGCTTTCACCATATGCATTTTACCACAACGGAGACACATATGCGCCTTTTGCTCGCGCTTATCCTGCCCTGGCTGCAGTTTTTCACCATCGGCCGCCCCTTTGCCGGCCTCATCTGCCTGATCCTGCAGCTGACCCTGATCGGCTGGGTACCGGCCGCAATCTGGTCGGTCTATGCACTGAGCCAGTACAAGACCGACGAGAAGATCCGCGACGCCATGCGTGTTCGCGGCTAAGGGCATCTCCTCTTGGCGGCTGGCGACGGGATCGGCGCTGGTTCAGTCGAAATCGATCGCGTGCAGCATGGTGCCATTGCGGCGCAGCCAGCGTTTGGCATCCTCGGTGTCAGGGCAGAGCCGCGCGCACAGCGCCCAGAAATCCGGTCCGTGGTTCATCTCTTCGAGATGCGCAACTTCATGCGCCGCCAAGTAGGCAATGACCTTCGGCGGCGCCATGACGATGCGCCAGGAGAAACTGAGAGCGCCATCGGCCGAGCAGGATCCCCAGCGGCTGCGCGTATCCTTGAGCGAGAGCGACTTCGCGCGCCGACCGATACGGCCGGTGTAGATCGCCACCAGCCGATCGAGATCCTGTCGCGCTTCCTTCTTCAGGAAATCGACGATGCGTCGGTTGAGATGTTCCTCCCCACCACCGACACGAAGGACCGGCTCGTCGTCGACGATCACCGCTTCGGTTATCCCACGGATCTTGCCGGTGCGCTCGATGCGATGCGAAACGCCGCGGATCAGGAGCGAGCCACCTTCCTCGATCTCGCTATCGCCGGAAAAGCGGGCAAGCTTGGTCATCAGCCAGCCCTGATGACGGTTGAGAAAGGCATTGACTTCGCGCTCGGGAAGGCCCTGCGGCACCGTCATCTTCAGGGCCCGGCCGCCAGGCTCGATGCGCAATGTCATGCGGGTCGCGCGCGCATTCTGCTTGATCGTCAGCGGCAGGGATTTGCCGGCAACGACGATCTGCCGCGTCTGTGCGGGTGGAGCAGGTTGGATGCGCCGCTTGAAGGAAGGGAACATGCAGGCTTTCTAACCGATTCGCTGGGCCTTCGCCTACAGCGCCGTAAGGCGCGAACAAGATAATCCGGCGTTTCATGTGAAACGCCGGAAGCATTTTTCTTCAGGATCGTTACGCTTCGACAATCGGGCCGGAGCCGCCGTTCTTGCGGTCGCGCATGAAGCGGTCGAACTCTTCCTGGTCCTTGGCACGGCGAAGCTCGCGCGCATAGGCATCGAATTCCTCGCGCATTTCATCGAGCTTGCGGCGCTCCTCGTCGAGACGGGCGAGCTCGGCTTCGCGCCAGTCGTCGAAGGCGACGTTGCCGGTGCGATGCGTCCAGTTGGAGCGGCGTCCGCCGCGCTTGAACGCCGAGCACATGCCGTCCACCGTCTCGTTCGCGTCCTTCTTGAAAGTCTTCAGCTTTTCACCGAACAGGATGTAGGCGAGCATGGCCAGGCCGAGCGGCCAGAAGACCACGAAGCCAAGCACCATCAGGGCGATGGTCGCGGGCGTCCAATCCGGACGGATCATTGCAGATTGGTTCATCTTCAGGATTCCTCGCAATCATCCGGGCCGCCCATGCGACCCGATGAAAACGATGTGGGAAGGCGGCGTTGTCTGTACAAGACGCCCTCCCCCGGAATCGGACAAACCCTTGACTCTGCGCGGTCAAAACGCCCCGGTCGTGCGAGGATCAGGCCGACTTGCCGCCCTTGATGAGCTGCTTCACCGGCTTGGCATGGCGCGAATGCTCGCGTTGGAAGGCGACGATGCGCGGCGCGATCTCGCGGCGGAAACGCGATCCGTTGAAGACGCCGTAGTGGCCGACATCCGGCTGCATGTAGTGCAGGCGCATATGGTCGGGGATGTTGGTGCAGATCGTCTGCGCCGCCTGGGTCTGGCCGACGCCGGAGATATCGTCGTTCTCGCCTTCGACCGTCAAAAGGGCGACCTTCCTGATGGCGGTCGTATCGACACGGCGGCCACGGTGCATCATCTCGCCCTTCGGCAGCGCGTGCTGCATGAACACCACCTGCACGGTCTGCAGATAGAATTCCGCCGTCAGGTCCATGACGGCGAGATATTCGTCATAGAAGTCGCGGTGCTTTTCGGCAGCATCCCCGTCGTTCTTCACCAGATGGGCAAAGAACTCCTTGTGGGCGATCAGATGGCGGTCGAGGTTCATCGACATGAAACCCGAGAGCTGCAGGAAGCCCGGATAGACCATGCGCATGAAACCGGGCTGCGGCCACGGCACCGGCATGATGACATTGTCGCGGAACCATTCGATCGACCGCTCTTCGGCGAGCTGGTTGACGCCGGTCGGATTGATACGGGTGTCGATCGGCCCGCCCATCAGGGTCATCGAGGACGGCGACAGCGGATCATCGGCCGCTTCCATCAGGGCGACGGCGGCCAGCACCGGCACCGCCGGCTGACAGACGCCGATCACGTGGGTGTCGGGCCCGAGGAAGTGCAGCATCTGAATGACGTAGTCGATATAGTCGTCGAGGTCGAAGGTGCCTTCGCTCAGCGGCACCACGCGGGCGTCGATCCAGTCGGTGATGTAGATGTCGGAATGCGGCAGCAACGCCTCGACGGTGCCGCGCAGCAGCGTCGCATAGTGGCCGGACATCGGCGCGACGACCAGTACTTTCGGGTCGGCCGCACGGCCCTTTGGCAGGGCGCGCTCGAAATGAATGAGATTGCAGAAGGGCTCGCGCCAGACGATCCGCTCCTGAACGGCGACGGGCTGCCCGTCGATCAGCGTTTCGGGAAGCCCGAACTCCGGCTTGCCATAGCGGCGCGTCGAGCGCTCGAAGACTTCGAGGCCGGCAGCAGCCGCGCGCCCAAAGTAGGTGTGCGAGACGGGATTCATCGGATTGCTGAAGGCAAGCCGCATGGCGTCAGCCGCCGTGCGCCACGGCGCCATCATTGCGTGGTTCAGTTCATAGAGCTGGTAGAACATGGGAAGCGTACCCCTTGGTTCAATCAACGACAACGCCGCTCCCGGTCGGACGCAAGCTTGCGATTGTTTGTCTTGGTGTCCGCAATCGCTGCAAGACTACCATGTTTCTTGTGCATCGCAACAAATATACCCGTTTCATCGCGATGCAAGGCCTCGGCCCAGCATGGGCCGGGTTTCCTGACGATTTGCAAACGAGCTTGTGCCAAACTGGCCGAGTTTCGCTATTTCGCCGCGAAACGAGGGTGTTCCGGCACTTTTGCGGTTGTTTTCCCGACGATGGCGGCATGGTGCTTCTGTCGCAATGCAACAACGAACCGTCACGCGCCAACGATCCTGACGACGGCCTTGACCAGGCCCGCCTTCTCCTGCGCCCATCGCGGCAGATCGTGCACCACGCCATCGATCGTGGTGCGATGAGTGATCAGCGCCTCGATCGGCACGTGACCGGCCCGCAGGGAAGCCACGACGTGGTCGAAATCCTCGCGCGTCGCGTTGCGGCTGCCGATGAGCGTCATTTCACGCTTGTGAAACTCCGGATCGGAAAAGCGGATCTCGTCCTTAACGACACTGACGAAAACCAGCGTACCGCCGTGGGCCACATGGGCAAAGGCCGCCGTCATCGAGCCCGCATGGCCGGTGGCGTCGAAGACCACGTCAAAGCCGTCCCCGCCCGTCGCCACGGCAATGCGTGCTGCGACATCCGCATCCACAACGACGCCACCAGCGAACCCGAGTTTGTCCGCAGCAAAGTCCAGCCGCTCGGCACTCGTATCGGCAAGCCTGACTTCATGGCCGGCGATGCGTGCGAAAATCGCCGTGCCAAGGCCGATCGGGCCCGCCCCGATGACCAGCGCCCGCGCGCCCGCACCGGTCGACGCGCGCCGCACGGCGTGCGCGCCGATCGCCAAGAATTCCACGGTCGCCGCCGCCTCCGGCGACAGATCCTGCACGGGGTAAAGGTTGCTCTCGGGGACCAGGACCTCCTCGCAGAAGGCGCCATCGGTATGTACGCCCAGGACCTTGATCGCCGTGCAGCAATTGGGCTTGCCCTTTCGGCACGCAATGCACGCGCCGCAGGAAAGATAGGGATTGACCACCACCGGCGTTCCCCGTGGGATTGACGTTCCCCGCCCCCCGGCAACGACAGTCGCGGAGATTTCGTGCCCCATGACCCGCGGATATTCGAGGAACGGGTGCTTGCCCTCAAAGATATGGTAGTCGGTGCCGCAGATGCCGACATGGCTGACAGCGAGGCGAACCCAGCCGTCCGCTATGGCTTCGATGGGCGCGCGGTCGACGATCTCCAGCCGACCGGGTTGCGGGCAGAGCACGGCTTTCATGGCAATTCTCACGAATGGCGGCAGCGGCGCCCTAACGGGCGCTGCGGCGGCGAAGTTGGTCGAAGTAGACGATGACGATGATCAGCACCCCGGTGATGATGCGCTGCCAGAACGAGTTGACGTTCAAGAGATTGGCGCCGTTGTTGATCGTCGCGAGGATGAAGGCGCCGAGCAGCGGCCCGTGCACCGAGCCGACCGCACCGAACAGGCTGGTGCCGCCGATGACAGACGAGGCGATCGCCTGCAATTCCCAGCCTTCCGCTTGCGTGGCGTTGCCGATGCCGATGCGCGAGGCGAGCAGCAGTCCGACGAAAGCGGCGCAGGTCGAAGACAGGATATAGGCCAGATAGATGGTGCGATGGACGTTGACGCCGGAAAGGCGCGCCGCCTCGCTGTTGGAGCCGACGGCGAAGAGGTACCGGCCGAAACGGCTTAAGTGCAGGAAGACATAGGCCGGGATCGCCACCACGATCACCATCCAGAACAGGCTTGGCACGCCGAGGAAATCGGCGCGCGAGAAGTTGGTGAAAGCCTCGTTGGTGATCGAGATCGTCGAACCGTTGGTAATCAGAAGCCCTATGCCGCGCAGCGACGTGAGGGTCGCCAGCGTGATGATGAAGGGCGGCAGTCCCATGCGCACGATTCCGAAGGCGTGGAAGGCGCCGATCAGCACGCCGAAGGCGAGCGTGAGGATGATGGCGGCCCAGAGCGGCACGCCGGCGGCCAGCAGCCAGGCGACGATGACGCTGGTGAAGCCGACCACGGCGCCCACGGAAAGGTCGATGCCTGCGGTGATGATCACGAAGGTCTGGCCGACGGCGAGGATGGCCGTCATCGCGCCCTGTCGCAGCAGGTTGCTGATGTTGTTCGGCGTCCAGAAGCTGTTGGTCGCAAACCCCAGGAGCAGCCAGAGAAACAGAAGCAGCCCCAGGAGCGTGAGTCCAAACAGGATGCTCACGCCCTTCCTTGGCGCAGCACCCGCACCGCTCTCAACCGTTTCCGCACTCATCGCCTTCCTCCCTGCGTCCCTCAAATGTCCTGGAGCGGTATAGGGGCGGATAACCGTCCGCACCTTTCCGCATCCCGCCCGTCCTGATCCTGCTCCCGGCGTTCAAACGCCGATTGCCTGCGTCAGCACTTCCTCGTGGCTTGCGGCGCGATAGTCGTGGCTGGCCACCAGTTGCCCGCGCCGGAAGACGTGCAGACGGTCGGCGAGTTCGTAGACTTCAGGCAGATAGGAGGAGATCAGGATGATGCCCGCCCCCTTCTCCAGCAGCCGCGCGAACAGACGGTAGATTTCCGCCTTGGTCCCGACATCGACGCCAACGGTCGGCTCGTCGAAGATGAACAGCTTGGCGCCATGGCTCAGCCACTTGCCGATGACGATCTTCTGCTGGTTGCCGCCGGACATGGCCGACGCCAGCACCCGGCGCGACGGGGTCTTGATCTTCAGGTCGCGGATCTGCCGGTCGGCATTCTCGCGCTCCTGCTGGCCGTTGATCGTCAACCCACGTGTCAGTCGGTTGAAGACCGGCAGGTTGATGTTGAGGCCGATCGGCAGGTTGAGGCAGAGGCCCTGGTCACGCCGGCTTTCCGGCGCAAGCGCGATGCCGAGATCCATTGCGGTGCGCTCGCTGGCAATATCCACCTTGCGTCCCTGCCAGTAGATCTCGCCTGCCGTCGGCCGGTGCCGGCCATAGAGACCGAGGGCGAACTCGCTGCGCCCTGCTCCGATCAAGCCGTAGAGGCCGACGATCTCGCCGGCACGCACGCTCAGCGACACGTCCTGAAATCCCGGTCCGCTCAGCTTTCGCGTTTCGACGATCACTTCGCCGGCCGGAAAATGTTCCTTGTGGTAGATCTGCTCGATCGTGCGGTTGATCATCAAGGCGATCAGTTCGGCCTCGTTGGTCTCGCCGATCCCGCGCGTCCCGACATGGGTGCCGTCCCGCAGCACCGAAACCCGATCGGCTAGCTCGAAGACTTCCTCCATGCGGTGACTGATATAGACGATGGTCACGCCTTCGGCCTGGAGTCTCCGGATCAGCCGGAAGAGCTGCGCCGATTCCTGACGCGTCAGGTAGGCGGTCGGCTCGTCGAAGATCAGGAACTGGGTTCCGCGCATCGCCGCGCGCGCGGTGGCGACCAGTTGCTGCTGGCCGATGGTCAGGCTGCCGAGAACGGCGCCGGCCGGAAGATTGAAGCCGAGATCGTCGAGCACGCGCTGCGCCGCGTCGGTCATCGTGCGCTTGCGCATCAAGCCATTGCTGCTGATCTCGTCGCCGAGAAACATATTGGCCGCCACTGTCAGATGGGCGCAAAGCACCACCTCCTGGTGCACCGCATTGATACCGCGCTCGATCGCCTCGTGCGGCGTACCGAGTTGCACGGGTTTGCCGCACCAGAAGATTTCGCCCGACGTGCGCTTGATGACACCGGTCAGGAGCTTGATCAGCGTCGACTTGCCAGCACCATTCTCGCCGACGATCGCATGAATCTCACCGGAGAGAAACGTCAGCGAAGCCGGCTTCAGCGCCTCGACGGCACCGTATTTCTTCTGCAGGGCGCGCAGTTCCAGGATCGGCTCGCCCTTGGGAACAGGATGGCGCGTCGCCACATGCAGCCCTTCGGTCCTGACATCGCGTGCCTCATGCAACTCGGTCATCTGCGCATTCCTCCCATGGCAGAGATCGCTTGCGACCGGCCTCGTTCCGATCGCAAGCGACGCAGCGGACTAAAAGCCCGCCGCGGTCGTCGTCACTTGACCTTCGGGTTCAAGAGAGCGTCGATCTTCGGGTCGGCCATGTTGGCCTTGGTCACCAGATTGGCGCCGGTATCGACATTCGCCTCGACCTTTTCCTTCTTCGAGACAGCGAGCGCCGTCTTCACGCCATCATAGCCCATCCGATAGGGATCCTGAACGACGAGACCAGCCAGAACGCCTTCCTTGAGGAAACCGACCGTCTTGTCGTCGCTGTCGAAGCCGATCACCTTGATCTTGTCGCCGAGCTTGTTTTCGGCGATCGCCTGGCCGACACCCTGCGCCATGATCAGGTTCGACGCAAACACGCCGACGAGGTTCGGATTGGCGGTGATCAGGTCGGTCATGATGTTGAGGCCGGTGGTCGCCTGACCGTCGGCATATTTATCCACGACGACCTTGAAGCCCGGATACTTGGTCTTGACCTGATCGAGGAAACCTTCGCGGCGCTGGTCGAGCGAACCGACGCCCGGGAGGCTTGTGATGATGGCGATTTCGCCCTCTTCCTTGCCGGTCATTTCCTTCACCGCCGCCGCGAGGCCATCGGCAGCGATGCGGCCGCCCTGGACGTTGTCGGTGGTCAGGAACGACGAGAAGGCCTTGGAGTCGGCGCCGGAGTCGATGCCGATGATCGGAACGGCCTTGGCAGCCTCATCGATCGGCTTGCCGAGCGCCTTGAATTCCGTCGGCGAGATGACGACGGCGGCCGGAGCTCCAGCGACCGCATTCTCGAGAATGCTGATCTGGCCGTTGATATCGGACTCGGATTGGGCGCCGAGTTCCGGTACATTGACGCCGAGATCCTTGCCGGCGGCGCGGGCGCCGGCGAGCACGATCTGCCAGTAGAAGGACGTGGTGTCCTTGACGATGATCGGGATCGTCACGTCCTGCGCGAAGGATGCGACCGGCGTCATGCCGGCGATCATTGCCGCACTTGCAAGAGCGGTGAAGGCACGACGGGTAAGGCTGCTTTTCAGAATGCTCATCCCAGGTTTCTCCTCTTAGTGCACCCTGTTCCGCTTCTTGCAGATCGATCGCTGGTGCTGGCTCATCGACCTTTTATCGATAAAAAACATATTGGAATGCTAATACGACAATTCCGGCTTGGCAAGCCGCACCGGAAGCATTTCAGGGCGCCTCGCGGCACCCCGGATCAGACCCGAACCGGCGCGTCGCCAAGCTCGGGTGCAACCAGCGTGTAAGGGTCAAACGCGGCCAAATCGTCAGCCGAAAACCGGTGCCCGGCGAGCGCCATGTTGCGGTTCAGGCTCTCGGGCTTGGCAGTCCCGAGGAGAACGGAGGCGACCAGCGGACTGGAAAGCGGAAACTGCATCGCCGGGGCCGCAAGCGGCACATTCATCGTGCGCGCGACCTCTTGCATCGCGCCGACCTTCTGCCTGACCTCTGCAGTTGCGGGCATGTAGTCGAAGTGCGCGCCTTCGACCGGACCTGTTGCCAGGATGCCGGAATTGAAGACACCGCCGGCAACGAGCGATGTTCCTCTTTTCTCGCAAAGCGGCAGCAGTTCGGCGACGGCCGAACGGTCAAGCAGCGTGTAGCGGCCGGCCAGCAGGATGCAGTCGAGATCAGCCCGGTTCAAAACCTCCAGGCAAACAGGAACTTCGTTCACGCCAAGACCGTAGGCGGAGATCGCGCCTGCCGATTTCAGTTCCGCCAGCGCCTTCAGGCCACCCTCCAGCAATTGCCGGAGATAGACGGCGTTGCGGGCAGCGCCATGGGTGTAGACGCCGATGTCGTGCACATAGAGGATATCGATGCGGTTGAGCCCGAGTCGGGCGTAGCTGAACTCGACGGAGCGCATGATGCCGTCATAGCTGTAGTCGTAGGCAACGTCGAAGTTGAGCGGCTTCACATAGGAGTAATCGGGCACCTTGTCTTCCGGCACCGGATAGAGGAGCCGCCCGACCTTGGTCGACAACACGAATGCGTCGCGCGGCTTGTCCCGCAGGAAATCGCCGACACGGCGCTCGGCAAGGCCGAGGCCATAAAAGGGTGCGACGTCGAAATAGCGCATGCCCGCCTGCCAAGCGGCATCGAGCGTCGCCAGCGCCGCATCGCGGGTGCATTCCCGGTAAAGCCCGCCAAGGCCCGCGGCGCCGAAGCTGTATTCGGTCACCGACAGTCCGGTTCGGCCGATCCGTCTCGTCTGCATTCCCTGTTCTCCTCCTCCAAGGATGCCAGTCTTTTCGTCTTTAGAGCGTGGCTCCCAGATGCCAGGGCACGAATTCGTTGTCGCCGTAACCGAAGAGCTCGCTCTTAGTCTTGCGGCCGGAAGCAGTCTCGACGATCAGATCGAAGATTTCCCGGCCGAGCCCGGCGATGCTCGCCTCCCCCGAAGCGATCACGCCGCAGTCGATGTCCATGTCCTCTTCCATCGCCCGAAACAGCGCCGTGTTGCTTGTGAGCTTGATCGACGGCGTCGGCCGACAGCCAAAACAGCTGCCGCGGCCGGTGGTAAAGGCGATGATGTTGGCGCCGCCGGCGACCTGGCCGGTTGCCGACACCGGGTCATAGCCGGGCGTGTCCATGAACACGAGCCCGTGTTCGGTTACCCGCTCGGCATAGCGATAGACCGCATTCAGCGGCGAGCGGCCGCCCTTGGCGACGGCGCCCAGCGACTTCTCGAGGATGGTCGTCAGGCCGCCGCGCTTGTTGCCCGGCGAAGGATTGTTGTCGAGTGAGGCGCCGTGCAGCGCCACATAGCTCTCCCACCAGGCGATCAGGTCATCGAGTTTTTTCGCGACGGTCTCGGTGACGGCGCGGCTGCGCAGCAGATGTTCGGCGCCATAGATTTCCGAGGTTTCCGAAAGGATAGCGGTGCCTCCGGCCGATGCGAGGATATCGACCGCAGCGCCCAACGCCGGGTTGGCCGTAATGCCCGACAGGCCGTCCGAACCGCCGCATTGCAGGCCGACGACGATTTCGCTGACGGGAATGGCGATGCGACGCTCTTTGCCCACTTCCGCCGCGATCTCGTCCAGAATGCCGAGCGCCCGCTCCACCGAGCGCCGCGAACCGCCCGCCTCCTGGATGTTGAAGTGACGCTTCTCGGCGCCGGCTCCGCTCTGGCCATAGAGCGTCAACTGGTTGACCTCGCAGCCGAGACCCACCATCAGCACCCCGCCAAAATTGGCGTGGCGGGCATAACCGGCTAGCGTGCGGTGCAGGTTGGCCATGCCATCACCCGTCGACGACATGCCGCAGCCCTGATCGTGCACGATCGGCACGAAACCGTCGATGCCATCATGTTTCGGCAGGATGCGGCGGTTCGCCTCCTCGGCGATGGCACGACAGACGGTGGTGGAACAGTTCACGCTGGCGACGACGCCGATGTAGTTGCGCGTTGCCGCCCGGCCATCACCGCGCCGGTAGCCCATGAACGTGCGCGCCTTGTCGGCATCGCTTGCCGCTTCCGGCATCCCCTGCGCGCCGATCGCGAGACGGTCGCGGTCAAAGGCGAGATTGTGGGAATGTACATGCTCTCCAGGCGCAATATCGACGGTCGCGCGGCCAATCGCCTGGGCATATTTCACCACCGGCTCGCCAGCCTTGATGGGGCGGATCGCAATCTTGTGGCCGGCGTCGACCTTCGCGGTCGCCCGCGCGCCGTTCGGCAAGACGTGACCGGCGGCGATCGCGAGCGTCGCCACGACCACATTGTCTTCCGGTGCGAGCAGAATAGTCGACGGCTGAGACACCCGGGTTCCTCCCTGAACGATCCGGTCAGTGCTTCTGTCTTTTATCTACAATAGACAGATTTCCGTCAATGGGTATTATGGGCCATGGCCGGCCAAACGGTCGCGCCACGGGACGAGGAACGGAAATTGACGGCGAATGCAGGACAAATTGGGAGCGAAGCGATAGAGGGGCCTCTGCAAGAGCGCTGACACCTTCGAGCGAGCCGGACATTACCGATGGCAAAACAGAACACCGTCTTCAAGGATGCCTACAACCGCTGCCTCAAGCTTTTGGCGGACACATCCTCGCTGCCATCGGAACCGGAGCTAGGGCAGCTGCTCGGCATCAGCCGCACAACGGTCAGGGCAATCCTCAGCCGCTTCGAGGAAGCGCAGCTGATTGCCTGGGACAAGCGCAAGAAGAACGTCCTGCGGCAGCCGCGTCCCGACGATTATTTCCCGACCGAGGAAACCGATTCGCTTGCCGAAATCATCGAGCGCAGTTTCATGCGCCGGATTCTCGCCGGCGGCGCCGAGCCAGGCATGCAGATCAACGAGCTCGAACTGGCGCGCGAGATCGGCACCGGCACGACGAGCGTGCGCGAATTCCTGATCCGCTTCAGCCGCTTCGGTCTGATCGAGAAACGGCCGAACAGCCATTGGGTGCTCAAGGGCTTCACGCGCGAGTTCGCTCTGGAGCTGACGGAAGTGCGCGAGATGTTCGAGCTGCGTTCGGCCGCACGTTTCGTAGCCCTTCCCGCCGACCACGCCGCCTGGGAAGAGCTGACGAAAATCGAAGCGCTGCACCGCGACATTCTCGCCGACATCGACAGCCGCTACCGGGAATTCTCCGAGCTCGACGAGAAGTTCCATCTGCTGGTGCACCGGGCGTCCAGCAACCGCTTCATCGTCGACTTTTACGACATCATCGCCATCGTCTTCCACTATCACTACCAGTGGAACAAGACCAATGCGCGCCAGCGCAACGCCCGCGCGCTCGAAGAACACCTCGCCTATATCGAAGCGCTGCGCTCACAGGATCCGGCAAGGGCGGAGCAAGCCTGCCGGCGCCACCTCCAGTCTGCGCGCGAGACTCTGCTTCAGTCGATTCCATAGCCAGCTATCGGAGTAATGAATGCCGACGCCCATCGTGCAATTCGGAACCAGCCGGTTCCTGCAGGCCCATGCCGACCTCTTCATCAGCGAGGCGCTGAAGACGGGCCAGGCACCGGGACGGATCACCGTGGTGCAGACAACAGGATCAAAGGAGCGCGCGAGCCGACTGGCCGCTCTCGCCGATCCCGATGGTTTTCCGGTCATCATTTGTGGCCTTCAAGGCGGCGAGCGGATCGAGCGGACGGAGCGGGTCAAGAGCGTGGCGCGGGCGATTTCGACGGGAGAAAACTGGAAGGAGGTCCGCGATATCGTTGCCAAAGAGGCAGAAATCCTGATCTCCAACACCGGCGACACCGGCTACCAGATTGGCGACGAGGATCGGACCGCGGAGGTCCCCCCTTCGTTTCCGGGCAAGCTTCTCCTGCTGCTCAAGGCCCGGTTCGATGCCGGTCGCCGGCCGCTGACCATCCTTCCCTGCGAGCTCGTCTCACGCAATGGCGACGTGCTCAGGGCGCTCATCCTGCGGCTCGCTGCAGAGCGCGTCAACGATCCCGCATTCGCCGACTGGCTCCGCCGGGAAATCGTCTGGGCGAATACCCTGGTCGATCGCATCGTCTCCGAACCGCTGGAGCCGGCCGGCGCCATTGCCGAACCCTATGCGCTCTGGGCGATCGAGAGCCAGCCCGACTTGCAGCTTCCTTGCGTCCACCCAGCGGTGAAACGAGTCGACGACCTGACACCTTACGAGAAGCTGAAGCTGCACATCCTCAATCTCGGCCACACGGTCCTTGCCGAACTCTGGCTGAAGGGAGCTCGTGACCCGCACGAGACCGTTCGGGAGATCCTCGCCAATTCCGACATCTCAGCGCAGCTCGATCGCATTTACAGGTCGGAAGTGATTCCCGGTTTCGCTGCGAAGGGGCTGGAGAGCGAAGCGACAGACTACGTTGCCGCCACGCTGGAACGCTTCAGAAACCCGTTCCTCGACCACCGCCTCAGCGATATCGCCAACCACCACCGACAAAAGACGGAGCGTCGCATCTCCGACTTCCAGCGCTGGAGCCCGGGTATCGCGATGCCCGAACTCTCGGCGATTGCCGATCAGTAGCCGGATTCGTTCTTCTTCGGTGTTTGTGTCGCTTCGCCGACAAACGCCTGGCGCAGCATCGTCGTCGCCCGTACGAGCGCGGTGACATCCGTGCCGATCGCCATGAAATCGGCGCCCATGTCGCGATAGTCGCGCGCCTGATCGAGATCGAGCGTCATGATGCCCCTCGCCTTGCCCGCGCGCGCGATACGGACGAACGCGTCGGCGATCGCATCCCGCACCTGCGGATGGCCCGGCTGGCCGAGAAAGCCCATGTCCGCCGCGAGGTCCGAAGGACCGATGAACAGTCCATCGACGCCGTCGAGTGCTGCGATCTCGTCGATCGCGGCAAGGCCTGCCTTGCTCTCGATCTGCAGGATGAGGCAGATCTCGTCGTTGGCGGTGTGCAGATAGTCACCGATACGGCCAAACTGCGACGCGCGACCGAGGGCCGCTCCGACGCCGCGGACGCCATGGGGCGGGTAGCGGGTGGCGCGCACCAGCTGCTCGGCCTGCGCCGCGCTCTCGACCATGGGGATCAGCAGGGTCTGCACGCCGGTGTCGAGGATCTGCTTGATCAGCACCGTATCGCCGACCGGCAGGCGAACCATGGGATGACTCGTCGAACTGGCGACGGCCCGAAACTGCGCTGCCAAAAGCGGGATATCGTTCGGCGCGTGCTCACCGTCGATCAGCAACCAGTCATATCCACTGCCCGACACGACTTCCGCCGCATAGGGGCTGGCAAGCGCCACCCAGAGCCCGAGCTGAAAGCGGTTTTCGCGGAGCGCCGCCTTGAAGGGGTTTTTCGGGGCCGGCATGACGATATCCTCCTGCATTTCAACGGGATGCGCATTGCCGCACATCCCTCGATCACAGGGTTTCTAGCGGCAAAGAAAAAAACCGGCCAGAGCTTTCTGGCCGGTTTTGCGATTGGTTGCGCCAGTCCTCAGGCAACGCCGCCGAGGCAGACGTATTTGATCTCGGTGAACTCCTCGATGCCGTAGCGCGATCCCTCGCGCCCGAGGCCGGAGAGCTTGACGCCGCCGAACGGCGCTTCCGCCGTCGAGATGAGACCGGTGTTGACGCCGACCATGCCGTATTCCAGCGCTTCGGCCACGCGGAACACCCGGGCGAGATCCTTGGCGTAGAAGTAGGAGGCCAGGCCGAATTCGGTGTCGTTGGCCTTTTCGACCACATCAGCCTCGTCGGTGAATCGGAACAGCGGCGCGACCGGACCGAAGGTCTCTTCGCGTGCCACCGCCATCGCCTGGGTGACGTCGGCCAGAACCGTCGCCTCGTAGAAGGTGCCGCCGAGCGCGTGGCGCTTGCCGCCCTGGATCACGCGGGCGCCCTTGGACGTCGCATCGGCGATGTGCTCTTCGACCTTGTCGAGCGCCGCCTTGTCGATCAGCGGGCCGAGGATGACGCCTTCGTCGACGCCGTTGCCGATCTTCAACTTGGCGACCGCCTTGGCGAGTTTGTCGGCAAAGGCGTCATAGACCTTGTCCTGCACGTAGATGCGGTTGGCGCACACGCAGGTCTGGCCGTTGTTGCGGAACTTGGCGATCAGCGCGCCTTCGACCGCCGCATCGAGATCGGCATCGTCAAAGACGATGAACGGCGCATTGCCGCCGAGCTCAAGGCCGAGCTTCTTGATGGTGCCCGCGCTCTGGCGATAGAGCTCGGCGCCGACTTCGGTCGAGCCCGTGAACGTGAGCTTGCGCACGACGGGGTTCGAGGTCATCTCGGCGCCGATCTCGCGGGCCGAGCCGGTGATGACGCTGAACAGGCCCTTCGGCAGGCCGGCGCGCTCGGCGAGGATGGCGATGGCGATCGCCGAGAACGGCGTCTGGGCCGCGGGCTTCAGCACCATGGCGCAGCCGGCGGCAAAGGCCGGGCCGGCCTTGCGGGTGATCATCGCGTTCGGGAAGTTCCACGGCGTGATCGCCGCGACGACACCGATCGGCTGCTTCATCACCAGGATACGCTTGTCGGGCTGGTGGCCCGGGATCAGGTCGCCATAGAGACGGCGTCCCTCTTCGGCGAACCACTCGACAAAGCTTGCGCCATAGACGATTTCGCCGGTGGCTTCCGCGAGCGGCTTGCCCTGTTCGAGCGTCAGGATGCGGCCGAGATCCTCCTTGTTCTCGATCATCAGGTCGAACCACTTGCGAAGCACGCCGGCGCGGTCCTTGGCGGTGCGGGCGGCCCAACCCTTCTGGGCAAGGCGCGCGGCCTCGATCGCCGCCTTGGTTTCCTTGGCGCCGAGCTTCGGCACGCGGCCGATGATCTCGCCCGTCGCCGGGTTGTTCACCTCGATCGCGTTTGCCGCGTCCGCCTCGATCCACTCCCCGCCAACAAGGGCTGCCTGGCGAAACAATGATGGGTCCTTAAACGACATGATCCGTCCTCTCTCGAAATCTACAGAACTTATACAACTTTTTTCTTGGAAACAGCAATGACCCAATGATGCGGTTTCTTCACTTTCCCGAGACCCGCCTCCGCCGCACCGAAGTCGGTTTCATGATGCCCGCTCCTCATGTAGCGTCCGAAGCGAATCGGGCCACGGGCGGTCCTCGCCGGGCCAAGGGATTTCGCCATTCGCAGGAGAGCCATGTCATGACGGCGACCGACAACAGAAAAGCCGACCATCCGATCGATGCGATGTTCATCGAGCGATGGTCGCCCCGCGCCTTCACCAGTGAGGAGATCGAGGACGGCGTGTTGCAGTCCTTCTTCGAGGCCGCCCGCTGGGCGCCATCGGCGAGCAACCGCCAGCCCTGGCGCTTTGTCTATGCCCGCCGCGGCACAAAACATTTTCCGGTGCTGCTCGACATTCTCGACGACGGCAACCAGCGCTGGGCCAAAAATGCCGCCGCCCTTCTGATCGTGATTTCACGGACGCACAACGCTGCGCAGAACGGCGAGATGCGCCACGCCTTCACCCACGCTTTCGACACGGGCTCTGCCTGGTACAGCCTTGCGCTCCAGGCTTCGCTCGCCGGCTGGCATACCCACGGCATGGCCGGCATCGACCGCGACAAGGCGATGCAAGTCCTGAACGTCCCCGAGCATCACCGCGTCGAAGCCGCCGTCGCCATCGGCCGGCTCGCCGATCCGTCGACCCTTCCCGACGACCTCAGGGCGCGCGAGATCCCGAGCCAGCGCAAACAGGTCAGCGAATTCGCCTTCGAGGGCCAGTTCAGGGGCGAGTAATTCAAGCGCGATACGTTCAAAGGCGAACGAAGCACCAACAAAAATCCCGGCTCAAGGCCGGGATTTTCCTTTGTCTCTGCAAGACCTCGATCAGATGTCGAGGTTGGCGACGCTCAGCGCGTTTTCCTGGATGAAATCGCGACGTGGCTCGACCTCATCGCCCATCAGGCGCGAGAACAGACCATCGGCGTCCGTGGCGTCGGTGACCCGGACCTGCAGCAGCGAGCGGACGTTCGGATCGAGCGTCGTTTCCCAGAGTTGCTCGGCGTTCATTTCGCCGAGACCCTTGTAGCGCTGCATTGACAGACCCTTGCGGCCGGCGGCGAAAATCGCATCGAGAAGCGCAAGCGGACCGCTGACCTCCTGCCCGCCGTCACGACGACGCAGCACCGGCGGCGCCGCGTAAACCTCTTTCAGCTTGGACGCCAGCTGGTCGATGTAACGCGCATCGGAGGATCCGATCAGCGCCATGTCGAGCACGGCGACTTCCTTGACGCCACGAACCATGCGTTCAAACCGCAAGCCGCCTTCGGTGGTGACCGTGCCGGTCCAGCCGCGCTCGGTTTCCTCGGCGATCACGTCGAGGCGACGGGCGATTTCCGCAGCTGTCTTTTCGTACTCGTCGCGCTGGCCGTTGAGTTCGACGTTCAATGCGCCGGCGATGGCCGCCTGTTCGACGATCGCACGGTTGTAGCGCGAATGAAGTCCATTCATCAGGTTTCGCAGCCGCAGCGCGTCGTTGATGACCTCGCGCAGGTCCTGGCCGGCGCGCACTTCGCCCGATTCAAGCTGCAACGTCGCTTCTTCGAGACCCATCGAGATCAGGTAATCTTCGAGCGCCTGTTCGTTCTTCAGGTACTGCGCCGACTTGCCGCGCGTCACCTTATAAAGCGGCGGCTGGGCGATGTAGATGTGGCCGCGTTCGATCAGCTCCGGCATCTGCCGGAAGAAGAACGTGAGCAACAGCGTGCGGATGTGGGCGCCGTCGACGTCAGCGTCCGTCATGATGATGATCTTGTGGTAGCGCAGCTTGTCGGCGTTGAACTCGTCCTTGCCGATCGAGGTGCCGAGCGCGGTGATCAGCGTGCCGATTTCCTGGCTCGACAGCATCTTGTCGAAGCGCGCACGCTCGACGTTGAGGATCTTGCCGCGCAGCGGCAGGATCGCCTGGTTTTCGCGCGACCGGCCCTGTTTGGCCGAACCACCTGCCGAGTCACCTTCCACCAGGAAGACTTCGGACTTTGCCGGGTCGCGTTCGGAGCAGTCCGCCAGCTTGCCGGGCAGCGAGGAAATGTCGAGCGCGCCCTTGCGGCGGGTCAGTTCGCGGGCCTTGCGGGCGGCTTCGCGGGCAGCAGCCGCTTCGACAACCTTGCCGACCAGGATCTTGGCTTCGGTCGGATGCTCCTCGAACCAGGTGCTCAGCGCCTCGTTGACAAGGCTTTCGACCACCGGCCGCACTTCCGACGACACCAGCTTGTCCTTGGTCTGCGACGAGAACTTCGGATCGGGAACCTTGACCGAGAGCACTGCGGTCAGGCCTTCGCGGCAATCTTCGCCCTGGAGCGTGACCTTTTCTCTCTTCGTGATGCCCGATGTGTCGGCATAGGACGTGACCTGCCGGGTCAGCGCGCCGCGGAAGCCGGCCATATGGGTGCCGCCGTCGCGCTGCGGGATGTTGTTGGTGAAGCAAAGCACGTTTTCGTGGTAGCTGTCGTTCCACCACATCGCCACTTCGACGGTGATACCGTCCTTTTCGCCACGGATGGCCACCGGCTTGTGAACCAGCGGCTTCTTCGCGCGATCGAGATAGGCGACGAAGGCTTCAAGGCCACCCTCATACATCAGTTCGTCCTGGCGGATGTCGGAATGGCGCTTGTCGGTCAGCATGATGCGGACGCCGGAATTGAGGAAGGCGAGTTCGCGCAGGCGGTGTTCGAGCGTGCTGTAGTCGAACTCGGTCTTGGAGAAGGTTTCGGCGCTCGGCAGGAACGTCACCTCGGTGCCCGTCGCGTCACCCGCATCACCGGTGACGGTGAGCGGACGATCGGCAACGCCGTGGGTGAAGCTCATCTCGTGGATCTTGCCGTCACGGCGGATCTTCAGCTTCAAGGAAACCGAAAGCGCATTGACCACCGACACGCCAACGCCGTGCAGGCCGCCCGAAACCTTGTAGGAGTTCTGGTCGAACTTACCGCCGGCGTGCAGCTGGGTCATGATGACCTCGGCGGCCGAGATGCCCTCTTCCTTATGGATACCCGTCGGGATGCCGCGACCGTTGTCGGTCACGGTTACGGACCCGTCGGGATTGAGCGTCACCGTCACGACGTCGGCATGACCGGCAAGCGCCTCGTCGATGGCGTTGTCGACCACTTCGTACACCATGTGGTGCAGGCCGGAGCCATCGTCCGTGTCGCCAATGTACATGCCCGGCCGCTTGCGTACGGCGTCGAGGCCCTTCAACACCTTGATGGAATCGGCACCATATTCGGCGCTGGCGCCGGTTGCGGTCTCAGGAGTATCGGTCATACGGTACGGGTCTTTCCAGGTTCTTCGGACATGGTGATTCGTTGCGAATCACGTCTCGGACGCCTCGCGGACTATAGAAAATTTGTCCACGGTTCCAAATCCCGGACCGCCAGGCGACGGCCGGAAACGGGCATTCATCCCCTGTCATTATCAGGAAATGTGGCTTTTTCCAAAACATCTTCCAGGGCGCGGATCGTCTCGGCCGACAAACCGCGGATCTGTTCGCTGAGGCGGTTGGCAAATGCCGTGTGCTCCGGCGTCAGGCCCGACGTGTCGAGCAGCACTTTCGGCGCAGAGACGTTGGCGATGCGGAAAAGATCTTCCGCCTCGTCCCAGATGACATTGAAGTACCCGGCGACGCGCTGGAGGAAATCGAAGCTCGGCGCACCGCGCTTTCCGTGCTCGAGCGCGGAGAGATAGGCAGCCGATACGCCGATCGCGGCCGCCATCTGCTTTTGCGATACGCCCTTCCGGCGCCTGAGGTCGCGCAGCGCCTCGCCGAAGGGCGTCATGTCGCGCTTCCCCTGACACGCGCCAGCCGGACATAGAGGGCGCCCTCGCCGCCGTGATTGCGCGCGGCCGGCTCATAGGACGAGATCAACGGCCGGAACTCGGGCAGGGAGAACCAGAGCGGTACCGCCCGCTTCAGGGCGCCATCGCTGCCGAGCGACGTGCCCTTGCCGGTGATGATCAGTACGTGGCGCAGCCCGCGCTGGTGCGCTCCCAAAAGAAACTGCAACAGCAGGCCATGGGCCTCGCTCTGGATCATGCCGTGCAGGTCGAGCCGCGCCTCGAGCGTCACGCGCCCCTTGGCGATCTTGCGCTTGACCGGCCTTTCAAGCGGTTGGTGGTGCCTTTCGCCCGGCTTTGTCGTCAGCGCGATGCCCGGACGGTCGACGGGGCCGGTCGGTCGCTGTTGCGGTTTTGGCTCCGACTGATCCTGCGGCTTGGTCGCTTCAACCTCCGACAGCAGCTCCGTCAGCTCGTCGAGCCGACCCGGCATCGGCCGCGCCGAGCGGGCAACCTTGCCCCAGAGTATGCGATCCTCGGCCGAGAGTTTCTTATCCTTCGGCATGGCCAAATCGCGCTGCGGCAGCCCTTGGTACGAAGACGTAGAAATCGGCAATGTTGCGCACGGCCCCTGCCCGTTCGCCGGCGTCATATCCGGAGCCGGTGAAGATATCGCCGCGCGCCGGTCCAACGATTGCCGAGCCGGTATCGAGCGCCAGCATCAGGCGCTGGAAGGGCTTGCCGTCGTCGAGGCGCGTCAGGCTGGGGCTCGCGACATAGAAGGGCACCCCGAAGGTATGGATCAGACGATCCACCGCCAGCGAGCGCCCGGGTTCAAGCGAGACCTTCGCGGCGGCGATCGGTCCCAGGCGCTCGTCTTCGACGTCGGCCTCGCGGAAGAAGATGAAGGACCGATTGTGCCAGAGAACCTCGTCGACCTGGTCCGGATGCGCCTCAAGCCAGTCGCGAATGCTCATCATAGAAACGGTCGCGGCATCGATATCGCCACGGTCGATCAGGAGCTTTCCGATCGGCGAAAAGTAGTGTCCGCTCTTGCCTGAATAGGTCACACCGCGCCGTTTTCCGTCCGGAAAGACCAGGCGCGCTGCTCCCTGGACATGGACGAAGAAGACTTCGACCTTCGACTTTGCATAGGCGATCTCAAGGCCCCGGCCTGCGAGGTATCCCTGTTCGATCGCCCGCCTGTCCGGATACTCGCTGACTTCGCCGTCCTTCGAAAGGCCAAAGGCGAAATAGGGATCCATTCCGTCTGGCCTGTTGGCATCATCGATATCGATCAGATCGGCCGGACGTCGATAGAGCGGGTAACGATAGATTTCGTCCGCTTCGGCGCGAACGTGGATTTCCGGCTCGTAGAATGCCGTGACAAAACCCGAGCCGCCGTCAGGGCTGATGCGAAAGGGCACGAACTGCCTTTCGAAGAACGCCCGGGCGCCTTCGGCATCGTCAACATCCGCCGAAGAAGCCGAGAATGCCGGAAGCAGGTCATCGACGGCGATGCCCAATGAACCGGCGCGATACGGCTTGACCGTCGACACATGCCGATGACAGCGCCGCATTGCCTCGATGACCGCCGTCGGGTCGTCGTCGCGCCAGCCCGGAAGGTCGTCAAAGCCGACGGGTGTTAGTCGAAAGGACATCGTCGCCTATCCGCTCAGTTTTCGGATTCGGTCGCGATCAGCTTCCAGTTCGGGTCGCGCGAACGGATGTCGCGGGAAAAGGTCCAGAGGTCGTTGACCTCGGCCACCGATTCGGCGTCGCCGTCGATCAGGCCGCCCTGCTTGTCATAGGTCGCCGAGATCAGCTGGCTGACGATGCGAACGGTGATGTTCTCTTCGCTATCCTTGGCTTCGGCGTGAATGATGTCGGCCTTGTCGATGCCAACGAAGGTGGACTTCACCACTTCGCCCTTGCGCTCACGATCGGTGATCGCCGCATCAAAGCCCTCGTAGACTTCCCGCGAGAGGAGATTCTTGAGCGTCTTGCGATCGCCATCTGCAAAGGCCATCACGATCATCTCGTAGGCCATCTTGGCGCCGTTGATGAACTCCTTGGGGTCGAAGCTCGGGTCGGCGTCGCTCACCGCCCGCAACTGGGTGTTCAAGGTCGTTCCGGCCTTGGCGAAGGCGTCGACCGTTTCGTAACGGTTCGCATCCTCGTCGGTATTGTCGCGTCGAGGCAACTGCACGACCTTGCCCTTGTCGCCGTTGTCCGGCCCCTGGCTCATGTCGCGCTGCGAGTAGGGATCGAGGGGCTGCCGTTCGTTGCCAGTCCGACGCCCAAGGACGCTGCGCAGTTGCAGAAAGATGACCACGGCAGCGATCAGGAAAAAAAACGTGATGAAGTCGAAAGAGCCCATTTCCACCCGGAACCGCTGTTAGAATTTCTCGTAGCTATTCCATATAGTCCGCAAGATCAGATCATTCAAATGGCGATGTCGCACCTTTGGCAAGGGATGTGGCGCCAATTTTCATTTCAGGCAGCACCATGCGCTCACTTCTTATACCCCTTATCGTCCTCGGCCTGCCACTGGCCGAGATCGCCGGCTTCGTCGTGGTCGGTCGCGAAATCGGCCTTCTCATGACGCTGCTCTTGGTGCTCGCAAGCGCATTTGTCGGCATATTCCTCCTGAGAGTCCAGGGCTTTACCGTCATTCGGCGGATGCAGCAGGCCACACAGGCCGGACGCGACCCGGGCGGCGAGGTGCTCGGCGGCGCCTTGCTCGTCGTGGCGGCCATATTGCTCGTCATTCCGGGGTTCGTCAGCGATGTCATCGGCCTCCTCCTGTTTCTGCCCTTTGTTCGCGATGCGGTGGCCGCGTTTCTTCGCCGGCGGATGACGATCGTCACGGCGGCCTCGCAGCCCCGCTGGCAACATCGTGAGGATCCCCGCGACCCCCGTCCGTCGCCGGGTGTCATCGATCTCGACGAGGGCGAATTCTCGCGAACGGATGACGAAGATCCGCAGGGCACGGAAGACCGTCAGCGACGCTAGCCCCGATGCGCAACATGGCAACGCGCTATCGCCCAGATTTGCGCGCATGGTGACTGCCCTGTCATCGAGGCCGCAGACACGGGTTATCGGCTGAAAGCCGCGGGGCCGCAGGGTTGTAAGCCATAGGCCGAAATGCTAGATGGCCTCACCGAATTATGTCGAGGAACCCTTATGACGACTGATACCGCATCCAATGGCAACGGCAGCGCACAGAGCCCGTCGCTGAACATCCTCGCCCAATACATCAAGGACCTTTCCTTCGAGAACCCGGGCGCTCCGCGTTCGCTGCAGGCTCGTGACAAGGCGCCGTCGATCAACATCAACGTCAACGTCAACGCGAACCCGCTCGCAGAGAACGATTTCGACGTCGTTCTCTCGCTGAACGCGGAAGCCAAGGACGGCGACCGGGTTCTGTTCAACGTCGAGCTCGCCTATGGCGGCGTCTTCCGCGTTGCAGGCTTCCCGCAGGAGCACATGCTGCCGCTGCTCTTCATCGAGTGCCCGCGCCTGCTGTTCCCGTTCGCGCGCCAGATCGTTGCCGACGCGACCCGCAACGGTGGTTTCCCGCCGCTGATGATCGACCCGATCGACTTCGCGCAGATGTTCGCGCAGCGCATGGCCGAAGAAAAGGTCCGTGCCCAGGTTTCGAACGAAACGGCGAACTGATCGTCGATCAAGTCACGGATACAAGAAAGCCCGGTCTCGCCGGGCTTTTTTTGTTCCTGAGGTTCGTGCTTTTATTCCTGCGGTTCGTACTTGGCCCAGATCGCCTTTCCGCCAATTTTTGCAACCAGCGCCGCGTGGGCGGCGAGATCCGCCTCCGACAGGCGGCTTGGCAAAGGGCGCGGGCGCAGGCCGATGGTGATCGGCGCATCGTCAAATTCAATTGCCTGACCGGACGACTTGTTCGAAACAAGACCGAGCGCCGCCTGACGGCCACCGATCATCTCGATGTAGACTTCAGCGAGAAGCTCGGAGTCGAGCAACGCCCCGTGTTTTGCGCGATGCGAATTGTCGATGCCGTAACGACGGCACAGGGCATCGAGCGAGTTCGGTCCCATCGGATGCTTGCGGCGGGCAAGCGCCAGCGTATCGGTTACCCGATCGACCGCAATCGGCGGCATGCCGAGACGGGCAAATTCCGCGTTGACGAAACCCATGTCGAAGGTGGCGTTGTGCGCGACCCAGCGGGCATCGCCGAAAAATTCGAGAATCTGGTCGACGACATCGGCGAAGGGCGGCTTGTCCTTGAGGAAGTCATCGGTGATCCCGTGGATCGCCAGTGCGTCAGGATGGACCTTGCGATTGCCCGGATTGACGAAGAGGTGAAGGGTGCGGCCGGTCGGGAACTGGTTTTCGAGCTCGACGCCGCCGATTTCGATGACCCGGTCCTCTCGATTGTCGAGGCCCGTGGTTTCCGTATCGAAGATGATTTCACGCATCGGCGGCTCCGTTCTTGGCCAAGAGCTGATCGACGATGGCCTTCACCCGGCCGCGCGTGACGTCGAAGCTGTCGCTGGTATCGATAATGTAGTCGGCGCGCTTGCGCTTCTCGCTGTCTGGAACCTGGCGCGCAAGGATCATCGCCAGTTTTTCCTCGGTCATTCCCGGTCGCTTCAACGCTCTTTCACGCTGGAGTTCGGCTGAGCAGGTCACGACGGCGATGCGGTCGACGCGATTTTCCGCACCGGTTTCGAACAGGAGCGGAATATCGAGCACCACGAAGGCCGCGCCGGCTGCGCGGTGCGTTTCGAGGAACGCCTGTTCCTTTTCGCGAACGAGCGGATGAACGATGGCCTCGAGCTCGCGCAACCGTTCCGGTGCACCCATCAACTGGCGCGACAGTTCCGCCCGGTCGACAGATCCGTCCTTCGTCGTTCCGGGAAAGGCAGTGCCGACAGGCCCGACGGCCGCGCCGCGATAGAGCTCATGCACGACTTCGTCGGCATCGTTGACCGGCACCCCGAAATCACGAAACATCTGGGCCGCGGTCGACTTGCCCATCGCGATCGATCCTGTAAGCCCGACGATGATCATCAATGCCTGTCCATGTCGTCGATAATGAGTTGTCGAAGCGTCGCATCGACGCTCGGGCGACAGCCGAACCAGAGTTCAAATCCCGGTGCGGCCTGATGCAGCAGCATGCCCAATCCGTCGACCGTTGTGAATCCCTGCGCCTCGGCTTGGGCGAGGATCGGCGTTTTCAACGGGACATAGACGATGTCGGTTACGACGGCGCTTGCGGCCATGACGCCGAAATCGAGCTCCGGCGCTTCGGCCCCATCCATGCCGAGCGACGTGGTGTTGATGAACAGGCCAGCGCCGGTCATGACCTCGCCGAGCGCTCCCATCGGATGGGCTGCGATCGACGGACCGAAGCGGTCGGCGAGTTCCTGCGCGCGTTCGACGGTGCGGTTGACGACATGGATGGTCTTGATGCCGCGGTCGCGAACGGCCTGGATGATGGCGCGGCTGGCGCCGCCGGCGCCCAGCACCACGGCCGTCGACGCCCGGTCCCAGCCGGCCGCGCGTTCGTCAAGATTGGCGACGAAACCGCGACCGTCTGTGTTGGTCGCATGAACGTCACCCTCTTCCAGCCACAGGGTGTTGGCAGCGCCCAGTTCCCGGCTGAGGTCATCCGGGCGATCGGCCAGGCGGCAGGCCATTTCCTTGTGGGGGATGGTGACGTTGCCGCCGCAGAAGCCCGAGGCTCCTTCTTTCAGGCTTGCGATGAAGGCTGCGAAATCCTCCGGTCTTACCTCGTGGGCGCGATAGCTGCCAGGAAGGCCCAGCTGTTTCAGCCAGTAGCCATGGATCAGCGGCGAGCGCGAGTGCTTGATCGGATAGCCGGTAACGAAGGCGTGGTTAACAAATGTTTCACGTGAATCACGCATCGATCGTTCCCAGTTCGCGCAGTTTGGCCAGCAGCGACAGCATCGGAAGACCGAGGATGGTGAAGTAATCGCCCTCGATCGCCTCGAAGAGCTGGATGCCCTCACCCTCCAGCTGATAGGCGCCGACGCTCGAAAGCGCCTTTTCGCCGACCCGTTGCAGATGGCGGTCGACGAAGGCGGCCGTGAGCGGTCGCACCGTCATGTGGGCCGAAGAAACGTGTCGCCAGATGACCGCGTTATCGCGAACGAGAACGATCGCGCTGTTCAGACGATGGGTCCGTGCGGAAAGCGAGAGAAGGTGGTCGGCGGCTTCCGCCATCGTCTTCGGCTTGTGATAGACGCGCGACCCGAGAGACATCGTCTGATCCGAACCGATCACCAGCGAACCGGGATAGTGGCTGGCGACATTCAGCGCCTTTGCTTCCGCCAGTTCCAGCGCCACGGTCTCGGGCGTAGCACCCGCATCTTCCAACGGCTTTTCCAGCGCGCGTTCATCGATGCTGGCGGCCTTGGCCTCGAAAATGAGGCCGGCGTTTTCCAGCAGCGCCCGGCGAAACGGGCTGGCCGAGGCGAGGACCAGCGAAAGTGTCATTGTTCAGGTTCCCGAATTGTTCGATTCCGCTCTAACGCAGACGCGGACGCAGGGCAACGATGGCAGCGGCAGTTTCCTCGATCGATCGGCGCGTGACATCGATCAGCGGCCAGTTGTTGCGGGCGCACAGAGCGCGCGCATATTTCAGCTCCTCGGAGATCGCCGCCCGGTCGGTGTACTGGTCGGCCTGATAGCCATGCGTCGTTCCAAGCACGCGATGCTGGCGGACCTGCGAGATCCGGTCGGCCGTCGCAATCAATCCGACAACGAGGGGCTTGGTCGCCACCATCAGCCGCTCGGGAAGCGGCACGCCCGGCACGATTGGGATATTGGCCGTCTTGATGCCGCGGTTGGCGAGATAGATGCTGGTCGGTGTCTTTGATGTCCGGCTGATCCCGACCAGAACGACGTCAGCCTCGTCGAAATCGGCAGGCAACTGGCCGTCATCATGATCCATGGTGAAGTTGAGCGCGTCGATGCGCGCAAAATACTCCGCGTCCATCACATGCTGCGCACCGGAGCGGCGACGGGACGGCGATCCGAGATAGGACTGAAAAAGGTCGATGATCGGGTCGAGCACCGAAACGCAGGGCACGCCCATGTCGCGGCAGCGCCGGTCGATCACATCCGCAAGTTCGCGATCGACGATCGTGTAGAGAACGATGCCCGGTGCACCGTCGATCGCGTCCAGGACCTGCAGCAGCTGCTTGCGGTTGCGGATCAGCGGATAGACGTGCTCGAGCGCATGCGAGCTCTGGAATTGCGCGGCCGCGGCCCGTCCGGCAGCGATGAGAGTCTCCCCGGTTGAGTCCGAAATCAGGTGAAGGTGGAAGTAGTTTTTCTTGTTCTCCACGCTATTCTCCTGCTGCTGTTGATAAGCCGGGATGAAAGACAGCTAACGACGCAGGGCTGAGCCAGGCAAGTGGAAAACAGCCGAGTTATTCACAATTGGCGCTCTCGCGGAAAATGCTCCGGGGCGAATGTGGAAAAGACTCGCGGCGAGGACAAAGTGTCACGCTTATCGACCGGATATCCACAAGCGGCGCAAAATTCGGTGCTGATATAACACGCTGATTCAGATGACTTATCTTGGCTCCTCCGCATTGTTTGCACAAAGCGCCACATCAGTCTCCCGTCAGATCGCGCTGTGATCGCCCGTCGTGGAAAAGTGAGCGGCCAGTTTTAATCCTTGATACCCACCGACTCTAAGAAATAGAAACCTTCTAAATATCTTTGATTTTATATTGGGAGAGACCATCCGTGACCGAAACGCGCCGAAAGGTTCTCGAAGTTTTGGCAGGGAAGACGATCACACCGCCACCGATCTGGCTGATGCGCCAGGCCGGCCGGTATCTTCCCGAGTATCGGGCGACGCGCGCTGTTGCGGGCAGTTTCCTCGACCTCTGCTACACGCCCGACCTCGCCGTCGAGGTGACGCTTCAGCCGATCCGGCGGTATGCTTTCGACGCAGCCATTCTCTTTTCCGATATCCTGGTCATTCCGGATGCCCTGAAGCGCAATGTCCGTTTCGAGGAAGGGCACGGACCGCGCATGGACCCGATCGATGTCGACGGCATCGGTCGCCTGAAGCCTGAAGGCATCGCTGAGCACCTCCAGCCGGTCTTCGAGACGGTTTCGCGGCTGCGGGCCGAATTGCCCCAGGAAACGACGCTCTTGGGCTTCTGTGGCGCTCCCTGGACCGTTGCGACCTACATGATCGCCGGACACGGGACGCCCGACCAGGCCCCGGCGCGCCTCTTCGCCTACCGGAACCCTGAGGCGTTCGATTACCTTCTGTCTTTCCTGGCGGATGTCTCGGCCGATTATCTCGTGCGCCAGATCGATGCCGGGGCTGACGCCGTTCAGATCTTCGATTCCTGGGCGGGCGTGCTTGGCGAGGAGGAGTTTGCCCGTTTTGCCGTCAAACCGGTGCAGCGGATCATCGCTTCGGTGAGAGCGCAGCGGCCGAACGCCCGGATCATCGCCTTTGCCAAGGGCGCCGGCCAGCTGTTGAAGGGCTATCGCCAATCGACCGGAGCAGACGCCATCGGCCTTGACTGGACCGTTCCCCTCGCTTTCGCCAAGGAATTGCAGCAGGAGGGTCCGGTTCAGGGCAATCTTGACCCGATGCGGGTCGTGGCGGGTGGCGTTGCACTCGATGAAGGCATCGACCGTATTCTCGATGCGCTCGGCCAGGGGCCGCTGATCTTCAATCTTGGGCACGGCATCACCCCGCAGGCCGATCCGGAGCACGTTTCGGCGCTCGTCGCCCGGGTTCGCGGAGCGCGATGATGGCCGAGAAGCAGACCGATCAGGCGCCAGGCAACCGCGCCCGCCTCAGGGCCGCCATCGCGATCGGCTGCTTCGCGGCGCTTCTTGCGGGTCTGTTTATCTGGCAGCCCGATGATCTCTATCTCTGGATCAAGGCGCTGCATGTGATCGCCGTCATGTCGTGGATGGCGGCGCTGCTCTACATGCCGCGCCTGTTCATCTATCACACCGATGCCGAACCGGGCTCGCCGCAGTCGGAAACCTTCAAGATGATGGAACTGCGCCTCCTGAAGGTCATCATGAACCCGGCAATGATGATCTCATGGGTACTCGGCCTGTATCTGGCGTGGAGCGTCTACGGCTTTCAGGGTGGCTGGCTGCACGCCAAGCTGCTGTTCGTGGTGCTGCTGACGCTCGTGCACGTGCGTTTCAGCCGCGCCGTACGCGCGTTTGAGCGCGACGAGAACCGGCACGATGCCCGCTACTGGCGGCTGATGAACGAGGCCCCTACCCTTCTGATGATCGTCATCGTGATCATGGTCGTGGTGAAGCCGTTCTGAATTTAATCGATTCATGGCCTGCGATAGTCGGTCCTAATTTGCGACAGCCCCTTGCAGGGTTTCACGTGAATCGCTATTTTCTGCCATCTCCTCTTCATGGCTTGTGACAAAGACAAGAGCCTGCCCCTCCAGCTGCAGCTCCCTGACGAATACTCGCCATCTCTCCATTCCCCATACTGAACATGGATCCTTCATGGCTGAAATGAAGCTACAAGAACTCAAGAACAAGACGCCGACCGATCTGCTCGCCTTTGCCGAGGAGCTCGAGGTGGAGAACGCCAGCACGATGCGCAAGCAGGAGCTGATGTTCGCGATCCTCAAGATGCTCGCGGCCCAGGATATCGAGATCATCGGTGAAGGCGTCGTCGAAGTGCTGCAGGACGGCTTCGGCTTTCTCCGCTCGGCGAACGCCAACTACCTTCCAGGTCCGGACGACATCTACATCTCGCCCTCCCAGATCCGCCGCTTCTCGCTGAAGACCGGTGACACGGTCGAGGGCCCGATCCGCGGACCGAAGGAAGGCGAACGTTACTTCGCGCTGCTCAAGGTCAACACGATCAACTTCGACGATCCGGAAAAGATCCGCCACAAGGTTCACTTCGACAACCTGACGCCGCTCTATCCGAACGAGCGCTTCAAGATGGAACTCGACGTCCCGACGTCGAAGGATCTGTCCGCGCGCGTCATCGATCTGGTGGCGCCGCTTGGCAAGGGCCAGCGCGGCCTGATCGTCGCGCCGCCGCGCACCGGTAAGACTGTACTGTTGCAGAACATCGCGCACTCGATCACTGCCAACCATCCGGAATGTTATCTGATCGTTCTGCTGATCGACGAACGGCCAGAAGAAGTGACGGACATGCAGCGCTCCGTGAAGGGCGAAGTGGTGTCCTCGACCTTCGACGAGCCGGCTACCCGCCACGTGCAGGTCGCCGAAATGGTGATCGAAAAGGCCAAGCGTCTTGTCGAACATGGCCGCGACGTCGTCATTCTGCTCGACTCGATCACCCGTCTTGGCCGCGCCTATAACACGGTTGTTCCCTCATCCGGCAAGGTTCTGACCGGTGGTGTCGACGCCAACGCGCTTCAGCGCCCGAAGCGCTTCTTCGGCGCCGCGCGTAACATCGAGGAAGGCGGCTCGCTGACGATCATCGCAACCGCGCTCATCGACACCGGCAGCCGCATGGATGAAGTCATCTTCGAAGAGTTCAAGGGTACCGGCAACTCCGAAATCGTGCTCGACCGCAAGGTCGCCGACAAGCGCATCTTCCCGGCGATGGACATTCTGAAGTCCGGTACGCGTAAGGAAGATCTGCTGGTGCCGCGTCAGGATCTGCAGAAGATCTTCGTGCTCCGCCGCATTCTGGCGCCGATGGGCACGACCGACGCGATCGAGTTCCTGATCGACAAGCTGAAGCAGACGAAGAACAACGGCGATTTCTTCGACTCTATGAACACCTAAGAGCACTGGAAACAGAGTTCGCTCGGACCGGTCGTCTCAGGACGGCCGGTTTTTGTTTAGCCGGATTCCACAGAGATGATCGATTCGTCTCCGATACGATGTGGAAAATTCTGGTTGCGCAGCGTCACCGTGATTCACGTGAAACACGCTGTGCGGTGAAACGCGGATCGGTTGGACCTTGATCTTTCGACCTTGTTTCGGCATAAGCACCACCACCGACCCTTCCGGCTGTTGTCATCTCGCGTGAGCTTATCCGCAGATTGACGCGCTGCGGTCTCTACTTCGACGATCTCAAGCTCTCTGACCGCAGGACGCACTTCCGCGGTCATCAGGTGAACCAATGACGGCAGTGGACACGATCTATGCGCTTTCCAGCGGTGCGCTGCCCGCTGGGGTCGCGGTCGTCCGCATCAGCGGGCCGCAGACTGTCTCGGTTATCGAGGCGCTGTGCGGGCGGCTTCCGGCGCCACGCATGGCCACGCTGAAATCGATTCGGTCTCGCAACGGTCTGGAGATCGACCGCGGCCTGGTGCTCTACTTCCCTTCACCGGCTTCGTTCACCGGCGAGGACTGCGGCGAGTTTCATATTCATGGCGGTCGCGCTGCCGTTGCCGCCCTGCTCTCGGAGCTGGCGGCGTTTTCAGGTCTGCGGCATGCGGAGGCCGGAGAGTTCTCCCGGCGGGCGTTCCAGAACGGCAAGCTGGATCTGGTGGAAGTCGAGGGTCTGGCCGATCTGCTCACTGCCGAAACCGAAATGCAGCGAAGGCTCGCGATCGAACATTCGAGCGGCGGACAATCGAAAGTCTACGCCACCTGGGCCAAGCGCCTGACCCATGCGCGGGCAATGATCGAGGCTGAGCTTGACTTCGCGGACGAGGATGACGTGCCAGGTTCTGTCAGTGAACGCATCTGGCAAGACATGTCGCTCCTCGCGCGGGAGATTGCCGCCCATATTGCCGACGCCCCGATCGCCGAGATCATTCGTGACGGTCTGAAGATCGTCATTGCTGGTGAACCCAACGCCGGCAAGTCGAGCCTGCTCAACGCGCTGGCGAAGCGAGACATCGCAATCGTCACCGAGATCGCAGGCACGACGCGCGACGTTCTTTCTGTCGACCTTTCGTTAGCCGGATTCTCTGTCAAGCTCTATGACACTGCCGGATTGCGCGAAACCGCCGAACGCGTTGAGCAAGAGGGTATTCGTCGTGCACGAGAAGTTATCGAGAGTGCAGATCTGATCCTTCTGCTCGCTGATACACCGCAAGGTTTTGCTTCCGTTGCTGACTCGCTGTCGCCAGACACACCCGTGTTGCGGGTCGCGACGAAGATCGACCGGGACGAAAAGAGCGGAGCCACAGATGCTGCCGACGTCTTCATTTCGACCCGGACCGGTGAAGGCATGCAGCAGCTTCTTGACGCTATCGAGCGCCACCTGCCGGACTTGAGCAGCCGAACGTCGCTGTCCATGCCGTCGCGCCGGCGGCACGTGGACAGCCTGCGACAGGCGCTTCGGGCGCTGGACGGCAGTCTCGTCGATCCGAACCAGGGACTCGATATTCGTGCTGAGCAGTTGCGCATTGCCGGTGACGCGATCGGGCGAATAACCGGCCGCGTGGATGTCGAGAACCTGTTGGATGTGATATTTTCCGAATTCTGTATCGGAAAATAACGCTGTGGAAACCGCGATACAACGTTTGCGAGTCCTGCGTTGTGTTTCACGTGAAACGATTCGTGTCAGAGAACGGCTCTGACTTGGAGTGAAGGCAATGATGCAGTTCGACGTAATCGTCATCGGCGGCGGACATGCCGGCTGCGAGGCCGCGGCCGCGGCCGCACGACTCGGCGCGAAGACCGCGCTTATCACGCATAAGGCATCGACGATCGGCGTCATGTCCTGCAATCCGGCAATCGGTGGATTGGGCAAGGGTCACCTTGTGCGAGAGATTGACGCGATGGACGGCCTGATGGGTCGGGTCGCGGATGCCGGCGGAATTCAGTTTCGATTGCTCAATAGACGCAAAGGTCCCGCGGTTCGCGGTCCTCGCACACAGGCCGATCGGCGGCTCTATCGCGAAGCGATGCAGGCTGAGATTGCGGCGATCGACAATTTGAGCGTCATCGAGGGGGATGCGTTCGATCTGATCGACACCAATGGGACGATCAGCGGTGTGGTAATGAAGGATGGCCGCAGTTTTGTGGCGGCGTCCGTGGTGCTGACCACGGGCACCTTTCTCAGGGGCCTGATCCACATCGGTGATCAGAAGATTCCGGCCGGCCGCGTCGGAGAAGAGCCCTCCGTCGGCCTGTCCGGCACCCTGCTGCGCTATGGTCTTCGGCTGGGGCGCTTGAAAACCGGCACGCCGGCTCGCCTGGACGGGCGTACGATCGATTGGGATCAGGTTGGCCGGCAAGGACCTGACGAGGATCCGGTGCCCTTCTCCTTCATGACGGACAAGATCCTGAACCGGCAGATCGACTGTGGTGTGACCCGCACAACCGAAGCGACCCACAAGATCATTGCCGACAACATTGGCAAGTCTGCGATGTATTCCGGCCAGATCGAGGGCGTCGGCCCGCGCTACTGTCCTTCGATCGAAGACAAGATCGTGCGCTTCGGCGAGCGCGACGGTCACCAGATCTTTTTGGAGCCGGAAGGGTTGGATGACGACACCGTCTACCCGAATGGTATTTCGACGTCATTGCCGGCTGACATTCAGGATGCCTTCATCAAGACGATCCCGGGACTGGAGAACGTCACCATCCTGCAACCGGGATATGCGATCGAGTACGATCATGTGGATCCACGGGAGTTGAGCGCCACGCTTGCGGTTCGCAAGATGCCCGGTCTGTACCTCGCCGGGCAAATCAACGGCACGACCGGCTATGAAGAAGCGGGCGCCCAGGGCCTGGTCGCAGGCCTGAATGCCGCACTCTCTGCGACCGGTCGTCCCGACATCGTGTTTAGCCGAACGGACTCTTACATCGGCGTGATGATCGACGATCTGACGTCACGCGGCATTACCGAGCCCTATCGCATGTTCACGTCGCGGGCGGAGTACCGTCTGTCCCTGCGCGCCGACAACGCGGATGCGCGGTTGACGCCCTTGGCGATCCAACTTGGCTGCGTCTCCGAAGCGCGCCGTGATCGCTTCCTCGATTGGCGGGAGGGCTTTGATGCGGGCCGCAGAATTCTGAAGAACCTGTCACTGACTCCGGCGGAAGGTGCACGTCACGGCCTCAAGCTGAACCAGGATGGCCAGCGCCGCACGGCGTTCGAGATCCTGTCCTATGCGGATCAATCCATTTCTGCCTTGCTCCCCATCTGGCCGGAGCTTTCCGACATCTCTCCCCGCGTGGTCGAAGCGCTCGAGATTGATGCGGCCTATTCGGTTTACATGGACCGTCAGGCCGCCGATATCGCCGGTATCCGCCGCGAGGAGAATCTCATCATTCCCGAAGACTTCGACTTCGATGCGTTGTCCGGTCTCTCCAACGAACTAAAACAGAAACTCAGACAACAGGCCCCCCGCAACCTCTCCCAGGCCATGAAGGTGGACGGCATGACCCCGGCAGCCGCCTCGCTCCTTCTCGCCTGGTTGAAGCGACACGGCAGAACCGTAGAACGCGAAGAGAAGGTCGGCATGCAATGAAGACGAGTCCAATCGATGTGTTGAACGGACTGCGTGTTTCACGTGAAACGCATGAACGGCTCGACCACTTTGCCCGGCTGTTTCAGAAGTGGGCGAAGTCGATCAATCTGGTTGCCCCGTCGACCGTCGAAGATCTATGGGGCCGCCACATCGTCGACAGCTTGCAACTGGCGCAGCTCGCTCCTGGCCCGAAGACATGGGTCGATCTCGGTAGCGGCGGCGGTTTCCCCGGCGTGATCACGGCAATCTATCTGTCGGAATTCGCCGACGGTTGGGTGCACCTCGTGGAAAGCAACAACAAGAAGGCGGCTTTTCTGCGTGTCGCTCTGGCGGAGACCGGAGCCCGTGGCTCGGTTCACCCGATCCGAATCGAGGAGGCTGGAGCCGTCGTCCCGCTTGCCGACGCCATCTCTGCCCGGGCGCTTGCCGATTTGAGCCTTCTTCTCGACTACTCTTCCCCCTGGCTGATGGCGCAGGAGCGAAAAGCGGTGGCCTATTTCCACAAAGGGCGGGATTACCAACGCGAAATCGACAAAGCCGTTGGCCGCTACGGATTCGATCTGGTAAAACATCAAAGCGTTGTCGAGCCGGATTCTGTCGTGCTCGAGATCGCAAATCTGTCACGCAAGGTTCAGTGATCGGCGAGCGAAAAGATGTTTGGGGCAAGAAACCGGATTATCACTATCGCAAATCAAAAGGGCGGCGTGGGCAAGACCACGACGGCCATCAATCTCGCAACCGCTCTGGCTGCTATCGGCGAAAAGGTCTTGATTGTTGATCTCGACCCGCAGGGCAATGCCAGCACCGGACTGGGAATCCAGCGGCGGGACCGCAATCTCTCGTCCTACGAGCTGATGATGGGGTCGCATGGGATTGGCGAGATCGTTCAGGACACGGCTGTGCCCAACCTGGCGATCGTTCCGTCGACCATGGATCTGCTCGGCGTGGAAATGGAGATCGCCCAGGAAGCGGATCGGGTTTTCCGTCTGCGCAAGGCGCTCGTGAGCCCTGCGGCGATGGAATACTCCTATGTGCTCGTTGATTGCCCCCCATCGTTCAATCTGTTGACGATGAATGCGATGGCCGCGGCTCACTCGGTGCTGGTACCTCTGCAGTGCGAGTTCTTTGCCCTCGAAGGTCTGAGCCAGCTCCTGGAAACGGTCGATCAGATTCGCCGCACGGTCAATCCTGCACTCGATATCCAGGGCATCGTTCTGACGATGTTCGACTCGCGCAACAATCTCGCGCAGCAGGTGGTGAGCGACGTGCGCACGCACCTTGGCGACAAGGTCTACCACACGCTGATCCCGCGCAATGTGCGCGTTTCGGAGGCGCCGTCCTACGGCAAGCCCGCCATCCTCTATGACCTGAAATGCGCCGGCAGTCAGGCCTATCTTCAGCTGGCGTCTGAAGTGATCCAACGCGAGCGGCAGCGCAAAGCGGCCTAATCATTTCGGTAGCGTAATTTAACTCGGGTGACGATATGAACGACGATAGCTCGAAGAGACGGCTTGGTCGCGGACTGGCGGCCTTGATCGGCGAAATGGATCAGCCATTGCAGACGGGCGCATCCGCCCCTGCCCCGGTCAATCCGGACCGTCGCGTGCCGATCGAGTTCGTTTCACGCAACCCGCGCAACCCGCGCCGGCAGTTCGACGAGGCCGAATTGCAGGACCTGGCCAACTCCATTCGCCAGCATGGGATCGTCCAGCCGGTCGTCGCGCGCACGATCGGCGCCGATCGCTATGAGATCATCGCTGGCGAGCGCCGCTGGCGTGCTGCGCAGTTGGCCGGCTTCACCGAGATCCCCGTCATCATCCGCGACGTGGATGACCGCACGGCGCTCGAAATCGCGATCGTCGAAAACGTTCAGCGCTCCGATCTCAATCCACTGGACGAAGCGCTCGGCTATGAGCAGCTGATTGCCGAGCATGGCTACACGCAGAACGATCTTGGCGAGATCATCGGCAAAAGCCGTAGCCACGTCGCCAACAGCCTCCGTCTCCTGAAGCTGCCGGAACCGGTGCGCGACATGCTGTCGGATGGTGCGCTCTCGGCGGGACATGCGCGCGCGCTTATTCCAACCTCGGATCCGGCGACGCTTGCCCGCGCGATCATCGCCAAGGGCCTGTCAGTGCGTGACGCCGAACGCATGGCGCAGAACGATATCCGCGCACAGAACGATCCCAATTTCGGCAAGGCCGCCCGGCGCGACGAGAAGGATGCGGATACGCTTGCACTCGAGCGGACCCTCTCCGACAGCCTGGGCCTCGAGGTCACGGTCAACCACAAGGCATCGGGTGGCCACCTTCGCATTGCCTACAAGACGCTCGATCAGCTCGAAGAGATCTGCCGCCTGCTTGAGCGGCGCTAATCGTCGCGACGGTATCAAAGGCCGTCTTCCAGGAGACGGAACTGTCGGCTAAGTTGTTGTCTGCGTTGATGAATCGGTGCGACGTCCGGCCCCGAAGGCTCTGTGCGCATTCCGGACGTCAACCCCTTGGACAACTTCATTCCGTGCCGGTGCAAGGACCCTTGTTGCAGGGTGGTGCGAACTTCAGCGCCCTGCGACGCCTCAGCTTCGCATTCATAGCTGCCTCGACCGTTTGAGATCGAGACGGTGTCATGACTTGAACGGCGGTCAGTCCGGCTTGCAGGGTATTGCGCCCTCTCTCCCGAAAGAGGTCTGTCGTGACGCTCCGCGTGGAAAAGCTGTTGAAGCGCACCCCGTTCCATGTCTTGCACGTGAGACTTTTCGGGCGTCCGATCGGGACGGCAGCGCTTACGGCTTCGGGGCATTCGACGCTGAATGGAGAGTGGGTCGGCCCGCCTGGTAACGCTTCGGTTCCCGGCAACTAGCGGCGCGCCGATTGCACCGCAATTGCCATGAGGTTCTGGAGCACAAGGCTTTCCTCGAGGCTGGCTCGGCTGCGGCTTTGAAAAATCGTGGTCTGCAGGCGAGTGAGCTCGCGACGAATGGCAGGCGCCGACCAGTGTTTCAGCGCGGCTTCGACGATCGGTTTTCTCCGGAAATGCAGGCCGCGGCCGAGCGTGGCGATCACCTGGCCTGGCTGTTGGCGGCTTGCGTCCATCTCGGCACGCATCACATCCAGCTGCTGGAACTGTCGCAAGCACGCCTGCAAGACCAGAAAGGCCGGTGTCTTAGAGGTGGTAATCTTCTGCATGGCATGCAGCAGACCATCGAGATCGCCCTTCAACACGGCATCGACAGCGTCGTCGACGGAGATCGCGCTCGCATCGCCGACAATGTCGAGAACATCACCCTCCTCTACCGTCGCCTTTCCGCGGCAGTAGAGCGCGAGCTTGCGCAGTTCGTTTCGCGAGGCGATGCGGTCTCCGCCCAGCGCCTCCAGCAGCCGTTGCCGCGCCGCCGGAGTGATTGCCAGCTTCTCGTCGCCGAGCTCCTTGTCGATCAACGTCTGCAGGCTGCGGATATCGTCGCTGTAGCAGGCGATGCAGGCGACCGACCGCGCGGTCTCGCCGACCTTGCGCAGGGCGGCACCCTTCTTCAGGTCGCCGGCCTCGATGATCACATAGCTTCCGGTTGGTGGTTCGGCTGCAAGGATCTGCAGTCCATCCACGAGCGCCTTTTCGTTGGCGGCACCACGCACCCATATGAGCTTTTCGCCGCCAAAGAGACCGATCGCGTTCACTTCGTCCAGCAACCGGCCAGGCGACTGTGTCAGTTCGCTCACGTCGAGCTTCAGCAGGGCAAAGGGATCGTCGAGCGGAACACCGGTGCGTGAAGCGATCGCGGTCGCGCGCTCAGACACGAGCCCGCGATCGGGCCCGTACAAGATGAAGAGGCGGTAGACGCCGGCCGACTTTTGCAGGAATGAGTCGAACTCGTGCGATTTGACTTCGCTCATTCCAGCACCGCCTAGCGGCTGAGCGCCGCTGCGATGTCGGCGCGAATGAGTTCAGCCAGTTCCTTGGCTGCACGGTTCTCGCCGTCTCGGATCGCCCGCACCTTGGCGAATTCCTGAACCGGGAAATCGACGAGCGCAACGGCGGAACGGTTGCCAGACTTGATGGTTTCACCCGTGCCGATCTTCGTCAGGTTATAGTCCGCCTTGACGACGATCCGGCCCGCACCGGCCCGGTCCTTGGCCTGGTCGTAGAGCACGCCCATGGCCCGGTTGGTGACGTTCAGCGCCAGGTGATACTGCGGATTGGTCGGCTCGCCCTGTCCACCGGCGACGAGGAAGATCAACGCATTGCGGACTTCCTGTTCGACACGGTCGTCGGCGTCCGAAATCTCGATCGCAGCCAGCGCAGACGACGTGCCGACGCTGTCGGAATAGAGCGGCCTGACCTGGCAACCGGCGAGCGCGGTCAACATGAGCGCGCCAGCCAGCACCGGAAGCGACCGGAAGCGGAAACCAGCTCTATCAGACAACGACATTGACGATCCTCTGCGGCACGACGATGATTTTCTTGGGATTGCTGCCGTTGAGCGCGGACTTGACGGCATCGAGCGCCAGGACGGCGCTTTCGATCGCACTCTGATCCGCATCGCGGGCGATTGTCAAATCGGCGCGCTTCTTGCCGTTGATCTGGACCGGCATGGTGACTTCGTTCTCGACCACGAGCGCTGCGTCGAAGGTTGGCCAGCCCTGTTCGGCGATCAGCCCCTCGCCGCCGATTTCGCGCCAGCACTCTTCGGCCAGATGAGGCGTCATCGGCGCGATCAGGTTGATGAGGATCGTCGTTGCGTCCTTCACGGCTGCGGCAAGCGCCGGGTCCGCCTTCCCTGCAGCGACCTGCGTGAGCGGTGCAGCAAGCGTGTTGACGAGCTCATAGATGCGCGCCACGGCCTTGTTGAAGGCGAGCTTGTCATAATCCGTTTCGACGGCGCGCAGCGTGCGGTGAGCCGCCTGGGAAACGCCAAGTCCCTCTCCATCGCGCGCCGGTGCTGCTTCGACCGCGCGCAGCATTTCGGCCGCTTCGCTGATCAGGCGCCAGGCGCGCTGAACGAAGCGATGCGATCCTTCGACACCGGCTTCGGACCAGATGACGTCGCGGTCCGGCGGTGAATCGGAAAGAACGAAGAAGCGCGCCGTGTCGGCGCCATAGGAGGCAATGATGTCGTCGGGATCGACGACGTTCTTCTTCGACTTCGACATCTTCTCGATCGAGCCGATGGCGACGTCCTCGCCGGTTTCGATTAGCGTGGCGCGCCGCTTGCCGTCGATCTCTTCGATGCGAATTTCGGCCGGCGTGACCCATTCGCGCTGGGCGCCCTCGCCGCGGCTATAGGTCTCGTGCACGACCATGCCTTGGGTAAACAGGCCCTTGAACGGTTCGTCGATGGCGACGTGGCCCGTGGCCTTCATCGCCCGGGTGAAGAAGCGCGAATAGAGCAGGTGCAGGATCGCGTGCTCGATGCCGCCGATATACTGATCGACCGGCAGCCAGTGGTTGGCAACCTTCGGGTCGGTCGGATTGTCTTCCCACGGTGCTGTGAAGCGGGTGAAGTACCAGGACGAGTCGACGAAAGTGTCCATCGTGTCCGTCTCGCGACGGGCGTCCTTGCCGCAATGCGGGCAGGCGACGTGGCGCCAGGTCGGATGGCGATCGAGCGGATTGCCCGGCTTGTCGAAGGTGACATCCGGCGGCAACACCACCGGCAGGTCTGCCTTCGGCACCGGCACGACGCCGCAGTCTTCACAATGGATGACCGGGATCGGGCAGCCCCAGTAGCGCTGGCGGGAAATACCCCAGTCGCGCAGGCGGAAGTTGACCTTACGCTCGGCGCGCGGCGTATTGCCCAGCGTTTCCTGCTCAAGCTTCAAGGCAACGGTTTCGAAGGCTTCCTCGGTCGACAGGCCGTCGAGGAAGCGCGAATTGATCATCACGCCGTCGCCGATATAGGCCTCGTCGCCGATAACGAAGGTCGCGGCATCACCGTCCTTCGGCATGACGACGGGGACGACCGGCAGGTCGTACTTGCGCGCGAAGTCGAGGTCGCGCTGGTCGCCGGAGGGGCAGCCGAAGATCGCGCCCGTGCCGTAGTCCATCAAAACGAAATTGGCGACGTAAACCGGCAGCTCCCAGCTCGGGTCGAGCGGATGCCTGGCGCGGATACCGGTGTCGATACCCTTCTTCTCGGCCGTCTCAAGTGCGGCGAGCGACGTACCCGCGCGCCGGCATTCGTCACAGAATGCCTCGATGTCCGGGTTGCTTGCGGCCACCTGTCTCGCCAGCGGATGGTCGGCGGCGATCGCCAGGAAGGAGGCGCCGAAAAGCGTGTCGGGGCGGGTCGTGTAAACCGTGACTTCAGTCTCGTCGCCGGCGGTACCGTTCACCAGTTCCCAGCGCAACGACAGGCCCTCAGAGCGACCGATCCAGTTCTTCTGCATCAGGCGCACTTTTTCAGGCCACTGGTCGAGCGTATCCAGCGCGTCGAGCAGGTCCTGGCTGAAATCGGTGATGCGGAAGAACCATTGGGTCAGTTCGCGCTGCTCGACCAGTGCGCCCGAGCGCCAGCCACGGCCGTCGATCACCTGCTCGTTGGCAAGTACGGTGTTGTCGACCGGATCCCAGTTGACCTTGGACTGCTTGCGATAGACGAGGCCCTTTTCCAGGAAATCCAGGAACAGGTGCTGCTGGCGCTGGTAATAGGCCGGGTCGCAGGTCGCGAATTCGCGGTTCCAGTCGAGCGACAGGCCCATGACCTTCAGCTGCGCCTTCATCGAGGCGATGTTCTGGTAGGTCCAAGTGGCAGGATGCACGCCGCGCTCCATGGCGGCGTTTTCGGCGGGCATGCCGAAGGCGTCCCAGCCCATGGGGTGCAGCACGTTGAAACCGCGGGCACGCTTGTAGCGCGCCACCACGTCGCCCATCGTGTAGTTGCGCACGTGCCCCATATGAATGCGGCCCGACGGATACGGGAACATTTCAAGGACGTAGTACTTTTCGCGCGGATCGTCATTCTCGGTCTGGAAGACCTCGTTCTTGTCCCATTCCTGCTGCCAACGGGGTTCGGCATCACGCGGATTGTATCGTTCGCTAGACATGTCTTTTCGATGTTCCGGAAGTTCTACGGGCGCAAGAAGCGCTCTCATGATAGTTGGGGTGACCTTCACCACGAAACCAGCTGACGGTCAAGTTTTTGAAGGGTTTGCCGCGACACTTTGGCGGTTTTGCGCCCTTCTCGCCGGCCGCGCTCTTGGCAAGGCGGCCAACTTTGCCTAATCCGCTCGATAGTGGTTTTAAGAGATCCGGTTCGGAGAAGAAGTCCATGGAAGTCGAAGCGCGGTTGCAGGATGTCGTGAGCCGGATTCAGGCGGCGGAGAAGTCCTCCGGTCGTACCGCGCAGGCGGTAACGCTCGTCGCGGTGTCCAAGACTTTCGATGCGGAAGCGATCCGGCCGGTCATTTCGGCCGGCCAGCGGGTGTTCGGCGAAAACCGGGTTCAGGAGGCGCAAGGCAAATGGCCGCAGCTGAAGGCCGAGACGCCTGGACTGGAGCTGCACCTGATCGGCCCGCTGCAATCGAACAAGGCGGCCGAGGCGGTCGCGCTGTTTGATGTCATCGAGACGGTCGACCGCGAGAAGATTGCGCGTGCGCTTGCCGCCGAGATGGATAAGCAAGGCCTTACCCCCAGGCTCTACGTCCAGGTGAACACTGGGCTCGAACCGCAAAAGGCCGGTATCGCGCCGGACGATACCGTCGCGTTTGTCGAACTGTGCCGAAAGGAACTCGGGCTTCAGATCGAGGGGCTGATGTGCATTCCGCCGGCTGACGAGAACCCAGGCCCGCATTTCGCGCTGCTTTCCAAGCTTGCTTCTGCCTGCAAGCTCGAAAAGCTGTCGATGGGCATGTCCGGCGATTTCGAGACGGCCATTCAGTTCGGGGCCACCAGCGTGCGGGTGGGCTCGGCCATTTTCGGGGGCCGCTAGGGCCAAATCGCCGCATTACGCTTTCGTCGGGGTTCCCCTCATCACCCATTAGCCTATCCTTGTGCACGAGGAGGCCGGACATGTCCGGCAGCATGCACAGGGAGGAACGGAAATGGCGTCTCGCTATTCCGAAGTGTACGCCGCCTGGAAGGCGGATCCGCAGGGCTTCTGGTCGGCAGCGGCCGGCGCGATCGACTGGTTCGAGAGGCCTGAGCGTGCATTCGACGCCGGGCTCGGCGTTTATGGCCACTGGTTTGCCGGCGGCACCACCAACACCTGCTACAACTGCCTTGATCGCCACGTGGCCGCCGGCCGCGGGGAACAGACGGCCTTCATCTATGATAGCCCCGTGACGGGTCGCAAGGAGCACATTTCCTACCAGACGCTGCTTTCCGACGTGAAGGCGCTGGCAGCCGTCTACCGCGAGCTTGGCGTCGGCAAGGGTGATCGCATCATCCTCTATATGCCGATGATCCCGCAGGCAGCGATCGCGATGCTGGCTGCGGCGCGCATCGGTGCGGTCCATTCGGTGGTCTTTGGAGGTTTTGCCGCCAACGAGCTCGCGGTGCGCATTGACGATTGCCAGGCCAAGCTGGTGGTCACCGCAAGCTGCGGCATCGAGCCTGGCCGAACGATCGCCTACAAGCCGCTGCTCGACCAGGCGCTGGAGATCGCGAGCCACAAGCCGCAGCATTGTCTCGTCTTCCAGCGGGAAATGGTTGCCGCCGACATGACCGCGGGCCGCGACATCGATTTCGCGTCGGCGCTTGCACACGCCAAGGACGCCGGGGAAGAGGCCGAATGCGTGCCCGTCGCCTCGACCGATCCGCTTTATGTGCTCTACACCTCGGGCACAACCGGGCAACCCAAAGGGGTCGTGCGTGACAATGGCGGCCATATGGTCGCGCTCATATGGTCGATGGAAAACTTCTTCGGGGTAAAGCCCGGTGAAGTCTTCTGGGCGGCGTCCGACATCGGTTGGGTCGTCGGGCATTCCTATATCGTCTACGGCCCGCTGCTGAACGGCAGCACATCGATCCTCTTTGAAGGCAAGCCGGTCGGTACGCCCGATCCCGGCACCTATTGGCGGATCATCGCCGAGCACGGCGTCGCCGTGATGTTCACCGCGCCGACGGCGCTACGGGCGATCCGCAAGGAAGACCCCGATGCCGCGCTTGCCGCACGCTACGACCTCAGCCGGTTTCGCGCCCTGTTTCTCGCTGGTGAGCGGGCGGATCCAGATACGATCCGCTGGGCGGAAAAGGCGACCGGTGTCCCCGTGATCGATCATTGGTGGCAGACGGAAACCGGCTGGCCGGTGGCCGGAAATCCGATGGGGCTCGGCATGCTTCCGGTGAAATACGGCTCGCCGGCTGTACCACTGCCCGGCTATGACGTGCAAATCCTCGACGATGCCGGGCATCCGGTGGCAGCGGGAACGCTCGGCAATGTCGTCGTCAGATTGCCGCTGCCGCCCGGTTGCCTGCCGACGCTCTGGAACGCCGACGGTCGCTTTCGTGCGGCGTATCTCGAAGAGTTTCCCGGCTATTACAAGACCGCCGACGCCGGCTATGTCGACGAGGACGGCTACATTTTCATCATGGCGCGCACCGACGACATCATCAACGTCGCCGGCCACCGGCTTTCGACCGGGGCGATGGAGGAAGTGTGCGCCAGCCATCCGGATGTTGCCGAATGCGCCGTGATCGGCATCGCGGACGCGCTGAAAGGCCAGGTGCCGGCCGGCTTCCTCGTCATCAATTCCAATGTTTCCCGTGAAACATCGGAGATCGAACGCGAAGTCGTCAGTCTCGTGCGCGAGCGCATCGGACCGGTGGCCGCCTTCCGGATGGCCATCTGCGTCAAGCGGTTGCCGAAGACGCGGTCGGGCAAGATCCTGAGAGCAACCATCCAGAAGATCGCCGATCGCGAGCCGTGGAAGATGCCGGCGACGATCGATGATCCAGCCATCCTCGACGAGATCACCGTGATCCTTCAGGCGCGGGGCATCGGTGTCTGACCGCAATTGATAAGCCGGCTCATGATATGGACCGGATAAGGCAGCCTCAAGCTTTGACGACCGTTGCGAACCAGTCGCTGAAGGCGGAAGCTGCCTTTGAGCGGCTGGTTCTGGTGATCAGGAAATAGCTTTCGTCTTCCAGGGTAGCGATATCGGACAACACCACGAGATCGCCGCTGTCGATTTCGCGCCGGAAGACCTCGACCGGACAAAGCGCGACCCCGTGGCCGGCGATCACGGCCGTTGCAAGGAGGTTGAAATCCTGGAAGACCGGACCCCGCATGGCTCGCGCGCCCTCTTGCCCTGACCGTGCGAACCAGTCGCGCCAGCGCGATGTGGTCTCGTCGTGCAGCAGGTCGGCGCCGGCGATTGCCTGCAAGGAGTTCAAAGCCCCCACCCGTTCCAGATAGCGAGGGCTGGCAACCGGCCGGTTGATCCGTGAAAACAGGCGGTCCGATCGGGTCCCCTCGCTCTTGTCGGCGCCAAGCGTAATCAGAAGGTCGCAGCCGGTCTCGCGCAATTGCTGCTCGGCCATGGCATAGACGACCTTGACGTCCACTTCGGAATGGGCGGCCAGAAATTCGCCGAGAGCCGGAATCAGCCAGCGCGTGGCGATCGAGGGTATGCAGGCGACGCTGAGCTGGGTCTTGGCGTTGAGGTGCAGACGCTCCGCTTCCGTGGAAATCCGACCGAAGCTTGCCGTCAGCACCGTTGCCAGGTCTCTTGCCTCGTCCAGCAACCGGACGCCGCGCTTCTCCCGCGCAAAGAGAGGCCGGCCGAACCATTCCTCAAGCAGCCGGATCTGATGGCTGACGGCTGCGTGGGTCACATGCAGCTCGTCTGCGGCGCGCGAGAAACTCGCCAGCCGTGATGCGGCCTCGAAAGCGCGGAGCATGCCAAGCGGCGGCAGCATCTGTAAGTTTTCCTCATCATTGCCTTGAGGAATCGTCGTTTGATTGGCTGCCCATGTCAACAAATACTCGTTTCCATCGTGAGGCGGGCAAGAGCTCAGTCCGAAATCGTTAGAAATCCGTACACATGGAGAGACCTATGTTCGTGCGCAGCCTGCAGCAGATCGAAACGACGGACCATTTCGTTGAATGGGGCAGCGGTACCAGCCACAGGCTGCTGACCGAGAAGGATGGCATGGGCTTCACCGTCTGCCATACGGTCGTGCGCGCCGGCACGGTGTCGCTGCTCGAGTACCGCAATCACCTCGAGGCCTGCTACTGCATCGCCGGTCACGGAGAGGTCGAGGATATGCAGGGCAACGTCTTCCCGATCAACAAGGGCGACATCTATGTGCTCGACCAGCACGACAAGCATTTTCTGCGTGGCGGCAAGGAAGAGGATCTCGTCCTTGTCAGCGTCTTCAATCCACCGCTGAAGGGCACCGAGCGTCATAATCTGAACAACGCCGCCGGTTCGGCCTATTGAACACCTGAAACTAAAAAGCCCGGATCATCGATCCGGGCTTTGTTTTACGGGACGTCCGTGGCGATCAATAGTGATCGTCTTCGTCCTCGTCCTTGCGGTCCGACTTCAGCGACTTGAGCTTGGCGAAGACGGCATCGGCGTCGATTTCCTTCTCTTCCTCGCGCTCGTAGCTGAAGCCGAGCTTCTCGGTCTCCTGCGCCGATTCGAGCGTCGCGCCGAGTTCGGCGGCGGTCGGCAGCGGACGGCCCTTCGAAGCGCGTTCGACTTCGAGGTCGAGGTCGATCTGCGAGCACAGGCCGAGGGTCACCGGATCCATCGGCGTGAGGTTGGCAGAGTTCCAGTGGGTGCGCTCGCGGATCTGCTCGATCGTCGACTTGGTGGTGCCGACGAGGCGCGAAATCTGCGCGTCCTTCAGTTCCGCATGGTTGCGCACCAGCCACAGAATGGCGTTCGGGCGATCCTGGCGCTTCGAAACCGGGGTGTAGCGCGGACCCTTGCGCTTGCTGTCAGGAACGCGAACCTTCGGCTCGGAAAGCTTCAGCTTGTGATTGGGGTTTCCTTCGGCGCGGGCGATTTCGTCGCGCGAAAGCTGGCCGGTCGCAATCGGGTCGAGGCCCTTGATGCCCTGCGCGGATTCACCGTCGGCGATCGCCTTCACTTCGAGCGGGTGCAGCTTGCAGAACTGCGCGATCTGGTCGAAGGACAGCGCGGTATTGTCAACCAGCCAGACGGCGGTCGCCTTGGGCATAAGCAGTTGCTGAGCCATGGATATAGTCCTTTTGTCCGCCGCGCCGGTGTCGCGGGCCGTGGAGTCTACCACTGATTTCCGGGAAATGTGGGCCTCTATACCGTCCTTGTCGCGAAATTGCAATTCTTCAGTTCCAAATGTCCTTTTGTCTAATTGCGGCGGGCATTTGACCTGCTATGTATGTCCGCGAAACGGGCTGGCCGGGGAGTGGCGAGCCGCACTAGGAATGCGTAGGGAGGAAAACATGTCCGCCAAGATCTATCCGGTGTTGAAGTCTGCCAAGAGCCGGACGCTGCTCGACAATGCCACCTATCTGAAGTGGTACGACGAGAGCATCTCGGACCCGGCGAAGTTCTGGGGCAAACACGGCAAGCGGATCGACTGGTTCAAGCCCTATACCAAGGTCAAGAACACCTCCTTCAACGGCAAGGTCTCGATCAAGTGGTATGAGGACGGGCTCACCAACGTCTCCTACAACTGTATCGACCGCCACCTGAAGACGCATGGCGAAAAGACCGCCATCATCTGGGAAGGCGACAACCCCTATATCGACAAGAAGGTCACCTACAACCAGCTCTACGAGCAGGTTTGCCGGCTGGCCAACGTCTTGAAGAAGCACGGCGTCAAGAAGGGTGACCGCGTCACCATCTATATGCCGATGATCCCGGAAGCATCCTATGCGATGCTCGCCTGCGCCCGCATCGGTGCCATCCATTCGGTTGTCTTCGGCGGCTTCTCGCCGGATGCGCTAGCGGGTCGTATCGTCGACTGTGAATCGACCTTCGTCATCACCTGCGACGAGGGCGTGCGCGGCGGCAAGCCGGTGCCGCTCAAGGAAAACACCGACACGGCGATCGACATTGCCGCCAAGCAGCATGTCATCGTCAACAAGGTTCTCGTCGTGCGCCGCACCGGCGGCAAGACGGCCTGGGCGCCGGGCCGCGACCTCTGGTATCACCAGGAAATCGCGACGGTGAAGCCGCATTGCGAGCCGGCGAAGATGAAGGCGGAAGATCCGCTGTTCATCCTCTACACCTCCGGTTCCACCGGCAAGCCGAAGGGCGTGCTGCACACCACCGGCGGCTACCTCGTCTACGCCTCGATGACGCACGAATACGTCTTCGACTACCGCGACGGCGATATCTACTGGTGCACGGCCGATGTCGGCTGGGTCACCGGTCACTCCTATATCGTCTATGGCCCGCTTGCGAATGCGGCGACGACCGTGATGTTCGAGGGCGTGCCGAATTTCCCGGATGCCGGCCGTTTCTGGGAAGTGATCGACAAGCACAAGGTCAACGTCTTTTACACCGCGCCGACGGCGATCCGTTCGCTGATGGGGGCCGGTGACGATTTCGTCAAGCGTGCGTCGCGCTCCTCGCTGCGCCTGCTCGGTTCGGTCGGCGAGCCGATCAACCCCGAGGCCTGGGAATGGTATTACAACGTCGTCGGCGATCAGAAATCGCCGATCGTCGATACCTGGTGGCAGACGGAGACCGGCGGCATCCTGATCACGCCGCTGCCGGGTGCCACGGACCTGAAGCCCGGTTCGGCAACCCGTCCGTTCTTCGGCGTCCAGCCGCAGCTGGTTGACAACGAAGGCAACGTGCTCGAGGGCGCGGCTGACGGCAACCTGTGCATCGTCGACAGCTGGCCCGGCCAGATGCGCACGATCTACGGCGACCATGCCCGCTTCGGCCAGACCTACTTCGCCACCTACAAGGGAAAGTATTTCACCGGCGACGGCTGCCGTCGCGACGAAGACGGCTACTACTGGATCACCGGCCGCGTCGACGATGTGCTGAACGTCTCCGGTCATCGCCTTGGCACCGCCGAGGTCGAGTCGGCTCTGGTCTCGCATCACCTCGTCTCGGAAGCTGCGGTCGTCGGCTACCCGCATCCGATCAAGGGCCAGGGGATCTATTGCTACGTCTCGCTGATGGCCGGTGAAGTCGGCAACGACGAGCTTCGCCAGGCGCTGGTGAAGCATGTGCGCTCCGAAATCGGTCCGATTGCCACGCCCGACAAGATCCAGTTCGCGCCGGGCCTGCCGAAGACCCGGTCCGGAAAGATCATGCGCCGCATCCTGCGCAAGATCGCCGAAGACGATTTCGGCGCACTCGGCGACACCTCGACGCTTGCCGACCCGGCCGTTGTCGACGACCTGATCGCCAACCGGCAGAACAAGGCCTGATACAAGACACGCCGCCCGCTTTTGGCGGGCGGCGTCAGTCCATTATGCGCTTTTAGTGAGCCGGATTCAGATCGTGGCGGGCATGACGATCCGCACGTCTGAGCCGCTTGGCGATCGGCATGCGCTTTAGAAGTCGATCGCCCTGCCCTTGATTTCCCAGTCGCCGTAGCGTGCCGGATCTTCGCCGCCCCGTCCGCCGATCTCGGGCGGCAGCTCCTTTTTCGCTTCCGCCTGTCGCCGCTCCTCGGCTTCTTTCAAGGCGCGCACCGCCGCGGGCGGCAACGGTCTTTTCGGGCGGTCTGCGGCATTGTCATTGTCGTTCTGCATCTGAACGGTATCCGGATTGAGCATCAATATTGAAGAATGGGGCGTTTGCACCCATCATATAGGGTGACGTTCCCGCCTCGGGAACCCTGATTCACGTGAAACGTTGACGACCCGGAGATCCCTGATGAACCTTGTCCGCACCGCCATGCTGCTTGCAGTCATGACCGCCCTGTTCATGGCGGTGGGCTTCGTCATCGGGGGACGCGGCGGGATGATGATTGCCTTCGTCATGGCCGCAGGCATGAACTTCTTTTCCTACTGGAATTCGGACAAGATGGTGCTGCGCATGTATCGTGCGCAGGAGGTGGATGAGCGCAGCGCACCGGAGTATTACGGCATCGTGCGCGATCTCGCCAGGAACGCCGGCCTGCCGATGCCGCGCGTCTATGTCATCGACAGCCCGCAGCCGAACGCCTTTGCCACCGGGCGCAATCCGGAAAACGCTGCGGTCGCAGCCTCCACCGGACTGCTGCACGCCCTCAACTATGACGAAGTCGCCGGCGTGATGGCGCACGAACTCGCGCATGTCCAGAACCGCGACACGTTGACCATGACGCTGACGGCCACGCTTGCCGGCGCGATCTCGATGCTTGGCAACTTCGCCTTCTTCTTCGGCGGCAACCGCGAGAACAACAATCCGCTGGGCTTCATCGGCACGCTTGTCGCGATGATCGTCGCGCCGATGGCGGCGATGCTGGTACAGATGGCGATCAGCCGGACGCGCGAATACTCGGCCGACCGTCGGGGCGCAGAGATCTGCGGCAAGCCGCTGGCGCTTGCCTCAGCCCTGCAGAAGATCGCGGGCGCCGCGCATCAGATCCACAACGACGACGCTGAGCGCAATCCGGCGACGGCGCATATGTTCATCATCAATCCGCTTTCGGGCGAGCGCATGGACAACCTGTTTTCGACCCATCCGAACACCGAAAACCGGATTGCAGCCCTGCAGCAGATGGCGGGCGAGATGTCTGCGGTCTCGACGCCGCCGGTCAGGGCTGATAATCCCGTGCGCAAATCGCGCTCTGTGCCACCTACCGGTTGGGGTCGCGGTGGTTCCGAACCGCCCAAAGGTCCCTGGTCCTGATGTCTGCAGATAACAAAAACGATTCTCGCCCGAAACGATCGCCGCACAAAGGCGGCGTAAAATCCAGAAAGCCCGCGCCAGCAGAGCGCGGCCCTGAAAAGCCGGGCATGAAGGCGCGCCAGGCCGCAGCCAAGATCCTTGCCGCGGTCGTCGACCGCAAGACGTCGCTCGACGGCATGCTCGATCATGAACACGGCAATCCGGCCTATCGCGAACTCAACGACGCCGACCGCGCCCTTGTCCGCGCAATCCTGAACTCGGCCCTTCGCCACCTGCCGCGCATCCAGGCCGCGATCAATTCGCTGCTGCAGACGCCGCTGCCGGAAGGCGCGCGTGCACTCGATCACGTGCTGGCAGTCGCCGCGGCGCAAATCTTCTACCTTGACGTGCCGGATCACTCGGCAGTCGACATCGCTGTCGAGCAGGCGCAGGCTGATCCGCGCAACCGTCGGTTCGCCAATCTGGTGAATGCCGTCCTGCGCCGGCTTTCCCGCGAGAAAGATGCTCTGCTTGAGGCGACGCGCGATGTGCCGGCCATGCCGGAATGGTTCTACCAGCGCCTTGTCAGCCACTATGGCCGCGAACTGGCCGAGCAGATCGCCGAAGCACAACTGACCCCGGCGGCGATCGACCTTTCGGTGAAGTCCGATGCGGCGACCTGGGCGGAGCGGCTTGGCGGAACCGTCCTGCCGACCGGGTCCGTGCGCCTCGGCGAGTTCTCCGGCTCCATTCCTTCCTTAGCCGGATTCGATGATGGCGTCTGGTGGGTGCAGGACGCGGCTGCGTCGATCCCGGCGCGGCTTTTCGGAAACCTTGCGGGCAAGCGGATCGTCGATCTTTGTGCCGCCCCGGGCGGCAAGACGGCGCAGCTGATTCTCGCCGGCGCAGAGGTGACCGCGCTCGACCAGTCCGGCAGTCGCCTGCGCCGGCTGAAGGGCAATCTGAAGCGGCTGGATCTCGATGCCGAGACGAAGGAAGTCAATATGGCCGACTTCCAGCCGGAGACCCTGTTCGACGCGGCGCTGCTCGACGCGCCCTGCTCGTCCACCGGAACGACCCGCCGCCACCCGGATGTGCTCTGGACCAAGGGACCGGAGGACATCAAGAAGCTTGCCGACCTGCAGGAGCGGCTGCTTCGCCACGCGCTGACGGTGGTTAAGCCGGGCGGCACGGTCGTTTTTTCCAACTGCTCGCTTGACCCGCTCGAGGGCGAAGAGGTCGTTGCCCGCGTGGTTGATGGCGGAGATGCCTTCGAGAGGGTGCCGATTGCGCCCGAAGACTGGCCCGGCCTCGAGAACGCGATCACGCCAAGGGGCGAAATGCGGACCACGCCGGCAATGCTGACGCTCGATCCGCCGTATGCGAGCGGCCTCGATGGCTTCTATGCGGCAGTGATTCGGCGAAAATGACATCCATGGCGGGCCCGAGGCGGGTGTGAGGGGGCCTGAGAGCCCTGCTCTGCCGCGTCATTTGACGCGTTCAAGCGAGGAGCCTATCAAAGATGACATTATTGATAAAAGTTTAACGATCTCTCTGGCACCATGCGGCGGCTCGTCCGAGACCATCGCCCGTTCAGATGTTGAGCGGTCGTGCCAGAAATGAGGAAACCGGCGGCGTTGATTTCCGGCAGGCGAAGGCTCTCATACCTGTATCTGCGTGAAGGCTGGCGGCGGGTGTCGCGCCGGCTGTCGATCGGACGCGTCTCCACGCTGCGCTTCGCTGGCAAAACGCCGAACCGCCTGATTGTCGCCCCCACCGATCTTCGCGCCGTCGACCCCTTCGTTGCCGAAGAAATTCTCTCGGGACGTTTCCCGCTTGCCGGAAGGGTCCTCGACACCGAAGGCGAATCGCCCTTCGAGATCGACCTGCCGTCGCGCGAGTTCGCCGCACGGCTGCATTCCTTCGGCTGGCTGAGACACTTGCGCGCGATCCGCGAGGATGCCGGCTTTGTGCGGTTGCGGCAAATCGTCGATGACTGGATCGTCAGCCACGGTCGCGATCTCGGTGGCATTGCCTGGGATGCGGACATCATCGCCCAGCGCATCATTGCCTGGCTTTCGCATTCGCCTGTGGTTTTGCGCAATGCCGAGCACGGCTTCTACCGTCGGTTCCTGAAGAGCCTGGCGCTGCAGGTGTGCTATCTCAGGCATATCGCCGACACGGTGCGCGACGGCGAGCAGAGGCTGCGAGTGCGGCTGGCGCTTGCCATGGCGTCGGTCTCCATGCCGGCCTCGCCGGGCGCCATTCGCAAGGCGTCGCGCCATCTCGACCACGAACTCGACCGCCAGATCCTGCCGGACGGCAGCCACTGCTCGCGCAGCCCACGTGCCGGGCTTGAGTTGCTGCTCGACCTGCTGCCGCTCCGGCAGACCTATGTCAATCTCGGCCACGACGTGCCGTCGCGGTTGATCCCGTGCATCGACCGCATGTATCCGGCCCTGCGCTTCTTCCGTCACCAGGGGGGCGAGTTGGCGCTGTTTAATGGTGCGACCTCGGTCCTGGCCCATGAACTGGCATCGGTGCTGCGGTATGACGAAACCGCCGGTGAGCCTTTCCGCTCCTTGCCGCACGCCCATTACGAGCGCCTTGCTATCGACAACACGGTCGTCATCGTCGACACCGGCCGGCCGCATTCCGTTGATCTCTCGCGCAGCGCCCATGCCGGCTGCCTGTCGTTCGAGATGTCGTCCGGCAAGGCGCGTTTCGTCGTCAACTCAGGTGCCCCGAAGTTCGCTGGCGACCGTTTCCGGCAGATGGCGCGCATGACGGCGGCGCATTCGACGGTGACGATCAACGACACGTCGTCGACGCGCTTCTCGCAATCGCGGTTCCTCGGGCCGATCATGACGACGGGCGTGTCCAAGGTCGCAGCGGTACGCAAGGACGAGCCGGGAGGGCTGGAATCGGTGACGGCGAGCCACGACGGCTACCTTGCCGCCTTCGGGCTGATCCACGAGCGCGACATCGGGGTACTGAACGGTGGCCGCATGGTGCGCGGCCGGGATCGGCTCAGCCGGGCCGATGGCGGCGATCCCCCGGAAGGCGACACCGCCATTGCTGTCGCCCGGTTCCACATTCATCCCGCGATCACCATCCGCCAGAACAATGCGCGCGAGATTTTCCTGACGGCAGCGGACGGCGAGGCCTGGCTCTTTGCCTGCCAGGATGGGGAGCTTGCGGTCGAGGAGGATATCTTCTTTGCCGATCCCTCGGGTATCCGGGCTTCGTCGCAGTTGACGGTGACCTTCTCGGTCGCGACGCAGCCCGAGATCCAATGGACCTTCTCCCGGGCAAACTGACGCGCTTATTTTAGCGTGGCGCCTCTGCCGAGGTTCCTTCGGCCGACAAGCTATGCTAACGGGCAGCCATCCCAATCGCCGGACCTTCTCCCGGGCCTCCGGCGCCGCCAAAGGAGCATGGTGATGGCTGTCGCCTCCAAGAAAATCCCCGCCCCGAACGAGGTTCCGGTCCGCACCGCCCTCCTCTCCGTGTCCGACAAATCAGGCGTCGTCGAGCTCGCGCGCGCGCTCAACGAAAAAGGCATCCGGCTCGTTTCGACCGGGGGCACGCACAAGGCGCTGTCCGAAGCCGGTCTGCCGGTGAGCGACGTTTCCGAGCTGACGGGTTTCCCTGAAGTCATGGACGGTCGGGTCAAGACGCTGCACCCGGGTGTGCACGGCGGCCTGCTTTCGATCCGCGACGATGCCGATCACGTCGCTGCCATGACCGCGCACGGCATCACCGCGATCGACCTTGCGATCATCAACCTCTATCCCTTCGAGGAAGTGCGGGCTCAGGGCGGCGACTACCCGACGACCGTGGAAAACATCGATATCGGCGGTCCGGCCATGATCCGGGCTTCGGCCAAGAACCACGCTTACGTGACCATCGTCACCGATCCGGCCGACTACCCGCTGCTGCTTGAAGAACTTTCGTCCGGCAAGACGACCTATGCCTTCCGCCAGAAGATGGCGGCCAAGGCCTATGCCCGCACCGCCGCCTACGACGCTGCGATCTCCAACTGGTTTGCCGAGGCGCTGGACACCCCGATGCCGCGCCACCGGGTGATTGGCGGCGTGTTGAAGGAAGAGATGCGCTACGGCGAAAACCCGCACCAGAAGGCGGGCTTCTACCTCACCGGCGAGAACCGGCCGGGCGTTGCCACGGCAGCGCTGCTCCAGGGCAAGCAGCTCTCCTACAACAACATCAACGACACGGACGCCGCCTTCGAGCTGGTCGCCGAGTTCCTGCCGGAGAAGGCGCCCGCCTGCGCCATCATCAAGCATGCCAACCCCTGCGGCGTTGCGACCGCGCCGACGCTTGCCGAGGCCTATCGCCGGGCGCTCGCCTGCGATTCCACCTCGGCCTTCGGCGGCATCATCGCGCTCAACCAGGAGCTCGATGCGGAAACCGCCGAAGAAATCGTCAAGCTCTTCACCGAGGTGATCATCGCGCCTTCGGCGAGCGACGCAGCCAAGGCCGTGATCGCACGCAAGCCGAACCTGCGTCTGCTTTCGACCGGCGGCCTGCCCGACCCACGCATTCCCGGCCTTGCCGCCAAGACCGTCTCGGGCGGTCTCCTGGTGCAGACGCGTGACAACGGCATGGTCGAGGATCTCGAGCTCAAGGTCGTGACCAAGCGCGCGCCGACCGCCCAGGAGCTCGAGGACATGAAGTTCGCCTTCAAGGTCGCCAAGCACGTCAAGTCGAATGCGATCGTCTACGCCAAGGACGGCCAGACGGCCGGAATCGGCGCCGGCCAGATGAGCCGCGTCGATTCCGCCCGTATCGCGGCGATCAAGGCCGAGGAAGCCGCCAAGGCGCTGGGCCTTGCAACGCCGCTCACCAAGGGCTCGGCCGTTGCTTCCGAAGCGTTCCTGCCCTTTGCCGATGGTCTGCTCTCGGCGATCGCCGCCGGTGCCACCGCCGTCATTCAGCCGGGTGGATCGATGCGTGACGAAGAGGTGATTGCGGCTGCGAACGAGCATGGCGTCGCCATGGTCTTCACCGGCATGCGCCACTTCCGCCACTGACATCGTTCGGGGGCGAACGCTTGAGCGTCCGTCCTCGGTGATTGCGCAACCCGATCACACGCCGCCGCGTCCAAAGGACGTGGCGGCTTTTTTGCGTCCGTCATCGGCCGGATAGGGCGTGCGGAGAAGGATCACCAGGCCGACGATCAGGAAGGCGATGAGCGCCATCATGCCGATACGGGCAGATCCCGTGACGAGGGTAATGGTGGCGACCGATGCGGGCGCGAGGAACGACGTCGCGCGGCCGGAAAGGGCATAGAGGCCGAAGTAGCGCCCGGCCTCGTCCAGGCTGACGCTACGGGCAAGATAGGAGCGCGACGAGGCCTGTACCGGGCCGAAGGCGATGCCGACCAACAGGCCGTAGAGAATGTAGGCCTTTTCGGCCGCTGTGCCGAACAGGCCGCCCGAATCTTCCGCCGACAACGGCATCAGCCCGAACAGCGTGAAGCCGGGGCCGGTCGAGACGATGCCGATCGTCGCCAGCGTCAGGCAGACCAGGCTGGCGGTGACGATCACCTTGGATCCGAGCCGTGTGTCGAGCCGGCTGGCATAGAGGCAGCCGCCGATCGCGACGACGTTGAGGATGATCCCGTAGATGCCGAGTTCCAGCGTCCGCCAGCCGAACATGGCCGCGGCGAAGGTGCCGCCGAGAGCCAGAAGGCCGTTGACGCCATCCTGGAAGATCATGCGCGCGATCAGGAACCGCAGAATGCCCGTTCGTTGCCTGAGCTCGCCGAGCGTGCCCTTGAGCTCCCTGAGGCCCGTGACGGTTGCCTTGCCGAGCGACATGGTCGCCTTGGTGGCGTCGGGCGTGAACAGGAACATCGGCAGGATGAAGACGAGGTACCAAAGCGCCGAGATCGGTCCGGTGATGCGTGCATCCTCACCCTTGGCCGGATCGAGACCGAACAACGGGTCGATGCCCGCTGCCGTCTTGCCAGTTTCGGGGCTGCCGGCGAGCAGTGCCACGACAGCAATCAGCACGATCATGCCGCCAAGATAGCCGAGGCCCCAGGCAATGTTGGAGATGCGGCCGACGTCCTTTTCCGGCACGAGGCGCGGCATCATGGAATCGTTGAAGACGATCGAGAACTCGGCTGCGATGCTTGCGAGGATCATGAAGATCGCCGGATAGAGGATCGGCGAGCCGGGGGCCGCGAACCACAGCATAGCCAGCGACAGGATCTTGATGACGGCAAAGAAGGCGATCCAGGGCTTGCGCGGGCCGGTCGCATCCGCGATGGCGCCGAGCACCGGCGAGAGAACCGCGATGATGATTCCCGAGACGGTGAGGGTATAGCCCCACATCGCCTGGCCGAGCGCATGATCCTCCGTCAGCCGGGAAACGAAATACGGGCCGAAGATGAAGGTCGTGATCACCGTGAAGAACGGCTGCGCCGCCCAGTCGAACAGCATCCAGCCGGCAATCCCCGCCCGTGACGTGCGCGGTTGATCTTCAGTCCTCTCGGCCGAAATCTGCAAGGTCCCCTCCCGAAACGACTGCGCCGCGCGTCCCCTCGAACGCGCGGCGCAGCCTAACTTCTATCTGACGAATTCCAAGAGGTTTAGAACGGGATGCGGGCGAAAAAACCGCCCGGATCCGTGTTCTTCAGCTTACTTCGCCCTTCCCCGTGCCAGGTCGTTGAGCAGACCTGCGGCAACGGTGATCTTGGCGAGCGTCGTTTCGCCCTTCTCGGTCAACAGCCGCAGTTGGCCTGTCGCCTGGGCGACGCGGACGCGTTCGCTCTCCTCCCAGGCGGCAACTGGATTGCGTTCCTTCTTCTGCTCGCGCAGCGCTGCCGCGGTGATGTCGCGCCTTGCGGCGGCGATATCCGATACGGCTCGCGAGAGCGCCATCGCCTCGAACTGCTCCGTTGCCGGGACACGGTCGGAAGCGACGAGCAGCCGGTTGATGCGCAGCGTATCGGTGACGGCGAAGTACCCTTGCGCCGTGCGGCTCAGCGTCTCACCGGTTTCAGCGGCGATCTGCATGATCTCGGGCACCAGCGTCATCAGCGCTAGTTCCGAAATCTCTTCGGCAAGCTTGGCCGGTACGCCGCCCTCGACAAAGGATGCAGTCTTCAGTCGCGCCTCTTCAGCGCTTTCGCCCGAAACCGCAGTGCGCATCGTGGCACGCAGCTTCTGCAAGCCGTCGCGCAGCCGCGCTACGGCCTCCGACACGGAGCCGGTTGCCGCGTGGGTGCGCAGCGCCCGCTCGGTGACGAGCGTGAAGATGCGGCCGACTTCCTGGTAGAGGACGTTCTGCAGGCCGCCGCCGATCTTGTTGTCGAGTGCGTCGATCTCGTCATAAATCCGCGGCAGGTCGAAGCCGTCGAGTGCCAGCACCGCCGCCTTGACGACATCGGCCGACAGGTAGCCCGTCGCATCCGTCAGGGTCGAAACGAAGGCCGGACCGCCACGGTTGATGACCTCGTTTGCAAGGATCGTCGCGATGATTTCGCGGCGCAGACGATGGCCGTGAATGTCGCCGGCATAGGTCTTGCGCATCTTGGCCGGGAAGTAACGCTCAAGCGTTGCCGTGAAGTACGGATCGTCGGGCAGTTCGCTCGCAATCAGCTCATCGAAGAGGACGAGCTTGGAGTAGGAGAGCAACACGCCGATTTCCGCGCGGGTGAGCGGCTTGCCCGCCTGATAGCGCTCGGTCATCGTCTGGTCGGTCGGCAGCGTCTCGACCTTGCGGTTGAGATGACCGTCGGCCTCAAGCCGGGTCATGAGCCGGCCAAGGGTCGTGCGGTTGCCGAGCCCCTGCATGGCGGTGAGCGAGATCGCCAGCGACTGCTCGTAGTTGTTGCGCAGCACGAGGTGGCCGACTTCCTCGGTCATCGAGGCGAGCAGCGTGTTGCGCTTCGGCCGCGTCAGGCGGCCGTCGCGCATGGCGGACGCCAGCGCGATCTTGATGTTGACCTCGACGTCTGAGGAGTTGACGCCGGCGGAGTTGTCGATGGCATCCGAATTGCAGCGGCCGCCATTGAGGCCGAAGCCGATACGGCCCTTCTGGGTGACGCCAAGGTTGGCGCCCTCGCCGATCACCCGGGCACGGACCTCTTCGGCCGTCACGCGGATCGCGTCGTTGGCGCGGTCGCCCACTTCGGCGTCCGTTTCGGAACTGCCGCGCACATAGGTGCCGATGCCGCCGAACCAGAGCAGGTCGACCTGGCTCTTCAGGATCGCGTTCATGATCTCGAACGGCGTCGCCTTCTGCTTGTCGAGGCCGATGGCTGCCATCGCCTCGGGCGTCAGCGTCACCGACTTCTCGGCGCGCGAGATGATCATCGCACCCTCAGACAGGGTCTTGCGGTCATAGTCCTGCCAGCTCGAGCGCGGCAGGTCGAACATGCGCTTGCGCTCCGCGAAGGAGACATCGGTATCCGGGTTGGGATCGATGAAGATGTCGCGGTGATCGAAGGCGGCGATCAGGCGGATCTTTTCCGACAGCAGCATGCCGTTGCCGAAGACGTCGCCCGACATGTCGCCGACGCCGGCGACCGTGAACGGTGTCGTCTGGATGTCGATATCCATCTCGCGGAAGTGGCGCTTGGCGGTTTCCCAGGCGCCGCGGGCGGTGATGCCCATCTTCTTGTGGTCGTAGCCGGCCGAACCACCGGACGCAAAGGCGTCGTCGAGCCAGAAGCCCGCTTCCTGTGCCAGGCCATTGGCGGTGTCGGAGAAGGTTGCGGTGCCCTTGTCGGCGGCGACGACGAAGTACGGATCGTCACCGTCATGGCGCAGCGTGTCCGTCGGCGGCACGACATCCTGGCCGACGATGTTGTCGGTGACCGACAGCAGCGTGCGAATGAAGGTCTTGTAGGCCTCGGTGCCTGCCTTGAAGACTTCATCACGGGTGCCGCCCACCGGAAGCAGCTTCGGATAGAAGCCGCCCTTGGCGCCGACGGGCACGATAACCGCGTTCTTGACCTGCTGCGCCTTGACGAGGCCGAGCACTTCCGTGCGGTAGTCCTGGGCGCGGTCCGACCAGCGCAGGCCGCCACGGGCGACCTTGCCGAAGCGCAGGTGCACGCCCTCGACCTCGGTGCCGTAGACGAAGATTTCGCGGAACGGACGCGGTTCCGGCAGGCCGTCGAGCGCCTTCGGATCGAGCTTGAAGGCGAGAACCGCGCGCGGCCTGCCGTCTGCGTCGTGCTGGAAGTAGTTGGTCCTGAGCGTCGCCTCGATGGCGTTGACGTAGCGGCGCAGGATGCGGTCTTCGTCGAGGCTCGGGACGTTCGAAAGCGCATCCTCGATCGCGGCGAGCAGCGCATTGCACTTCTTGGCGCGCGGCTTTTCCTCGAGCTTCGGGTCCATCCGCGTCACGAACAGCTTGAAGATGTCGGCGGCAATCGCCGGGTACTTGTTGAGCGTGTCGGCGATGTAGCCTTGCGAATAGGTAATGCCGGCCTGGCGCAGATAGCGGGCATAGGCGCGCAGCACTGTCACTTCGCGGGCGTTGAGGCCCGCAAGCAGGACCAGCCTGTTGAAGTTGTCGTCCTCGGTCGTGCCGTTCCAGGCGGCCAGGAACGCTTCTTCGAGCGCCGGACCGGATTTTTCGAGGTTCAGCGCAAGGCCATCGCGATGGATCAGCTCCATGTCGTGCAACACGACCTTGCGCTTCTCTTCGCCATGGGCGTTGACGCCGATGTCGTAGGTCTGTTCGCTGATCACCCGGAAGCCGAGGTTTTCAAGCAGGGGCACGCGGCGCGACAGCGACACGGGCTCGCTGGCGTGGAAGATCTTCAGTTCAGCAGTATCCGCCCGCGAGACGGCGCGCGGATAGTGGTAGAACTCGATCCGGATCGGGTCAGGGCCCTTGCAGGCGGCGATATCGGCGAGGTCCGCATAGGCTTCGGCCGGCGTGAAGAACGACTGATAGGCGTTGTCGACATCGAGTTCGATGCCGTCCTTGCGGGCGAGCAGGTCGAACCGGTCGATCCAGCGGGTAACGATGCCGCGGACCGCTTCCTCAAGCTTGGCCTGCGGGATGCGCGGCGTCTTGCCGGCGGAGCGGCCGATGATGAAGTGGACACGGGCGAGGCCGCCTTCGGGGAACGCCGGGTAGTAGGCCGAGACGCGACCGTCATAGACCGTTTTCAGATAGTCGCCGATCTTTTCGCGGACGTCGGAATCGTACTGCTCGCGCGGCACGAAGACGATGACCGAGACGAAGCGGTCGAAATGGTCGATGCGCGGCAGCACGCGGATGCGCGGGCGGTCACCAAGCTCGTTGATCTGTTCGCAGAAGGCGGCGAGCAGGCCGACATCGATCTGGAACAGGTCGTCGCGCGGGTAGGATTCGAGCGTGTTGTCCAGCATCTTGCCGGAATGGCTCTGCGGATCATAACCGAAATGATCGACGATCTTTTCGATCTTGTGGCGAAGAAGCGGGATCTCGGCCGCCTGGCGGGTATAGGCCGACGAGGTGAACAGGCCGACGATGCGCAGTTCACCTGCGACATTGCCATCGGCGTCGAAGCGCTTGACGCCGATATAGTCCATGTAGGCGCGGCGGTGAACGACCGACTTCACGTTGGCCTTGGTAACGATCAGGAATTCAGGGCCCTCGAGGAAGGCGAGGATTTCCGGCGTGGTCAGAACGGCGTCCTTGCCCTGGCGCAGCACGCGCACGTCGGGATTGGAAAGAATGCCGAGGCCCCTGCCCTTGCCGCGCTCGACCGTCGCCTTCCCGCCCTTGCCGGAATAGGTGTATTCGCGCATGCCGAGGAAGGTGAAGTTGTTGTCGCGCAGCCAGCGAAGGAAGGCGAGCGCCTCGTCGCGGTCGCTCTTCTTGCGCGAGGCGTTGTAGGCTTCGAGCTCTGCCATCGCCTGGTCGAGCTGAGCCGTCATCGCCGGCCAGTCGTGCACCGTCTGGTGCACCTGCTCCAGCACGTCGCGAATGCGGTTGCTGAGCTGTTCCGCCTCGACGGGCGCAAGTTTGCTCAGGTGGATCTGGATATGGCTGACGCGGTGCGCCGGGTCGCTCGGCTCTTCCGGATCGAAGAGCTTGGCCGGTTTGCCCGGTTCTTTGACCAGGATCGGGTGGATGGCGAGGTGTATGTCCCGGTGCGTGCTGGTGACTTCGCCCATGACCGAGTCATAGAGGAAGGGCATGTTGTGTTCGGTGACCGTGATGATCGAGACCTCGGCGCCGCCGGGCGCGACACCAGCGACGGTCTCGACAGAGACGCGGGGCTTGCCGCCGTCCCACTGAGCGAGCTCGCGATAGGCATGGGCTGCGGTCAGCGCCAGCATGTCCGCCGAATAGAGATCGAGATCGTCGTTGCTGGCCGCCCCGAAGAGGATCTCCGGCGCCAGCGCCTCGACGCCCAGTTTGATGGCGGCCGCCTTCGCTGCGTCGATGTGTCTGTCCCGCTTCGGATTGTATTTCACGCCCATGAAGTCTCTCCCACTCATGATAGGCCAAACCCTATCAGAACCATGGCTAATGGCGACCGCTTTTTACGCCGATTTCGGCAAAATCGAGCCCAAAATCGGAGAATTTCACGTGAAAACAGCTTAAATCCATTTAAATCGAAGGTAATATCGCGAAAATTGCTCGAAAATCGACGAAAAAGCACGAAAACGCCAAAGGCTTCCACGGGACCTGTCTGCCATCGCCTGTTGACAGGGCAGTGACAGTCGGGTGATCAGAGTTTCGAGATCGAAGGATTGGACTGGTCGATGCCCGAAATGCCCTCCCTGCCCGGCGCCGTCATCGTCATCTCGAGCCATGTCGTGCGCGGCAAGGTCGGCAACCGGGCCGCGGTCTTCGCGTTGGAGACGCTTGGACATCCCGTCTGGGCCCTGCCGACGGTGATCCTTCCGTGGCATCCCGGCCATGGCCGCTCGACGCGCGTGGCGATCCCGGACGAATCCTTCCAGTCGGTGATCGACGATCTGATCGCAGCCCCGTGGATCGGCGAGGTGCGTGCCGTGCTTTCGGGTTATCTCGGCTCGGTCGGCCAGGCCGAGGGTGTTGTGCGGCTGGTGACGGCTCTGAAAGAGCGCAATCCCAAGCTGATCTATGCCTGCGATCCCGTCATCGGCGACGCCGGCGGGCTCTATGTTCCCGAAGCGACGGCGACGGCCATGCGCGACCGGCTGCTGCCGCTTGCCAATCTGGCGACGCCGAACCGCTACGAGCTTGCATGGCTTGCAGGCGCGACGCTGGACACCAACACGGCGATCCTCGACGCTGCCCTCGGCCTTGGCCCGGCCCGCGTGCTGGTGACTTCGGCGGTGCCGATGATGAGTGGCGGAACCGGCAATCTCTTTTTGTCGGGAAATCACGCGTTGCTTGCCGAACACCGGCTGGTCGAGAACGCGCCGAACGGAACCGGCGATCTGCTGACGGCCGTGTTTCTGGCGCGACTTCTTGAAGGTCTTTCAGAAGAACGCGCCTTGCAGATGGCGACCGCGAGCGTATTCGAGATTATCGCGCGCAGCGTCAAGCGCGGCGCCGACGAGCTGACGATCGAGCAGGACGCGTCGAGCCTGTCAACGCCGATGGCGATGGTGCAGATGCGCCGGCTGGTGCATCCGAACCAGATGCGGCGAAAATAGAAGAAGCTGTTCATCGATGATGCCTCTATGACATCGTCGATTGAATTTTAGATCATGATGATTTTCATGACTTCGAGCGGTCCGCACAGCGGACATGCCGCCCGAAGCAGTAACGGAGTAAGCGATGGACAAGCAACAGCAGCGTTTCCCGGACCATCTTCTGAACGGTTATCATAATTTCATGAACGGCCGTTACAGCGAGCAGCAGCAGCGCTACAAGGCTCTGGCTGAAAAGGGACAGAAACCGAAGACGATGGTCATCGCCTGTTGCGATTCGCGGGCGGCGCCTGAAACCATCTTCGACAGCGGCCCCGGCGAACTCTTCGTCGTGCGCAACGTCGCCAATCTGATGCCGCCGTACGAGCCCGATGGCCACTATCATTCGACATCGGCCGCGCTCGAATTTGCGGTGCAGTCACTGCGCGTCAGCGACATCGTCGTCATGGGCCATGGCCGCTGCGGCGGCATCAAGGCGGCCCTCGATCAGGATGCCGAGCCGTTGTCGCCCGGTGACTTCATCGGTCGCTGGATGCATCTGTTGAAGCCGGCCGCCGACCAGATCCAGAGCAACGACGTCATGACCGAAGGCGAGCGCCAGCGTGCACTCGAGCGCGTCTCCATCCGCAACTCGATTGCCAATCTTCGAACCTTCCCCTGTGTCCAGATCCTGGAAAGCAAGGGCAAGCTGAACCTGCACGGCGCCTGGTTCGACATCTCGACCGGCGAACTCTGGGTGATGGATCCGACAACAGGCGATTTCCTGCGGCCCGGGACGTAAGACTGAAAAGGCCCGGTTCTTGCGAACCGGGCCCTTGAAATTCCGCAGCGATAAGCGCGCAGTGCTTAGAGTCCGTCGATCTCAGCGCCGATGATGGCGATTGCCTGCTGGTACACGCTTGCAGCGTTCCAGCCCTGGATCGCGCCGAAATTCGCCTGGCCCTGCTGGTAGCCGGCGCCCGGCTGCCAGCCGTGACCGCGCAGGAAGTTGGCGGTGGAGGCCAGCGCATCGGCCTTGGAACGAACCATGTCGACATGGCCGTTGCCGTCGCCGTCGACGCCGTACTTCAGGACGTTGGCCGGCAGGAACTGGGTCTGGCCGATTTCGCCATGCGCTGCACCGCGCGCATCGGGGCTCAGATCGCCGCGCTGCACGAGCTGCAGCGCCGCATAGAGCTGGTTGGTGAAGTAGTCCGAACGACGGCAGTCATAGGCAAGCGTCGACACGGCCGAGAGCGTGTGCTCTTTGCCCATGAAGCCGCCGAAGCCGGTTTCCATGCCCCAGATCGCGATCAGCGGACCAGCCGGCACGCCATAGCGGCGTTCGATGCTGGTAAAGAGCGCCGCGTTCTGCGCCTTCATCTTCTTGCCGCGCGAAATGATCGTCTGGCCGCCGCGCTTCTGCATGAACTGCTCGAGCGAGAGCTTGAAGCTCTTCTGGCCGCGGTCGGCGCGGATCGTCGCCTTGTTGTAGGAGACGTTCGACAGCGCGCGGTCGAGGACAGCGGGGCTGATGCCGTTGCCGGTCGCCTGCTGCTTGAAGTTGGCGACCCAGGCCGCAAAGCCGCTTCCGTCGTTGCCGCATTGGGCGGCGGACGCCACTGCCGGAAAGACTGCCGTTGAAATCAGGGCAGCAAGCCCCACCGCTACGCACTTTGCCCTGTGCATGAAATACCCCATAGCCCGAATCTTATTGCGCCTAAAAATGCCAGCCTTCGCCGGCCCTGTCACCTGCCGCAAGCAGCGGTCACGTTTTCGTGGTTTCACGTGAATCCCGGTATCGTCCGGCATTCCGCAAAACAGCAACCCGCCGGGCCTGGTCAGGCCCGGCGGGAAAGCCGTGTTCAATCGCCCGTCTCAGGCGGCCTGCTTGCGCGGCTTGATCAGGCCGCGGTTGACCAACAGTTCGGCGATCTGGATCGCGTTCAGCGCGGCGCCCTTGCGCAGGTTGTCGGAGACGACCCACAGGTTGAGGCCGTTCTCGACCGTCGCGTCCTCGCGGATGCGCGAGATGTAGGTCGCGTCTTCGCCGGCGCATTCGTAGGGCGTGACATAGCCACCGTTCTCGTGCTTGTCGACGACAAGGCAACCCGGCGCTTCGCGCAGGATGTCGCGCGCTTCGTCCGCGGTGATTTCGTTTTCGAACTCGATGTTGACCGATTCCGAGTGGCCGATGAAGACCGGAACGCGCACGGCCGTGCAGGTCACCTTGATCTTCGGGTCGAGCATCTTCTTGGTCTCGGCCAGAACCTTCCACTCTTCCTTGGTGTAGCCGTCTTCCATGAAGACGTCGATGTGCGGGATGACGTTGAAGGCGATGCGCTTGGTGAACTTCTTCGATTCGATCGGATCGGCGACGAAGACGGCGCGGGTCTGGTTGAAGAGTTCGTCCATGCCATCCTTGCCGGCGCCGGAAACCGACTGGTAGGTCGAGACGACGACGCGCTTGATCTTGGCGTGGTCATGCAGCGGCTTCAGCGCGACCACGAGCTGCGCGGTCGAGCAATTCGGGTTGGCGATGATGTTCTTCTTGGTGAACTGCGCGATTGCGTCCGGGTTCACTTCCGGAACGATCAGCGGCACTTCGGCGTCGTAGCGCCAGGCCGAAGAGTTGTCGATGACGACGCAACCCTGCTGGCCGATCTTCGGCGAATACTTGAGCGAAACGGCGCCGCCGGCCGACATCAGGCAGATGTCGGTGTCGGAGAAATCGTAGTTTTCGAGGTTCTTGACCTTGAGCGTCTTGTCGCCGAAGGAAACTTCCGTGCCCTGGGAGCGGGCGGAAGCGAGCGCAACCACCTCGTCAGCGGGGAACCCGCGCTCCGCAAGGATATTCAGCATCTCGCGGCCGACATTGCCGGTGGCGCCTGCAACTGCAATCTTGAAACCCATGATCTAAGCTCTCTTTCTGTCTCTCCTCTTCGGGTGGAGGGGGAACCGCGCGTATTGCCGCGAAGGTTCCTGTCCCCGGCCTTACCGGGGAGAGAGCGGTGGCCAGAGACGTCAGACGGTTTTCGTCGTCGTTTTGGCCATTGTTTTGCAAGCGAACGAAAAATCGACATCCTGCCCCGCGGCCAAAGCCGGCAGGATCAAAGCAGCGATGGCTGGACCGATCGGTCGCATGACGGTGATTTCCTCGTTCTTCGCTGCTCTTACGCGGTTTTGAGGAAGAGTCAAGACATCGCTCTTTGGCAGGGCCTTGCGGATGCCGGCCGCGATCGATCGCCGCATTAGACGAAAGTCATAAGCCGAAAGCATCTCTGCCTGGGATGACACTTTTCTGACATCCTCATCTCAGGCGCACCACGTCCGGACGTTCTTGGGAGGAATGCCGGACCGGCCAATGGGCGCTCCAATCGGCTATTTTGGAGTGGAGGATAAAAAATGGCAAATGTCGCGACAGCGGACGACGCAAAAACGCGTCCGATGACCGGCGAGGAAAAGAAGGTCATCTTCGCCTCGTCGCTTGGTACCGTGTTCGAATGGTACGACTTCTATCTCTACGGTTCGCTCGCCGTTTACATCGGCGCGACCTTCTTCAGCTCCTACCCGGAAACGACGCGAAACATCTTTGCGCTGCTGGCGTTTGCCGCGGGCTTCCTGGTTCGCCCGTTCGGCGCTCTGGTCTTTGGTCGCCTCGGTGACCTCGTCGGGCGCAAATACACCTTCCTGGTCACGATCCTGATCATGGGTCTTTCGACCTTCCTCGTCGGTATCCTGCCCGGTGCCGCCTCGATCGGCATTGCCGCTCCAATCCTGCTCATCGTGCTGCGCATGCTGCAAGGCCTGGCGCTCGGCGGTGAATATGGCGGTGCTGCGACCTATGTCGCCGAACATGCGCCAAACGGTCGCCGCGGCTACTTCACTTCGTGGATTCAAACGACGGCAACGCTCGGCCTGTTCCTGTCGCTGGTGGTGATCCTGCTCGTGCAATTCGCTCTCGGCAAGGAAGCCTTTGCCGCCTGGGGCTGGCGCATTCCGTTCCTGCTTTCATGCGTGCTGCTCGGCATTTCCGTCTGGATCCGCCTGAAGATGAATGAATCCCCCGCCTTCAAGAAGATGAAGGAAGAGGGAAAAACCTCGAAGGCGCCGCTGAAGGAAGCTTTCGGCCAATGGAGGAACGCCAAGATCGCGCTTCTGGCGCTGTTTGGCGCCGTCGTCGGCCAGGCCGTCGTCTGGTACTCCGGCCAGTTCTACGCGCTGTTCTTCCTGACCGGTGTGCTGAAAGTGGATGCGCAATCGGCCAACATCATGGTCGCCGCCTCGCTCATTCTGGGCACTGGTTTCTTCGTGCTCTTCGGCTGGCTCTCCGACAAGATCGGCCGCAAGCCGATCATCATGGCGGGCCTGCTGCTCGCCATGCTCACCTACTTCCCGCTGTTCAAGGCACTGACCTGGGCTGGCAACCCGGCACTCGCTCAGGCCCAGGCGACCGTTCGTGCAACGGTGACTGCGGCGCCCGGCGACTGCAAGTTCCAGTTCAACCCGACCGGTACCGCGAAGTTCACCACTTCCTGCGATATCGCGACTGCCTTCCTCACCAAGAACTCGGTTCCCTATGATGTCGTAACATCGGCGGCTGCGGGTACGGCGGCGACGGTGAAGGTCGGCGACACCACCATCAACAGCTATGACGCGATCGCCGCTGGCGATGGTGCCAAGGCAGCCAATGCCGCCTTCGAAAAGCAGACCAACATGGCGCTCCACAATGCCGGCTATCCGCTGGTTCGTGGCGCGGCAAAGGTTCCGGAATCCAAGCTTGACGGCTTCGTCGCCGCCAACCCGGAGCTTTCGCTCGATGCGGCCGCTGTTCGTGGCGGTGAAAAGACCATGGTGCCGGCCGACAAACTGGTCGCCGACAAGCTGCTGACGAAGGACGAAGTCGGCGCTGCTACCGAGATGGCCGTCTACACGATCGCAGGCGGCGGCACCTACGCGATGGTGGCGGATCCGGCCGCCGTCAACTGGACGACGATCATCGCGGTGCTGACCGTGCTCGTCATCTACGTGACGATGGTCTACGGCCCGATCGCAGCACTGCTGGTCGAGCTTTTCCCGACCCGCATCCGCTACACCGGCATGTCGCTGCCGTACCACATCGGCAACGGCTGGTTCGGTGGTCTGCTCCCGGCAACGGCCTTCGCCATGAGCGCCGCCCAGGGCGATATCTACTACGGTCTCTGGTACCCGATCGTCTTTGCAGGCATCACGCTGGTCATCGGCATGCTGTTCCTGCCGGAAACGAAGGACCGCGACATCCACGCGATGGACTGACCATTGATCTGGTGCGGCTCCGGGAAAACGCGCGCGTTCTTCCCGGAGCCGGTCAAATTCTTCCCCGAGCTATCACGGCTCTCCTGACTCCGGCGCGACCTTCGCGCCGGCTTTTTTATGTGGAGGGGTCGCCGCGTCCGACAAGCGGCCATCCGCCCGGACCCAGGTGAAACAGCCGGCCGTATCTGGCGAACAGGAACGCCATCATCACCGATGTCCACAGACCAAGCAGCAGTCCGGCGGCGACGTCGCTCGGATAGTGCGCGCCGACGATGACGCGGGAAACGCCGATCGTCAGCGCCAGCACCAGGAAGAGCGGCCTGAGCTTCGGAACCAGCATGGCGAAGACGCCGAAAAACGCACCGGCTGCGGTGGAATGGCCCGAGGGAAAACTCTCGTAGAGATCGGTGGTGGCAAACGGTGTCAGACTGTAGGCGCCGAGTTCGGCAAAGAGTTCCGGCCGGGCGCGGCCGAAGAGAAACTTGAACGTGTGGACCAGCGCGCTGGCGGTTCCGATCGTCAGCAGGAAATAGGCGGCGAGATCCCGGGCGGTGCCTGCCTTGCGCTGCAGCGGCCCCTGGCTTGCTGCACGGCGCAAGACGAAAGCGGCGGCAAGGATGACGCCGGAAAGATAGATCATCCAGCCGAACGTGCCGAAGTCGGTGATCATTTCATTGAAATCGATGATGCTGTCCGGCAGGGCTTGTGCCCTCTGGGACAGGAACGGATCCAGCGGGATGAACGCAAAGACGAGCACCAACGTCGTCAGGACGATCCATCCGGTAGCCGTAAGGGGGCGGTTCATTACTCTCCGTCCTGCCGCGTCCATCAGGGTGTGCGGCATTCGTTGTCTCTTTGCGGCTAGCCGCGGTCACCTCCCCGATGTGTCGGTTCTTTCGTCATTTTCAAGGCCATCAAACGCAAAACACCTCCGGATGGGTTCCGGAGGTGTTTTTGTCGCATCGGCCTGAGGCCGTGTGGGGATCATCCGGCAATCAGGCAGACAGCGCCTTGAACTCGGAAAGGATGGCGTCGCCCATCTCTGTCGTTCCGACCTGGCGTGCGCCTTCGGCCATGATGTCGCCGGTGCGGATGCCCTGGTCGAGCACGGTGGCGATCGCTCTTTCCAGATTGTCGGCTTCCTTCACGAGGTTGAAGGAGTAGCGCAGGCACATGGCGAAGGAGGCGATCATCGCAATCGGGTTGGCAATGCCCTTACCGGCAATGTCGGGGGCCGAGCCATGCACCGGCTCGTAGAGCGCCTTGCGCTTGCCGGTGACACCATCCGGCGCGCCGAGCGAGGCCGACGGCAGCATGCCGAGCGAACCGGTGAGCATGGCGGCCACATCCGACAGCATGTCGCCGAACAGGTTGTCGGTGACGATGACGTCGAATTGCTTGGGCTGGCGCACCAGCTGCATGCCGCCGGCGTCGGCCAGCATGTGCTCGAGCTGGACGTCGGAATACTTCGCCTTGTGCGTCTCGGTCACCACCTGGTTCCACAGCACGCCCGACTTCATGACGTTGCGCTTTTCCATCGAGCAGACCCGGTTGTTCCGGGTGCGGGCGAGTTCGAAGGCGACGCCAGCGATGCGCTCGATCTCGTAGGTGTCGTAGACCTGGGTGTCGATGCCGCGCTTCTGGCCGTTGCCGAGATCGATGATTTCCTTCGGTTCGCCGAAATAGACGCCACCGGTCAGTTCGCGCACGATCAGGATGTCGAGGCCTTCGACCAGTTCGGGCTTCAGTGACGAAGCGGCGGACAGCGCCGGGTAGCAGATCGCCGGGCGCAGGTTGGCAAACAGCTGCAGGTCCTTGCGCAGGCGCAACAGGCCGGCTTCCGGGCGGACTTCATAAGGCACCGCATCCCACTTCGGACCGCCGACGGCGCCAAACAGCACCGCATCTGCCGCGAGCGCCTTTGCCATGTCCCCTTCCGAAATCGCCTGGCCGTGGGCGTCATAGGCCGAACCGCCGACCAGGCCCTCGTCGGTCACGAAGCCGGCGGAAAGCTCGGCGTTCATGTAGGCGATGATCTTGCGGACTTCCGCCATGGCTTCCGGGCCGATGCCGTCGCCGGGCAGAAGGAAGAGGTTGCGCACAGTCATGGATAGTCCTTCTCGCGGGGGGAAAACTCGGCCGCGTTCTAGCGCAACTTCGTATCGAGGGAAATCGGCGAAACGAAAGATTTGTGCGCGCACGCCAGGCGGTGCGTTCCCGGCGGAACAGCTGCTGTGCCGGGGGAGTGCGATGGTGTTTGCAAGGCAACGCATCTGCCGGCCATCGACCCTTCGAGGAGAAGATCATGTACAAGTTCGTCCGCGCGGTCGCCGCACATCTCCGGGCCACGACCAGGAACCTGACGTTTGCCGGCAAGCGGTCATCCGCGTCCTCCTATCAGTGGCTTCGCTTTCCGCTTGACTGAATCGGTGCCCCCGGATCGAATGCGGGAAACGCAACCGGGAACCTGCCATGTCCGAGACGCTTTTGTTCGGAGCTTTTCTCGCCGCTCTTTCCTATGTCCTCATTCCCGGACCGGCGTTTCTGGCGTTGCTCGGCATTGGGGCGGGCCAGGGACGCAAGGCAGGCGCGCTGTTCATGGGCGGGCATCTGGCCGGTGACGTCCTCTGGTCGACCCTTGCGCTGGTTGCGATCGTCGGCGCGCGCTCGGTCGGCACCACGATCTTCGATATTCTCGGCCTCTTCTGCGGTGCCTATCTCGGGTGGATCGGCTGGACGGCACTGCGCGCGAGACCGGCGGGCGAAAGCCGCGCCCTCGTAACTGTCGAGCGTCCCTTGCGCCGTGGGCTGATCTTCGGGCTCACCAATCCCAAAGGCTATCCGGTTGCGCTTGCAACCTTCACCGCCCTGCTCGCCAGCTCTGCCAGTGCGCTCGACTTCAACGCCCTGCCGGCGTTGCTCGGCGTCTCGCTCATCGGCTTTCTCGTCGCAGACCTGATCCTGATTGTCATCATCGGCACGTCTGTCGTCAGGCGCTTCTACCGACGCCATGAGCTGGCGATTGTCCGGCTCTCGGGCCTTCTGTTCATCGGGTTTGCCGTGCAGGCCGTGTGGCATGCGGCGCCCGGTCTTCTCGGTCTGCGCAAGCCTTGACGGTGCCGGCATCGGCAACCACCTACATTTTCGCCGCTTCCTTCTGTCATGGTCTGCGGTGTCTCTCCCCGGCCCTAAGCCGAGCCTGCATGCGAAAGGATTTCTGATGACCACTCTCAACCCCGCGCTCACACAGTGGACTGGCCACGAGGGCTTGCCCCGTTTCGACCTGGTGAAGGACGAGGATTTCGCACCCGCATTCGAGGCGGCGTTCCGGGAGCACGAGGCCGAGATCGACGCGATTGCCGACAATCCGCTTCAACCAACCTTCGAAAACACGATCGTCGCGCTGGAGATTGCCGGCGACGCGCTTTCGCGGGTGTCCTCGATCTTCTGGAACAAGGCGGGCGCCGACACCAACGAGACCATCCAGGCGCTGGAGCGCGAAATCGCGCCCAAGATGTCGCGGCACTATTCGAAGATCGGCATGAATGCGGCGCTGTTCAAGCGCATCGATACGCTCTGGCAGGGGCGGGAGGCGCTTGGCCTCGACCTCGAAGCCACCCGGGTGCTTGAGCGGCACTGGAAGGGCTTCGTCAAATCCGGCGCCAAGCTCGAAAAGCCGCAACAGGAGCGGCTCGCGGCGATCAACGAGAAGCTTGCGGGCATCGGCGCGAAATTCGGCCAGAACGTCCTTGCCGACGAAAAGAACTGGGTGCTCTTCCTTGAGAGCGAGAAACAGCTTGCCGGCCTGCCGGATTTCCTGCGCGACGCGATGGCGGCCGTCGCCGCAGATCGTGGCCAGAAGGGGAAATTCGCCGTCACGCTCTCGCGCTCGATCATCGAGCCGTTCCTGACCTTCTCCGACAATCGCGACTTGAGGGAACAGGCTTTCCGCGCCTGGATCGCACGCGGCGAGAACGGCGGTGAAACCGACAATCGTGGACTGATCGCCGAGATGCTGGCGCTTCGCGGCGAAAAGGCGAAACTGCTCGGCTATGAGAATTTTGCGGCGCTGAAGCTCGACGACACCATGGCGAAGTCGCCCGATGCGGTGAACGGACTGTTGATGCAGGTCTGGGAAAAGGCTGTCGCCCGCGCCCGCGAGGAAGAGGCCGAGCTTGCCAGGCTGATTGCTGCCGAGGGCCGCAACCACGACGTCATGCCATGGGACTGGCGGCATTACGCGGAAAAGCTCAGGGCCGAGAAATTCAGTTTCTCCGAAGGTGAACTCAAGCCCTATCTGCAGCTCGAAAAGATCATCGACGCCTGCTTCGACGTCGCCAAGCGGCTGTTCGGCATCACGGCGACGGAAAAGAAGGGCGTTGCCGGTTATCACCCTGACGTGCGGGTGTTCGAGATCAAGGACGCATCGGGCAAGCTGGTCGCGCTGTTCCTCGGCGACTTTTTCGCCCGGCCATCGAAGCGTTCCGGTGCATGGATGAGCTCGTTCCAGTCGCAGCACAAGCTGAAGCTCAAGAACGGCGCCGAAGGCGAACTGCCGATCATCTACAACGTCTGCAATTTTGCGAAACCCGCCCAGGGCAAGCCGGCGCTGCTGTCGCTTGATGACGCCCGCACCCTCTTCCACGAGTTCGGGCATGCGTTGCATGGCATGCTATCTGATGTCACCTACCCCTCGGTTTCCGGTACCGGCGTGTCGCGCGACTTCGTCGAACTGCCGTCGCAGCTCTACGAGCATTGGCTGACGGTGCCGGATATCCTGAAGCGCTACGCCGTTCACTACCAGACCGGCGAACCGATGCCCGAGGCCTTGCTCGGCAAGGTGCTGGCGGCGCGGACCTTCAACTCCGGCTTTGCCACCGTCGAGTTCACCTCCTCGGCACTGGTCGACATGGCCTACCATACGGCTGAAACGGTCACCGAACCGCTGGCGCTCGAAGCAAGGAAGCTCGAAGAGATCGGCATGCCGAAGTCCATCGTCATGCGCCATCGCAGCCCGCATTTCCTGCACGTCTTTTCGGGCGACGGCTATTCGGCCGGTTACTATTCCTACATGTGGTCGGAAGTGCTCGACGCGGACGCTTTCGCTGCGTTCGAGGAAACCGGCAATGCCTTCGATCCGGATATGGCCGGACGCCTCAAGGATCACATCTATTCGGTCGGCGGATCGGTCGACCCGGAAGACGCCTACAAAGCCTTCCGCGGCAAGCTGCCGAGCCCGGATGCGATGCTGGCGAAAAAGGGCCTCGCGGCCTGAGGGTGATGCCCGGTCACGCTGGATGGCGTGATCGTGCGCTCCACAGGGCGCGCGCCGTTCGGCAGGCCGCGGCGAAATCGTCGCTTCCGTCAAGGCTGATGAGGGCTGCGGCCGCCGTCGTCATGATGATCGTTTCCGCCCGCTCGTCGCGGGCGGCACCTGTCCAAACCGCCTGCCAGTATTCGCGGCTGCTGAGGCCCGTGCGCAGTTCAGCCGGCGGCGCAGCTGCCGCTGGAACGATGAGGTCCGACGGTTCGCCCGCGACAAGCCGGAAGAGCGGGGTCTGCCGGTAGGGCGTGAATTCCGCATGATCCCGCGTGTTGCCGAGGATCGTCAGGTCCTGCGTGCCAAGCAACAGGGCGATGTCGCGGCTGATCGTGCGGCTCGATGGGTTGGCGACGCCAAGCAGGCTGGCACGGGCGCTGAGCGGGTTGAGAAGGTGGATGGCGGCATTCAGCGGCATGCGCATCTCCATCAGGCGATAGAGCCCCAGCAGCCGATAGATCTGCGGAGCCAGCACCGACAGCGGCAGGTAGGCGATGCCAGCTGCGGAAAGCGCATCATGAGCCGCTTCGACGGAGCGGCAGATCGGGATGCCTGCGCAGGCTGCCGCGACTTCCAGCTTGTGTCGTTCCTCGCTTTCCTCGCCATAATTGCCATGCAGGACGACACGATGGCCGGCCGCGGCCACCAGCCGCGCCGCATGCAGGAACCAGGGGGCGGTTTTCAGCTTGGGTGAGAGATAGCAGGGCCAGTCGAGGTCGGCCGCGCCCTCTCCCGGTTCGACTGCGCCGATATGCCGTCGCATGGCGCGCACGAAACCTGCGATTTCGATCGCGGTCGGCCCGCGATAGTGCAGCACGGTCATCAGCGCGCCGATCTGCACCGGATCCGCTTCGCCGGCGAGAATGATCGCCAGCGCATCCTCAGCTTCGTCTTCACTCAAGGGCCGGCTGCGCCCCGCGCCCGTGCCGATCGTGGCGATGCAGCGGGCAAGCCGTTTTTGCGGTGCGGCGTCGCCGCCGATCCCGGCGAGCTTTGCCGCGAAATCCTCCGGAGCCGGTTCGCCTTCCAGAAGCCGGCTCGGCCGGACCGAAAGGGGCGGAGCGTTGCTGAGCCCCTGCCCGACCCAGCCCGAGTGACGCGCTTGAACCGAGGTGGACGGCCTCCGGGATCGGTCTGCGCCAAAAAGCGCCTCGGTCTCGGCCGCAACCGCCCGCACGCGCAGCCGCAGAGATTCAGCAAGCGGTGTCGGACGAAGCCCGTGGCCGGTGCGCAGAAACAGCGGATCGTCATAGTCGTCGCGCAGTTGGCCGAGCAGGCGGCTCATCGCCGACGGCTGCAGCCCGACGCTTGCCGCCGCCCGGCTGACGCTGTTTTCCCTGAGCAGCGCGTCGAGCGCCAGCAGCAGGCGCAATTTTCGGAGATCTGTCTGGCGCTCGCTCGAGTCCGATCCGACCGTCGTCTCGTCCGCTGCCTCACTCGCTATCACTCGGTGCCGCCTCACTGTCTGTTCCGGCATATTCGCAAGCCGTGTTTTGCGCCTGTTCAAATTTAGAACGGTTCCAAAACAGCGACGTTGCCGCCTGTCTCGCCAATATCTAAGTGGAGTTCGTTACTCAAGATATATGTGGGGCAAAGATGATCAAACGGGTGGGGCCTGCATTGGAAACCGGTGGCTCGTGGTGGCAGGCGGCGCCGTCACCAGGGCGCGTTTCGTTTGGCTGGTCGCGGCGTTTCGTTTGCGCTTGCCTTGCGGGCACGGCACTCGCCCTGCCGGTGAATGCGCAGGCGCAGAAGGCCAAGGAAAAGGCCGAGCAGGAGACAACCGAGCTCGAGCAGATCGTGGTAACGGCGACCGGCTTCGAACAGAACGTCAAGGAGGCGCCGGCCAGCATCACGGTCGTGACCGGCGAGGATCTGCGCAAGCGATCGTTCCGAGACCTGACGGATGCGCTCAGGGATGCGCAAGGGGTGGCCGTCACAGGTGTGGCCAACGAGCGCGATATCTTCATCCGCGGCCTGCCCGGCTCCTACGCGCTGATCCTCGTGGACGGCAAACGCCAGAGCACGCGCGACGCGCGCACCAACGGCAATTCTGGTTTCGAGCAGAGTTTCATCCCGCCGGCAGCGGCCATCGAGCGGATCGAGATCGTGCGCGGTCCGATGTCGTCGCTCTACGGTTCCGATGCCATGGGCGGCGTCATCAACATCATCACCCGCAAGGTCGCCGACACTTGGACCGGTTCGGTCACGACCGACGGCACGATGCAGCAGCACAAGCGCTTCGGCAACTCGGGTCAGATGTCGTTTTATGCCAGCGGTCCAATTCTCAAGGATACGCTCGGCGTGCAGATCTGGGGCCGGGGACTCAAGCGTGGTGAGGACAAACTTCTCTCCGGCATCACCGGCGCAAAGGAGCACGACCTGACGGGGCGGCTAGCCTATACGCCGAACGAGGACCACGACTTTTTCCTGGAGGGCGGGAAGGCGCGGCTGAAGCGCGACGCCAATGTCGGCAACACGATCGCGCCGGGCCCGCGGGCCGTCAGCACCTACAACGAAAACGACCGCGACCACTGGTCGTTCTCGCACACCGGGCGCTGGGGCCCGACGACCTCCGATTTCTCGATCCTGCAGGAATGGGCCGAGCGGCGGAACTACAACTACAGCCAGGCGGACAGCCGCTTCGTCAAGCAGCAGCGCGCGCCGGAGGTTCGCAACACCGTCATCGACGGCAAGTTCACCACGCCCTTCGATCTTGGCGGCAGCCACACGCTGGTCACCGGCGGGCAGTATTTCGAGGCGCGGTTGTCGGACCAGAATCCGGGCCGACGCAGTGGTCAGAACGAAACCTTCTCGGCGACGCAATGGGCGCTGTTTGCCGAGGACGAGTGGCGCATGGTCGACAGTTTCGCCCTGACCACGGGCCTGCGGCTCGATCACCACCAGGAATACGGCTACCATCTGAGCCCGCGCATCTATGGCGTCTGGGACGCGACCGACATGCTGACGGTGAAGGGCGGCGTCTCCACCGGCTTCCGCGCTCCGGATATCCGCAGCATTGCGCCGGGCTATGCCTATACGACCGGCGGCGGTGGCTGCACCTACGGGCCAAGCGGGACCTGCGGCGTGATCATCGCCGATCCGAACCTGAAGGCCGAATCGAGCACCAGCTATGAAATCGGCGCGGTCTGGGACAACGGCGACGTCATCCTCGGCGGCACCTATTTCTACACGGATTTCAAGGACAAGATATCCAACCTGCCGGTGATGGACGCGTCCGGAAATCCGGTGCGCTGGAGCGAGGATCCGAACTACCGCCTCTGGTACAACTACAACATCGATGACGCGATCATCCAGGGCGTGGAACTGACCGCCACGTGGAACGCGACCGCGGACCTGACGCTGCGCGCCAGCTATACCTACACCCAGTCGGAGCAGAAGACAGGCGATTTTGCAGGTTTCCCGCTGGCGCGCACGCCGGAGCACATGGCCAATCTGCGGGCTGACTGGTTCACGCCGATCGAGGGCCTCGAGGCCTGGGCCTCGGTCAACTATCACGGCGAGGAAATCTCTGCCGGCCCGCGCGTCTCCACCACCAGCGGAAAACCGGTGAAGATCAACGGCAAGACGGGCTACAAGTACGACGCCTATGCGACCGTCGATATCGGCACGAAATACGACGTCGGCGAAGGGCTGACGCTCAACGCAGCCGTCTACAACCTTCTCGACAAGGAGGTCGAACCGACGGACTTCAATGCCGTCGGCGAAGGCCGCCGCTTCTGGCTGAGCCTGACGGCGACATTCTGACCACGTCAGCGTTCGCCGGTCCACATGGGATGAGAAAGCAACGGCGCGCCCAAGGGGCGCCGTTCGCAATTGGGCTCATGCGACCTGCTCGACACCCAGGGTTGATAGCAGGCTCTGCATCCGCGACACCGCCAGGTCCGGCCGGTCGAGCACATTGGCGCGGTCGGCGAGACGGAAGATGTCGGAATAGTGCAACACCCCGCGCGCCGACTGCATGCCCGCCGGCATGGTGAAGTGCCGCTGGTGGCCGTTCAGCCAGGCGAGGAAGACGACGCCGGCCTTGTAGTACTGCGTCGGGGCTTCGAAGATCTTGCGCGACAGGGGAACGGTCGGCTCGATCACGCCGCGAAAGGTCGAAAGGTCGTCCTTTGCCAGTGCCGCCAGCGCCCTGGAGGCGGACGGCGCCACGGCGTCGAAGATGCCGAGCAGCGCATGACTGTACTTGCGGCCGTCGCCTTCGATCAGTTCGGCATAGTTGAAGTCGTCGCCGGTAAAGCAGAGCACCCCATCGGGCAGGCGGTCGCGCAGCGCCACCTCCCTGGCGTTGTCGAGCAGCGAGATCTTGATGCCCTCGACCTTGTCGCGGTTGGCCTCGATGATCGATAGCACGGTATCGAGCGCTTGGTCGAAATCGTCTGAGCCCCAATAGCCCCGAAGCTGTGGGTCGAACATGTCGCCGAGCCAGTGCAGCACCACCTTGTGCCGCGTTTGGCCGAGGATGCGACCGTAGACATGGCGATAATCGTCGGCGGAACGTGCGACGCGGGCGAGCGCTCGGCTCGCCATCATGATCGTCCGGCCCCCCTCGCCTTCGACGAAGCCGACCTGTTCCTCATAGGCCGCGATCACGTCGTCCAGGGAGCGCGCGTCAGCGGGCGCCAGATGATCTGTACCGGCGCCGCAGGCGAGATCGGCGCCCGGGACCTGCCGCGCCTCGGCCATCGAGCGGCGGATCAGTTGCTGCGCGCCCGGCCACGCCAGACCCATGCCACGCTGGGCCGTATCCATCGCTTCGGCGATCTTGAAGCCCAGGCCCCAGAGGTGATGGCGGAACGCCATCGTCGCGTCCCAGTCGATTGCCGGATTGCCCCAGGGATCGAGATCCCTGATCGGATCGGAAACCACATGGGCGGCTGCGTAGGCGATGCGGCTGAACGTCGGCGGCGTCTGCGGCCGCTCAATCGGTGTTCCCGTCAGCCGGTAGAGTTCGAGTGAACCGTCTTGGCGCGGCAGCGTCAGGCTTGTCATCGGGTCGGTCTCCTCCGCAGACGTTTGTCCTGAAATACTTTGGATCGTTCCAAATGGCAAGCGGCATTATTTTTAAGCTCGAATGCCTGACGTGCGGTTGGCGGCATCGCTGCCGTTTCCGACTGTTTTATATAGCTATTTTTAGACGCAAGATGCGACCGTCGCAAAATAAACGGTCATTCTCTTCCGCCAAGATGGCGTCGATCGCCGAAAAAGTGATCGCGGCCATCTTGACGAAATTGGAACGTTCCAATTATGAAAGAGGAAAGCAGACAAGAGAATTCGGGAGGATACTGTGGTCAAGGACAGGGTAACGGTCATCGATATCGCACACGCCGCCGGCGTGTCGAAGTCGACCGTGTCGCTCGTCCTTCAGGGCAGTTCGCTGGTCAACGAGGCGACGCGGGCCAAGGTCAACGCAGCCATTCGCGACCTCGGTTATGTCTACAATCGCAGTGCCGCCAATCTTCGCCAGTCGAAGTCCAAGATCATTGGCATCGTCGTCAACGACCTGACCAACAGCTTCTTTGCCGAGCTCGCCGTCGGCGTCGATGCGGTCGTGCAGTCGGCGGGCTTCGTGCAGTTCCTTGCCAACACCGGTGAAAAGATCGAGCGCCAGCGCGAAGTCGTCGCATCGATGCGCGAGCACGGTGTCTCCGGCCTGATCGTCTCGCCGGCGCGCGGCACCGAGGCTTCGGATCTCGCGCCGTTGGTCGACAGCGGCATTCCCGTGGTCCTCGTCGTTCGCGATATCGCCGGCGCCGAGGTTTCCTCGCTGATTTCCGACAACCACGCCGGTGCCATGGCCGCGGTGCGGCACCTCATCGAGCGCGGCCACCAGCGCATCGCCTTCCTTGGCGGCTTTCCCGATACCGCCGTCTTCGAGGCGCGCATGCGCGGTTATCGCGACGCTCTGATCGAGGCCGGCATGCCGGCTGCGGAGGCGCTGGTCATCGGTTCGGCGCCGTCGCGCGCCGGTGGCGTGACGGCGGTCGAGCAGGCGATGATGCTTGGCGATCGGCCGACGGCGGCGCTTTGCTTCAACGACGCGGTCGCCTTCGGCGTCTGTGATGGCCTGAGGGCGCGGCGGCTGGAGCCAGGCGCCGATTTCGCCGTCATCGGTTTCGACGACGTGATCGAGGCGAAGACCGCCGTGCCGGCGCTGACGACGGTGTCCGTCGATCCGCAAGGCATGGGGCAGCGGGCTGCCGAACTGCTCCTGAAGCAGATCAAGGCCGGCAAGGCGGAACCCGAGGCGATCGTCGGTTCGGTCCGCCTCGTCGTTCGTCAGAGCTGTGGCGGGCAATTGGAGAGAAAAAGGGAGGCACTGGCATGACACGGTGGGGTCTGATCGGCGCAAGCACGATTGCACGCGAATGGGTGATCGGCGCGATCCGCGCTGCCGGGGGCGAGGTCGTCTCGGTCATGAGCACCAGCGCCGAGCGAGGTGCTGCCTATGCCGAGGAAAACAATATTGCGAAGTCGGTGACTTCGCTTGCCGAACTGGTCGGCGATCCCGATGTCGATGCCGTCTATGTCTCGACCACCAACGAATTGCATCGCGAGCAGACGCTGGCGGCGATTGCCGCCGGAAAACACGTTCTTTGCGAAAAACCCCTGGCGATGACGCTTGAGGATGCCCGCGAGATGGTGTCGGCGGCGCGCGAGGCCGGTGTTGTGCTTGCAACCAATCATCACCTGCGCAACGCTGCCGCACACCGGGCGATGCGCGATGCGATCGCCGAAGGCAAGATCGGCCGGCCGATCGCCGCGCGTGTTTTCCACGCCGTCTATCTGCCGCCGCACCTGCAGGGCTGGCGGCTGGAGCGGCCGGATGCCGGTGGCGGCGTCATCCTCGACATCACCGTGCATGATGCCGATACGCTGCGCTTCATCCTCAACGACGACCCGGTGGAAGCCCTCGCCATCAGCCACAGTGCCGGCATGGGCAAGGAAGGACTGGAAGACGGCGTGATGGGCGTTATCCGTTTCCGTTCCGGCGTCATCGCCCAGTTCCATGACGCGTTCACCACCAGATACGCCGAGACCGGCCTTGAAGTGCATGGCACCGAGGGATCGCTGGTTGGCCGCAATGTGATGACGCAAAAGCCCATCGGCACGGTGACGCTGCGCAATGCCGATGGCGAGACCGAACTTACGCTCGACCATCGCAATCTCTACGAAACCGCGCTTTCCGCCTTCCATGCGGCGGCTCAGGGCAACGGCCGTCCATCGGCGACGGGCGAAGACGGCGTCTGGTCGCTGGCGGCTGGTCTTGCCGTGGTCAAGGCGGCAGCCACCGGCCAGGCCGTGGCGATCGAAACGGGACTTTGAACGGATGTCGATGAACAAGCATATCTCGCCGGCCGAAGCGGCGGCCCTGATCCCGGATGGCGCGGTGGTTTCCGTCTCGTCGTCGAGCGGTCTCGGTTGCCCGGACCTGATGCTGAAGGCGATCGGAGAGCGTTTCGAGGCGACCGGCCATCCGCGCAACCTGACGACGTTGCATCCGATCGCCGCCGGCGACATGAGCGGCATCAAGGGGGTCGACTACATCGCCAAGAAAGGGCTCTTGAAGAAGATCATCGGCGGCTCCTACCCTTCCGGTCCGTCGAGTGCCGAACCGCCGCTGATCTGGCAGATGATCGGCTCTGACGAAGTCGCCGCCTACAACATTCCCTCGGGCATCCTGTTCGACATGCATCGCGAGGCCGCGGCCAAGCGCCCTGGTGTGATGACCAAGGTCGGGCTCGACACCTTCGTCGATCCGTCGCGCGAAGGCTGCGCCATGAACGCCTCGGCTGCCGCCGAGCCGGTCGTGAAGAAAGTCTCCTTCGAGGGGGAGGACTGGCTTTATTTCAAGGCGATCGCGCCGCAGGTGGCGATCATCCGCGCGACGACGGCCGACGAGCGCGGCAACCTCACCTATGAGCACGAGGGCGCCTATCTCGGCGGCCTCGACCAGGCGCTCGCCGCGCGCAACAATGGCGGTATCGTCATTGCCCAGGTCAAGCGCGTCACCAAGGAAGGCTCGTTGAAGCCGCACGACGTGCGGGTGCCGGGCGTGCTCGTTGACTATGTGATCGTCGATCCCGACCAGAAGCAGACGACCCAGACGCTCTACGATCCGGCGATCTCCGGCGAGATCTTCCGGCCGCTCGACAGTTTCCGCGTGCCGGAGTTCAACATCCAGAAGGTGATCGCCCGTCGCGTAGCGCAGGAAATTGAGGCCGGCAGCGCCGTCAATCTCGGCTTCGGCATCTCGGCCAACGTGCCGCGCATCCTGCTCGAGGAAGGCTTGCACGGCGCCGTCACCTGGGTGATCGAGCAGGGCGCCGTCGGTGGCGTTCCGCTGCTCGACTTCGCCTTCGGCTGTGCGTCGAATGCCGATGCCTTCATGCCTTCGCCCTACCAGTTCACTTACTTTCAGGGCGCCGGCTTCGATGCCTCGCTGCTGTCCTTCCTCGAGATCGATCGCCATGGCTCGGTCAACGTCTCGAAACTCGCGTTCCGTCCGCATGTGACGGCCGGTGCCGGCGGCTTTGTCGACATCACCGCGCGGGCAAGGAAGATCGTCTTTTCCGGCATGTTCAATGCCGGCGCCAAACTTGCGATCGCCGATGGAAAGCTGGTGATTGAAAACGAAGGCAAACTGAAGAAGCTGGTCAACGAGGTCGAGCACGTCACCTTCTCCGGCCGTCGCGGCGTCGAGCAGGGCCAGGACATCACCTATGTGACCGAGCGCTGCGTGATGAAGCTGACGCCTGAGGGCGTGATGCTGACGGAGATCGCGCCGGGCGTCGATCTGCAGGCCCATATCCTCGACCAGTCGGAATTTCCGCTGATCGTGTCCGACACGCTGAAGACGATGGATGCGGCGCTGTTCCAGGACGCTCTTCTTGGCCTTGATTTGCCGAAGAAGCCGGCGCGCCGGCTTGACGGAGGCGACCGTGGCTGAGGGCCGTATCCGTATCGACATCGAAGGCGCCGTCGCGACCATGACGGTCGCGCGCCCCGAAAAGCTCAACGCCTTCGACATCGACATGCTGAAGGCGCTGGCATCGGCGTGCGACACGGTGGAAGCAGACCGCAATGTGCGGGTCGTGATCCTTACCGGCGAAGGCAAGGCCTTTTCCGCCGGTGGCGACATCAAGGCCTGGGGCGGCATGGATGCGCCCGCATTCGGCCATGACTGGGTGCGTTTCGGCCACCGCGTCTTCGAGCGGCTGGCGACATTGCGCATGCCCGTGATCGCGGCGCTCAATGGCCATGCGCTTGGCGGCGGGCTGGAGCTTGCTGCCGCCGCCGATATCCGACTGGCCGAGGCGCAGATCAAGATCGGCCTGCCTGAAACGAGCCTCGGCATGGTGCCAGGCTGGTCGGGCACGCAACGGCTCGTTTCCCGCTTCGGTGCTCAGATTATCAGGCGCATGGTTCTCGGCGGCGAGATGTTCACGGCCGAGGCGGCCCTTCGCGAGGGCCTGGTTGATGCCGTCGTCGAGACGGGAACGGTGCTCACAGCCGCCCGCGATTATGCGGCGCGTGTGGCCAAGCGTGGGCCGGCGGCGCTCGAGATTTCGAAACTGATGATTGCTTCGGCGAATGGCGAAGACAATGGCGCGGCGGTCGAAGCGCTCGGCTCGATCCTTGTCGCCAAGACCGGAGACCTCAAGGAAGGCGTCGCCGCCTTCAGCGAAAAGCGTGAAGCCCAATTCAAGGGAGAATGGTAATGACCATGCTCGTGAAACCCAAGTCGATCGAAGGCCACAAGGTCCGCGCCTTCCAGATGCTGATCGACGGCAAATGGGTGGACAGCGCCGAAGGGCGCACGATCGAGCGCGCGGCTCCGGGCCATGGCGTCGTCGTCAGTCGCTATCAGGCCGGCACCAAGGCCGACGCTGAAAAAGCCATTGCCGCTGCCCGCCGCGCCTTCGACGAGGGCGCCTGGCCGCGCATGACCGCGTCCGAGCGCTCGCTGGTGCTTTTGCGCGCCGCCGACATCATTGCCGAGCGTGCCGACGAGCTCGCCTATCTCGACGCGATCGAATCCGGCAAGCCGATCAGCCAGGCCAAGGGCGAACTCGGCGGTGCAGCCGATATCTGGCGCTACGCCGCAGCCCTTGCCCGGGATCTCCACGGCGAAAGCTACAACACGCTTGGCGACGGCACGCTCGGCGTTGTGCTGCGTGAGGCGATCGGCGTCGTCTCGATCATCACGCCCTGGAACTTTCCCTTCCTGATCGTCAGCCAGAAGCTGCCCTTTGCCCTTGCTGCCGGCTGTACCACGGTCGTCAAGCCGTCGGAACTGACATCGGCCTCGACGCTGCTGCTCGGCGAAATCCTCGAAGCCGCCGGCGTTCCCGCTGGCGTCGTCAACATCGTCACCGGAACGGGACCTGAGGTCGGTGCGCCGATGACGACGCATCCTGATGTCGACATGGTGTCCTTCACGGGGTCGACCGGCGTCGGTCGCCTGACCATGGCCAATGCGGCACAGACACTGAAGAAGGTGTCGCTGGAGCTTGGCGGCAAGAACCCGCAGATCGTCTTTCCCGATGCCAATCTCGACGAGTTCATCGATGCCGCGGTCTTTGGCGCCTATTTCAATGCCGGCGAATGCTGCAATGCCGGCTCGCGGCTGATCCTGCATCGTGACATCGCCGACGAGGTGACCAAGCGCATTGCCGAGCTTTCGGCCAAGGTCAAGGTCGGCGATCCGCTCGACCCGCAAACCCAGGTCGGTGCCATCATCACGCCGCAGCACCTGGAAAAGATTGCCGGCTATGTTTCTGCAGCCTCGAAGGACGGCGCGTCGGTCGCCCATGGCGGCGCGGCGCTCGATCTCGGCATGGGCCAGTTCATGGCGCCGACGATCCTTTCGGGCGTCCGGCCGGACATGGTGGTGGCGCGCGAGGAAGTGTTCGGCCCGGTTCTCTCGGTCCTGACCTTCGAGACGACGGACGAGGCGATCCGCATCGCCAATGCCATTGATTACGGGCTTTCGGCTGGCGTCTGGAGCCGCGATTTCGACACCTGCCTGACGATCGGTCGCCGTGTGCGCGCCGGCACCATCTGGATGAACACCTTCATGGACGGTGCCTCGGAGCTTCCCTTCGGCGGCTACCGCCAGTCGGGCCTTGGCCGCGAACTCGGCCGGCATTCGGTCGAGGACTATACCGAGACGAAGACGCTCAACATGCATATGGGCGCGCGCACCGGCTGGTGGATGCCGCGCTAAGACTACAGCTCAGGAGGAGAAAACATGCGGATCGGCGGCGGAAAACAGGAGCGGAAGGCAGCGCCACGCGGCGCCACCGTTTGCGCCCGTTCCCTCCGCTCAACCGGCCGCGTCGAAGCTTGCGGGGATCTGCGGACAGAGAAGCAGTTGCAGCCTGCTGACGTCGCTCTCACCGCCGATCTTCTGCAGCAAGACCCGGCCCATGTCCTCGCCGGTCGCGGTCAGGTCCTCGTAGATCGTTTCGACCTGGGGCTGGATGGCGCTCAACAGATGCGAGGTCTGCTTGGCAACGATGTCGTATTCGCGCCCGAGCGTCAGTCCGCAGTCGCTCATGCCGGTGATGGTCGCAAGGGCGCAGACCTCACCGCCGCACATGAAACTGTCGGGCGGATCAGGCTCGGCATAGCGCTGGCGCACCCGGTCGCGGATCATGCCGGCCGGGCTGTCGAGATCGACGCCGGTCAGGATCTCGTAGGCGCAGCCGGCCTCGCGCACGGCGGTCATGAAGCCGTGCTGCAGGTAGCCGGCGAAGGTGAAGTCGGCCGGGCCGCTGATCAGCGCCGGCTTGCGTCGCCCCTTGGCGATCAGGCGCTTCGTCGCCTGATAGGCGAAGGTGAAATTGTCGTAGTCGACGTAGGGGTGTGGCGTGGAAAGCTCCGTGCGCCCATGGGTGACGAAGGGAAAGCCGAGGTCGGACAGCAGCCGCACACGCGGATCGAGCGGTTCGGTGCGCGAAAAGATCAGGCCGTCGGCCATGGCGTTGCGGGTGATGTAGTGCACTGCCTCGACATTGGTCTTGTTGAGGAAGTTCGGCATGACGATCAGGTGGTAGGCGGTGCCCTGCAGCGCCTTGGCGATGCCGCTCATGATCGAGGTGCCGTAGCCGAGGATTTCTTCGTGTGGGTCGAGCAGCACGCCGATGACATTGGTTCGGCCGGTCTTCAGGCGTTGGGCGGCGCGATCGGGCGAATACCCGATCTCGTCGGCGACCTCGCGCACCCGTTTGCGGGTCTCGAGCGAGATCTGCGGCGCATCGGAAAGCGCGCGCGAAACGGTGGTGACGGCAAGGCCGGTGATTTCTGCGATCGTGCGAAGGGTCGGCTTGCCGCGCTTGGCGGTGGAGCCACTGTCTTCGGCATGAGCGGGCTTGGAGGGGGCGGCCAATGCTAGTCATCCTGAATGCGGGCGGGAGCGGTTTTTGTAACGTGGTGCGAACGCTTAGGCAATCGAATCATGAAAACGTTTTAAATCTCGCATTGCGTCATCGTATGTTGCACTGCAATAGCTAATGTGAGCTATATAATTCAGTAAATTCAATCGGTTCCGAAGGTGCTAAAGTACAAATTGGCGGAATGCTTGACTTGCTGAATTTATAACGTTTTAAATGGCCAGCCGCTGGCTGAAGCGGCGCGAATTCCGGGGTGGAGGAGGTTCCGCCTCGTTAACTTGCAAACGGGAGGATAACGATGCGCAAGTTGATGACGACGACGGCCGTAGTGGCGCTGATGATGGCGGCCACCGCCGCGCGCGCAGCTGAAAATGTGGAAGTTCTGCACTGGTGGACATCAGGTGGCGAAGCTGCCGCCCTCGACGTTCTGAAGAAGGATCTGGAAAGCAAGGGCATCTCCTGGACCGACATGCCGGTCGCCGGTGGTGGCGGTACGGAAGCGATGACCGTTCTGCGTGCCCGCGTCACCGCAGGCAACGCCCCGACCGCCGTGCAGATGCTCGGCTTCGACATTCTCGACTGGGCCAAGGAAGGCGCGCTCGGCAACCTCGATGAGACCGCGTCCAAGGAAGGCTGGGACAAGGTCATCCCGACTGCGCTGCAGCAGTTCTCGAAGTATGACGGCCACTGGATCGCAGCACCGGTCAACGTTCACTCGACCAACTGGGTCTGGATCAACAAGGCGGCACTCGACAAGGCTGGCGGCAAGGAGCCGACCAACTGGGACGAACTGGTCGCACTTCTCGACAACTTCAAGGCTCAAGGGATCACCCCGATCGCCCATGGCGGCCAGCCCTGGCAGGATGCGACGATCTTCGACGCAGTCGTGCTTTCGCTCGGCACGGATTTCTATAAGCAGGCCTTCATCGACCTCGACCCGGCAGCGCTCGGCGGCGACAAGATGAAAGAAGCCTTCGATCGCATGACGAAGCTGCGCTCCTATGTCGACGACAACTTCTCGGGTCGCGACTGGAACCTTGCGTCGGCCATGGTCATCGAGAACAAGGCCGGCCTGCAGTTCATGGGTGACTGGGCAAAGGGTGAGTTCCTGAAGGCCAAGAAGGTGCCGGGCACCGACTTCGTCTGCATGCGCTTCCCGGGCACGCAAGGTTCGGTTACCTTCAACTCTGACCAGTTCGCGATGTTCAAGGTCGCCGACGACAAGGTCCCGGCACAGCTCGCCATGGCTTCGGCCATCGAAAGCCCGACCTTCCAGTCGGCCTTCAACGTGGTCAAGGGTTCGGTCCCGGCCCGCACCGACGTTCCGGACACGGACTTCGACGCTTGCGGCAAGAAGGGCATCAAGGACCTCGCCGAAGCCAACACCAACGGCAAGCTTTTCGGTTCCATGGCCCACGGCCATGCCAACCCGGCTGCCGTCAAGAACGCGATCTACGATGTCGTGACGCGTGAATTCAACGGCGAACTGACGTCCGAAGAGGCCGTCAAGGAACTGGTCTCGGCCGTCGCGGCCGCGAAGTAACGGGCTCGTTCCGGGGCGCAACTTGAGTGTTGCAGCGACCTTGGCACGTCTTGAATGACGTGCGGCGCTGCCAAGCGCCCCGGACACCCACTCCGATATGCAGGCGCCGTTAAACCGCCGTGGCCAATGGGACGCGGGGAAGGGCGCCTTGATACCCAGAACCTCGCGCGGATGCCGACTTGGGGATGTCCCGACGGCCGCGCCAGAAGTGGTGAACGTTCATGGATAGCCGCAGTCGCCTGCAGGACCTGATACCGAAGCTGGTGCTTGCCCCGAGCTTCCTCATCGTCCTGATCTTTGTCTATGGCTTCATCGCCTATACCGGCTTTCTGTCGATGACGGACAGCAAGATGCTGCCGTCCTACAATTTCGTCGGTTTCAGCAACTATGCGAAGCTTTGGGCGCTGCCGCACTGGTGGCGGGCGGTGAGCAATCTGGCGATCTTCGCCGTGCTCTACATCGCCATCTGCTCCGTGCTTGGCCTCGGGCTTGCGATCCTGCTCGACCAGAAGATCCGCGCCGAAGGCTTCCTGCGGCCGATCTATCTTTACCCGATGGCGCTGTCCTTCATCGTGACGGGCACCGCGTGGAAGTGGTTCCTCGACCCCGGCATCGGTCTTGAAAACACCATGCATCTCTGGGGCTGGGAGAGCTTCTCCTTCAACTGGATCAAGGACCGCAACTACGCGATCTACTGCGTCGTCATCGCCGCCGTCTGGCAGTCGACCGGCTTCATCATGGCGATGTTCCTGGCGGGCCTTCGCGGCGTCGACAACGAGATCATCAAGGCGGCGCAGATCGATGGCGCCAAGACCTCGACGATCTATCGCCGGATCATCATTCCCCTGATGCGGCCGGTGTTTCTTTCCGCCTTCGTGGTGCTCGCGCATCTGGCGATCAAGGCCTACGACCTGATCATCGCGCTCACGGGCGGTGGTCCGGGGCAGGCGACCGAGCTGCCGGCGACCTTCATGTATTCCTACACGTTTACCCGCAACCAGATGGGCATCGGCGCGTCCTCGGCGATCATCATGCTGGTGATGATCTTCTCGATCATCGTTCCCTATCTCTATTCCGAAATCCGGGGAGCAAGACGCTGATGAGCGCTCCGAGCCCAGACAACATCATCTCGCACAACCGCCTCACCCGCGCGTTGATCTACACCGCGCTGATCCTCTTTGCGCTCTATTCGCTGCTGCCGCTCTACGTGATGCTGGTGAATTCGGTGAAGCCGCTCGACGAGATCCGCCAGGGCGGCATGCTCAACCTGCCGCAGACCTTTACGATCGAACCCTGGCTTCAGGCCTGGTCGACGGCGCAGATCGGCGTGCAGCCGACGGGCCTGAAACCGTTCTTCATCAACTCCATCCTGATGGTCGTTCCGGCTGTCGCGATCTCGACGATCGTTGGCGCCCTCAACGGCTACGTGCTGACGAAGTGGCGCTTCCCGGGCGCCAACATCTTCTTCGGCATGCTGCTGCTCTCGTGCTTCATCCCATTCCAGATCGTGCTGATCCCGATGGCGCGTATTCTCGGCATCCTCGGCATCGCCGGTTCGATCTGGGGCCTGATCATGGTGCACGTGGTCTACGGCATCGGCTTCACGACGCTCTATTTCCGCAACTACTACGAGGCCTTCCCGACCGAGCTGGTGCGCGCCGCACAGATCGATGGCGCAAGCTTCTTCCAGATCTTCTGGCGCATCCTGTTGCCGTCGTCCGGCCCGATCATCGTCGTCTCGGTCATCTGGCAGTTCACCAACATCTGGAACGACTTCCTGTTCGGCGCGTCCTTCTCCGGGCCCTACTCGACGCCGATGACCGTCGCGCTCAACAACCTCGTTTCGTCCTCGACAGGCGTCAAGGAATACAACGTCCACTTCGCGGGCGCGATCCTCGCCGCCCTGCCAACGCTCATCGTCTACATCGTGTCCGGCCGCTACTTCGTTCGCGGGCTGATGTCGGGCGCCGTGAAAGGATAAGCTCATGTCTTTCTTGAAAATCAGCAATCTGCGCAAATCCTACGGCTCGCTCGAGATCCTCAAGGACATCAACCTGGAGATCGAAAAGGGCGGTTTCCTGGTGCTCGTCGGCCCGTCCGGCTGCGGCAAGTCCACCCTGCTCAACACGATTGCCGGCCTGGAGCCGATCACCTCGGGCGAGATCGCCATCAACGGTCGCTCGGTCGCCGATCTGCATCCGTCGAAGCGCGACATCGCGATGGTGTTCCAGTCCTACGCGCTCTACCCCAACATGACCGTTGCCGGAAACATTGCCTTCGGCATGGAAATCCGCGGCGTGCCGAAGGATGAGCGCGAAAAAGCGATCAAGCAGGTCGCCGACATGCTGCAGATCGGCCATCTGCTCGACCGCAAGCCGAGCCAGCTCTCCGGCGGTCAGCGCCAGCGCGTCGCCATGGGCCGGGCGCTGGTGCGCAACCCGCAGGTCTTCCTGTTCGACGAGCCGCTTTCCAACCTTGACGCCAAGCTGCGCGTCGACATGCGCACCGAGATCAAGCGCCTGCACAACCGCATGAAGACGACGATCGTCTACGTCACCCACGACCAGATCGAGGCGATGACGCTGGCAACGAAGATCGCGGTGCTGAAGGATGGCGTCTTGCAGCAGTTCGGAACGCCGGCGGAGATCTATAACAACCCGGCCAACATGTTCGTCGCCGACTTCATGGGATCGCCGGCGATGAACCTTCTGACCGCGCGCATCGAAAAGAGCGGCGCTGACGTCGCCGTCACGCTGGCGCGTCCGAATGCCGAGCCGCTGAAACTGGCAGTGCCGCATGCCAACGGCGCGCTGTCGGCCTATGCTGGAAAGGACGTCGTCTTCGGCATTCGTCCGGAAGCGCTGACCGACCCTGACGGCGCCGACCGCAATGCCAAGGTGGTCGCCGAGGGTGAATGCCTGATCGAGGTGGTCGAGCCGGCCGGGTCCGATACCTTCGCGGTCACCCGTCTCGGCGGCAAGGAAATCGTTGCCCGGCTGAGAGCCGACGCCCGCATTGCGGCCGGCCAGACGTCGCGTCTTGCCTTCAACCTCGACAAGGCGGTGTTCTTCGATCCGCAGAGCCAGCAGCGGATCGCGTAACGGATCATGCAGGAGCAGCCGGACATCGTCATCATCGGGTCGGGGATCGGCGGCTCCACCATCGCTTCGGGGCTTGCCGGCTCAGGCGCCCGCATCGCGATCCTCGAGCGCGGCGAGCACCTGCCCGACACGCCCGAGGCGCGCAGCTACAGCTCGATCTTCGTCAAGGGCCATTTCCGGCCGAAGGAGATGTGGCGCGAGCCTGACGGGACCGCGTTCAATCCGGGAAACTTCTATTTCGTCGGCGGCAATTCCAAGCTCTTCGGTGCGGTTCTCCTGCGCTACCGGGCCGAGGATTTCACCGAGATGCAGCACCTGGGCGGCATCTCGCCGGCGTGGCCGTTTCCTTACGGCGAGCTCGAGCCGTGGTATGGCAAGGCCGAGCAACTGTTCGAGGTGCGCGGCGAACTGGGCGATGACCCGACGGAGCCGTTCCATAGCTCGCCATACGCTTTTGGCCCGGTGCCGGACGAGCCGGCCATAGCCCGCGCCCGCAGTGAGTTGAAGGCACAGGGCTTGCATCCGGCGACCTTGCCGCTCGGCGTGGATATCGACACGTGGCTTTCGGGCGGGCGCACGCCCTGGGATGGTTTTCCGAACACCGGCAAGGGCAAGAAGGACGCCGAGACCGCGCCGCTTGCCGCCGCGCTTGATGATCCGAACATTGAGCTGATCACGTCGGCGCATGTCGATACGCTGGAGGCTGGTCCGGATGGACGGATCGCGGCGATCCACTACACCCATGGCGGCGAGAAGAAGACGCTGTCGCCGAAACTGGTGATCCTGTCGGCCGGCGCGATCAACTCGGCTGCGATCCTGCTGCGTTCCGGCGACGGCAAGGGTCTGGCCAATGCGTCCGACCAGGTCGGTCGCAACTTCATGAACCACAATTGCAGCGCCATGCTGGCGATCAATCCGTTCAAGCGCAACGACAGCGTCTACCAGAAGACGCTGATGCTGAACGATTATTACCTGACCGGCGGCCGGGGCGGCCTGCCGCTCGGCAATGTGCAATTGCTCGGCAAGATCAACGCCGACATCCTCAAGGCCAACGCGCCGGGATTTGGCGCCTGGGCGCCACGCTTCGCCTTCGATCTCATGGCCGGCCATGCGGTCGACTGGTACATGATGACCGAGGACCTGCCGAACCCGGAAAGCCGGATCATGGTCGATGGCAAGGGCATCATCATGCAGTGGCGGCGCTCGAACATGGAGGCGCTCTCCTCCCTTGAGGCGAAGATGCGCGAGCATTTCAAGGCTGCGGGCTATCCGATCGTTCTGTCGCAAGCCTTCGACAAGCGTACGCCGTCGCACCAATGCGGCACGGTACGGATGGGCACGGACCCGAAGGACGCGCCGCTCGACACCTACTGCCGCGCCTTCGACCATGCCAACCTCTTTGTCGTCGACGCCGGCTGCCTGCCGACATCCGCCGCCGTCAACCCGGCGCTGACAGTCGCCGCCCAGGCGCTGAGGGTCGCCGACCATATCCTTACGAAGGAGATCCGATCATGACGTCATCGACGCGTCCCGTCGCCATCGTCACCGGCGGCCGCCGCGGCATCGGGCTCGGCGTTGCCCGAGCGCTTGCCGGTGAGGGATTCGATATTGCGATCACCGGACTTGGTGCTGCCGACAGCGCCACGGACAAGACGCTGTCCGAGCTTGCGGGCGATGGCGGCCGGGCGATCTACATCGAGGCGGATCTCGCCGATGTCGGCGGTCATGCCGCCACTGTCGAGCGCATCCGTGCCGAACTCGGGCCGATCCGCTGCCTCGTCAACAATGCCGGTATCGCCTCTGTCGTTCGGGGCGATTTCCTCGACCTTTTGCCGGAGAACTTCGACAGGATCGTCGCCACCAACCTGCGCGGCACGGTGTTTTTCACCCAGGCCGTTCTGATCTCGATGCTGACCGACCCGGCCGACCGGGCGCCCCGCTCGATCATCAACATCACCTCGGTGTCGGCGACCATGACCTCGCCGGAGCGGCTCGACTATTGCATGACCAAGGCCGGCCTTGCCGCCTTCAGCCAGGGGCTGGCGCTCAAGCTTGCCAGTTCAGGCATCTCCGTCTTCGAGATCCGGCCGGGCATCATCCGCTCGGACATGACCGCCGGCGTATCGAGCAAATACGACACGCTGATCGACGGGGGGCTGGTGCCGATGCGGCGCTGGGGCGAACCGGACGACATCGGCAACATCGCGGCCGGACTTGCCGGCGGCAAATTCGGCTTTGCCACCGGCTCGGTCATCCAGGCGGATGGCGGGCTGTCGATCGGCCGACTCTAGGAAACAGGCAGACGTTTTGAGGCTCGCAAGCGGGCAGGGTTTGAATTGGACACGTCGAAAATTTGGAACGTTCCAAATGGCGGCGGCGGAGGAAGACAGGGAATGAGCTACGACTACATCATCACCGGCGCCGGCCCGGCCGGCTGCGTTCTTGCCAACCGGCTCTCCGAGGATCCGTCGGTCCGCGTGTTGCTGCTCGAAGCCGGCGGTGGCGACTGGAACCCGCTGTTCCATATGCCCGCCGGCTTTGCCAAGATGACCAAGGGCGTCGCCAGCTGGGGCTGGGAGACCGTGCCGCAGAAGCACATGAAGGGCAGGGTGCTGCGTTATACCCAGGCCAAGGTGATCGGCGGCGGCTCGTCGATCAATGCCCAGCTCTACACCCGCGGCAACGCCGCCGATTATGACCTCTGGGCCTCCGAGGACGGCTGCACCGGTTGGGACTATCGCAGCGTGCTTCCCTACTTCAAGCGCTCGGAGGACAACCAGCGTTTTGCCGACGATTACCATGCCTATGGCGGGCCGCTCGGTGTCTCGATGCCGGTCTCCGCGCTGCCGATCTGCGACGCCTATATCCGCGCGGGGCAGGAGCTTGGCATCCCCTACAATCACGACTTCAACGGCCGCCAGCAGGCGGGCGTCGGCTTCTACCAGCTCACCCAGCGCAACCGCCGCCGCTCGAGCGCGTCGCTCGCCTATCTCTCGCCGATCAAGGACCGCCGCAATCTGACGGTTCGCACCGGGGCGCGCGTGGCCAGGATCGTGCTTGAGGGCACCCGCGCCGTCGGCGTCGAGGTCGTCACGGCCAAGGGCAGCGAGACCATCCGGGCGGAACGCGAAGTGCTGGTGTCCTCCGGCGCCATCGGATCGCCGAAGCTGCTTTTGCAGTCGGGCATCGGTCCGGCCGATCACCTGAAGTCGGTGGGCGTTTCGGTGAAACACGACCTGCCGGGTGTTGGCGGCAACCTGCAGGATCACCTCGATCTGTTCGTTATTTCCGAGTGCACCGGCGACCACACCTATGACGGTGTCGCGAAACTCCATCGTACGCTATGGGCTGGGCTGCAATATGTGCTCTTCCGCTCGGGCCCGGTGGCATCCTCGCTGTTTGAGACCGGCGGTTTCTGGTATGCCGATCAGAACGCCCGTTCGCCTGATATCCAGTTCCACCTGGGTCTCGGCTCGGGCATCGAGGCAGGCGTCGAAAAGCTGAAGAATGCCGGCGTGACGCTGAACTCTGCCTATCTGCACCCGCGCTCGCGTGGAACGGTGCGGCTTTCCTCTTCCGATCCGGACGCTGCACCGCTGATCGATCCCAACTATTGGGAGGATCCGCATGACCGCAAGATGTCGATCGAGGGCCTGAAGATCGCCCGCGAGATCATGCAGCAGGCAGCACTCAAACCCTTCGTGCTGGCGGAGCGCCTGCCGGGCAATTCGGTCGTCACCGACGAGGAGTTCTTCGACTATGGCTGCGCCAATGCCAAGACCGACCACCACCCCGTCGGCACCTGCAAGATGGGCACGGACGCCGCGGCCGTTGTCGGCCTCGACCTGAAGGTGCGCGGGCTTGAAGGCCTGCGCGTTTGCGACAGCTCGGTGATGCCGCGTGTTCCCTCTTGCAACACCAACGGGCCGACGATCATGATGGGCGAGAAGGGCTCGGACATCATCCGCGGGCTGCAACCGCTGCCGCCGGCGATCTTCGCCCATGAACGTAACGACAGTCGCCCGCGCGCCCGCGCCGATATCCGTTGAGGTCCTAAATGATCCGCCATTGCGTCTTCATCCGCTTCCGTCCCGAAATCACCGGGGAGGAAAAGGCGGCTATCTTTGCGGAGATTGCCGCGCTGAAATCACGGCTGCCGGGCTTTCTCGCCGCGCAAGTCGGCGCCAATGTCAGCCCGGAGGTGGGCATGGACAAGGGCTTTGGTGAGGGCTTCATCGTCGACTTTGCCGATGCGGCGGCGCGCGACGCCTATCTCGAAGACGAGGAGCATCGGAAGACCGGCGCCAAGATCGTTGCGGCTGCGGAAGGCGGCATTGCCGGCATCTTCGTCTACGACCTCGAAATTGCCGACTGAGCGAGAGCCATGATCGAAGCGCGCCCCTTCCTGACCCGGTTGTTCGAGGAAGCCGTTCGAGCCGCCGACCCCTATGAGGCGATCAAGGCACATCTGCCCGAACCGCCGAAGGGGCGGACGGTGGTCGTCGGTGCGGGCAAGGCTGCAAGCCAGATGGCTGCCGCTTTCGAAAAGCTGTGGCAACATCCCGTCAGCGGCACGGTCGTTGCACGCCACGGACCGGTGGAGCGGTGTGAGACGATCACGGTGCTGCAATCGGCCCATCCGGTTCCGGACGAAGCTGGGCTTATCGCATCGGACGCATTGTTGAAAGCGGTTACAGGGCTGACAGCGGACGATCTGGTGATCGCGCTGATCTCGGGCGGCGGTTCTGCCCTGCTGCCAGCACCGCCCGCAGGCTTGACGCTCGCCGACGAGATCGCCGTCAACAGGGCGCTGCTCGCCTCGGGCGCACCGATCTCGGCGATGAACGTCGTGCGCAAGCACGTGTCGCGGATCAAGGGCGGGCGGCTTGCCGCAACCGCCTTTCCGGCGCGAGTGGTCAGTCTCGTCGTCTCGGACGTTCCCGGCGACAACCCGGCCTTCGTCGCTTCGGGGCCGACCGTTCCCGACCGCAGCACGGCCGAGGAGGCGCTCGAGATCGTCGCCCGCTATCGCATGGAGCTTCCCGACGGTGTGATGACGCATTTGCGTTCGGAGGCAGCGAAGGCACCCGATCCGGACGATCCACGTTTCGCCAGGCACACGGTCCATGTGATCGCCTCTGCTGCCGTCTCGCTCGAAGCGGCGGCGGCCAGGGCGCGCGAACTCGGCATCGAGCCGCATATTCTCTCCGACGCGATCGAGGGTGAGGCCCGCGACATCGGTCGCATGCATGCAGCCCTTGCCCGCGAAGTGGCGCTGAGGAACCGTCCCTTCGCCAAGCCGGTGGTGCTTTTGTCCGGCGGCGAGACGACGGTGACGATCTCCGGCAAGGACTATGGCAAGGGCGGGCGCAACAGTGAGTTCCTCTTGTCATTGGCTCTCGATATCGACGGTGTCCCGGGGATCGATGCGCTGGCTGCCGATACGGATGGCATCGACGGCTCGGAAGACAATGCGGGGGCCTTCGCCGATGGCGAGAGCATCGCCCGCATGCGGGCGGCGGGCATCGATCCGCGGCTCCATCTCGTCCGCCACGACGCCTGGTCCGCCTTTTCGGGGAGCGACGATCTCTTCGTGCCGGGACCGACCGGCACCAACGTCAACGATTTCCGGGCGATGCTGATCCGCTAAGGCGCGGCGTCTGCAGGGAAGTTAGCCGGATTCCATCTTCGATTGGAAACGACAAAGCCGCCGCCGAGGTTCTTCGGCGGCGGCGTTGTGTTGACTGCCCGGGCTTACTTGGCGCGCTTCAGCGCATCGCCGAGGATCGAGACGATCTCACCAAAGTGTTTCTCTTCGGCGATCAGCGGCGGCGAGAAGGCGATGATGTCGCCGGTGACGCGGATCAGCAGGCCCTTTTCGAAGCAATCGACGAAGACGTCGTAGGCGCGGGCGCCGATGGCGCCGTCGCGCGACTGCAGCTCGATGCCGGCAATAAGCCCGATCGTGCGAATGTCGATGACATTGGGCAGGCCCTTGAGCGAATGCATGGCGTCGTGCCAGGCATCCTGCAGCTCGACGGCGCGGGTCATCAGGCCCTCGTCGCGGTAGATGTCGAGCGTGGCGATACCGGCGGCGCAGGCGGCCGGGTGGCCGGAGTACGTGTAGCCGTGGAAGAGCTCGATCGCGTTTTCCGGCCCATGCATCAGCGCGTCGTGCACCTTGCGGCTGGCAAAGACGGCGCCCATCGGGATCGCGCCGTTGGTCAGGCCCTTGGCCGCCGTCACCATGTCAGGGGTGACACCGAAGAAGTCGGTGGCAAACGCCGCGCCCAGGCGACCGAAGCCGGTGATGACTTCGTCGAAGATCAGAAGAATGCCGTGCTTGTCGCAGATGGCGCGCAGGCGTTCGAGATAGCCCTTCGGCGGGATGAGCACGCCGGTCGAGCCGGCGACGGGCTCGACGATGCAGGCGGCGATGGTTTCGGCGCCATGCAGCGCCACCAGCCGCTCGAGATCGTCGGCAAGCTCGGCGCCGTGCTCCGGCTGGCCCTTGACGAAGGCGTTCCTGGCGGGGTCATGCGTATGGCGCAGATGGTCCGAACCTGGCAGCTGCGGGAAGACGCGGCGGTTGTTGAGAATGCCGCCGACCGAGATGCCGCCGAAGCCGACGCCGTGATAGCCGCGTTCGCGGCCGATCAGGCGCGTGCGCGTGCCCTGGCCGATGGCGCGCTGGTACGCAATCGCGATCTTGAGCGCGGTGTCGACCGATTCCGAGCCGGAACCCGTGAAGAAAACGCGGTCGAGCTTCTGGCCTTCAGGGCCGGGCGCGATCTCGGCGAGGCGCTCGGCAAAGTCGAAGGCGATCGGGTGGCCCATCTGGAACGAAGGCGCGAAATCCATCGTCGACAGCTGGCGCTCGACGGCAGCCGCGATCTGGCGGCGGCCATGGCCGGCGTTCACGCACCAGAGCCCGGCGGTGCCGTCCAGAATCGCGCGGCCATCGGTGCTGGTGTAGTGCATGCCCTCGGCGGACGCGAGCAGGCGCGGCGCCTGCTTGAACTGCCGGTTGGCGGTAAACGGCATCCAATAGCTGTCGAGTACGGGGGCGTTGGGTTTGGTGTGCTGGTTCATGGCGTCCTCCTGAAGTCGCGCGATTGACGCCATGATTTGATTTGCCAAACAAGTCCTTTTCTGATGTCAGTTAAAGCATTGAATTATAACACTACGGAGTGGCGTATTTGCGATATTCCGAACAACCTGAACAGGGAACTGCACGCCCATGAGCGTCGACATCGGAAACCGGCTTCGACACCTCAGGCTGATGCACAATCTGTCGCAGCGCGAACTCGCCAAGCGCGCAGGTGTCACCAATTCGACGATTTCGCTGATCGAATCGAACGCGTCCAATCCTTCCGTCGGGGCGCTGAAGCGCATCCTCGATGGCATCCCGATCGGGCTTGCCGAGTTCTTTTCCTTCGAGCCGGAGAAGCCGCGCAAGGCGTTTTATGCAGCCGAGGAACTGGTGGAGATCGGCAAGGGGCCGATCTCCTACCGACAGATCGGCGAAAACCTCTTTGGCCGCAGCCTGCAGATCCTGAAGGAGGTCTATCAGCCGGGCGCAGACACTGGAAAAGTGCCGCTGGTGCATGACGGCGAGGAGGGGGGCATCGTGCTGTCTGGGCGCATCGAGGTCACCGTCGACGATGAGCGGCGGATCCTCGGGCCGGGGGATGCGTATTATTTCGAAAGCCGGCGACCGCACCGGTTTCGCTGCGTCGGGCCGGTGCCCTGCGAGGTGATCAGCGCCTGCACGCCGCCGACGTTTTGAAGAGGCAGGGGACGTACTCGTCGCAGCGGCGGAATGCCCCTCATCCCGCTGCCGCATATCCCTCTCAAGACCTGTGGACACGCCAAGCAGCTGCGCTCCGTGGGGAGCGAAGGCAGAAGGTTCGTTGGGTGGAAAAGGGGCTGGTGCATCGTTCTCGACGCTGTCCCCTCTCCCCGCAAGCGGGGAGAGGGCTAGGGTGAGGGGCATCTCCGAGCTCGGAGTGCCCGACAACTGCTTGATTACGAGAGCAGGGCGCAGGCGTCGGCGATACGCGTGAGCGCTTCCTTCAGTTCCGTTTCCGAGGTCGCGTAGGAGATGCGGAAGAACGGCGAGAGACCGAAGGCCGAACCCGGGACGACGGCGACATGGGCGTCGTCGAGCAGGTAGGCGCAGAAGTCCGTATCCGTCTCGATCCGCTTGCCCGAGGGCGTAACCTTGCCGAGCATGCCGGCGCAGCCGGAGAAGGTGTAGAACGCACCTTCCGGGACGCGGCAGTCGAGACCGGCAATGGCGTTGAGGCCATTGACGACGAGGTCGCGGCGGCGCTGGAAGCTCGCGGTGCGTTCCTTCAGGAATTCCTGCGGGCCGGTCAGCGCTGCGACCGAAGCGGCCTGGCTGACGGAGGAGGGGCAGGAGGTTGCCTGGCTCTGGACAACGGCCATCGCCTTGATCAGGTCGCGTGGGCCGCCGGCATAGCCGATGCGCCAGCCGGTCATGGCATAGGCCTTGGAGACGCCGTTGACAGTAAGCGTGCGGTCCTTGAGCCGAGGCTCGAGCTGGGCCGGAGTAACGAAGCGGAAGCCGTCATAGACGATGTGCTCGTACATGTCGTCGACCAGCAGCCACACATGCGGATGCTTCAGGAGCACGTCGAGCAGCGGCCGGTAGTCGTCGGCGCTGTAGGCGGCACCCGACGGGTTCGACGGCGAGTTCAAGAGCACCCAACGCGTCTTCGACGTGATCGCCGCTTCGAGCTTGTCGGCCGTCAGGCGAAAACCCGAGGAGGCATCGCAGGGGATCAAAACCGGCTTACCTTCGCAGATCTGGACGATATCCGAATAGGAGGTCCAGTAGGGCGTCGGGATGACCACTTCGTCGCCGGGATTGATCGACGCCATCATGGCGTTGAACAGGATCTGCTTGGCGCCGGTTGCCACCGTGATTTCGTCCTGCTCGTAGGCAAGGCCGTTTTCACGCTGGAATTTTTCGCGGATCGCCTTCTTCAGCTCCGGCGTGCCGTCGAGGGCCGTGTACTTGGTGTCGCCGCGTTTGATCGCTTCGCAGGCGGCGTCCTTGACATAATCAGGCGTGTCGAAGTCGGGTTCGCCGGCGCCGAGGATGATGACCGGCTTGCCTTCGCGCTTCATGGCTTGCGCGCGGGCGCCGATCTTCAGGATTTCGGACACTCCGATCGAGGAGATCCGCGAGGCGGGCTGAAAGCCCGCCTCCTTGACCGATTGGTTGATGGTCATGGTCGTTTCCTACTCAGGAGCGCCGGTTATTCGATGTCGAACGACACGCCCTGCGCCAGCGGCAGAGCCTTCGAATAGTTCACCGTGTTGGTGGCGCGGCGCATGTAGGCCTTCCACGAGTCCGAGCCGGATTCGCGACCGCCGCCGGTTTCCTTTTCGCCGCCGAAGGCGCCGCCGATTTCAGCACCGGATGTGCCGATGTTGACGTTGGCAATGCCGCAATCCGAGCCGTCGACGGCCAGGAAGCGTTCGGATTCCTGCATGTCGCGGGTGAAGATCGAGGACGACAGGCCGGCTGCGACCGCGTTGTGGTCGTCAAGAACGGCGTCGAAATCGCTGTACTTCATGACGTAGAGGATCGGCGCGAAGGTTTCTTCGAAGACCGGGCCCGCCTGGGCAGGCATTTCGACGAGAGCCGGCTTGGCATAGTAGCCGTTGTCGTAGCCGAGCTCGACGCGTTCGCCGCCGGTGACGCTGCCGCCATGCGACTTGGCTTCTGCAATCGCCTTCTGCATGCCGTCAAAGGCAGCCTTGTCGACCAGCGGGCCGACGAGAGCGGTCGATTCCAGCGGGTTGCCGACCGATACCGAGCCGTAAGCCTTCTTCAGGCGCGGAACGAGCTGGTCGTAGACGCTTTCATGCACGAACAGGCGGCGCATGGTGGTGCAACGCTGGCCGGCGGTGCCCATGGCGCCGAAGGCGATGGCGCGCAGCGCCATGTCGAGATCGGCCGAGGGGCAGACGATGCCGGCATTGTTGCCGCCGAGCTCGAGGATGGCGCGGGCGAAGCGCTTGGCAAGGCGCGGGCCGACGTCACGGCCCATGCGGGTCGAGCCGGTGGCCGAAACGAGCGGAACCTTCGGGTTGTCGACGAGGACTTCACCGATGGCGCGGTCGCCGATCAGCACCTGCGACAGGCCTTCCGGCGCGTCGCCGAAGCGGGCGACGGCGCGCTCGAAGATCGCCTGCGAGGCGAGAGCCGTGAGCGGGGTCTTTTCCGACGGCTTCCAGACGACCGAGTTGCCGCAGACGAGCGCCAGCGCCGTGTTCCAGGACCAGACGGCGACCGGGAAGTTGAAGGCGGAGATGACGCCGACGACGCCGAGCGGATGCCAGGTTTCCATCATGCGGTGGCCGGGGCGCTCGGTGGCGATCGTCAGGCCGTAGAGCTGACGGGAAAGGCCGACGGCGAAATCGCAGATGTCGATCATTTCCTGGACTTCGCCGAGGCCTTCCGAGGTGATCTTGCCGGCTTCGATCGAAACCAGGCGGCCGAGGTCTGCCTTGAAGGTGCGCAGTTCTTCGCCGAGCAGGCGGATCAGTTCGCCGCGCTTCGGGGCCGGAACGAGGCGCCAGGCCTTGAAGGCTTCATGGGCCTTCTCGATCTTGGCGGCAGCTTCCGCGGCCGAAACGGTCTTCAGATTGCCGATCTTTTCACCGGTGACCGGGCTATAGGACGGCATGTCGCCGCCGGTGTAGAGTTCCTTGGCGACGCCCATCTTTTCGAGAAGCGCTGCTGCTTCCTTGGTGACGTCGACTGTCTTGGTTGCGATGTTCATGGTCTGACTCCCGTCTTATTGGTTTGGATCATTCGTTGGACCGGAATGGGGGCGGAAACCGCATACGGTTTTCCTCATTCCGCTCCGGGCTATCCGAAGCGCACGCTGCCGAGCTTTCCCGGCGAGGTGAGCGTCTTCAGGCCCTTGGCCATGTCCTTGAGCTTGTCTGGTGTATAAAGGTCGTAATAGGCCTGGTTGCGGCGGCCGATCGCATGTTCTGCGCTGAAGCTGCCGTGATACTCCTCGACGGCGACGGCGAAAACCCATTGGCGCAGCCGAGGCTCGAACGTTTCGTCCTTGAGAAGGTCGCTGTCCTTCGGAACGACGAGGTTGAAGTGCACGCCGCCGTCACCGATATGGCCGAAATCGCAGACGGTCACGCCGGGGAATTTTAACGGCATTTCGGCCTTCATATGGTCGCAGAAGGCCATGATGTCGCCCCGGCGGAAGGAGACATCGAAGGCGATCAGCTTGCCCAAGTGCTTTACGCCCTCGGAAAGCGCGTGACGCAGCGCCCAGATCTCATGCGGCGGGCCGACGAAGGCGTCGGCGAGCGGCGCCGCCTCCATCTCCCAGACCTCGGCGAGCGCCGTCTCCAGCACGGCGTCGAGCGACTGCTCGCCCTCGCGCGGCGCCCACGTGCGGCTGATCTCGGCGAGAATGACGTAATCGGGGACGTTGCCGCCCTGGAACGGGTTCTTCAGCGACGGCACATGGGCAAAGGCCGCCCTGACCGAATTGCCCGACATGCCCTCGAAGGCCGAGAGATAGGCGCCGAGACGCTCTTCCATGGCGCGCAGCAGCGGCAGGACATGGGCGCCGCTTGCCGGAACGAGCAGGGCGGTCGCGGTCTGCTGCGGCAGGTACTCAAGGTTCAGCACGCATTCGGTGACGATGCCGAAGGCGCCGGACGTGCCGACGAAGATCTGCTTCCAGTCGACGCCGGTGTTGTTCTTGCGCAGGTCGTATTGCAGGTCGAGAACGGTGCCGTCGGTATCGCCGAGCACCACCTTCAGGCCGAGGGTGTTGCGGCGCACGTCGCCGTATTTCAGGAAGCGCGAGCCGCCGGTGTTGGTGGCGATCATGCCGCCGATGCGCGGGTCGGCACCGAGGTCGATCGGGAAGAACAGCCCGTGCTCCTCCAGCCGACGGTTGAGATCCGACAGCCGGAAACCGGCATCGAGCCGCACCGAGCGGTTGTCGAGGTCGAGCTCGAAGCGCTTCGCCAGCCGGTCGAGGCTGAGCACGGCTTCGTCGCCCGACTGATCCGGGGTCGAGCCGGAGACGAGCCCGGTATTGCCGGATTGCGGGACCAGCGCGATGTCGTTCTTCACGCAGTAGGCAACGACGGCGGAGACGTCTTCGGTCGTTGCCGGCCTGAGCACGAGCGAAGTCCGGCCGCGATCGTAGCGCGCGCCGGTCTCGTAGGCTTCAAGGTCTTCCGGACGCGTGACGACACCCTTGTCTCCAAGGATGCCGGCAAGCGCGTCGATGTGCAGTTGGTCGATCATCGGACAAGCATCATTCCGCAGCGATGGCGCCGGTCAAGGCCTGAATGCAGCTTTCGATCGAAGCCTGCTCTATGCCGGCATAATGATCGAACTCGTTGAGCACCGTCGCGCCGAGGTCGGCTTCGTAGCGCTTCTGGTTCGGGCTGGCGACAAAATCCTGCTGTGCGCCGTCGCCGAGGTTCGACTGGAAGATACCCGCGGCGCTGACCGGCAGGAAGTCTTCATAGACGATGGCGTCGAACTGGACGAGACCGTCGGCGATCATCGCCTCGATGTCACGCTTTGTGGAGATGCCCGCCTTGCGGCCCTTGTCCGTCAGCGAATAGCTGAAATAGCCAAGCCCGGCTTCGCGGATACCCGCCCAGGTGTCCGGGAAGGGTTCGAAAGCGCCGGCAAGGGCTGCTTCATATTCGCGCGCGTTGGAGCCGTCGGCAGCCGGACGGACGATCTTGCGCGAGGCGTCGAGCAGGTCGTCATAGAGTGCGCGGCCTTTGGGGGTCAGCGCGATGCCGCGCTGTTCGATCTCGCCGAAGCGGGCGGTGTGCGAGCCTTCTTTCCAGGCGCCGTCGGCATCCCTGAAGGAAACAGCCTCTTCCAGCGCCTTGAACGAGGTCTGGCGCAGGAGGATCGGGCACTTGCGGGTCGGCGGGCCCTCGACGACGGCCTTCGGCGCGATTTCGTATTCCGGCATCAGCGCCTGAACCTTGTCGATATCGAGCGTGCGCGGCGTCAGGTGGTTGATGTGCGGGCCCTTGAAGGAGACGACGTCGGCAATCAGGCGGTGGGCGTCATGCAGCCGCTTGTACATGTCGGCGCTGAAATTGGCCTTGTCGTGCCAGCGGAAGGTTTCGAGCACTTCCGAGACGAAACGTTCGGCATCCGCCTTGTCGAGGCCGCCGTCGCGCTCGGCCTTTTCGGTGAGTTCGACCGCGACAGCGGTAAAGATCTGGCGTTCGGCGAGAACAACCTCCGCTTCCGATCGCAGGGCTTCGTCGGCAATCAGGTCGAGGCGGAGCAGCGACGTGAAGACGCGGAATGGGTTGCGCTTCAGCGCGGCATCGCCGACCGGGCGGAAAGCGGTCGAGTGCACCGGGACGCCGGCGGTCGACAGGTCATAGTAGCCGACCGGGTACATGCCCATGACGGCAAAGACGCGGCGCATCATCGCAAGTTCGGCCGGGGTGCCGAGACGGATCGCGCCGTGGCGCTCCTCGGAGATGCGCTCGAGCGTATCGGTGGCGTCGAGGCGCTCTTTCAGCCTGGGGTCGGCGGCGAGCGTATCGGCGTTGACCTTGGCAACCAGCTCCATCAGCGTGCCGTAGGCCGGCACTTCTTCGCGGTACATGACCGACATGGCTGCGGAAAAGGCCGAGCGGATGTCGTCGGCGGATACGAAACTATTCTCTTTCACTGGGGCTCGCCTCGCGCTATGGGTGAAGGACAAGGTCATTCTCATTTCGGATCATATCCGATCGAACTGGCCATTGATCGCGTTGCTTCTGACTATGTTGATGCGAGGGCGGAATGAAGTTGAGCCGCAGACTGGTTCCTGACGTAACGACGCTGCAGGCGTTCGAGTGCGCGGCGCGACACGGCAGCTTTACCCAGGCGGCGGCCGAACTGAACCTCACCCAGAGTGCCGTCAGCCGTCAGATCAAGGATCTCGAAAACCAGCTCGGCGTCCTCCTGTTCGAGCGCGTGCGCCAGCGGGTGATCCTGTCGGATGCCGGCCAGAAGTTCCTGCCCGAGGTGCGCCGTCTCCTGAACCAGACCGAGGAACTGATGGTGCGGGCAATGGCGTCCGCCCGGGCGGACTCGACGCTGTCGATCGCGTCGCTGCCGACCTTCGGCAGCCGCTGGCTGGTGCCGCGCCTTCCCGATTTCCTCAAGCGCCACCCGGACACGGTCATCAACATTGCCTCGCGCTCGGCGCCCTTCGACTTCGAGGAGCAGAACTTCGATCTCGCCATCCACTACGGCCAGCCGGTCTGGGCGCGCGCCACCTGCAGCTATCTCTGCAGCGAAATCATCGTGCCGGCCGCAAGTCCGGCGATGCTGGCAGCGCATCCGGTCGCGTCCCCGGACGATATCGTCACCGGGCCGATGCTCCATCTCGCCACAAGGCCGAAGCTTTGGGCGCAATGGTTCGAAGCCAACGACATGGACGGGCGCGGCGCCTATCGCGGCAACCGCTTCGACCAGTTTTCGATGGTGATCGAGGCGGCGACCGCAGGGCTCGGTTTTGCCCTTCTGCCGCGATACCTGATCGAGCAGGAGCTTGCGGCGGGGACTTTGCGCATCGTGCTAGACCGGCCGATGCAGACGGAAAACAGCTATTATCTCGCCATCCCCGAAGGCAAGCTCGAGAACCCGATCAGCCTGGCGTTCCGCGAGTGGATCACCGAGCAGGTGGCTGAGCGCTGACGCGCTTTTGCGCATTTCGAGGGAACCTTCGCTGCCCCATCACGTTTCGCCTTGTCTGCCATCCGCGATGAAGCTTGAGAAGGGGCAAATTGAGAGAGCTGTATCGAAGTGCCAAGGGGGCGCGCACTGAGGCCGGTATCGGCCTGAAACGACTGTGCGCAAATCGTCCAAACTTGTATGAGCAATCCTTGCAAGCTGTTGGCACCACGGCTAAAAAATGCCATTTTCATGCATCACCGCGGCCTTGAAAATCAATGCGCCGCCGGCTTTGCAATCTCCGATGCCCAGTCGTGGGCGGTGCCTGTTACCGCCAGGTTCCGGATTCCCGGGACGTGACGGTGGATGGGAGGGCACATGACTGTGTCTAGCAACGCGCCGGCGAAGCCTGAATTCTCAGGACCGCAGCCAACCCGGCACCCCGACGAGGGCCGGGCCGATCAACCCCGGTTGGATTCAGAACCCGTACCCATGCAGCTTCAAACTACGCCGCCCACCGCTCCGCGCGAACCGGAAGCCAAGCAGATCGACTACAACGATTCGATCCGCGCGACCTTCTTCTCGATGGAGGACCTCCGGCAATGCGGTGAGAACCTCGCATTGAAGGGTGTCTCCTCGCTGCCGGGGTTCTTCCCGTTCGAGTTTCGGCCGCGGCATCGGGAAAACGAACACGAGATCCTGCGCGTCTATCGGGCGACCGCAGCCGACGTGGAGGCGGGCGCGACCATCACGCCGGCCGCCGAGTGGCTGCTGGACAACCATCACGTCGTCGAAGAGGCGATCCAGGAAGTTCGGCGCGACTTTCCGCGCCGGTTCTATCGCCAGCTCCCCACACTCTCGGTTTCCGGCACGGTCATTCCACGCACCATGGCGCTTGCCTGGCTCTATGTCGCCCACACCCACAGCACCGTTACGCGCGAAAGCGTCACGGCGATCGTCGAGGGCTTCCAGAAGCACGAGACCTTCAAGATCGGCGAACTCTGGGCGCTGCCGTCGATCCTGCGCTTCGTGCTCATCGAGAACCTGAGGCGGATCGCGATCCGCGTCGAGCGTTCGCGCGGCATGCGCCGCAAGGCCAACGACGTCGCCGACCAGATCGTTCGCCTGAACGATCCGGAAAGGTGCCGGGCGCTGCTTGCCGAATCCGAGGCGCTCGCGGCCGACAACACCTTCGTCGCGCAGTTGCTCTATCGAATGCGCGACGGCTCGCAAACGTCAGGCGCGGTCATCGCCTGGATCGAAGAGCGGCTCGAAAAGCGCGGCAGCGACGTCGAGAGCGCGCTGGTCGCTGAGCAGAATCGCCTGTCATCCGGCAACGCGACGATGAGCAACATCATCCGCAGCCTGCGCGAGATCGACGACACCGACTGGGCCGTCTGGTTCGAAAGCGTCAGCAAGATCGACGCGGCGCTGCGCGAAGGCACCGACTACGCCGCCCTCGACTTCGGTTCGCGCAACAAATATCGCGACACGATCGAGAAGCTGGCGCGTCGCTCGGGTCATAGCGAATACGAAGTGACCCAGATCGCGGTCGAGATGGTGCGCGAGGCGGAACAGGCCGCCACGACGGAAGCGCCGCTGCAGGAACCGAACGTCGGCTCCTTCCTTGTCGGCAAGCAGCGCAAGGTGCTGGAAAAGAAGATCGGTTACCGGCCGTCCGTGCTGCAGACGATCATCCGCCTCAGCCGCAAGCTCGACTGGTTCGCGATCGCCGGGCCGAACATCCTTTTGACGATCCTGGCGATGATCGCCGTCTATTCCTTCGTCAGTCCGATGGCGATCCCGAGCGGCGCCAAGCTGATCATGCTGCTGCTCTTCGCCCTGCCGGCCTCCGAAGGCGCGATGGGGCTGTTCAACACGCTGGTGACGCTGTTCGTCAAACCATCCCGCCTCGTCGGATACGAATTCATCGACGGCATCCCGCAAGACGCCCGCACGCTGGTCGCGGTGCCCTGCCTGATCTCCAAGCGTGACCATGTCGACGAACTGGTGCGCAATCTCGAGGTCCACTACCTCGCCAATCCGCGCGGCGAGATCTACTTCGCGCTGGTCAGCGACTGGGCCGACAGCAAGGACGAGGAAACGAGCACCGATACGGACGTTCTCGACTATGCCAAGCGCGAGATCGCCCAGCTCTCGGCGCGCTATGCCTATGACGGCAAGACGCGCTTCTACCTCTTGCATCGCCGCCGCCTCTACAACGAGCAGGAAGGCGTTTGGATGGGCTGGGAGCGCAAGCGCGGCAAGCTGCACGAGCTGAACATGCTCTTGCGCGGCGACCGCGACACCTCGTTCCTGCAGGGCGCCAACACGGTGCCGGAAAACGTGCAGTACGTCATGACGCTCGATTCCGACACGCGCCTGATGCGCGATGCGGTGACGAAGCTCGTCGGCAAGATGTACCATCCGATCAACCGCCCCGTGGTAGATCCGAAGACCCAGGACGTGATCGCCGGCTACAGCCTGCTGCAGCCGCGCGTGACGCCGTCGCTGACGACCGGCAGCGAAGCATCGGCCTTCCAGCGCATCTTCTCGTCCAACCGCGGCATCGACCCTTATGTCTTCACCGTCTCCGACGTCTACCAGGACATCGCCGGCGAAGGCAGCTTCACCGGCAAGGGGCTCTACCATGTCGACGCCTTCGAGGCGGCGCTGAAGGGCCGGATCCAGGAAAACGCCGTTCTCAGCCATGACCTGCTCGAAGGGTCCTACGTGCGCTGTGCGCTCGTGACCGACGTCGAGCTCGTCGAGGACTTCCCGACCCGCTACGAGGTCGAGATGTCGCGCCAGCATCGCTGGGCCCGCGGCGACTGGCAGCTCCTGCCCTACATCTTCAATTTCTCGAACGGGCTGTCGATGCTTGGTCGCTGGAAGATGTACGACAATCTCAGACGCTCGCTGATCCCGCTCGCCTGGCTCGTCGCCTCGGTCATGGGCTGGTACTACATGGAGCCGACCGAAGCGCTGATCTGGCAGATCGTGCTGATCTTCAGCCTGTTCGTGGCGCCGACCCTGTCGCTCATCAACGGCCTGCTGCCGCGCCGCAACGATATCGTTGCCCGCGCGCATCTTCATGCCGTGCTCAACGAGGTGCGCGCCGCCAATGCGCAAGTTGCGCTGCGCATCGTCTTCATCGCCCACAATGCGGCAATGATGGGCGATGCGATCGTGCGCTCGCTGTACCGTACCTTCGTCAGCGGCAAGCTGATGCTCGAATGGCGCACCGCCGCCCAGGTCCAGAGCGCAGGTCACGGCACGATCGGCGACTACTACCGCGCCATGTGGATCGCGCCGGCACTGTCGGCGATCTCGCTGGCGCTTGCGGCGATCTCTGACACCGGCCTGCCCTTCATCGGCATTCCCTTTGCGCTTTTGTGGGCACTCTCCCCAGCCGTTGCCTGGTTCGTCAGCCAGTCGGCCGAAACCGAGGACCAGCTTGTCGTCTCCGACGAGGCGATCGACGAGATGCGCCTGATTGCGCGCCGCACCTGGCGCTATTTCGAAACCTTCGTCACGGCCGAACAGCACTTCCTGCCGCCGGACAATTTCCAGGAAACGCCGCAGCCGGTGCTCGCCGAGCGGACCTCGCCAACCAATATCGGCGTGTATCTGCTGTCGGTGATGTCGGCGCGCGATTTCGGCTGGATCGGCTTCGAGGAGACGATCAACCGGCTGGAGCAGACGATCGCCACCATCGACCGGATGCCGAAATACCGTGGTCACCTGTTCAACTGGTATCGCACCAACACGCTCGAAACCATGGAGCCGCGCTACATCTCGTCGGTCGACAGCGGCAACCTCGCCGGCCACCTGATCGCCGTTTCGTCGATGTGCCGCGACTGGGCCGAAGCGCCGTCCGCGCATGTGCAGGGCAGCCTGACCGGCATCGGCGACGTCGTCGCCATCCTGCAGGAAGTGCTGCGCGACCTGCCTGACGACCGCAAGACGGTCCGGCCGCTGCGCCGGCTGATCGAGGAACGCATCGTCGGCTTCCAGAACGCGCTCGCCGCCGTCATCCGCGAGCATGAATTCGCGTCTATCCGGGTGATCAACCTCGCGGTGCTCGCGCGCGACATGCACAAGCTGACGGTCAACCTCGACCACGAGGTGCGCACGCCGCAGAGCGGTGAAGTCACGAAATGGGCGAATTCGCTGGTCACGACCTGCGAAGCCCATATCGCCGACGGCGTCTTCGATCTTGGCGCCATAGAGACGCTGCGACAGCGTCTGCTGGTCCTGAAGGACCGGGCGCGTGACATCGCCTTCTCGATGGATTTCGGCTTCCTGTTCCGGCCGGAACGGCGGCTGCTGTCGATCGGCTTCCGCGTCAACGCCAACGAGCTCGACGAGGCCTGCTACGACCTTCTGGCATCGGAAGCGCGGCTCACCAGCCTGTTCGCGATCGCCAAGGGCGACCTTCCCACCGAGCACTGGTACAAGCTCGGCCGGCCGATCGTGCCGATCGGCGCACGCGGTGCGCTGATCTCCTGGTCGGGCTCGATGTTCGAATATCTGATGCCGCCGCTGGTCATGCAGGAGCGGCAGGGTGGCATCCTCAACCAGACCAACAATCTGGTGGTCAAGGAGCAGATCAATCACGGTCGTCGTCTCGGCACGCCCTGGGGCATTTCGGAAGCCGCGTTCAACGCGCGTGACCACGAGCTCACCTACCAGTACACCAATTTCGGCGTACCGACGCTCGGCCTCAAGCGCGGCCTCGGCCAGAACGCGGTCATTGCGCCCTATGCCTCGATCCTGGCCTGCATGTACGATCCGAAGTCGGCGCTCGCCAACCTGGCCCGGCTTCGTGAAGTCGGCGCGCTCGGCGCCTACGGCTACCACGATGCGGTCGACTTCACGCCGACGCGCGTGCCCGAGGGGCAGAAATGCGCCGTGGTGCGCAACTACTATGCGCACCACCATGGCATGTCGATCGCAGCGGTCGCCAACGTCGTCTTCAATGGCCGCCTTCGCGAGTGGTTCCATGCTGACCCGGTGATCGAGGCGGCGGAACTGCTGCTGCAGGAAAAGGCGCCGCGCGACATTCCGATCATGAACGCCAAGCGCGAACCGGAATCCGTCGGCAAGGGCCAGGACGACCTGCTGCGCCCTGAAGTCCGCATCATCGAGAATCCGCTGTCGCAGGATCGCGAGACCGTGTTTCTCTCCAACGGCCATTATTCCGTGATGCTGACCGCCAACGGCGCCGGTTACGCCCGCTGGAACGGCCAGGCCGTGACTCGATGGAAGCCGGATCCGGTCGAGGACCGCACCGGCACCTTCATCTTCCTGCGTGATACGACGACCGGCGAGTGGTGGTCGACGACGTCGGAGCCGCGGCGTGCGCCCGGCGAAAAGGTGCTGACCCGCTTCGGCGACGACAAGGCGGAGTTCGTCAAGACTGTCGGCGACCTCATCAGCGAGGTCGAGTGCATCGTCGCGACCGAACACGACGCCGAGGGGCGGCGGGTGATGCTGCTCAACACCGGCACCCAGGACCGCTTCATCGAAGTAACCTCCTATGCCGAGCCGGTGCTTTCGACCGACGAGGCCGACAGCGCCCATCCGGCGTTCTCGAAGATGTTCGTGCGCACGGAAATCAGCCGTCGCGGCGACGTCATCCGCGTCAGCCGCAACAAGCGCAGTTCAGGCGATCCGGACATGGAAGTGGCGCATCTCGTCACCGACAATGCTGGTAGCGACCGCGATACGGAAGCCGAGACCGACCGCCGTCGCTTCATCGGGCCCGGCCGCACGCTTGCCGAAGCCGCCGCCTTCGATGCGGATGCGGTTCTTTCGGGAACGGACGGATTCACGCTCGACCCGATCATGTCGCTGCGCCGTGTGGTGCGCGTGCCCGCCGGCAAGAAGGTGAGCGTCGTCTTCTGGACGATCGCGGCGCCGAGCCGCGAGGAGGTCGATCGGGCGATCGACCGCTATCGCCACCCGGAAACCTTCAACCAGGAACTCATCCACGCCTGGACCCGCAGCCAGGTGCAGATGCGCCATGTCGGCGTGACGTCGCAGGAGGCCGCAAGCTTCCAGATGCTCGGCCGCTACCTCGTCTATCCGGACATGCACCTGCGTGCCGATGCGGCGACGGTGCAGGCGGGTCTTGACTCGCAGACGAAGCTCTGGCCGCTGGCGATTTCCGGCGACTACCCGATCTTCAGCCTCAGGATCAACGACGACGGCGATCTCGGCATCGCCCGCGAAGCTCTGCGTGCCCAGGAGTACCTGCGCGCCCGCGGCATCACCGCCGACCTCGTGATCATCAACGAGCGTGCCTCGTCCTATGCACAGGACATGCAGCACGCCCTCGATTCCATGTGCGAAAACCTGAGGCTGCGCGGCCTTTCGGACGGGCCGCGCCAGCACATCTTCTCGGTGCGCCGCGACCTGATGGAACCGGAGACCTGGTCGACGCTCTTGTCGGCCTCGCGCGCCGTGTTCCACGCCCGCAACGGCACGATCTCCGACCAGATCGCCCGCGCCAATTCGCTCTACTCACCGGCGCCGGCAAAGGGCGCCGAAAAGAGCGGCGAGTTCTCAGGTCCGCTGCTGGCGGCACCGCAGGAGAATGGGGACGCAGCGCCGGCCGAAATCAAGGGCGACGATCTCGCCTTCTGGAACGGCTTCGGCGGTTTCGCCGATGGCGGCCGGGAATATGTCGTGCGCCTGCGCGGCGGCGAAGCGACGCCGCAGCCCTGGATCAACGTGATCTCCAACGACAGCTTCGGCTTTCACATCGCGGCGGAAGGCGCTGCCTACTCCTGGAGCCGCAATTCGCGCGACTACCAGCTGACGCCCTGGACCAACGACACGGTCGTCAACCGTCCGGGCGAAGCGATCTTCATTCGCGACATGGCGAGCGGTACGGTGTCGACGCCCTATGCGACGCTCTCGCGCCGCCGCTCCGTCGTGTTCGAAACGGCGCACGGGCTCGGCTATTCGACCTTCCGGAGCACCCAGGACGAGCTTGAGATCGAGGCGATCCAGACCGTGCATCGCAACCTGCCGGCCAAGCTGGTGCGGGTGTCGATCCGCAACCGTGCGGCGACCGCGCGGCAGCTGAGGCTCTATGGCTACAGCGAGTGGGTGCTTGGCAACAACCGTGCGCGCTCGGCGCCGTTCATCCTTTCCAAATGGGACGAGACGGCCGAGGCGCTGGTGGCGACCAACCCCTACAGCATCGACTTCTCCGGTCGTTCCGCCTTCTTCGCCGTGGAAGGCGGAAAGGCGGCGGGGTACACCGCCAGCCGCCGGGAGTTCCTGGGCGCGCTCGGTGGCATCCTCGTGCCGCAGGCCGTTTTGTCGGGGGCAGACCTGTCCGGCTCCGTCGATGTCGACGGCGACCCCTGCGCAGCACTGGCAACCGATCTTACCATCGAGCCCGGTGCCGAGCGGCAGGTGACCTTCATCCTCGGCGATGCCGATAACGAGGACCAGCTTCGCGCCGTCATCGGCGAGTTGCGCCAGACCGCCTTCGACACGGTGCTCGAAGCCAACACCACCTTCTGGCGCGACTTCACCGACATCGTGAAGGTGGAGACACCGGATCCGGCCTTCGACGCCATGATCAACAACTGGCTGCCCTACCAGAGCCTCGGTTGCCGCATCATGGCGCGCTCGGCCTTCTATCAGGCAAGCGGTGCCTTCGGCTTCCGCGACCAGCTGCAGGACACGCTGGCCTTCCTGATCCACCGGCCCGAGCTTGCGCGCGCGCAGATCCTCAACGCCGCCTCGAGGCAGTTTGCCGAGGGTGACGTGCAGCATTGGTGGCTGCCGGGAACCGGCGCCGGGGTGCGCACGATGATCTCCGACGACGTCGTCTGGCTCGCCCATGCGGTCACCCGCTACAACACGGTGACGGGTACGGCCGACCTGCTTGCCGAGCGGCTTCCCTTCATCACGGGACCGGCGCTGGAAGAAGGGCAGCATGACGCCTTCTACAAGCCGGAGATCTCCGAAGAGATCGGCGACATCTTCGAGCATTGCGCTCGCGCCCTCGATCTGGCGATCAAGCGTACCGGCGACAACGGCCTGCCGCTGTTCCTCGGCGGTGACTGGAACGACGGCATGAACCGGGTCGGCGAGAAGGGCCAGGGTACGAGCACCTGGCTTGGCTGGTTCCTGGCCGGCACCCTGCGCGGCTTCCTGCCCTATGCCCGCGAACGCAAGGACGAGACCCGTGTCGCCCGCTGGGAAGCGCATCTCGAAGCTCTGAAAAAGGCGCTCGCCACGGCCGGGTGGGATGGCGACTACTACCGCCGCGGTTACTACGACGATGGCACGCCGCTTGGAACCAGCGAGGCGCTGGAATGCCGGATCGATTCGATCGGCCAGTCCTGGAGCGTACTGTCGGGCGAGGGCGACGACCAGCGGTCGCTGAAGGCGATGGATGCGGTCATGGCCGAGCTGGTCGATCCCGACCAGCGCATCGTGCGGCTGTTCACGCCGCCGCTCGAACGCACGGCGCAGGATCCCGGCTACATCAAGGCCTATCCGCCCGGCGTGCGCGAGAATGGCGGGCAGTATACCCATGCCGCCACCTGGGTAGCGCTTGCCTTTGCCGAGCAGGGCAGGGCGGAAGAAGCCTGGCGGGTCTTCCAGATGCTGAACCCGATCTCGCATGCCGAAACCCGCGAGGCGGCCGAGCATTACCGCGTCGAGCCCTATGTGGTTGCCGCCGATATCTACGGCGAAGGCAATCTGGCGGGGCGCGGTGGCTGGACCTGGTACACGGGTTCGGCGGGCTGGCTCTATCGTGTCGGCGTCGAGGGTATCCTCGGGATCCGCCGGCAGGGCGACAGGCTGGTCATCCGGCCGGTGTTGCCGGCGGCCTGGGACGGTTACGCGGCGGAAGTGACGCTCGACGGCACGCGGCACAAGATTTCGGTGAAGCGTGACCAGAAAAGTGGCGAGGCGATCGTCACCGTCAACAATAGTGTCACAAAAAACGCGCATGAAGGCATTTTGCTGTAACTGCCGGTATGGACGACGAGATGAAACCGGCTTTGTTCCCGCAAGGGCAAGGCCGGTTTTTCTTTGGCGATCCGCCGGCGGCACGACCTCGAAGGCCGGGTGTCGTGCCGATTTAAGCTGGTGCGACCCCGCGCGCTCAGAACTGTGCGGTGTCGCTTCTCATGGTGCCGGCCATTCCATCTCGCGGAATGGGCCGCCGGCGCCCGTTTCAACAGGGATGGGGCGGGGCGCCAAATCCTGGAAAACGCACTGCATGCTGCAAAAGACTTTTCAGGGTGGCGTGAACCCCACGTCGACCCGAATGGTTGCGAAGGAGCGCGATACCCGCCTCGACGTGTTCAGGGCGCTGTGTCTCTTGACGATCTTCGTCAATCACGTTCCGGGGCAATATCTCGAGTTTCTGACGCACAAGAATTTCGGCTTCTCGGATTCGGCCGAGGCCTTCGTGCTGATCTCCGGCCTGTCGGTCGGCCTTGCCTATGGCGGCAAGTTCGTCGCCGGCGGACGACTGGCTATGACCTTGAAGATCTGGCGCCGGGCGCTGGCGCTCTACATCGCCCATATCATGACCAGCATCGTGACCCTGGCGATCTTTGCCGGCGGCGCGCTCTATTTCGGCCGGCAGGATCTGATCGGCGAGATCAACATCCGGCCGATGGTGGAACAGACCGAGCAGGGCATCGTCGCCATGGTGCTGCTCGGACACCAGCTCGGCTACAACAACATCCTGTCGATGTATGCGGCACTGTTCCTGATGCTGCCGGCCATCCTCTGGCTGAACGGTGTCAGCAAGACGCTGTTGCTGCTCCTCTCGGCCATCCTCTGGCTGACGGCCGGCATCTTCAAGGTCGTGCCATCCAATTTCCTCGACGAGGGCTACTGGTTCCTCAATCCCTGGTCCTGGCAGTTCCTGTTCGTCATCGGCGTCGTCTCGATGACATCAGTGCGCAACGGCAGGACTTTGCCGCGGTGGCCCTGGCTGATCGCTCTTTCTGGCCTCTATCTTGCGGCCTCGGCGGTCTGGGTGCTGTTCTCCTTGTGGAGCACCGACCTTTCCTTTGGCCTGCCCGCGGTGCTGACCGGCTTCGACAAGACGTTCCTGTCGTTGCCGCGGCTGCTGCATGTGCTGGCGATTGCTTACATCGTCGCGGTCACGCCAAATATCAGCAATCTCGCGAAGCTCGACAGTGATCATCCCCTTGCTGTCGTCGGCCGCCATTCCCTGGCGGTTTTCATCTTCGGCACGATTCTCGCGATGGCGGGACAGGTGCTGCTCTTTGTCACCGGGCGAGACCCGATCCTTGGCAGCCTCTTCGTGCTCGTCGGCATCGGGCTGCATTTCGCCTACGCCTACTATCTCGAATGGCTGAAGGGTTTGACCGCGGCCAAACCATTGAGGGCGGCGTAAGAGGCGCCGCCCACCGTGGATGTCAGTTTCGGGATCCAAGGGCAAGGCGGCAGGCAAGCCCTGTGAATACGCCGGCAAGCAGATATTGCGGCAGCTTCGGGAAACGCCTGATGCCTGCGAGCCGTGCGCGCAGGTGGCTGCCGACGAGGATGACCGAGCCGTTCACCAGCAGGCCGATGCCGTTCAAGATGGTCGCAAGCACGAGCATCTGTAAGACCATCGACCCGCCACTCGCATCCACGAACTGCGGAAACAGGGCGAGCACGAACAGCGCCATCTTCGGATTGAGCAGGTTTGTCATCAACCCCTCGCCGAAGATCCGTCGGCCCGAAAGCCGCCTGAGTGACGAATTCGGAGACAGGGTCGGTACCTGCGAGCGGACGGTTTTGTAGGCGAGGTAGAGCAGATAGGCGCAGCCGGCCCAGCGCACGATCTCATAGGCAATCGGAACAGTGACAAAGAGTTGCGAAAGGCCGAGCGCCGCAGCGAGCGCATGGCAATAGGTGCCAAGCGCGATGCCGGCATAGGTAAGAAACCCGGCCGAACGGCCCTGGCTGATGCTGCGCGAGGCAATCAGCAGCATGTCGGGACCGGGCGTCGCGGTGAGCACGAGGCTCGCTGCGGCGAAGAGAGCGATGGTGGAGATATCCGGCATTGGTGAATCCCTTTGGAATTGAAGCCGGAATTCCGATCTACCAACAATCTCGGAAATGACAAGTCTTGTCGATGTGGCATTGCCGAAAACAAAACCACCCGCGTTTGACGGCGGGTGGCTGGTCTAATTTGATTGGCTTCGAGCGACGCTTACGCCGCCGTATGGCTCATGCGGACATCGTCGTCCGTCAGGATGCCGCTGGCACGAAGCAGCGCTGCGAAGCGGCCGTTGCTCTGGCTGAGCTCGTTGAACCCACCCATCTCGACGACACGGCCCTGATCCATGAAGATCACCAGGTCGGCTTCGCGCACCGTCGACAGGCGGTGGGCGATGATGAAGGTCGTGCGGTTCTTGCGCAGCGCATCGATCGCATCCTTGACGCGGGCCTCGGTCTCGACGTCGAGCGCGCTGGTCGCCTCGTCGAGCACCAGGATCGGCGCGTTCTTCAGGATGGCGCGGGCGATGGCCACACGCTGGCGCTCGCCGCCCGAGAGCCGGTTGCCGCGTTCGCCGACGACCGTGTCGTAACCCGTCGTGCGGCCCTCGATGAAGTCGCAGGCGGCAGCTGCTTCCGCTGCGGCCATGACTTCTTCGATCGTCGCATCGTCGCGACCGAGACGGATGTTGTCCGAGATCGAGCGGTTCATCAGGCCCGCATCCTGGAACACGGTGGCGATCGAGCGGCGCAGCGACTTGCGCGTCACCTTCGAGATGTCGTTGCCGTCGATCAGGATCTGGCCGTCGCGCGGCTCGTGGACGCGCTGCAACAGGTTGACCAGCGTGGTCTTGCCGGCGCCGGTCGGGCCGACGATGGCAATCGTCTGGCCGGCCTTGGCGGTGAACGATACGTTGTGCACGCCCTGGTTCGTGTTGGCAAAGTCGAAGGAGACATCGCGGAACTCGACTTCGCCCGTCACCGCGGGCAGCTCCGTTGCGCCAGCCGGCTCGTCGCGTTCGCGCACGGCGTCTTCCAGCGTGAAGAAGTCCTCAAGCTTGGCGCGGGCTTCGAAGATCTGCGTCACGAAGGCCTTCATCTGGTCGAGACGGCCGATCAGAAGGTTGGCAAAGCCGATGAAGGCGATGACTTCGCCGACGCCGAGTTCACCACGCTGCACCAGCACGGTACCGATGACGAGGATGGCCATCATCGAGATGGTCGAGGCAACGCGGTTCAGGCCGCTTGCGAGCGCCCACCAGTCGAGCACCGGGAACTGGGCCGAGATCAGCCGTTCGGTGAACTTCTTCAGCTCGCGGGTTTCGGCCTCAATGCGGTTGTAGCTGTGCACGACCGAGACGTTGCTGATCGCGTCGGAAACGTGGGAAAAGACGGTGTGATAGTGGTTTTCGACCGAAGCCTGGCCTTCCTTGGTGCGGCTCATCACGGCCTTGCTGATCATGACGTAGGCGGCGCCGAGCACGAGGAGCACCAGCGACAGGCGCACGTCCATGGCAAAGGCGGTCGGAATGAGCAGCATCAGCGCGACAGCGGTCGCCAGATGCTGACGCATGAATTCGAGCCACAGACCGAACAGGGTTTCGCAGGCGCGCAGCAGCGTGTGTAGCGCGTTGGAGGTGCCGCGCTGGCTATGCCAGGCGAGCGGCATGGAAACGATACGGCCGAAGGCCTCCGTCAGAAGCGTCGCGCGGCGGCCGTGGGCCAGCCGGTCAGCCTCGCGGGCGACCAGCACGAAGGCGACGGTGTTGAAGACACCGAGGCCTGCCCACATCAGAAGCATCGGCGTGACTTCGCCTTTCGACGAGATGGCGTCGATGATGCGGCCGAACAGGATCGGTTCGGCGATCGTAATGGCCGCCAGAATGACGTTGGCGAGCACGATCGCCGAAACACGGAACTTGTGAACCGCAAGATAACTGAGCGCTCTTGCATACACCTGGAACAATGACACTTGTCTCACCCCTTCCGGGTACCGGATTTGACGCGCCGCAGTCCTTCTGCGGCGGATGCACCCGCGTCCTCGAGGTTTTCCGTGGCGGGTCTTGGGTCCACCGTTCAAACACTCGGGGCCGCGCTGAGACGGTCTTGGCGGCACAGGAAAGCCGTTGTCGGACGCATGGACAGCCACTCGTTTTCCCGTTTCGCGCTTGAGTGCGCTTGGCGAGAATATTCATAGTCTGCTATCTGTCGTGCCAACTCCGATTTCTTGCATATTTCGCATAAGACCGGGCGTGGTATGACGGATTATCGCGGGTGCAACATGAATGGTCGCTGAACGGTGCCTTTATGTCCGGATTCGGAAATGCGACCATAT
>JAESFW010000140.1_pt1 | contig 123468 bp, 115 predicted proteins | sample 9269481 | NCBI WGS metagenome assembly JAESFW01 (sample SAMN14515350, study PRJNA621654) | algae metagenome | isolation source: Lyngbya sp. HA4199-MV5 and co-occurring heterotrophs from soil with... | place: USA: Ahupuaa O Kahana State Park, Hawaii | collected 2009-07-21 | reverse complement strand
CGACGCCATCCTCAACGCCTACAACAACACACCCAGAAAATGCCTCGGCTTCAAAACCCCAGCCGAAACCTTCAACCCCTTGCACTTCGGTTGTGAATCCACACCCGTGTCAAGCACGGGGCGACGGAGAAGAAGGCTATCGGCGGACGATGCTCTCCACGAACCGGGCCCAGTGCGGAAAGATTGCCACCACAATCCACGCAAATGCGTTCCCGGCAAGAAGGATCAGGATTTCCGACCAATCGAGGTCACGTCCGGAAAATGGACTCTCGCCAAGGAACTGCGAGGCCAGAGCAATCACAGTAATCAGGCCGACACCGAGTGCAATCCCCTGCATCGCCCGCAGAATGACTGTGTTGAATGTGCTCAAGTTTTGGGGACGATCTGGCATGGGACCATGCTACCTTCGGCGATCCTCGCAATCACCCCACAAACGCCCGCTCGATCACAAACTGCCCCGGCATCGAGTTGCTGCCCTCGGTAAAGCCGCGCGCTTCGAGGTCGGCGGCGTGATCCTTGATCATCGCCATGCTGCCGCACAGCATCACGCGGTCCTCGTCGGGCACGAAGTGCTGCGGGCCGTTCGACTGCTCGAACAGCCTTCCGTCGTCGATCAGCTGCTGGATGCGGCCCTGGGTGCGGAAGGGCTCGCGGGTCACGGTCGGCACGTAGATCATCCGCGCGCGGTCTTCGTCCTCGAGCAGCGGGTCGCCTTCGAGCTTTGATTCAAGCAGCTCGCGATAGGCCAGCTCGGCGACATTGCGCACCGAATGCACCACGATCACTTCCTCGTACATCCCGTAAACCTCGGGATCGCGCACCAGGCTCATGAACGGCGCGAGGCCGGTGCCGGTCGAGAGCATGAACAGCCGCTTGCCCGGCAGCAGCGCGTCGGTGACGAGCGTGCCGGTGGGCTTCTTGCCGAGATAGATCGGATCGCCTTCGCGGATGTGCTGGAGCCGCGAGGTGAGCGGGCCGTCCTGCACCTTGATCGACAGGAACTCCAGCTCCTCGGCATAGGAGGGCGAGGCGACCGAATAGGCGCGCAGCAGCGGCTTGCCGTTATCGCCCGGCAGGCCGATCATCACGAATTCGCCCGAACGGAAGCGGAAGCTCGCCGGCCGCGTCATCTTGAGGCTGAACAGCCCGTCGGTCCAGTGATGGACGTGGGTGATGGTCTCGATGGAGAGCGCCGCGCTTTCGGTGAACTGGTCGCGGTCGATGGTAAGCTGGGTCAAAACGGGCCTCGGACATGGGATCAGCGCCGCCCCCACGGGCAGCCGCAATGGGGGCGCAAATGGACCAGAGCAGCGCCCCCTTCAAGACAGTTTAGTGATAAGGGGTGAAAGCGGGCCTTGGCTGCGCCCTTCAGACTCCCCTCCCCTTGGGGAGGGGTTGGGGGTGGGGGTACTGCCCTATCGGTGGTGAGACCCCCCATCCCAACCGTTGGCCCGCAAGCGGGCCGTCTTCGACTCCCCCCTGGGGAAGGGCTTTCAAGGTGCAAGCTTGCGCTGACAGACCCGAGGTTCAATTCCAGCCTGCGCGGTCGAAGATCTTCACCGCTTCCGCCTGCCCCTTGCCGATGTCCGCGACGCTGAGCGTATCGGGCTTGAACCGGCCCAGCGCGTCCACCGCCGCATTGGGTTTGAGGCCGATGCTCGCCGGATATTCGTTGTTGCCATCGGCGAAATACCGCTGCGCGCTTTCGGAGGTGAGGTATTCGAGGAACTTCACCGCATTGTCGCGATTGGGCGCAGTCTTGACCAGGCCCGCGCCGCTGACGTTGACGTGGGTGCCGCTGCCCGCCTGATCGGGGAAGATCACGCCCACCTTGGCCGCCATGGCCTTCTGCGCCTCGTCTCCCCCGGCGTAGCGCGCGAGGTAATAGGTGTTGACCACCGAGATGCGGCATTGCCCCGCCGCCACCGCCTCGATCATCGCCGTGTCATTGCCCTCGGGGTCGCGGGCGAAGTTGGCGACCACGCCCTTGGCCCACTTTTCAGCCTCGGCCGCACCCTTGTGCGCGATGATGCTGGAGAGCAGCGAGATATTGTAGATGTTCGAGGAGGAACGCACGCAGATGTCGCCCTTGAACGCGGGGCTCGCGAGGTCGGCGTAATTGGCGAGACCCTCGGGCACGCCCGCGGCCTTGTTGTAGATGATGATCCGCGCGCGGGTGGAGAGGCCGAACCACAGGCCCTCGGGGTGCCTGAGGTGCGCGGGGATGCGCTCTGCCAGCACCGCCGAATCCACCGGAGCGAGGATCCCCGCCTGCTCGGCGCGCCACAGGCGACCGGCGTCTACCGTGACGAGGATATCGGCGGGGCTGAACTCGCCTTCGGACTGAATCCGCTCGATTAGCGCGTCGGCGTCCGCCTCGATACGGTTGACCTTGATCCCGGTCGCCTTGGTGAAATCCTCGTAGAGCGCCAGATCGGTGTCGTAGTGGCGCGAGGAATAGAGGTTGACCTCGCCGGTGATCGGCACCGCCGCGCTGTCGCCCGTTTCGGAACAGGCGGCAAGGCTGACGCAGGCAAAGGCGGCGAGGAGCAGGTTCTTCATCGGGAGGAGCCTTCGGTTACAAGTTGCGAATGACTTGCAATATAAATAATGGTCGCGCAAGGCCTAACTGCGCGCGAAAGCCCGCACGCTGGCGGGCTGCGGGATCACGCGATAGGCCTGCCCGGCATTGACCGGCGCAGCAGTCTCGACCGTGATCTGCGCGCCCCCTGCGCCTTCGAGCAGCACCCGTGTCAGCGCACCCAGCGGATGCACATCGCGCACCGCGCAGCCCTCGGCATCGGCGACCAGATCGAGCCGGTCGGCCTGCACCAGCAGATCGCACTCCGCCGCATCGGAGAGCGCACCCGCCACGCTCGCCGCAGGCCACAACCCAAAGGCGGTCGCCACACCCTCACCCTGCCGCACCCCGGCCACGATCTGCGCGCCGCTGAAGATCGCGCCGACCGAGGCGCTCACAGGCGCATGGTGCAATTCCTCCGGCGTGCCGAACTGGACGATCCGCCCTGCCTCCATCACCGCGATCCGGTCCGCAATGTCGAGCGCCTCGGCAGGGTCATGCGTCACCAGCACCACCGTCGCCCCGGCCTCGCGCAGCAGCAACCGGCAATCGCGGCGCAGCTTGCGGCGCAGCACGATGTCGACGCTGGCGAAGGGCTCGTCCATCAGCAGCACCTGCGGCCCCGGCGCCATCGCACGGGCGAGCGCGGCGCGCTGCTGCTGGCCACCGGACAGCTCGTGCGGATAACGCGCGCCCATGCCTTCGAGCCCCACCCGCGCCAGCCACTCCGCCACTTCGCCCCGCCGCGCCTTGGGCAGCCCGAAACCGACATTGTCGGTGAGATTCATATGCGGGAACAGCGCGCCATCCTGGAACACCAGCCCCACCGGGCGCGTCTCGGGCGGCGGGTTGCGCTGCACATCGGCCAGCACTGCGTCGCCGAGCGCAATCTCCCCTTGCTGCACCCGCAGCATCCCCGCCGCAAGGCCAAGCAGTGTTGACTTCCCGCAACCCGACGCGCCAAGCAGGCAGGTGATCTCTCCGGACGGGGCGGTGAAGCTGATATCCTCCAGCGCCTGCACCCGGCCGTAAGCATGGGCAATATGACGGAATTGAAGGCTCAAATGCTGATCCTGCCCATGATCTGCGGGGGTTCCCGGTGAGCCGCCTTAGGCAATTTGCGGGTGCCGAGGCAAGCGGGGCGCACGCAAGCGCGGGCGGATGGAGTATCGCCGCGCTGGCGCTGGCCGCGCTTGCTGCCGTGCCGATTGCCGCGATCGGCTGGGCGGCAGTCGCGGGCGGTGGCAGCACCGCGCTCGCCGACCTCACGCGCACGGTATTGCCGACCTATGTCGCCAACACCGCGCTCTTGATGTTGCTCGCGGGAGCCTTCGCCGCGATAACCGGCACCGGCTGCGCGTGGCTGATCGCCGCCACCCGCTTTCCGGGGCGCGGGGTGCTCGGCTGGGCGCTGGTGCTGCCGCTCGCGGTGCCCGCCTATATCGCGGCCTATATCTATGCCGACCTGCTGGACTTCGCGGGGCCGGTGCAGAGCGGGCTGCGGAGCCTCACCGGCTGGGGGCCGGATGACTATGCTGCGCCCGATATCCGCTCGCTGGGCGGGGGAGCCTTCGTGCTGGGCATTGTGCTTTACCCCTATGTCTACCTTCTCGCCCGCACCGCCTTTGCCACGCAGAGCCTGACGCAGCTGCGCGCCGCGCGCAGCCTTGGCGCAACGCCAACGACCGCGTTCGGGCGCGTCGCCCTGCCCGCCGCGCGGCCTGCGATTGCGGGGGGGCTCGCGCTGGTGCTGATGGAAGTGCTCGCCGATTTCGGGGTCGCCGAATATTTCGCGATCCCGACCTTCTCGACCGGCATCTTCCGCAGCTGGCTGGCGGCGGGGGACAAGGCTGCGGCGTTGCAGCTCGCGGGGGTCATGCTGCTGTTCGTGATCGCGCTGGTCGCACTGGAAGCGACCACCAGGCGCGGGCGCAGCGATAGCCGGGACGGACTGGCGGCGCGGGCCGAGGCCGAGCCGCTGGTGGCGCTCTCGCCAATCGGCAAGGCGCTGGCGCTCCTCGCCTGCTGTATCCCGGTGCTGCTCGGCTTTGTCGTGCCGGTCGGATACCTCGCCGCGCTGGCGATGAGCGACACGGCGCAAGCCGCAATGGGCGATCTTGCCACCTATGCGCGCGGCAGCCTGTGGCTGGGCCTTGCCGCCGCCGCGCTGTGCGTTGCCGCCGCGCTGCTGCTCGCCTTCGCCCGCGCGCGTTCGACCTCGCGCGTCACGGCGAGCGCGATCCGGCTGGCGACATTGGGCTATGCTTTGCCGGGCGCGCTGCTGGCGGTGGGTCTGCTGGCACCGCTCGGAGCCTTCGACCAGGGCCTCACGCAGTTTGCGCGCGACAGCCTCGGCTGGAGTGGCGGGCTGCTGCTCACCGGCACCAGTGCGATCCTGATCTATGCGCTCTCGGTGCGGTTCCTGACCGTCGCTTACAACAGCGTCAGCGGCGGGATCGCGCGCATCCCTCCGGGGCTCGATGCCGCCGCGCGGAGCCTCGGCGCGCCCCCCGCCCGCGTGCTCGCGCGGATTTACACGCCGTTGCTCGCCCCCAGCCTCGCGGGCGCCGCCGCGCTGGTGTTTATCGACACCCTACGCGAGCTTCCCGCCACGCTGATCCTGCGCCCGTTCAATCTCGAAACCCTCGCCACCCGCACCTATCGCTTGGCCAGCGACGAGCGGCTGGTGGAGGCTGCGATCCCGGCCCTGATCCTGCTGGCAGCGGGCCTGCTACCGGTGCTGGTGCTGAACCGTTTGTCCCGGCGTTGAACGCCGGGTTCAGACCTCCCGCCCCGCCTCCCCACCCGGCCGCCATAACATAGTGGTACTATTGGCGGCCGGGTGGGGAGGCGGAGCGGGAGGTCTGCGACAAAGAGTGTAAAGCGCACTGGACGGGCTGACTGTCCAACTTGCCGCTTGTCCCGCTGCAATGCCGCGTTACAACGCTAGCCCACATGGCACGCTTCCCTTTCTCCGCAATCGTCGGTCAGGACGAGATGAAACAGGCGCTGCTGATCGCTGCGGTCGATCCGGGCATCGGGGGCGTGATGGTGTTCGGCGACCGGGGGACGGGCAAAAGCACCGCCGCGCGCGCGCTCGCCAGCCTGCTGCCGCCGATCATGGCCGCCAAGGACTGCGCCTATGGCTGCTCGGTCGAGGACCAGGCGCGTTATCCGGACGTGTGCGGCGCGGGCGCGATGAAGAAGCGCGCGGTGCCCTTCGTCGATCTGCCGCTGGGCGCGACCGAGGACCGGGTGATCGGCTCGCTCGATCTCGAACGCGCGTTGCGCAGCGGCGAGAAGGCGTTTGAACCCGGCCTGCTGGCGAAGGCCCATCGGGGCTTCCTCTATATCGACGAGATCAACCTGCTGGAGGATCATCTGGTCGACCTGCTGCTCGATGTCGCCGCCTCGGGCGAGAATGTGGTCGAGCGCGAGGGCCTGTCGGTGCGGCACCCGGCCAAGTTCGTGCTGATCGGCAGCGGCAACCCCGAGGAGGGCGAATTGCGCCCGCAATTGCTCGACCGCTTCGGCCTGTCGGTGGAGGTGCGCACGCCCGGCGATATTGAGGTGCGGATCGCAATTATGAAGCGGGTCGCGGAGAATGAGGCCGATCCGCGGGGCTTTGCCGCGCGCTGGGCGGACGAGGACGCGAAGACCTTGAAGCGTATCGCCAAGGGGAAGATACGCCTTGCCAAGCTGGTCCCGGACGAGAAGGTGCTGCGCGATGCTGCCGAGCTGTGTCTGGCGGTGGGAGCCGATGGCCTGCGCGGGGAACTCACCCTGATGCGCGCGGCGCGGGCGCTGGCGGCGCTGGAGGGGGCGAAGGCGGTCACCCGCAAGCATCTGGTCGCGATCGCGCCCTCGGCACTGCGCCACCGGCTGCGGCGCGATGTGCTTGATGAGACCGGATCGACCGTGCGCATCACCCGCGCGCTTGCCGAACTGTTCGGATGACCCCCGTGCCTTCCGCCGACCCGCTGGAGGATGCGGAGCTGGCGGCGCGGCTGTTCGTTCTGTCACCCTTGACCTTCAAGGGGCTCGTGCTGCGCGGCAACAGCCCGGCGCGTGAAGCGCTGGTGGCGGCGTTGGGCGAGGCGATGGCACTGCGCCGCCTGCCCGGCCATGTCGATGACGAGCGGTTGCTCGGCGGGATCGACCTCGCCGCCAGCCTTGCCGCGGGCAAGCCGGTGCGGCAGCGCGGGCTGATCGGAGAGGCCGCCGGGGGTGCTTTGATCGCGGGCATGGCTGAACGCATGGACGCAGGCGTCGCCGGGCGGCTGGCGCAGGCGCTCGATGATGGCGCGGCGGCGCTGGTGCTGCTCGATGACGCGGTGGAGGCGGAGGAGGCCCCGCCGGTGAGCCTGGCCGAGCGGCTCGCCTTCTTCTGCGATCTCGCGGCTTCGCGGCAGTGGGAGGGGGTGGCGTTGAACCCGGCCAAGGGAAGCCTCGCGCAGGTCGCACCGCTCGATGATGCAGCGCTCAAGGCTCTCGCCGCCACTGCCGGGGCGCTGGGGGTCGAGAGCCTGCGCGCGCTGATCTTTGCGGGCGAGGCGGCGCGCGGGCGGGCAGCTTTGGAAGGGCGTGCGGCAACGTCCGAGGCCGATCTGGCAGGCGCGGTGCGGCTGGTCCTCGCCCCGCGCGCCACGCGCCTGCCGCCGCAGGAGGCGGAAGCCCCGCCCGACACCCCACCCCCGCCCCCCGATGGCGAGCGCGACCAGTCCGCGGACGCCGACCGGCAACAACAGGAGCCCGACCTCTCCGAACTCCTCGTCGAAGCCGCGCGGGCGGCGATCCCCGCCGATCTTCTCGCGCAGCTTGCGCAGGGCAAAGCGCCGCGTCGGAGCGGTGGCAGCGGATCGGGGCAGAAGCGCAAATCTGCCTCACGCGGCAAGCCGCTCGGTGCGCGCCCCGGCATGCCGCGCGGGGGGCAACGGCTGGCGTTGATCGACTCTTTGCGCGCCGCAGTGCCGTGGCAGGCCGTGCGGCGGCGCGAGCAGGGCGTGGGCACCGACGCCCCGATCCTCATGCGCAAGGACGACCTGCGCATCCGCCGCTTCGAGGAGCGCGCTGCCCGCGTCACGATCTTCGCAGTCGATGCTTCCGGCTCGGCGGCGGCGGCACGGCTCGCCGAGGCCAAGGGCGCGGTCGAGCTGATGCTCGCGCAGGCCTATGTCACCCGCTCCGAAGTCGCGCTGGTCGCGTTCCGGGGGACCAGCGCCGAATTGCTGCTCCCCCCCACCCGCTCGCTCACCCGCGCGCGGCGAACGCTGGCCGAACTGCCCGGCGGCGGCGGCACCCCGCTCGCATTGGGCCTCCACGCCGCGCGCGAGGTCGCCGAGGCGGTGATCGCACGCGGGCGCAGCGCGGCGTTGGTGATCCTCACCGACGGGCGCGCCAATATCGCCGCCGATGGCTCGGCGGGCCGCGCGCAGGCGGGCAAGGACGCCGAGACCGCCGCCAAGGCCATCGCCGCGCGCCGGATCGACGCGCTGGTGGTCGACATCTCCGCGCGCCCCGGCCCCGAAGGCGCAGCGCTGGCGCAGGCGCTCGGCGGACGCTTCCTCGCCCTCCCCCGCGCCGACGCCAGGATGCTCCAGGCCGCGATCACCGCCGCGCAAGCACCGCTGGCAGCATGAGCGCGCCGCTCGACTGGCAGCGCGAAGGGCTGATCTGGCCGCACCGCGATGCCAGCCAGTTCATCGCAACTGGCCGCGCGCGCTGGCACGTGCAGCGCATGGGCTCCGGCCCTTCCCTGCTTCTCCTCCACGGCACCGGCGCCTCGGTCCATTCGTGGCGCGGGCTGATGCCGCTGCTGGCGCAGACCCACGCGGTCATCGCCCCCGATCTCCCCCGCCACGCCTTCACCACCGGGCACGATGCCTATGCGATGAGCCTCCCCGCGATGGCCGCCGAGGTCGCGGGGCTGCTCAAGCATCTGGGCGTCGAGCCCGCTGCGATCATCGGCCACTCCGCAGGCGCGGCGCTGGCGCTGCAATTGGCGCTGGCGCATGGGTTCACCGGCCCGATCATCGGCCTCAGCGCCGCGCTGCGCCCCTTCCCCGGCCCCTTCGCCGAGATCTTCCCCGCCATCGCCAAGGCGCTGTTCATCAACCCGCTGGTGCCGCGCATCTTTGCCGGGACGGTCGATCTGGTGGGCGGGGCCGAGCGGTTCCTGTGGCGATCGACCCACTCGCGGATCGATGCGGCCGGGATGGCCTGCTACACCAAGCTCCTGAAGCACCCCGGCCACGCGGGCGGCGCGCTGGCGATGATGGCGAACTGGGACTTGCCGGGATTGCGCGAACGGATGGGAGGCGTCCGCAATCCGGTGCTGCTGCTCCACGGGGCGGACGACCCCGCCATCCCGCCCGACTGGGCGCGCGAGGCGCAAGGCTGGCTGCCCAACGCGCGGGTAGACGTGCTGCCCGCGCTCGGCCATCTTGCCCACGAGGAAGCGCCGGAGCAGGTGGCGGTGTTGATTGCGGGGTTTCTCACTTAGCCCCTTCCCTCAAGGGAAGGGGAGAAGCAAGGCAGGCAGGGCTAGGAAGCGCACACAATGAGCAATTTCGGCTGGATCGAACTGGTGCTGTTCTACGGCCTCGCGATCGGCTTCGGCGCGTGGCAGTGGCTGAAGATGGACCGAATGCTGAAGAAAACCCGCGCAGAGCGAGAGGCAAAGGAAGCGGCGAAGCGGGAGGGCGAGGGGGCGGAGAGTTAGGACAGGGCAATAAGGCCAATGTCCACTTAAGGCCAAGAGACGAAGAAACCGTTTGTTAAGCTAGCGACCTCGGTGCTTACATTCAGACATTAGTCGCAAAGGACTTGCGTGGGTTCGCCCAATTCCAAAATGACCTTCTCCAACGCCTGAAAATCGGCACTAAGCATCTCATCTGCCCTTCCCTCCAGCCTGTCACTCCCTGATGCGCGCGCCCCGGCGCAACAGAAGCACACCGCGACCTCCCCAACCTGCTTACCGCTACGATCAAAGTAGCGAAAGAAATGATGCGGCACGAAGCACGCGGTCATCTCATCAGGAATAGGAACGATCTTCAATGTGTCCTCAAACTGCGCTCGGTCCGCAGCACTCAAAGCAACTCCAGTCGCGTTCTTGAGAATGGGTTCACCACTATTCTTGTCATAATCCACTTGAACAAACAGCCGAATTTCGGAGGCATTGGGGAACGGGTTCTCGATTTTGCGAACCTGAGAGGACTGATCACAGCTAGCAATCAAAAGTGCGACGAAAACGAGGAGCAGCGGGCGCATTTTCATGGCGAATCCTTAGCACAAAACACGCTAAGCACCATTCGGCTTTTCCACTCACTTACCGCCATTTGCGCGCAAGAAGCTGGTTTCCGAAATCAGACCGACTTGCTGGACCAGCATTCGCGAGCACACTTAGCGTAGCAGCTTTCCTACCCGATTGCGCGGTGCCACTCTGGCCCGATGTCGACACCGCCTCAATCACATCAACACCAGCGAGCATCCGGGACCACGGTCGAAGTCCGTGCCGTCTCCGGCCCAGCGCGATCAAGAGGTCCGGTTTTCTCTCCCTGGACAGTGTCTCATTGTCTCCAACATTCAGGAATGGGCCGGGTTTCCTGACAATGACGGAACTCCGAGGCCCAAGAAGTACAGCCGTTGACGCTGCGCGTCAGCTTCGCTTCCGACAAGCTCAGGGTGAGCGGGAATTGTGGTGGTCCCTACCCCTTCCTCCGCGGCATCCGGTACGGCAGCATGAACTGCACCAGCCGCGAGGAGAAGCGGCGCATGTCCAAGCTCTCCTGCACCGCCGCCACCTCCTCGCCCGCGAAGCGCGAGGCGAGTTCGGCGCGGGCATAGAACGGCGTGTCCTCCCAGGTGCGGTGCACGCGGGCGACGCCGATGTCGGAGCGGGTGCGGCGGGCTATGCCCCAGCGGCTCGGCGGCAGGTGCGCGATCGGGGGGAGGTCAACCGGCTCCGGCGCGCCGTCCTTGCCGAACCGCAGCGCGCTCGCAAACAGCGAACCGTCACCGCGCTCGCCCTCGTAGCAGACCAGCGCGCCTTCCTTCAGATGCGCGCGCGACCAGTGCCATGCGTTGAAGCCGGTCTCCAAAGGCTCGGCTCCGCGGTTGTGATCGAGATAGGCCTTGCCGCGCCACGAGAGGCCGGGCGAGGCCATGTCGACCTCGATCCGCGCGCGCGGGGCAAGGCAGTGCCAGATGTGGCTCTCTGCCCCGTCCAATGCGAAGGCGGCGCGGTTCAGGGCCTCGGGGAAGACCCGCACCTGCCCCACGACCTTGCGCTGCCAGGGGACGAACAGGCGGGTGTCGCCCTCGACGATGTCGATCACCAGCGCCCCGCCTTGCCAGCGCACGCAGCTCGGCCCGATGGTCAGCGTGTGCGCATCGCGCGCCACCGCCCCGCGCCCGCGCTCGGTCATCACCCAGCGGTGCTGCGGGCCGTAGAGCGCGACGTTGAGGCAGGCGTGGTCGAGCGGATCGCCGCGCCCGCTCTTCTTGTAATAGGGGGAGAACACCGAGCCCAGAAAGGCGATGATGGTCAGCCCGTGCTGCCCGTCGTCGCTGATGGCATCGACATACCACCAGGAGTAGCCGCCGGGCGGGACGTCCTCATCGAAGCGAGGTCCTTCGCGATCACCCGCGCGGCCAGCTGCCCGGACAAGGCTGCCATAGGCACGCCGGCCGCCGGATGGGTCGCCCCGCCCGTGCAGTAGAGCCCGGGCAGCCGCGTCCTCGGCCCCTGTCTCTGGAAAGAGGCCGCCCAGCCGTGCGACGCCCTGCCATAGAGAGCGCCGCCCGTGGCCGGGAACAGGTGCTCCCAGTCCTGCGGGGTCATGAGCTGGCGGGGGAACGGGTCGGTGAGCGTCAGGCCGCAGCGTTGGAGCGTGGCCATCATGGCGCGGGTGCATTGCTCTCTCTCCTCGGGTGAGTAGGGGTGGACGTCGCCGTTGGCGGGGGCGTTGACGATGATCTGGAGGCGCTCGCGGCCCTGCGGCCTGGGCGCGGTGAGGTGAGCGCCGCGGTCGATGGCGCAGACATAGGTGGTGGGGTCGGACGGCGGTCGGCCTTCCCCGATCTCGCGGAACTCGCGGGCGTAGTCGGGGGAGAAGAACACGTTGTGGTGGGTGAGATCGAAGGAGCCGCCGGTGTCAGCATGGGCATACCAGACGAGGGCCGAGAGCGAGCGCTTGGCGGGCGGGATCGCAGGTACAGCGCGCACCGCGCCCGCGCCAAAGCGCCCGGTGGCGAGCGCGACGGGATCGCCGTTGCAGACCACGGTGTCGGCGGGGATCACCTCGCCAGAGGCAAGCCGCACCCCGCTGGCCCGGGCGCCGGTTGTGAGGATCTCGACGACCGCCGCGCCGGTGCGCACCCGCGCCCCCTGCCGCTCGGCGAGGCCTGCGAGCGCCTTGGCCAGCGCGTGGATCCCGCCCTCGATCAGCCACACCCCCCTCGCTTCCAGATGCGCGATCAGCATCAGCGTGGCGGGCGCGGCGAAGGGGGAGGAGCCGCAATAGGTGGCGTAGCGCCCGAACAGCTGCCTGAGGCGCGGGTCGGCGAAGTGCTCCCCCAGCGCGTCCCACAGCCGGTCGAACGGACGCATCGCCAGAGCATCGCCGATCCGCAGCGGCCCGATCCGCCACATCATCGGCAGCGGGGTCGAGGCCTTGTCGCCGCGCAGGAAGGGGTCTTCGAGGACGTTGAAGATGCGCTCCGCCTCGCGGGTGAAGGCACGGTATCCGCGCGCCGCCCCGGCCCCTGCGAACCGGCCGACCGCATCTGCGCTGCGTTCCGGGTCGGCATAGAGGTCGAGCGTCTCGCCCGCATCCCAGGCATGGCGCGCGAGCACCTCGGCCTTGCTGACGGTGACATGGTCGTCGAGCCGCGCTCCGCAAGCGTCGAACACCGCGTCGAACACGGCGCGATAGGTAAACACGGTCGGCCCGCCGTCAATCTCGGCCCCGTCGACCGCCACGCGCCGCGCCTTGCCGCCGACCCAGGCCTCCTTCTCGAACACGGTCACATCGCAGCCGCGCGCGGCCAGCAGCGCGGCGCTTACCAGCCCGCCGATTCCGGCTCCGATCACGGCGACTCGCGCGCTCATGCGTCCTCGCTCCCGTCCGATCCCGCGATTATCATTGACCTTACGCATCGCTCTGTCCAACTATTTAGACATATGGCCTGTGAAGCACCCCGATCGTGAGCCGCTGGGCCGCCTTGAGGATCGCTTACGTCGCCCGCCGCAACCGGGTGTTCGCCAATCCCCGCTTCCAGCACTGGGCGGCGCGCCTGCCGCTGATCCGCTGGATCGCCAGGAGCCGCGCCAATGGGGCGTTCGATCTGCTCGCGGGCTTTGCCTATTCGCAGGTGCTGCGCGCCTATGTCGAAGGCAAGGTGTTCGACGTGCTGGCCGATGGCCCGATCAGCGCCGCCGCCGTCGCCGAGCGCATGGCACTGAGCGAGGCCGCCGCGCTAACCCTGCTGCGCGCCGGACGCCCGTTGCTACTGTCCGAGGAAGCCGCGCCCGACCAATGGATGCTGGGCGAACAAGGTGCTGTATTCGCCAGCAATGCCGGGGTGCAGGCGATGGTGCGCCATCACCGGCTGCTCTATGCCGACCTCGCCGATCCGCTGGCGCTGCTGCGGGCCGACCGCCGCGAGCCGACAGCGCTGTCACGGTTCTGGACCTATGCCGGCGCGCTCCACGGCGCGAGCGAGCGCGGGGCGGGCACTGCGGAGTATTCCGAGCTGATGGCCGCCTCGCAGCACTTCGTCGCGGACGAGGTGCTGGCCTCGGTGTCGTTCAAAGGTGTGGACCGTCTGCTCGATGTCGGCGGCGGGCACGGTGCATTCCTGCGCCATATCGGCACCGCATATCCGCACCTCCACCTCGGCCTGTTCGATCTGCCCGAAGTGGCGGAGGCAGGAGCGGCGGCGCTGGGCGAGGCGGTTGGCGCACAGCGCGTCACCGCACACCCGGGCAATTTCTTCAGCGATTCCATGCCTGAAGGCTACGACATGGTCTCGCTGATCCGCATCCTGCACGATCACGATGACGCACCCGCGAGCGCGCTGCTCGCCAATATCCACAGGAGCCTCGCCCCCGGCGCGCGGCTGCTGATCGCCGAACCGATGGCGCGGATTCCGGGCGCGGAGCCGATGGGGGAGGCGTTCTTCGGGCTCTACCTGTGGGCGATGGGCTCGGGCCGCGCGCGCAGCCCGGCGGAAATCATCGCGATGCTGCGTCAAGCAGGCTTTGCGAGCGCGCGGTCCGTCGCAACTGCGCAACCGGTCAACGCTAGCGTCATCATCGCCCGCGCCCGACGCTAAATGTCCAGTCAGTTTGACAGTTTGTTACGTAAGGCGTAGCACACACTTGGGAGATCGTATTTTCGGACTTTCGAGTCGGCGTTCCCGCCTCGATTGGACGAGACGGAGAGCATAAAAATGGATACCCTGGCGGTCATTCTCGAAGCACCGGAGCGCCTCGCGCTCAGGGCGCTTGAGATGAAGCCGGTGGAGGCCGCCGACGTGCTCGTCGAAATCGCCTGGAGCGGGATCAGCACCGGCACCGAAAAACTCCTGTTCACCGGGCGGATGCCGCCCTTCCCCGGCCTCGGCTATCCGCTTGTTCCCGGTTACGAGTCCGTTGGCCGCATCACCGATGCCGGGCCGGAGGCGCGCGGGCGCGTCGGCGACTGGGTGTTTGTCCCCGGGGCGAGCTGTTACACCGAAGCGCGTGGACTGTTCGGCGGCACCGCGCGCCGCGTGGTAGTGCCGTCGGCGCGGGCGTTGCCGATCCCTGAGCACCTCGGTGAAGCCGGGGTGCTGTGCGCGCTTGCGGCGACGGCACTTCACGCGATCAAGGGCGGGTTCGCGCGGCGCGAGGCACTGCCTGACCTGATCGTCGGCCACGGCGTGCTCGGCCGCCTTCTCGCGCGGTTGACGCTGGCGCTGGGCGGCGCAGCGCCGACCGTGTGGGAAACCAATCGCGCGCGCCGCGCCGGGGCGACCGGGTACAATGTCATCGATCCCGCCAGCGACGAGCGCCGCGATTATCGCGCGATCTACGATGCCAGCGGCGATGCGAACCTGATCGACGATCTGGTGATGCGCCTCGCCAAGGGCGGCGAGATCGTGCTTGCGGGCTTCTATTCCGAGCGCGTCAGCTTCGCCTTCCCCGCCGCCTTCATTCGCGAGGCGCATTTCCGCGTCGCTGCCGAATGGCAGCCGGGCGATCTCGCCGAAACGCGCGCGCTGATCGAATGCGGGCGGCTCGACCTCAAAGGCCTCGTCACCAACCGGCGTCCTGCCGGAGAGGCGCTCGACGCCTACCCTCAAGCCTTCAGCGACCCCGATTGCCTGAAGATGGTTCTCGATTGGAGCAAATGCTGATGTCCGTGCTCGACACCCAGACTACTGCCTTGCGTGAAGAAGCGAGCCATGAGCCCGATCCGGTGCACACCGGCGAGGTGAAATCTGAAACGCAGATCATCGCGATCTATGGCAAGGGCGGCTCGGGCAAGAGCTTCGCGCTCGCCAATCTCAGCTACATGATGGCGCAGCAGGGCAAGCGCGTGTTGCTGATCGGCTGCGATCCCAAATCCGACACGACCAGCCTGCTGTTCGGCGGCAAGGCCACGCCTTCGATCATCGAGACCTCCAGCCGCAAGAAACTCGCCGGCGAGGAAGTGCGCATCGAGGACGTATGTTTCCAGCGCGACGGGGTGTTCGCGATGGAGCTCGGCGGCCCCGAAGTCGGGCGCGGCTGCGGCGGGCGCGGCATCATCCACGGGTTCGAAACGCTCGAGAAGCTGGGCTTCCATGAATGGGGCTTCGATTACGTGCTGCTCGATTTCCTCGGCGACGTGGTGTGCGGCGGGTTCGGCCTGCCGATCGCGCGCGACATGTGCCAGAAGGTGATCGTGGTCGGATCGAACGACCTGCAATCGCTCTATGTGGCGAACAACGTCTGCCACGCGGTCGAATATTTCCGCAAGATGGGCGGGAACGTCGGCGTCGCGGGCATGATCGTCAACAAGGACGACGGCACGGGCGAGGCCAAAGCCTTTGCCGAGGCTGTCGGCATTCCGGTGCTGACCGCAATCCCGGCGAACGAGGACATCCGCCGCAAGAGCGCCAATTACCAGATCATCGGGAAGCCCGGCGGCGAGTGGGGCGGGCTGTTCGAGGAACTGGCGACCAATGTCGCGGAAGCCCCGCCGCTGCGGCCCAATCCGCTGGATCAGGACGGGCTGCTCGGCCTGTTCAGCGCTGATGTGGTCGGCGGCAATGTCGAGCTCGTTCCCGCCTCCCAGGCCGATATGCGCGGCGGGGTGTTCGAGACGCGCCCCAGCCTCGAAGTGGTTTACGACGAAGCATGAGCGACCACGCCGCCTCCCCGCCCCCGCGCGCCCCTGACCGGATCGACCTCGATCCCGGTGTCGGCGCGGCGAGCGAAGGCGGCGCCTGCGCTTCCAAGGACACGATGCGGGATGCCGCACGTGCGGCGGGACAGAGCGACATTCTCGATCGCTATGCCGCCGATTATCCGGTCGATCCGGCGGCAGGGCCGCACGATCAACCGCAGTCGATGTGCCCCGCCTTCGGGTCGCTCCGGGTTGGGTTACGAATGCGGCGCACTGCGACCGTGCTCTCGGGCTCGGCGTGCTGCGTCTATGGCCTCACGTTCACCTCGCACTTCTACGGTGCGAGGCGAACGGTGGGCTATGTGCCTTTCAGTTCGGAAACGCTGGTCACCGGCAAGCTGTTCGAGGACATCAAGGAAGCGGTCGAGAACCTCGCCGATCCGGCGCAATATGATGCGATCGTGGTCACCAACCTGTGCGTGCCGACCGCGAGCGGGGTGCCGCTAAGGCTGCTCAAGAAACAGATCAACGGGGTGCGGATCATCGGCATCGATGTGCCGGGCTTCGGCATCCCCACCCACGCCGAAGCGAAGGACGTGCTGGCAGGCGCAATGCTCGCCTATGCGCATGAGGAAGTCGCCGCCGGCCCCGTCGCCGCGCCGCGGGAACGTTCTGATTTGCCGACGGTGACGATGCTGGGCGAGATGTTCCCGGCCGATCCGGTGGTCATCGGCCAGATGCTCGCGCCCCTCGGCCTCGCCGCCGGGCCGGTGGTGCCGACCCGCGAATGGCGCGAGCTTTATGCTGCGCTCGATTGCGCGGTGGTCGCCGCGATCCACCCCTTCTACACCGCCTCGATCCGCGAGTTCGAGCATGCGGGCCGCCCGGTGATCGGCTCGGCCCCGGTCGGCGCTGACGGCACGGCGGCCTGGCTGCAATCGCTCGGCGATACCCTCGGCCTGCCGCAAGCCAAGGTCGACGGGGTCAAGAACGCGATGATCGCCGCATGCAAGGGCGCGCTCGCGAACATGCCGATCAAGGGGCGGATCACCGTCTCGGGCTATGAAGGTTCGGAGCTGCTGGTCGCCCGCCTGCTGGTCGAAAGCGGCGCGGATGTGCCCTATGTCGGCTCCGCCTGCCCCAAGACCCGCTGGTCGGATGCCGACCGCGAATGGCTCGAGGCGCGCGGCGTGCGCGTGCAGTTCCGCGCCAGCCTCGAGCAGGATATCGCCGCGGTCGACGAACACCGCCCCGATCTCGCCATCGGCACCACGCCCGTCGTGCAGCACGCCAAATCGCGCGCGATCCCGGCGCTCTATTTCACCAACCTGATCTCCGCGCGCCCGCTGATGGGCCCGGCGGGTGCAGGCTCGCTTGCCACCGTCATCAACGCGGCGATGGGCAACAAGGCGCGCTTCGATGCGATGCGCGATTTCTTCGAAGGCGTCGGCACCGAGCACGCGGCGGGCGTGTGGGAGGACGTGCCGGTCGACCGGCCCAAGTTCCGCAAGAAGTATGCGGCCTTGAACGAAGCGGCGCGCAAGGCGTCGGAGGCGGTGGGGACATGACCCTCGTCTTGGACCATGACCGCGCAGGCGGATACTGGGGCGCGACCTACGTCTTCACTGCGGTGAAGGGGCTGCAGGTGATCATCGACGGCCCGGTCGGCTGCGAGAACCTGCCCGTCACCAGCGTGCTCCACTACACCGACGCGCTGCCCCCGCACGAGCTTCCCATCGTCGTCACTGGCCTCGGTGAAGAGGAACTCGGCAAGACCGGCACCGAAGGCGCGATGAAGCGCGCTTGGCAGGCATTGGATACCGAGCTGCCCGCGGTCGTCGTCACCGGATCGATCGCCGAGATGATCGGCGGCGGGGTCACCCCCGAAGGCACCAACATCAAACGCTTCCTGCCGCGCACCATCGACGAGGATCAGTGGCAGTCCGCCGACCGCGCGCTGACCTGGCTGTGGACCGAATTCGGCCCCAAGAAGATGCCCGAAAAGCGCGAGCGCCGCGAAGGCGAGAAGCCACGCGTCAACATCATCGGGCCTTCGTACGGCATGTTCAACATGCCCTCAGACCTCGCCGAAATCCGGCGTCTGGTGGAAGGCATCGGCGCGGAAGTCGGCATGGTGTTCCCGCTCGGCAGCCACCTGGCCGATATCCGCGATCTCGCCACCAGCGACGCGAATGTCTGCCTCTACCGCGAGTTCGGGCGCAACCTGTGCGAGACGCTGGAGCGGCCCTATTTCCAGGCCCCGATCGGCCTCTCGCAGACCACCAAGTTCCTGCGTGCGCTCGGCGAAGAGCTCGGCCTCGATCCCGAACCCTTCATCGAGCGCGAGAAGCACACCACCATCAAGCCGCTGTGGGATCTGTGGCGCTCGGTCACGCAGGATTTCTTCGGCACCGCAAGCTTCGGCATCGTCGCCAACGAGACCTACGCGCGCGGCATCCGTCACTTCCTTGAGGACGACATGGGCCTGCCCTGCCTGTTCTCCTACTCGCGCAAAGCCGGGGTCAAACCCGACAATGCCGAGGTTCGCGCCGCGATCCACTGCACGCCTCCGCTGGTGATGTTCGGCAGCTATAACGAACGCATGTACATGGCCGAGTGCGGGGCAAGGGGCATGTACATCCCGGCAAGCTTCCCCGGCGCGGCGATCCGGCGGCACACCGGCACGCCCTTCATGGGTTACAGCGGTGCGACCTATCTGGTGCAGGAAGTGTGCAATGCGCTGTTCGACGCGCTGTTCCACATCCTTCCGCTCGGCACCGAGATGGACAAGGTCGATGCCACCCCGGCGCGCAATGAAGCGCCGCTGGCGTGGGACGCGGAAGCCAAGGCGCGGCTCGACGAGCTGGTCGAAGCCCAGCCCGTCCTGATCCGCATTTCCGCCGCCAAGCGCCTGCGCGATGCCGCCGAACGCACCGCCCGCCAGCGCGGTGAAACCACAGTCACAGCAGACTGCCTCGCCGAGGCGCTGCTCGAAGGCGCGGGGGCATGACGATGATGCCAGCCCTTCATAACCCTTTGTCGCCGCTGCGGACGCGTTCCGCTTCGGCACAAGCCCATGCCCCCCGGTCGGGGGCTCTCCAATCCACGTGGGGGATCACGCGGGGATGCCGACGGGGGCCTTCGGGCTCCCATTCAAACCCAACTGAACGGAGACAACCCAATGAATGAACGCATTGGAACCCACCTGACACCTGAAGAGGCACAGGAAATCCACAAGGGCTTCATGGGCACCTTCACCCTTTATGTGGTGATTGCCATCGTCGCTCACATCCTGGTCTGGGCCGACAAGCCCTGGCTGCCGATCTGATCAACCGCATTGATCGGTTGATTGCTGCGGGGTGACCCTCGGCCATCGGCGGTCCGTGCGCTTTTCTGACATCTCAAAGGAAATTCACCATGTGGAGACTTTGGTTCTACTTTGACATCCGTCGCACGCTTGTTGCGCTGCATGTCGGCCTCGCCGTGCTGGCGTTCACCATCCACTTCATCCTGCTCAGCACGACCAACTACAACTGGCTCGAAGATGCTGGCGCTGCACCTGCTGCAGCGGCTGCAGTGGCCTCGCCGGAAGCTCCGGCAGCCACCTGACGGCTTGAAAAATGTGAGGGGGCAGGTTCGCCTGCCTGCCTCCTAACACTTGTTCGGCAATTATAGCACCCGCCCTCGAGGCGGGGAGGATGGATCTATGGCGCTCCTTAGTTTCGAGCGGAAATACCGCGTCCGCGGTGGCACATTGATCGGCGGCGACCTTTTCGACTTCTGGGTCGGGCCGTTTTATGTCGGATTCTTTGGAGTGACGACGGCAATCAGCGCGCTGCTTGGCACCGCGCTGATCTTCGCCGCGGCAACCCAGGGTCCGACCCTCAATCCCTGGCTGATATCGATCAACCCGCCACCGGTTGAATACGGCCTTGCCATGGCCCCGCTCAAGCAGGGCGGGTACTGGCAGATCATCACCGGCTGCGCTGTCATCGCCTTCGTTTCCTGGGCGCTGCGGCAGGCCGAGATCTCGCGCAAGCTGGGCATGAGCTACCACATCCCGATCGCCTTCAGCTTCGCGGTGCTGGCCTATGTCACCCTCAACGTCATCCGTCCGTTCTGGATGGGGGCGTGGGGCAACGGCTTCCCTTATGGCATCTGGACCCATCTCGAGTGGGTTTCGGGCGTCGGCTATGCCTTCGGCAACTTCCACTACAACCCTGTGCACATGCTCGCGATCACGTTCTTCTTCACGAACTGTCTCGCGCTCGCGCTGCATGGCGGCTTGGTGCTATCGGCGGTCAACCCGAGCAAGGGCACCGACGTGAAGACGCCGGAATACGAAGACACCTATTTCCGGGACTTCATCGGCTATTCGGTGGGTACGCTCGGCATTCACCGGGTGGGGCTCTTCCTCGCGCTTAACGCCGCGTTCTGGAGCGCCGTCTGCATTGTCATCTCCGGCACTCTGTATGTCGGCAGCTGGATCGAATTCTGGGACTTCTGGAAGAAGATCCCGATCTGGTCGTGAGGAGCACCTGAACCATGGCGACATATCAAAACATCTTTACCCAGGTGCAAGTGCAAGGGCCGCCCGAAATGGGCGTCCCCCTGCCCGCGGCCGAGGATATCCGTATCCCCTTCCTGGGGCACACCTACTGGCTCGGCAAGATCGGCCAGGCGCAATTCGGGCCGGTCTATCTGGGGCTGCTCGGCACGCTCTCGCTGGCATTCGGCGGGATCGCGATCATGATCATCGGGCTCAATTTCTGGGCGCAGGCCGGATGGAGCCCGCAGACCTTCATGCGCGAGTTCTTCTGGCTTTCGCTGAACCCGCCGGGGCCGGAATACGGGTTCAGCCCGTTCGTGCCGCTGGACAAGGGCGGCTGGTTCATCCTGACCGGCGCGTTCCTCACGATATCGGTGCTGTGCTGGTGGGCACGCACTTACATGCGGGCGAAGGCGCTGGGCATGGGGATGCATATCCCCTGGGCCTTCGCGAGCGCGATCTGGCTGTTCCTGGTGCTGGGCTTCATCCGCCCGATGCTGCTCGGCGACTGGTCGCAGGCGGTGCCTTACGGCATCTTCAGCCACCTCGACTGGACCAACAACTTCTCGCTCACCTACGGGAACCTGTTCTACAATCCGTTCCACGGGCTCTCGATTGCCTTCCTTTACGGGTCGGCGGTGCTGTTCGCGATGCACGGGGCGACGATCCTCGCACTCGGGCGTTACGGCGGCGAGCGCGAGATCGAACAGATCACCGATCGCGGCACGGCGTCCGAACGCGGCGCGCTGTTCTGGCGCTGGACGATGGGCTTCAACGCCACGATGGAATCGATCCACCGCTGGGCCTGGTGGTTCGCAGTCCTGACCACGCTGACCGGCGGGATCGGCATCCTCTTGACCGGCACGGTGGTCGATAACTGGTACCTGTGGGCCCAGGAACACTACTACGCGCCGACCGCCGAGAACTACGATCCGAGCGGCGCGATCGCGGATACAAGCGCGCAGTAATGGGTGAGGTCGGGTCCGCAAGGCCCGGCCCCGCTTGCGCCACGATCCCCCCCGAACCCGGTCCGGGCCAGAGCGGTCCGGCTCGGGTTCACTTTTCGGGCGGTGTGAAAGCGTGCTAGCGAGGATCGCAGCTGCCAAGCCGGGCGCGCAGATCGATCAGATGCAGCGGCAGCGAGGCGGCGAGCGGCAGGGCGATCCACCACCAGCTCGCGCCTGTCAGCGCCGCTCTCAGCCCCAGCACGATCAGCACCGCCGGGCCGACGAGACCAAGCACCGCGCCCCAGCCCCACCCGCGCGCCAGCTTGAGCCACGCGGCCTCAATCGCCAGCACGCCGATGATCAGGTCAGCCGCATGGCCGCTGGCAAACAGCCACTCCATCATGCGGCCGCGTCCGCCTCAGCCGAACGGGCCGTTGAGCTGCACCACCGCCCAGTTGAGCGAAGCGGCAAAGCTCACCCACGCAAGATAGGGCACCAGCAGCAACGCTGCGGGCTTCGAGAAGCGCCCGCAATAGGCGATCATCGCCGCGATCGAGAGCCACAGCAGCAGCACCTCGAAGAACGCCCAGTCGGGGCGCTGGAGGCGGAAGAAGATGAGGCTCCAGGTGATGTTGAGAAAGCCATTCAAGGCGAACAGCACGATCACCCACTCCGCCGCAGCCGAAGTCGGCGCAGCGCGCCACGCGGTGATCCCGGCCACAGTGATCAGCGCGTAGATGATCGTCCAGCCGATCGGAAACAGCGCGTCGGGCGGGTTCCAGCCGGGCTTTTCCAGCGCCTGATACCACGGGCCGAGATCGGTGACCGTCGCCCCCAGCGCCGCAACGCATAGCGCTGCCACAGTCGCCACCGCCACGGGCAGGATCATCATTCTGTTCATGCAGCGCAGACCTAGCCGGTTGCGGCCCTCAAGCCCAGCAGGTGCGCCGTATCCTTGAGGAAAATTTTCACGTGCGCCATCGGTTTCGCGCGCACCAGCTGCTTGTGCATATAGGCCTGCCATGTCAGTTCCTGCACATCCTTGTCGTCGCACATGGTGACGAACCGCTCGCGCCGCTTGTCCGAGGAATACCAGAAATACTGCATCATCCCGAGGATCCAGAATACCCGGCCGTGTTCCTTCATGAAGCGTTTGCGCGCCAGCCGCAGCTCTTTGGCATCGCCGGTCTTGAGGCAGGCGCTCGCCGCTTCAGCCACCATCCGCCCGCCGACCATGGCGTAGTAAATCCCCTCGCCCGAGGCAGGCGCGACGATCCCCGCAGCATCGCCGGCGACGATCACGTCCGCGCCATTGTCCCAGCGCTTCAAGGGCTTCAAGGGGATCGGCGCGCCTTCGCGCCGCACCGTCTCGCAGCGTTCGAGGCCGAGATCGTCGCGCATCGTGGCGATAGCGCCGCGCAGGGAAAAGCCCTTGTTCGCGCTCCCCACCCCGATGCTCGCGGTCTCGCCATGCGGGAACACCCAGGCGTAGAAATCGGGCGACAACCGCCCCTGATAGAACACGTCGCAGCGCGCGGCGTCGAAGGCGTCGGAGTTGCGATCGGGCGACTTGATGATCTCGTGATAGGCGAACACGCACTTTACCCGTTCCCCGCCGGGCAGGCACTGCTTGGCGACCGCCGAGCGCGCGCCATCCGCCCCAATCACCACGCGGGCGCGCACGCCCTCGATCGGGCCGCCGCGGGTACGCCGGAAGGTGACGATCGGATGCGCCTCGTCATCGCGTTCGATCTTCTCGAAGGTGGCGGTGAGCCGCTCCGCCCCCGAATGGCGCGCGCGTTCACGCAGCCACTCGTCGAATTCGTCGCGGTCGACCATGCCGACATAGCCGATCTCGCCCACCGGCATGTCCACAGCGCGGCCCGAAGGCGCGATCATCCGCGCCGAGCGCGCCTTGGCGACCAGCAGCGATTGCGGAATGTCGAAATCGGCGAGCAGGCGCGGGGGCACCGCCCCGCCGCAGGGCTTGATCCGCCCGCCGCGCTCGATCAGCAGCACCGAATGCCCCGCCAGCGCCAGATCGGCCGCAGCCGTCGCGCCCGAAGGCCCGCCGCCGATCACGACTGCATCGTAGATTGCCTCGTTCATGCGAACTGCTCCCTCTCCCTCGCCATCAGGCTGGCACGTATCGCCGCGCTCCCTGTGGCCTTCACCGCCAGCGCCGCCGCCAGCACGAACGCCGCCGCCTCAATCGCAAACACCAGTTGGAATGCCGCGCCGTCATCGCCGAGTGCGCGCCGCGACGCATCGAGGCCGAGCGCGCCGATCAACCCGCCCAGTCCGAAGGCTATCGCCTGAGACGCGCCCCACACGCCCATGCGCACCCCCTCGCGGGTCTGCTCGCCCGCGCCCGCGAGGCCCATCATCGATCCGATCGCGGCGACCGCGAAGACCCCGTTGCCAAAGCCGAGCACGAACAGATTGGCGCCGAGCGGCCACGGCGGCCCGTTCACCGCCGCCAGCCCCAGTGCGCCGAGCCCGAGCCCCGAGGCCAAGCAGCCGCCCACCACCCACGGGCGCAGCCCATGCGCGCGCTTGCCCGAAAAGGCGCTGCCGCCAATCCCGGCGACGATCATGCCGATCAGAATACCGCCCTGATGGAACTGGCCAACCGTGCGCGTGGATTCGCCCGGCGAGAGGCCGAAAATCAAACCAGTGAACGGCTCCAGGATCAGATCCTGCATCGAAAAGGCGATCATCGAGACGAAGATGAAAATGGTGAAGCGCCGCGCCGCAGCCTCGTGCCAGATCTCGGCCAGCGCGGCGCGAAATGCCGGCGGCGGCGCGTCAGCCGATCCCTCGCGGAAATGCCCGGCCTGCCGCTCGAGCCTGAAGGTGGCGAGCACCGTCACTGCCACCATAACCAGCGCCAGCCCGATGGCGACCTCGAGCACGCGCTCGGGCGAATATGGTTTGATCAGTTCGCCAACCGTGATCGCCGAGGCGACGATCCCGCCCACCATCATGATCCACGTCACCGCCGCCGCCGCCGCACGCCGCGCGGGCGCAACACCCGAGGCGAGCAGCGCGAGCGCCGAGGTGCCGCCCGCGCCCACGCCCGCGCCGATCAGCGCATAGGCAAGCACCGCCAGCGCGAAGGCCGTGCCGAAGGAACTCGCCATCATCAGCGTCGCCTGCGTCGCCAGCACCGATCCGCCCGCCAGCACGATCAGCCCGCCGATGATCCACGGCACGCGTGCACTGCCCTTGTCCGACCCGTGCCCCCACAGCGGACGACCAAGCTGCACGGCGTAATGCCATGCGACCAACCCGGCGGGGATCGCCGCGAGCAGGCCGAACTCGACCACCATCAGCCGGTTGAGCACCGCGGTCGCCAGCATCACCAGCGCGCCGATCGCTGCCTGCACCAGACCTATTCGCGCAATCGCCAGCCATCCGAACCCGGTTTGAGCCGCCTGCGCTTGGGGAGAGGCGAGCGGCGCGTGCATCAGATATAGCCCCCGAGGCCCAGTGCCGCCGCCAGCATCCCCAGCACATAGAGCGTCACGCCGACCCCGTTATACCACGGCGCGTACTTGGCCGGATCGCGCAGCAGCCGGGGCATCGCGGCGATCTGCGCGGCGAGCACCCCGCCCACGATCAGCGCCGATAGGCCGTGGCCCCACATCGCCAGCAGCGCGATCACGACGACCTGCGCCGCCGCCATGGTGAGGCAGGCGAACCGCGCCGCGCCCCTCACGCCCATGGTGACGGGCAGCGATTTGAGGCCGGTAGCGCGGTCGCCTTCCACCGCCTTGAAGTCATTGAGGGTCATGATCCCGTGCGCGCCCAGCGAAAAGAGCGCGAGGGTGATCAGCACTTCGGTGCGGGGCAGCGCGCCCAGCATCACGGTCGCCCCGGTGAACCAGCTCAGCCCTTCATAGGTGAAGCCGACCACCGCGGGGCCGACCCAGCCGCTCGTCTTGAACCGGAACGGCGGGGCGGAATAGGCCCAGGCCATGGCCAGGCCGAACAGCGCGGCGAGGAATACCAGCGGGCCGAGCAGCCAGCCGACGGTGGCCGAAATCGCGGTCATGATGAGTGCGATATAGAGGCCCCAGCGGCCCGCGATCCGGCCCGAAGGGATCGGGCGATCCGGCTCGTTGATGGCATCGACGTGGCGATCAAACCAGTCGTTCACGGCCTGCGAAGTGCCGCACACCAGCGGCCCGGCGAGCAGCACCCCGCCCGCAACGAACCACCAGCGCCCCTCCAGCCCCGCGCCCGAAGAGACCGCGCCGCACATGAATGCCCACATCGGCGGGAACCAGGTGATCGGCTTTAAGAGTTCGAGAACGTCGCGCGCGCGCGGACGCGTCCCGTGGCGCTGTGCGGGGATCGGCCCGCTGCGAGTCGAAGAAACCGATTGATCCACACCGAAAGGCTATGCCTGACAGCATCTAGCGTCAATTTGTTTTGACACTATGAATCCGTCAAACGACGATTCTGGGGATTATTTGAGTCGGAACGCCTACACGCCTGTCAAGAATTGCACTGTCAACCTTGCCCGATGTTGGACTTTTGGGCGTGCGACTCCGGAATAGCACAGGGGTGGTGCAGACCCCCCACAGACCCCGTCCAGACCGCCGCTAGATGCCGGTCGTTGTCGGGTCTTTGTCGGTTCATGTCGCGTTTTCGGATCGAAGCCCAAAACCGGCCAATTGCCCAACAGGCAGGGCCTGCTCAGTCCTCGCCCGCCAGATTGCCGAGGCCGTAGCGGTGCAGCTTGGAATAGAGGCTCTGGCGCGACAACCCGAGGATTTCGGCCGCCGAGGCGCGGTTGTCCGCAGTGTAGGACAGCGCCGCCTCGATGCACAATCTCTCAATCAGATCAGTGCTTTCGCGCACGATGTCTTTCAGCGACATACGCCCGACCAGATCGGTGAGCTGTTCGACCGAGCGGGGCAGATCCTGCGATCCGGGCGGCAGATCGCGCAGCCGGCGACCGATCGGGCGGATCACGAAGGCATAGTAAGCATCCTCGCCCGAGGTTCTTACTGCCGACAATTCAATGGGTTCGCCTTCAACATCGTGGCCGACACGGACCACCGTGGCGACATTGCGCGCGGCCCCGTGCTGGTCGATCTGGCCCTCGATCAAATCAAGGTCGATCCCCGGACGGCCGATCGATTCCGAAAGATGTCGTCCGCGCAGCTGATCGACGCTAGCTGCCTGAAGAAGCTCGACAAATGCGGCGTTGCAGGTGACGATCTCAAGGTCGCCATTGGCCACCACGAAGGCATCGGGCATGACATCCACCAGCTCGAGCACCGGGGAGAAATCGGACGCCGGCCGGTCGCTCGCCGGGACCAGCCGCACCAGCAGGTACTGGGCGCGATCCTGGGTAAAGCCGATCACCGAGGCCATGACCTCGCGCGCGCCCTTGGCGATGCGGATCCGCGCCGGGCTGACCGTGTCCGAAACCAGCGCCGCGCCGACCAGCGCTTGGGCTGTCTCATGCGAGTTTTTGTCGATGAAACTCAACAGCTTCTTGCCCGGCAGGCTGGCCGCACGGGCGCCCACCAGCGTGTGCGCGGCAGGGTTGGCCTCGCGCACCCGCAGCGTTGCCGCCTCGACAATCAGCACCGGCTCGGTCGACCGCTCGAACAGCATCCGGTAGCGACCCTCAAGCTGGCGCATCCGCAGATAATCGCGCTCGAGCGATTGCTGGACCTGCAACAGGCGCTGCTGGAGCTTGCCCGCCTCGCGCAGATCGCGGCCAAAGGCGATGCGGTGCTCCCCGCCATTGACGCTGAGCACGGCGTAGCGGATCGGCACGTCGCCATCGCTCGACGGGTGGTTGACCTGCCGCCAGTGCTGCATCTCGCCGCGCCGCGCTCCGGCCAGCATCTCCATGATTTTGGGGCGACTTTCGTCCGTCACCGTCTCGATCCAGTTGGTCCCGACCCAATCGCCGAAGGCCGGAAATTCGCGTGGATCGAAGGCGGCATCGAGGATCGTACCGGTATCGTCGAGCACCAGAGTGACATCGCCTGCCACCATGGCGAGCTTCATCGCCGCATCGGCATTGAGTGTATCGAACAGCTCCGCAGCCGGTCCAAACGGGTGCTTGCCTTCTATGCTGTGTTTGCGGGTGAGCATGGTGAGGCCGAACCTTACCGCAGGTTCATTGCGCGGGCGGCAGGCATCGTGACCAGCGCATTGGCCAGTTCGAGCGCCGCCAGCGCGTCCGCACCCGTCCCGTCCGCACCAGCCTCGACCGCCAGCCGCGGGTTGGTATTGATCGCGCGTCCGCCGACAAGCACGATGATTTCCGGGTTGGCAGACACGTTTCGCATAGCTTTGATGAGGTTGGAGAGCGCTGCGCTAGGGCAATCGCGGGCGAGGGTCAATCCGACCAGATCATAGGGCTGACGGGCCAGCCGATCGAGCAATTCGCGCCGTTCGGGCTTGACCAGCGCCTCGCTTTTCCAGCCCGCGCGGGCGAAGATCTCGTCGATCAGTACGGTCCCGAAATTGTGCTGGTCGCCCGGCATCGGCGCGAACAGCGCGGTGCGCGGCGCTGCCTGCGCAGTGGGGCATGTCGGGGCACGCTCGGCAATGTCACGCGTCACTTCCTGGAGGCGCCACAAACCCATTGTAACATCGATGAAATCACACTCGTCGGCTTCCCACATCTCGCCCAGCTTCCGGGCTGATGGGGCGAGCAAATCGAGGCAGATCGCCTCGAAGCTGATGCCTTCGGCGAGCAACGTATCGACTTCGGCAAGCAGCGCGGCGGCATCCAGCCGCAACGGCAAGGTGGCGAAGTGTTCGGCGACCTCGGGATCGACGCGCTTCAGGCGTTGCAATCTGGCCGCAGCGTTGTCACCCGAATGCGCCATCAGCAGGCGCGGGATGATCTCGCCTTCGATCATCGCGTTGACCGGATCAGGATGCTCGTCCTGCACTGACGCGGCGCGTTTGCGCACCCGTTCAAACGGCGCTGAAATCACCTCGCGCCACACGGCGGACCCTGCGGCAAAGACGCTCGAAGCCTTGGATTCCGCCATTCGCCAGACCCTCCCCAGAGTCATGCGGAGAAACCTTCCGCAGGAGGTAGTGACCGCTCCAAAAGCAGCCTCGGCTCTGATCCCGAAAAGCCAACGACTCCGTTCTACGCCCTTTTTGCCCAAGGCGCAAACAGCGCGGTGGATGAGTTGGAAAACGTCAATTATTCTATACGTCCAATTGAGTTGACACTTATGTTGCAACGGGCGTAGTCTCCGAATCTGAGAGAAGAGGCTAACGCGTTAAAATGACTCGGAAGGATGCAACATCCTCGGTCGAACCTGGAACGAAGGTGAAGGGGGCGGGCCACGAGAGGGGCGCTATCCGCGCGCTGTACACCGCCGAAGAGCGGCAGCGACGCGACCAAACGGTCTGGACGACCGTTCAGGGTGCGCTCGCCCCGCTGCAATTCGCCGTATTCCTCGTCAGCCTCGGTCTTGTCATCCGCACCCTTGCCACGGGCGAAGGGGCCTTTGCCGCCGACGCATCGATCGTGATCAAGACTCTGGTGCTCTACACCATCATGATCACCGGCTCGATCTGGGAGAAGGTGGTGTTCGGCAAATGGCTGTTCGCCCCCGCCTTCTTCTGGGAAGACGTTTTCTCGATGCTCGTGCTGGCGCTGCACACCTTGTATCTGGTGATGCTGCTGGGCGCGATCGGGACGCTGGAGCAGCGGATGCTGGTCGCGCTGGCTGGATACGCGGCCTATGTTATCAATGCCGGGCAATTCCTGTGGAAGCTGCGCATGGCGCGGATTGAAGGCGCCACGCCGCCTCAGGCGGTGGCGGCGTGAACGTGGCGACCACCCTTGATGGCTGCGCGAGCGAGCTGTCCCAAGCGGATCGTGCCGAACCGCGCCCCGTGCTGCGCGAACGCGGCCAGCGCGAGGTGTTCTGCGGGCTCACCGGCATCATCTGGCTGCACCGCAAGATGCAGGACGCGTTCTTCCTCGTGGTCGGCTCGCGCACCTGCGCGCATCTTCTCCAATCGGCCGCCGGCGTGATGATCTTCGCCGAGCCGCGCTTTGCCACCGCGATCATGGAAGAGCGCGATCTCGCCGGCATGGTCGATGCGCAGGACGAGCTTGACCGGGTGGTGAACCGGCTGCTGGAGCGCCGCCCCGACATCCGCACGCTGTTCCTTGTGGGCTCGTGCCCTTCGGAGGTCATCAAGCTCGATCTCGCCAAGGCCGCACAGCGATTGGGCGCGGCGCACATGCCGCGGGTGCGCATCCTCAATTATTCGGGCAGCGGGATAGAGACGACCTTTACCCAGGGCGAGGATGCCTGCCTTGCCGCGCTGGTGCCGGTGATGCCCGCCAGCGCGCCCGATGCCGCGCCGGAGCTGCTGATCGTCGGCTCTCTGCCGGACATTGTCGAGGACCAGTTCCTGCGCCTGTTCGCCGCGCTCGGCTTCGACAAGGTCGGCGTCTTGCCTGCGCGCAATGCCCGCGATCTGCCGAGCGTCGGGCCGAACACGCGCTATCTGCTCGCGCAACCGTTCCTTGGCGACACCGCGATGGCGCTGGAGCGTCGTGGGGCGCAGCGGATCGAGGCGCTGTTCCCGTTCGGGGCAGAGGGAACCGCCGACTGGTTGCGCGCCGCCGCGCGCGCTTTCGGGATCGATGCCGCGCATATCGAAGCGGTGATCGCGCCCGGCCTCGTGCGCGCCCGCCGCGCGCTCGCCAAGTTGCGCCCGCAGCTGGAAGGCAAGCGCATCAGCTTCCTGCCGGATTCGCAGCTCGAAGTGCCGCTCGCGCGGTTCCTGAAGGACGAATGCGGGATGGAGCTGATCGAAGTCGGCACGCCCTACCTTCACCGCGCGCACCTTGCCCGTGAGCTGGAGCGGATCGGCCCTGAGGTGCGCCTCAGCGAAGGCCAGCATGTCGAACGTCAGCTTGATCGGGTGCGTGCCGACCGCCCCGACATCACCGTCTGCGGCCTTGGCCTTGCCAACCCGCTCGAAGGTGAGGGGCTGACCACCAAGTGGGCGATCGAACTCGTGTTCTCGCCGATCCACGGCTTCGATCAGGCCGCCGATTGCGCCGAACTCTTTGCCCGGCCCCTGCGCCGCCGCGATCTGCTGGAGGTCTAGGCCCATGCAGCTCGCCGTCTGGACATATGAAGGCCCGCCCCATGTGGGGGCGATGCGGGTGGCGACGGCGATGGAGAAGCTCCACTACGTGCTCCACGCGCCGCAGGGGGACACATACGCCGACCTGTTGTTCACAATGATCGAACGGCGCGGCAAGCGTCCGCCCGTCACCTACACCACCTTCGAAGCGCGCGATCTGGGCAAGGACACCGCGCAGATATTTCAGGATGCCGCGCGCGAGGCAGTGACGCGGTTCAATCCGCAGGCGATCATCGTCGGCGCGTCGTGTACCGCAGAGCTGATCCAGGACGATCCGGCGGGGCTTGCCGAAGCGATGGGACTTCCCTGCCCCGCAATCCCGCTCGAACTGCCCAGCTATCAACGCAAGGAAAACTGGGGCGCGGCGGAGACCTTCTACCAGATCGTCCGCTCGCTCGCCGACAAGTCGGTGGTGCGGAGCCCGCGTGAGGGCCGCCCTGCGCGCGCCAACATCCTCGGCCCGACCGCGCTGGGCTTTCGCCACCGCGACGATCTGGTCGAGATCCGCAAGATCCTTGCGCAACTGGGTGTCGAGGTAAACCTCGTCGCCCCGCTGGGCGCAACGCCGGAGGACATCGCCCGCATTGGCGCGGCCGATTTCAACATCGTCCTTTATCCCGAAATCGCAGATGAGGCCGCCCGCTGGCTTGAGCGCACCTTCGCTCAACCGGCTGTGCGGACCGTCCCTATCGGCGTGGGAGCAACCCGCTCTTTCATTGCCGACGTCGCCGAGCTGGCAGGTGCAGATCCCACGCCTGCCCTCGGCGACACCTCTTCCCGGCTTCCGTGGTGGAGCCGCTCGGTCGATTCGACCTACCTCACCGGCAAGCGCGTCTTCATCTTCGGGGACGCCACCCACGCGGTCGCCGCCGCGCGGATCGCGCGCGAGGAACTGGGCTTCGAGGTGTGCGGGCTCGGCTGCTACAACCGCGAATTCGCCCGCGCCGTCCGCGACGAGGCCGCGCGCTGCGGGGTCGAGCCACTGATCACCGACGATCATCTGGCGGTCGAGGATGCGATCGCCGCAGCTGCGCCCGAACTGGTGCTCGGCACGCAGATGGAGCGGCACATCGCCAAACGTCTCGGCCTGCCCTGCGCGGTGATTTCCGCACCGGTGCACGTGCAGGATTTCCCCGCGCGCCACTCGCCGCAAATGGGGTTCGAGGGCGCCAACGTGATCTTCGACACCTGGGTGCACCCGCTGGTGATGGGACTGGAGGAGCACTTGCTCACCATGTTCCGCGAAGATTTCGAGTTTTCGGACGAGGCGGGCGCATCGCACCATGCGGCGCATTCGCCCGGCCTCCCCCAACGGGGGAGGGGGACCGCCGACGCAGTCGGGGGTGGAGGGGCACCCGCCGCTTCTCCGAATCTCAGCGGTTCGGATCAGCCGAGCCCGCCCCTCCACCATCCTGCGGATGGTCCCCCACCCCTTGCAGGGGAGGAAAATCTGTGGACCGCCGAGGCCGAGCGGGAACTCAAGAAGATCCCCTTCTTCGTGCGCGGCAAGGCGCGCCGCAATACCGAGGCATTCGCCGCCGCGGAGGGCCGGTCGGCGATCGACCTCGAAACGCTCTATGACGCCAAGGCGCACTATGCACGGTAGCGCGCCCTCCCCTGCTTCGGTTGATCCGCAGGCCCCCGTAAGGGTGGTAATCGTCACGCTCGACAACCACCTGAAGGGCGCTGTCGACCGGGCGGAGGAAGCGCTGGGCGCGGAAGGCATCGACCTCAGCCTTCACGCCGCATCCGAATGGGGCAGCGACGCGGGCGAACTCGAAAGGGTCACCGCCGCCATTGCCGAGGCCGACATTGTCATCGCGACGATGCTGTTCCTCGACGATCACATCCGCATGGTCCTGCCCGCATTGGAAGCGCGGCGCGAGGCGTGCGATGCGATGGTGTGCCTGATGTCGGCGGGCGAGGTCGTGCGGCTGACCAAGATGGGCCAGTACCGCATGGATGCCCCCGCCAAGGGCCCGCTGGCACTGCTCAAGCGGTTGCGCGGCTCGCCCAAGCCGGGTGGCAATTCGGGCGCGGGGCAGATGAAGATGCTGCGCCGCCTGCCCAAGCTGCTGCGCTTCATCCCGGGCACCGCGCAGGACGTGCGCGCCTATTTCCTCACCCTGCAATATTGGCTCGCTGGATCGGACGAGAACGTGGTGGCGATGGTGCGCGCACTGATCGACCGCTACGCGGCGGGCGAGCGGATTTACCGGCGCGGGATCACCAAGGCCGATGCACCGCTGCAATATCCCGAAACCGGAGTCTATCACCCACGCACCCAGCAGCGCATTTCCGAAAGCCTGCGCCTGCTGCCCCGAGCGGATGGGCGCGAGGGCACCGTTGGACTGATCCTGCTGCGTTCGTACCTGCTGGGCCGCGATTGCGCGCATTATGACGGCGCGATTGCCGCCTTCGAAGCCGCAGGGCTGAAAGTCGTACCGGTGTTCGCCGCTGGGCTCGACGCGCGACCTGCGATCGAGCAATTCTTCGTCGGCCCGGATGGTCGACCTACAGTCGATGCCATCGTCAACCTCACCGGCTTCTCGCTGGTCGGCGGCCCGGCCTACAGCGATGCGGCGGCGGCGCGAGAGATGCTCGGGCGGCTCGATTTGCCCTATCTCGCAGCCCACGCGATTGAGTTTCAGACTATCGAGGAATGGGCGCACCGCCCGCAAGGGCTGCTGCCGCTCGAATCAACGATGATGGTTGCGCTGCCCGAGCTTGACGGCTCGACTGTCCCACACGTTTTTGGCGGACGCGCGGGGCAGTCGGGAGCGGGGTGCGGCGGATGCGAGCGCAGGTGCGCGCGTCCGCAATCACACAAGGCGCGCCCGATGCAGGCCTGCCCCGAACGCGCCGAGGCGCTCGCAGCCAAGACCCTGAAGCTGATCCAGCTGCGCCGCGCCGAACGCGCATCGCGCAAGCTCGCCATCGTCGTGTTCAACTTCCCGCCCAATGCCGGGGCGACCGGCACGGCGGCGTTCATGGCGGTGCACGAATCCCTCTATACGACGCTCCAGCGGCTCGCGGTCGAGGGCTATCAGGTCGACGTACCCGAAAGCCTCGAGGCGATGCAGGACGCGCTGCTCAAGGGCAACGCCGAACGCTTCGGCAGCGACGCCAATGTCGCGCACCGCATCCCCGCCGACGAGCACGTGCGGCGCGAGACGCATCTTGCGGAAATCGAAGCCGCCTGGGGCCCTGCGCCGGGCAAGCAACTGTCTGATGGCGGCCATATCCTCGTTCAGGGCGCGCATTTCGGCAATGTCTTCGTCGGCGTGCAGCCCGGCTTCGGTTCCGAAGGCGATCCGATGAAGCTGATGTTTGCGGGCGGGCACGCACCGACCCACGCCTTCAGCGCCTTCTATCGCTGGCTGCGCGAGGATTTCGGCGCGCATGCGATCCTCCATTTCGGCACCCACGGCGCGCTCGAATTCATGCCGGGCAAGCAGGCAGGGATGTCCGGCCAGTGCTGGCCGGATAGGCTGATCGGCGACACCCCCAATTTCTATCTCTACGCCGCCAACAACCCCTCGGAAGGGATGCTGGCCAAGCGCCGCTCGGGGGCAACGCTGATCAGCTACCTCACCCCGCCGCTGGCGCAGGCCGGGCTCTACAAGGGGCTGAGCGAGTTGAAGGCGAGCGTCGAACGCTGGCGCGCAACCATCGACGATGCCGATCACGCGGATGAGCGCGCCGATCTGGCGCTGCTGATCGCCGATCAGTGCGATGCGCTCGATATCGTCTATGCCGATATCGGCGAGCTGCCCGCGCGGCTCTATGAAATGGAGCAGGCGCTGATCCCGCATGGACTCCACGTCTTCGGCCGCAACCCGGCAGGGGCCGAGCGTGAGGACATGCTCGATGCGATGCTGGAGGCGGGCAGTCACGATGGGCCCCCAAACCAATTGGCACCGGATCGTGCGGTGCTGGCGGCGAAGCTCGATTCCTCGGACGAGATGGCCTCGCTGATCCATGCGCTCGATGGCGGCTATGTCGCGCCTGCACCGGGCGGCGATGTGGTGGCGAACCCCGATGTGCTGCCGACCGGGCGTAATATCCATGGCTTCGACCCGTTCCTCATCCCCTCGACCTTTGCCTGCCGGATGGGCAGCGAGCAGGCCGAGCAGCTGATCGCGCGCCACGTCAACGGCGGCCAGCCCTTCCCCGAAAGCATCGCAATGGTGCTGTGGGGCACCGACAACATGAAGTCCGAAGGCGTGCAGATCGCACAGGCGATGACGCTGATCGGCGCACGGCCCCGGCGCGACACCTATGGGCGGCTGTGCGGCGCGGAACTGATCCCGCTGACCGAGTTGGGCCGCCCGCGCATCGACGTGGTGATGACCCTGTCGGGCATCTTCCGTGACCTTTTGCCGATGCAGACCCGGATGCTCGCCGAAGCCGCATTGCTCGCCAGCAAGGCCGACGAAACGCCCGAAGCGAACTTTGTCCGCAAGCACACGCTCGCGCAGATGCAGCGCCACGGCTGTGCGCTGGAGGACGCGGCCTTGCGCGTGTTCTCCAATGCCGAGGGTGCTTACGGCGCCAACGTCAACCAGATGATCGAAGGCGGCGTGTGGGCCGACCCGGACGAGCTCGCCAATGCCTTCGAGACGCACAAGGGCTTTGCCTATGGCGTGTCGGGCAAGCCGGTCCAGCAGCGCGAATTGCTGCAAAGCGCGCTCGGCACGGTCGATTTCACCTATCAGAACCTCGAGAGCATCGAACTCGGCATCAATGATGTCGATCAATATGTCGATGGCCTGGGCGGGGTGACGCGCTCGGTGGCGCGGGCCAAGGGGGCAGAGACCCCGGTCTATATCCTCGATGCGACACGCGGCAACACCAAGGTGCGCACGCTGGCCGAGCAGATCGACCTGGAGGCGCGCACTCGCACCCTCAACCCCAAATGGTTCGAGGGGATGCTCGAACACGGTTTCGAAGGTGTCCGCCTGATCGAGGGGCACGTGACCAGCACGCTCGGCTGGTCGGCCACGACAGGCCAGGTCAACCCGTGGGTCTATCAGAAGATTTCCGAGACCTTCGTGCTCGATGCCGAGATGCGGCGGCGGCTGTCCGCGCTCAACCCGAAGGCCTCGGCGCGGGTGGCTGGGCGCCTGCTCGAAGCCTGCGACCGAAACCTGTGGGAGCCGGACGAGGCCACCCTCGCCGCCCTGCGCGACGCCAATGACGAGCTGGAGGACCGCCTCGAAGGCGTGTTCCCGGCGGAATGACCACGAGGGATCGAACACTATGAACCTGCACACCCCCTCCTCCCGCTTTGCTCCGCCCGATGGCGAAGGCTCGGTGCAGGTCGCGCTCGATCCGCGCGACCGGATCGGCGGCGCGAAGGTCTTCGCGGTCTATGGCAAGGGCGGGATCGGCAAATCGACCACCTCGTCGAACCTCTCGGCAGCGTTCTCGAAGCTCGGCCACCGCGTGCTCCAGATCGGCTGCGACCCCAAGCATGACAGCACCTTCACGCTCACCAAGAAGCTGATGCCGACAGTGATCGACGTGCTCGAGACGGTCGAGTTCCATTCCGAGGAACTGCGGCCCGAGGACTATATGTTCGAAGGCTATAACGGCGTCATGTGCGTCGAGGCGGGCGGGCCGCCGGCGGGCACCGGCTGCGGCGGCTATGTGGTCGGGCAGACGGTCAAGCTGCTGAAACAGCACCACTTGCTCGAAGAAACCGACGTGGTGATCTTCGACGTGCTGGGCGATGTGGTGTGCGGCGGGTTCGCCGCGCCCTTGCAGCACGCCGAACGCGCAATCGTGGTCGCCGCCAATGATTTTGACAGCATCTTCGCCATGAACCGGATCGTCGCGGCGATCGGCGCGAAATCGAAGAACTACGATGTGCGCCTCGCAGGCGTGGTTGCCAACCGCAGCCGCGAGACCGACGAGATCGACCGCTTCTGCGACCGCATCGGAATGCAGCGGCTCGCGCATTTCCGCGATGTCGACGCGATCCGCCGCTCGCGCCTCAAGAAATGCACCTTGTTCGAAATGGGTGACGATCCCGAGGTGGTGCAGGCGCAGAACGAATATCTGCGGCTCGCCCAGATGCTGTGGGACGGGGTGGAACCCTCGCTCGCGCAGCCGATGAAGGACCGCGACATCTTCGACTTCCTGGGGTTCGAGTGATGGCGACCCGGCTCCCTTCCGAATATGATCACCGGCGCCAGGCGCTGGCGACCTATTTCGACAGCACCGCGCGGCAGGCGTGGATCGATCTCACCTCCGACGCCAAGGTCAGTGGTATCCGCGCCACGGTGCGCGCCGGGCGTGAAGCGATGCGCGCGACGCTGGTCGGCTGGCTGCCCAAGGATCTGCGCCGCACCAAAGTGCTCGATGCCGGATGCGGCACCGGGGCGCTGGCAGTCGCGGCGGCGTGCAAAGGCGCGGAGGTGACCGGGATCGACGTCGCCGCCGGTCTCGTCGAAGTCGCCCGCGAACGCGCGCCTTCGTTCATCGGCCACGGGCGCATCCACTGGCTGAGCGGCGACATGCTCGACCCGGAGCTGGGCCAGTTTGCCCATGTCGTGGCCATGGATTCGCTTATCCATTACCAACCCGACGATCTGGTCGCCGCGCTCTATCAACTGACCGAGCGCACCACGCATTCGATCCTGTTCACTTTCGCCCCGCGCACCACGCTGCTCGCGGCGATGCACAATGTCGGCAAGGTGTTTCCGAAGTCAGACCGCTCGCCCGCGATCGTGCCGGTGGCCGAAGGCGAGCTGCGCGAGCGGCTGGCGCGCCTGCCCGGCTGGAGCATCGGGCGCACGCAGCGCATTTCGAGCGGGTTTTACACCTCGCAGGCGCTCGAACTGGTGAGGCACGGATGACGAAGCCGGTCCGCCCTCCCGTCCCGCACTGGACCGAGGTGGTGTTCCACCTCCTCCCGTTTGCGGACGCGGCGAGCGCGGACCTGCCGCTGTCGCGCCTGCTGCGCCTCGCGCTGTTTCAGGTCAGCGTCGGCATGGCGATGGTGCTGCTCAATGGCACCTTGAACCGCGTGATGGTGGTCGAGCTCGGCACGCCGACCTGGCTGGTGGCGCTGCTGATCGCGGTGCCGCTGCTGGTCGCGCCGTTCCGCGCGCTGATCGGGCACAAGTCCGATACCCACCGTTCGGTGCTCGGCTGGCGGCGGGTGCCCTACATCTGGTTCGGCACGCTGATGCAGTTCGGCGGGCTGGCGATCATGCCGTTTGCGCTGCTGCTGCTCGATCAGGCGCAGGATTTCAATCTCGGTCTGGTGGCCGCCGCCTTTGCTTTCCTGCTGACCGGCACCGGCTTTCACGTCACCCAGACCGCAGGCCTTGCACTGGCGACCGACCTTGCCCCCGATGACAAGCGCCCGCGTGCGGTGGCGTTGCTCTATGTCATGCTGCTGGTCGGGATGATGTTCGCTGCCTTCGTGATCGGCGGGCTGCTGGTCGATTACAGCCCCAAGCGGCTGGTGCAGGTGATCCAGGGCGCAGCCGTCCTGACGCTGGTGCTCAACACCACCGCGCTGTGGAAGCAGGAGGCCCGCAATCCGAAGGCAACTGCGCCTGACCGTGACACCCCGACCTTTTCCGGACTGTGGCACGCCTTCGTCAAGGATGGCCGCAACGCCCGGCTGCTGACCGCGATCGGGATCGGCGCGGCGGGCTTTGCGATGCAGGATGCGCTGCTCGAGCCCTATGGCGGAGAGATCCTCGGCCTGTCGGTGGGCGCGACGACCGGGCTGACCGGCGCCTGGGCGCTGGGTTCGCTGATCGGGTTCATGGTGTCGGGCCGGATGCTGGCGCGCGGGTGGGATCCGCTGCGACTGGCGGGCGCGGGGCTGGTGATCGGCATCAATGCCTTCCTGCTGGTGCTGTTCGCCGGGCCGTTTTCGGCCGCCTTGATGCTCTATGCGGGCGCACTGACGATCGGGCTGGGGCTCGGGCTGTTTTCGGTCGGCACGCTGATGGAAGCGATGAGCCTTGCGCGCAGCGAGACCGCCGGCCTTGCGCTCGGCGCCTGGGGCGCCGTGCAGGCCTCTTGCGCTGGCGCGGGGATCGCGCTTGGCGGGCTGATGCGCGACGGCGTGGCGGCGCTGGTCGGCGGATCGGAAGCGGCCAGCATGGCCACCCGCGCCGCCGGTTACGCCACTGTCTATACCTTCGAAATTGCCCTGCTGCTGGCAGGCCTCGCTGCGATCGGCCCCCTGGTGGGCTTCCAGCGCCGCCGCCCCGAAGATGCCGAGGACCCGCTCAACCAGCCGTTTGGCCTGAGGGAGTTTCCGACATGATAACCCGTGCCTGCCCGTTTCGGATCCTGCCCGGCGCCGCCTCAGCCGGTTTTTGCATGAGAGGAATGTGAAATGAACGCCACCTATGTTGTCGGGACGATCGACGTCGCCGAAATTGCTATTCTGCTGTTTTTCCTCTTCTTCGTCGCACTGGTGTTCTACCTCAACCGCGAGAGCCGCCGCGAAGGCTATCCGCTCGAGGACGAGGGCACCGGCAAGCTCCACCCCGGCAGCCTGTTCGACGGGGACAAGAAGAGCTTCCAGCTGCCGCACGGACGCGGCAATTATGTGCCCGAAGATGGCGCGCGTGACGATATCAACGTGCCCGCCGTCCAGGCCTTCAGCGCGGCGGGCGCTCCCTTCGTTCCGACCGGCAATCCGATGAAGGACGGGGTCGGCCCGGCTGCCTGGGCCAACCGCTCGAAGTATCCCGATCTCACCTTCGATGGCCGCCCGCGCATCGTGCCGATCGCGCAAAGCCACGAGTTGATCGTATCCCCCAATGATCCGCAGCTGATTGGCTGGCCGGTGGTCGCCGCTGACGGCGTCACTGCGGGCAAGGTCAGCGACATCTGGGTCGATCAGGCCGAGCACATCATCCGCTATCTCGAAGTCGAAACCACCTCGGGCAAGAAGGTGCTGGCACCGATGACGGTGGCCGCGGTACAGACCAAGGGCATCTTCGACGACAAGCCCGAGCAGGTGGAGATCGATGCGATCACCGCCGCGCAGTTCGACGATGTCCCGGCGCTCGAAACCGCCGGGATCATCACCCGCTACGAAGAGGACCGCGTGCAGGCCTACTTCGGCGGCGGTTATCTCTATGCCACGCCGGAAAGGTCGGAAGCATGGATCTGATCCGCTCCGCCGGCGGCGCAGCGACGGAAACGACGCTGCCCGCCGGCATCGATCACAGCGATCTGGAGAATGACGGTCCCAAGGCGTTTGGCGACCGCATAGGCACGCCTGCTTGGGACGAGACAGTGCTGTGGAAGGGTCGCCCCTCCCGCAGCCTGCTCGCCCGCACCGCATTCCACACCCACTCGCTCGGCCTCTACATGGCCGCGCTGGTGGTGATCGCGATGGCGATCGGCAACACCAATGCGGCGGTCGTGGCGGCGGTGCTGGGCGTAGCATTGCTGGCGCTGCTCAATCTGCTCGCCTGGCTGAGCGCGCGCAGTACGCTCTACATCCTCACCGATACGCGGCTGATCCTGCGCATCGGCATGGCGATCGAGACGCGGATCAACATTCCGCTGAAGCAGGTGAAGGCCGCGCATTTCCGGCCGCGCGGGGCCGATCATGGCGATATCGCGCTGGAACTGAGCGGGGACCGCCTGCTGGGCGTGGTGCTGCTGTGGCCGCACGTGCGCCCCTGGCACTATTCGCAGCCGCAGCCGATGCTCCGAGCAGTGCCCGAAGCAGCGGCCCTTGCCCGGCTGATCGCTGACACCCGCGCGTCCTTTGGTGCGATCGAGCGCAATTTAACCGCGATCAATGAAGCCGCACCGTTGAGCGGCCATCAGGAAGCCCTGCCCGCAGGCGTCCCTGTGCGCATCGTCCCGGCGATGCCGCGCGGCGATCAGAGCCTTGAGGGAGCTCCGGCATGATTGTCCGCGAATACGAAAAGGACGAAATCACGGTCCACAAGCAGCCGCTCTATCTGATGGGCGGCGTGGTGGCGATTTCACTGGCGTTGACCGCGTCGGTGAGCCTCGGCTTTTTCGAGCGGCAGGCCGTACCGGCGGAAGCCCGTGCCGCAGCCGGGACGCAGGTCGCCGTCATGCGCACCTTGCGCTTCTTTGACGAGGCCGACGGCACGGTGCGGGTCGAGGACGGGGCGAGCGCCGAGGTACTGGGCCGGTTCGGCCAGGGCGAAGGCGGCTTCATCCGCGCCTCCGTGCGCAGCCTCGTCCACCAGCGCCGCATCCGCAGCGAAGGTGCCGAGGTCGCGTTCGAATTGATTGCATGGGACAATGGTGAGCTCACGTTGAGCGATCCGGTCACTGGCAAGACTGTCGAGGTCAGCGCGTTTGGCGGCGTCAATCGCAAGGTCTTTGCCGACCTGCTCCCGCAAACGGAGGCGCGCTGATGACCCAGCTGTTCCCCGGCGAGGCGGCACGCTCTTTCGATGTGCCCTGCACCATCACGGTGGAGCAGAGCAGCGAGCATTTCCATGCCCATGTCGAGCTTGCGCCGGGTGTGGAGATGGAGCCGGGCGACAAGGTGCGGGTCCATGGCGCGCCGATATCAATCCCCTTCGGCAGCCGCGAAGTGTTCCAGCGCACCGCCACCGTGACCCGCGCCGGACCGCTGGCGCGCGCGCTCACGCGCCTTGCCGCCTATTTCGATTTGGCCGAGCTTTACGAAGTCAGCTTCAACGCCGGGAGGATCAAATGAACGCCTACAAGCCGATGACCAGCGAAGAGGCAATGGCGCTGGCGACGCAGGACACGATGCTGACCCCGCGCTTCTACACCACCGATTTCGACGCGCTGGATGCGATCGACGTCAGCCTGGTGCGCGCCGAATGGGACCAGCTCATCGCCGACATGGTGGGCGACCCCAACAAGCTCCATTTCAAGCACAACAATACCTTCAAGGGCGTGATCGAGGGGCTCGAACCTGCACTGCGGCAGGAATTCACCGATTTCCTCGTCAGCTCGATGACGTCCGAGTTTTCGGGCTGCGTGCTCTATGCCGAAATTGCCAGGCGCACCAAAAACCCGGACGTGAAGCAGCTGTTCCGCCTGCTTGCGCGCGACGAGAGCCGCCATGCCGGGTTCATCAACGAAAGCCTCAAGGATGCCGGGATCGGCGTGGACCTCGGCTTTCTGACGAAGACCAAGAAATACACCTATTTCAAGCCGAAGTTCATCTTCTACGCGGTCTATCTGTCCGAGAAGATCGGCTATGCGCGCTACATCACGATCTTCCGGCACCTGGCGCGCAACCCGCAGCACAAGTTCCACCCGATCTTCGACTGGTTCGAGGAATGGTGCAACGACGAGTTCCGGCATGGCGAGGCCTTCGCGATGCTGTTGCGTTCCGATCCCAAGCTGCTGCAGGGCGCGAACAAGCTGTGGGTGCGGTTCTTCCTCCTTTCGGTCTATGCGACCATGTATGTGCGCGATCACAATCGCCCGGTGTTCCATGCCGCATTGGGCGTCGATCCGACCGAATATGACTACAATGTGTTTGCGATCTGCAACCAGATCGCCCGGCAGGTCTTCCCGGTCGAACTCGACATCGATGATCCGCGCTTCCGCCGCCAGATGGAGAAGCTGCGCATTGCGGCCGCGCGGATCGAGGAAGGCAAGGCGCGCGGCGGCCTCGGCGGCTTCGTCCAGCGCGTGAGCGGAGCGGCAGGGGCGGGCCTCGCCTTTGCGCGGATGTATCTCCAGCGGCCCAAGCCCAACGCCCTGCCGCATGCGATCCGGCTGCAACCGGCATGGTAAGCTGGAGCGGCCATATTGTGCCGTTCATCGTGACGGTGGCGATCTGGTTCATCGCAACCGGGCTGATTGCCTGGGCGGACAACCGTGAGCGCGCCACCTTCTCGCGCAGCCTGATGGTCGGCAGCGTCGCCGGGATCGCCGGGCTGCTGGTGATCCTCGTCGCCTCGCTGTCGGCGGAAGTCTGGGCGGTCTATCTCGCCTTCATCGGCGCGCTGATGGTGTGGGGCTGGCACGAGCTCTCGTTCCTGACCGGCGCCTCGGCCGGCCCGCGCCGCGGACCGAGCGATCCTTCGCTGACCGGCGCTGCCCGCTTCCGTCAGGCCGCCGCGACCGTGATGCACCACGAGGTCGCGCTGGCGGTAACGGCGCTGCTGCTGATTTCGCTGTCTTGGACCGCCCCCAACCAGATCGGCGCGACCGTGTTCGTGCTGATGTTCGCGATGCGGCTGACATCCAAAATCAACCTGTTTGTGGGCGTTCCGAACAGCTCTTCGGAGATGCTTCCCGATCAGCTTGCCTACCTCAAGACCTATTTCGGCGCGAACCGCATGACCGCGCTGCTCGCCCTTTCGATCGCCGGGATCGCGGGCGTGACCGCCTATTTTGCCACACTCGCGCTGGCCGCGCCCGTCGGCAGCGCGGCGATGGTCGGCGCGAGCCTGCTGGCCACGCTCGCCTTGCTTGGCGTGCTCGAACACCTGTTTCTCGCCCTGCCTTTCCGTGACGGAATGCTGTGGGGCTGGGCCCTTCCGCAGCGCCGGGCCGCTGCTCCGATGAGCCGGGATTGAAGACATATGACGATCAAAACAGAGGGTAACCTGATGGACTTCGAAGCTTTTTTCGCCGATGAACTGGACGCGGTGCGCGCCGATGGCCGTTACCGCGTGTTCACCGACATCAAACGCCACCGCGGCCGCTTCCCCCACGCCACGCGCTTCGTCGCGGACGAGACCCAGGCAGTGACGGTGTGGTGTTCGAACGACTATCTCGGCATGGGCCAGCACCCTGCAGTGCTCGAAGCGATGCACGACTGCCTCGACGAATGCGGCGCGGGCGCGGGCGGCACGCGCAATATCTCGGGCACCAATCACCACCACGTGCTGCTAGAGCGCGAGCTCGCCGATCTCCACAACAAGGAAGCGGCGCTGCTTTTCACCTCCGGCTACGTGTCGAACTGGGCGGGCCTCGGCACGCTGGCGTCGAAGATCCCGGGCTGTGTGGTGTTCTCGGACGCATTGAACCACGCCTCGATGATCGAAGGCATCCGCCACAGCCGCGCGCCCTACAAGGTGTGGCGTCACAATGATGCGGAACACCTCGACGAACTGCTGTCGCTGTACGGCCCCGAGGTGCCCAAGCTGGTCGCCTTCGAGAGCGTCTATTCGATGGACGGCGACATCGCCCCCATCGCCGCCATCCTCGACGTGTGCGAGAAGCACGGGGCGATGAGCTATATCGACGAGGTGCACGCGGTCGGCCTCTACGGCCCGCGCGGCGGCGGGGTGGCCGAGCGCGAAGGCTTGATGGACCGGATCACCGTGATCGAGGGCACACTGGGCAAGGCCTATGGCGTTATGGGCGGCTACATCGCAGCCTCGGCCAATCTCGTTGATTTCGTGCGCAGCTTTGCCAGCGGCTTCATCTTCTCGACCGCCCTGCCCCCGGCCATCGCCGCTGGCGCAACCGCGAGCATCAAGCACCTCAAGGTGAGCAGCGCCGAACGCGAGTTGCAGCAGAAGCGCGTCGCGCAGGTGCGCCGCGCGCTCGACATCATGGGCATTCCGCATCTGCCGAACCCCAGCCACATCATCCCGGTGATGGTCGGCGACGCCAAGAAGTGCAAAATGATCAGCGACTGGCTGATGGACAACCACGGCATCTATGTGCAGCCGATCAACTACCCGACCGTCCCCGTAGGCACCGAGCGGCTGCGGATCACGCCTTCGCCGGTGCATACCGATGGCGATATCGACCGGCTGATCAAGGCATTGAGCGAGATCTGGTCGCAGTGCGAGCTGGCGCGGATGGCGACCGCGGCCTGAGGATTCCGGACTAACCGACCGACCGTTTCTCCCTTGGACGGGAGTATGCGAGGGTGGGCGCCTTGGGAGGGGCGCTCGCTCTCTTTTGGTGTGCGCACGACCCTTTCGGCTCGCCCTTGCGAGGGCTTGATGGAGACACATGAGACACTGTCCAGGGAAAGAAAAACCGGCCCTTGCAGCAGGCCGGATTGCTGAGCGGCGATCGGGATGGTGTGGGCGGATCATGCGGCCCGAACGCTGCCATGTCGAAGACGGGTAGGAAAGCGGTTGTGCCGATGGGTTAGCCGGAGTGTGGCACAGCCGTTTTAGGTTCGCGCCAAGCCGCCAAGAGGCCAAGATGGTGGGCCGAGGGAGCGGCGTAGCCGCCGTTTTTCACGCAAAGACGCAAAGGCACAAAGATGTTGCACGGGGTTGCGGCGCCGCGAGTCCTCTTTGTGTCTTTGTGCCTTTGCGTGAGCATCAAAGCGCCTTCGGCGCAACATCCCTGCGCCACTGCGGTCTCTGCGCGAAATCACGCGGCTCGCGGTCTAGGGCCATAAGGAGTGCCTAGCTCGCCCCTCCATCACCCTTCGGGTGGTGCCCCTCCCCTGGAGGGGAGGAAAAGAAACTCACTTCACCGGAATGAACCGCACCGCCACCCCGCCGGATGCCGCCAGCCGCACCGCGAAGGTCTCGCCGCCGGTGACGGTCTTTTCCTCGATCACGATGTCATAGGGGTTGGTGTCCCAATGCGCGTGCGGGCCGTCGCGATAGATCTGGGCGCGGTAGCGTTTGCCCGGTTCGAGGAAGCTCAGCGGCACCGACAGGTCGCGCGGGTGCTCGTCGGTCACCGCGCCGAGGAACCATTCCTTCGACTTCCGCCCCTGCCGCGCGATCGCGACGAATTCGCCGACTTCGCCTGCCAGCGCGACCGATTCCTCCCAGTCGGCCTCGACATCCTTGATGAACTGGAAGGCGTCCATGCGCTTCTCGTAATTCTCGGGCAGATCGGCGGCCATCTGCAGCGGCGAGTAGATCGTCACATAGGTCGCGAGCTGCTTCGCCAGCGTCGTCTGCGGGCGGTTCTTCGGGTCGCCGCGCGGCATGTCGGGGCGGACGGGCGGGCGCTCGTTCGGACGCAGGTCGAAGATGCCTGGGGTGTAGTCGAACGGCCCGGCGAGCAGTGCGGTGAAGGCCAGCATCGGCTCGTGCGAGGGCGGATTGGGCGGGGAGCCCCAAGCGTTGAACTCCATCCCGCGAGCGCCTTCGCGGGTCATCCAGTTGGGATAGGTGCGGCGCATGCCCGTGTCCTTGACCGGCTCGTGCGTGTCCATCGCGATCTGGCGCTCGGCAGCGGCCTTGATCACCGTCATGTGGTGATCGATCATCCGCTGGCTGTCGTAATATTCGTAGTGGCGGATGCCCTTGTCATCGACCCACACCGCATCGCCCGCGTCAGAGACATAGCCCGACTTGACGTAGTGCGAGCCGATTTTCTTCACCAGATCGAGCCCGGCTTCGAGCTGGTTTTCGTAATTGGTGAGATTGGCCGAGGTTTCGTGGTGGACGATCAGCTGCACGCCCTTGGACCTGGCGTATTTGCTCAGGGCGTCGATGTCGTAATCGGGATAGGCCTCGGTGAAGCTGAAGACATCGCCATTGTTGAACCAGTCGCCATCCCAGCCGGTGTTCCAGCCTTCGACCAGCACGCCGGAAAAGCCGTGCTTGGCCGCGAAGTCGATATAGCGTTTGGTCTCGGCGGTGGTCGCGCCGTGGATCTTGTCGCGGCCCCAGGTGCGGTCGTTGATGTGCATCGCCCACCAGATGCCGATATACTTGCCCGGCTTGGCCCACGACACATCGCCCAGCTTGTTCGGCTCGTTGAGGTTCAGCACGATGTCGGAGTTGATCAGGCCCACCGCCTGCCGCGCGACCTGAATGGTGCGCCACGGCGACTTGAACGGGGCCTTAGTCCTGACCTTCGGCCCGCCCGACCAGTTGCGCAGGCGCGCCTCGAAATTGCCGGGGCGCAGCGCGGCGAGCGACATGGCGGAGTAATCAACCAGCGCGGCTTCGTGGATCGCGAAATAGATGCCAGCGGGGTTGCGGAAGGTGGTGGGCGTGTGCGCGTCCTCGACGTCGGCGGCGGGTTCCTTGCGGTAGATATATTCGTTGCGGTTAAACCCGTCGGCGGGGGTGTACCAGGTGGTGGTCTTCTCGCCGACGCTGAACTGGGTGAGTTCGTCGACGATTGCGATATCGCCTTGCAGCGCTTCCTGCTCGGCGAGTTCGTAGCGGAAGCCGATGCCGGTATCGAATGCGCGGAAGCGCACGACCATCTGCCGCGCGGGGCCTTGGGTGGCGGAGAAAGTCACCGCCAGCTCGTTATGTTGGTCGCGCACCACGCGGCGCTCGCCCCACGGTTGTTCCCAGCTGGTGTCGACGCTCGCACGGGTCGATCCGGCAATCGCGAGGCCGCGCTCGAAGCCGTGGTGTTCGGCGAACAGCATGCCCAGCCGCGAGGACGCGATCACTGGCTCGCCATCATGGCTTACGGCATAGGTGGCAAGGCCCTTGTCATCACTGACCGTGACGACGGTCTTGCCGTCGGGCGAGGCGAGCGTGAGGGTTTCCGCCGCGAGCGGCACCGCCGCCCACACAAGCATCGCCACTGCCACCAGTTTCGACCAAACCGTCATTACGCCTTGCCTCATTTGCTTTCCTTGAAAATCCGGTAGCCCCACGGCGCGAGTTCGAGCGTCTCGCCGCCTGCGAAGACCGTCGCCGCGCCGGTCAGCGCATCGCTGTAGCGGCCATGATGGCGCGCGTGCTCGAAGGTCACTTTGTGCGGCCGGGGCGAGAGGTTGAACACCGCGAACACCCGCTCCCCCGCCTGCCCTCGCGTGAAGGCATAGACATCGGCGGTCGCGCTGGTCGGCACCTCGACCATCGCCGCGCCGAAGCGGCCATTGTGCAGCGCGCGCGCCTCAGTCTTGAGCGCGATCAGCTTGGCGAACAGCGCCGCGTGCTTGCCTTCGCGCCACACGATCGGATCGCGTTCGAAGAACTTGAGCTGACGGTCATTGTCGGCCTCCTGCCCGTTGTAGATCAGCGGCAGGCCGAGCCCGGTGAAGGACAGCGCAATCGCCGCCTCATAGGCCGGGCCGTAGATTTCGCTCGCCACCCCGTCCCACGAATTCTGGTCGTGGTTCTCGGTATAGACCATGCGCATCGCCTCGTGGGGCCAAGTCACAGTCTGCCCGGCGTAATAGCCGCGCATCGCGCCCGCGCCGCTGCCGTCCTTGACGAGCTTCTGCATCGCCTCTTTCCAGCCCCACCCGTAGGTCGCGTCGAAGGCGCGGGCGTGGAGATCGCGCTGCTCCCATTCGGCGAGCAAGAAGACGGGCTTGACCTTGTCGAGCTCGGCGCGGGCCGTCTCCCAGAAATCGGTCGGGACATAGCCTGCGACATCTGCGCGATACCCGTCGATGCCGTACTCGCGCACCCAAAAGACGAGGCTCTCGGTCATGTATTGCCGCAAGCCCGGCTGCGAATAGTCGAAATCGGCGACGTCCGACCAATCGGTCCCCACCGGCGACATCAGCGCGCCTTCCGGGGTGCGGGTGTACCATTCGGGATGGCTCTGGGTGAGCGGGTTGTCATAGGCGGAATGGTTGGCAACCCAGTCAAGGATCACCTTAAGCCCCAGCCGGTGCGCCTCGGCCACGAAAGCGCGGAACTCCGCCTCGGTGCCGAGCTCCGGGTTGACCGCGCGGTAGTCGCGCACCGCATAGGGGCTGCCGAGTGTGCCCTTGCGGTTCGCCTCGCCGATCGGGTGGACCGGCATCAGCCAGAGGATGTCGACCCCCAGCGCGGCGAGGCGCGGCAGCTGCTTCTGCGCGGCCTTGAAGGTGCCTTCACGCGTGAACTGGCGGGTGTTCAATTGATACAGCACCGCATCGCGCGTCCACTCGGCATTGGCGATTTCGACCGCCGGGCGCGGGGTGTAGTCGGGGTGGGCCTGCGCTGGCGCCGCCAACAGCGCGGCGGCTAGCAGGGCGAGAGGCAGGCGCATCACGCCTCAGTCGCCGCGAGCGCCGCTGCTCCCCGCGCGTCGCCATCGGTCACCAACAGCGTCGCCGCCGCGGCCAGTACGAAGCTGACCGCTGCGATCACCATCGCATAGATCGGCTCGCCGCCGAACAGGTTGGTGACGAGGAACCCGAGCAGCGTCGCCGCGAGCAGCTGCGGCACGACGATGAAGATGTTGAACACGCCCATGTAGATGCCCATTTTCTCGGCAGGCACGCAGCCAGCGAGGATCGCATAGGGCAGCGACACGATCGACGCCCAGGCGATGCCCAGCCCGATCTGCGGAATCCACAAGAGCGCCGGGTCGCGGATCAGGAGCACCGCCGCGAACCCCGCCGCACCGAGCAGCAGGTTGATCGCGTGCAACCGGCAGCGGTCGATCTTGGCGGCGACAATGACGAAGCCCAGGGCGGCGGCAGCGGCGAGGCCATTGCGAACCGAACCCATCAGGCTCCACCAATCGGCCCCGTCCTGATAGGCCGCGCTGGCGGCATCGGCAGCGCCGAAGTGATATGCGGTCACGCCGGGCGTGCCGTATATCCACAGCGCGAACATCGCGAACCAGCTGAAGAACTGGACGACGGCGAGTTGGCGCATCGTCTTGGGCATGGCGAACAGGTCATTCACTACCTCCATGAAACCGCCGTCATTGCGCCCCTGCTGGCGCAGCACGCTGGCGGCGAGCTGGATCGTGCCGAACCCGGCGAGCAGCGCGGCGAGCACATAGAGATCCTTGGCGACCTCAATGCCGCCAAGCAGCCGCTGCCCGGTATCGCCGCGCGCCAGCCAGACCAACGCGGCAACCACCAGCCCGGCATTGAACCACGCGAGCCCGCCGAACCTGAACTGCGCCGCGCTGCGCCGGGGCATGGCCGAGCCGCTGCGTGCCACGAGCGCCGCTATGCCGCGCGAAGCCTCGAACCGGGTCAGCTCCTCGGGCGAGTATTCCTTGGTCGTGAACACCGTCCAGCAGACCGCCGCGAGCAGCGCCACTCCGCCGATGTAGAACGCCCAGCGCACCGTCTCGGGAATCTGGCCTTCGGGCGCGACGTTGCTCATCCCCAGCCAGTTGGTCATCACCCACGGCAGCGCGCCCGCCATCACCGCGCCGGTGCCGATGAAGAAGCTCTGCATGGCATAGCCTCTGGTGCGCTGGCGATCGGGCAGGTTGTCGCCGACGAAGGCGCGGAACGGCTCCATCGTGATGTTGAGCGAGGCGTCCATGATCCACAGCATCCCTGCCGCGATCCATAGCGCAGGCGCGTTGGGCATGACGAACAGCGCAAAGGTGGCAATCAGCGCGCCGACGAGGAAATAGGGCCGCCGCCGCCCCCAGCGCCCCCACGTATGGTCCGACAGGTGCCCGATGATCGGCTGCACGATCAGCCCGGTCATCGGCGCAGCGATCCACAGGATCGCGAGCTCGCCCACATCCGCGCCCAGCGTCTGGAAAATGCGGCTGACATTGCCGTTTTGCAGCTCGAACCCGATCTGGATGCCGAGAAAGCCGAAGCTCATGTTCCAGATCTGCGCCGCATTGAGCGCGGGCTTGTGACCGGCCTCAGTCATGGTCTGACGTCCTCTCCCCCGCGGCCCCGCCAAAGGCAGGTGACGCGGCTCCTTTCAGGTCGTAATATCCCTTGGTGTGGTCCGAGGTGATCCCGCCCTGCTCTCGCCGCGCAGTCTGGACGCACTGCAAAAATTTGCAAGAACCTTTCAGTTCCTAACACGAGAATTAGCGTGGCTGGCGCTCTATGTTTTTCATTTCATCGTGTTTTTAGGAGTTTATACTCCATAGCTTACAGCCACACCCGCCATCACAAAGATTTGCAAAATCCCGATCTTGGTGTCACAACCTGACGCGGAGGGAATGGTACCATGACACGAATCCTCGCGGGGATCGCCGCGATGTTGTGTGCGAGCTGCGCGCATGCGGGCGGAATGACCGCTCAGGCGGCGCCGACAGCAGCGGGCCAACCCGCGCCCATCGCCGAGCGGCAACTGGAAGACGAGATCATCTATTTCGTCCTGCCCGACCGCTTCGCCAATGGCGATCCGGCCAATGATCGCGGCGGGATCAAGGGCGATGCGCTGACTCACGGGTTCGATCCCACGCATAAGGGCTTCTACCACGGGGGCGACCTCAAGGGGCTGACCGCGAAGCTCGACTATATCCAGGGCATGGGCGTCACCGCGATCTGGTTCGCGCCGGTGTTCCAGAACAAGCCGGTGCAGGGCCGCCCTGGCGAGGAAAGCGCGGGCTATCACGGCTACTGGGTGACCGATTTCACCCGCGTCGATCCGCATTTCGGCACCAATGCCGAATTCAAAGCCTTCGTCGATGCCGCCCACGCGCGCGGGATGAAGGTCTATATGGACATCATCACCAACCACACCGCCGACGTGATCGACTATGAGGAAGGGGAGGCGACCGGATACCGCTATCGCAGCAAGGGCGACTATCCCTTCTCGCGGCGTGGCGGCCCCGATGGTGCGGCGATCAACGCCGGGTTCGCAGGGGACGACAACCCCGATCCCGCCAACTGGGCGCGGTTGACTGACCCCTCTTTCGCCTACACCCCGGTGGTGCGCGAGGCCGAGCGAAACGTCAAAGTGCCGTCATGGCTCAACGACGTGACGCTCTATCACAATCGCGGCAATTCGCACTGGATCGGCGAGAGTTCGGTCTATGGCGACTTCTCGGGGCTCGACGATCTCGCCACCGAAAACCCGCGCGTGGTCGCGGGCATGATCGAGATCTTCGGGCGGTGGATCGATGACTACGGGATCGACGGCTTCCGCATCGACACCGCCAAGCACGTGAACCCCGAATTCTGGCAGGCCTTCGTGCCCGCGATGCTGGCGCGCGCCAAGGCCAAGCGGATCGATCACTTCCACATCTTCGGCGAGATCGCCTACGAGGAGCCAACCGCCTTGCTCGCTGCGCAGGTGATGACGGAAAGCGGACTGCCCTATGCGCTCGACATGGGCTTTGCCAAGGCCGCGCAGCTGGTCGCGAGCGGCAAGGCCTATCCGCGCATGATGGCCGAATTCCTCCAGCAGGATGCGATCTATCCGGGTGGCGCAAAGACCGCGCTGGGCCTGCCGACCTTCCTCGGCAACCACGATTTCGGGCGCTTTTCGATGTTCGTGCGCCAGATGAGCGGATCGGATGACGAGGCGACGCTGCTCGCCCGCGTCAAGCTGGGCCATGCGATGATGTTCCTGCTGCGCGGGGTGCCGACAGTCTACTACGGTGACGAACAGGGCTTCATCTCCGACGGCAATGACCAGCTGGCGCGCGAGGACATGTTTCCGAGCAAGGTCGCGGCTTACAACGACAACAACCTGATCGGCTCGGACGCCACTACCGCCACGGCCAATTACGATACCGCGCATCCGCTCTACCGCCTGATCGGCGAGCTGTCGCGCGCGCGCACCGCCAGCCCCGCGCTGCGCCGGGGCCTCAGCACCGTGCGCGCCTTCGAGGAAAACGCGCCGGGGCTGCTCGCCATCGAGCGCCACGATCCGGCCAGCGGGCAGCGTGTATTGGCCGTTTTCAACACCAGCGCATCGCCACTGGTCCGCAATGTCGAGGTCAGCTACGAGGCCGCCGGAGTCGCGCCCCTGCTGGGATCCTGCCCGGCGGCACTGGCAGCACCGGGATCGGTGCGGATTGCCTTGCCGGCCTTTGGATTTGCGGCCTGCGTTCTGGAAAGCAAGGACTGATGGCGACCCTGATGGCTGAAGCTGTCCCCTCTGCGAAGGAAGAACGCGCATGGTGGCGCGGTGCGGTGATCTACCAGATCTATCCGCGCAGTTTCCGCGACACCAATGGCGACGGGATCGGCGACCTCGCCGGGATTGCCGAAAAGCTCGATTACGTCGCCGATCTCGGCGTGGACGGCATCTGGATTTCGCCGTTCTTTACCTCGCCGATGAAGGACTTCGGATACGACGTCGCCGATTACTGCGGGATCGACCCGAGCTTCGGAAACTTCGAGGATTTCGACCGGATCATCGCCAAGGCGCACGCGCTGGGCCTCAAGGTCATTATCGATCAGGTCTATTCGCACACCTCGGACGAACACGCATGGTTTGCCGAAAGCCGTGCGAGCCGCACCAACGCCAAGGCCGACTGGTACGTCTGGGCCGATCCCAAGCCTGATGGTTCGCCGCCGTCGAACTGGCAATCGGTGTTCGGCGGCTCGGCATGGCAGTGGGACGGGCCGAGAAAGCAGTATTACCTGCACAACTTCCTCACCAGCCAGCCCGATCTCAACGTCCACAACCCCGACGTGCAGGACGCGCTGCTCGATGCTGCGCGGTTCTGGCTGAACCGGGGTGTGGACGGGTTCCGCCTCGATGCGCTCAACTTCTCGATGCATGACCCGGAGCTGCGCGACAATCCGCCCTCGGGCCTGCCGATGGAGCTGGTCACCCGACCCTTCGACATGCAGGTCAAACGCTACAACCAGTCGCATCCCGACATCGTCGCCTTCCTGGAACGCATCCGCCAGACCATCGACGAGTTCCCCGGCCGCTTCACCGTCGCCGAAGTCGGCGGGCCGGAGCCGCTGGCGGAGATGAAGGCCTTTACCGAAGGCGGCAAGCGGCTGGATTCGGCTTACAACTTCGATTTCCTCTACGCCCCGCGCCTGACCGCGCCGGTGGTGCGCGCCTCGCTCAGCCAGTGGAGCGGCGATCCGGGTGAAGGCTGGCCTTCGTGGGCGTTCTCGAACCACGATGCGCCGCGGGCGGTGACGCGCTGGGCGAAGGGCGGCGACTACGGGCGCGCCGCGCGGCTCAACCTGCTGCTGCTGCTGGCGCTGCGCGGCAATCCGATCATCTATCAGGGCGAGGAACTGGGCCTGCAGCAGGGCGAGGTAGCCTTCGAGGATCTGCAGGACCCCGAAGCAATCGCCAACTGGCCGCACACGCTGGGCCGCGACGGGGCGCGCACCCCGATGCCGTGGCAGGCAAGCGCGCCGCAAGCGGGTTTTTCCAGCGCCAACCGCACCTGGCTGAAGCTCGATCCGGCCCACGTTGCTTTCTCCGTAGACGAACAGGAAGCTGCCACCGCCTCGCCCCTCGCCTATGCCCGCCAGCTGGTCGCCCTGCGGCGTGCCCTGCCCGCGCTGGTGAGCGGGGACATCACGCTGCTCGACACGCCAGAGGACATCCTCGCCTTCACCCGCTCGGCGGCAGGTCAGCCGGACGTGCTCTGCGTCTTCAATCTTGGCGATGGACCGGCGCAATGGAGCCCGCCTTACGATCAGGCGAAGGTCGAGGTCATCGCCACCGAGACCCTTGTCGGCAACGTTTCGAGCCTCCGCCACACGCTTGCCCCCGGCACCGGGTATTGGGCGAAGGTGGACGCCGGCTAGGCACCGATGGCTGATCTTTCGCCTCCCCCCTCCAAGCGCAGCGCCACGCTCGAGGACATCGCGCGCGAGGCGGGCGTCTCGATCTCGACCGTCAGCCGCGCGCTCAATGACAGCCCCTCGGTCAAGCGCCGCACCAAGCAGCAGATCTGGCAGATCGCCCGCGCGCATGATTACGAGTTCCGCGCCTCGATGCCGAGCGGGCCGATCGGTGCGGATGCCACCATTGCGGTGATCGTGCCGATGCCGCAGGCGCGCGACGGGCGGGTGGCCGATCCGTTCTTCCTCGAAATGCTGGCAGGGGTCGCCGAAGCGGCACGCGAGCGCAATGCCGATCTCATCATCAGCCACCTCGCGCCGCGCACCGCCGCCGATCTCGACTACGCCATGGGCACGAGCCGGGCGAACGGGGTGATCTTCGTCGGGCAAAGCTCGCTGCATCATGCCTTCAACGCGCTGGTCGCACGCGACAACCGCTTCGTGGTGTGGGGCGCTGAGTTCCCCGACGCGCAGTATTGCGTGATCGGATCGGACAATGTCGCGGGCGGCAGGCGGGCGACGGCGCACCTCGCGCGCCTCGGGCGGCAGCGCATCGTGTTCCTCGGCGACACCGAAGCGCCCGAGGCCGAGCAGCGCGCGCGCGGATACCGCCAGGCGCTCGAACAGGCGGGGCTGGCGGCCGACAACGCGCTGGTGGTGCCAGCGCAGTTCGAGGTCCACTCCGCCGAAGCCGCGATGCGCAGCGCGATTGCGCGCGGCCTCAGGTTCGACGCGGTGTTCGCCGCAAGCGATCTCATCGCGATCGGCGCGATCCGCGCGCTGACCCGCTCGGGGCTGCGGGTGCCGGAGGATGTCTCGGTGGTCGGCTATGACAACATCCCCGCCTCGCGGCTGGTGACACCGCGGCTCACCACCATCGATCAGGACGCCAATCTGGCCGGGCGGATGCTGGTCTCCAAGCTGATGGACAAGGGCGATGGCCCGGCGATCTCGCAGCGCATGGAAACGAGCCTGCTGATCCGCGAAAGCTGCGGGGGATAGCGCGCGATGAGCGGCCCTGCCCCCTTGCAGCACATCGTCATCGTCGGCGGCGGCAGCGCGGGGTGGATGACCGCGGCTGCGCTGGCGCAGGCGGTGGGGCAGAGCTGCGCGATCACCCTCGTCGAAAGCGAGGCGATCGGCACCGTGGGCGTTGGCGAGGCGACCATCCCGCCGATCCGCCATTTCAACCAGCGGCTCGGCATCGACGAGGCGACCTTCGTGCGCGAGACGCAAGGCAGCTTCAAGTTGGGGATCCAGTTCGTCGACTGGGGGAAGCTGGGGCACAGCTACTTCCACCCATTCGGCCAGTATGGCGCTGAATTCGACCAGGTCCCCTTCTACCACCACTGGATGCGCGAGCATCTGGACGGGCGGGCGACCGGCCCGATCGACGACTTCTCGATGTGCTGGGCGATGGCCAAGGCGGGCAAGTTCGCGCATCCCTCGCCCGACCGGCGGCTGATCCAGTCGACCTTCGATTATGCCTATCACTTCGACGCCGGGCTCTACGCCGCGTTCCTGCGCCGCTTTGCCGAAGCGCGCGGGGTGATGCGCAAGGAAGGGCGGGTCGTCGACGTGGCGTTGCGCGGGGCTGACGGGTTCATCGAGGCAGTGACGCTTGAGAATGGCGAACGCATCGAAGGCGAATTCTTCATCGATTGCAGCGGCTTCCGGGGGCTCCTGATCGAGGAGGCCTTGCAGGCCGGATACGACAACTGGCAGCACTGGCTCCCTTGCGACCGGGCGGTGGCGGTGCCCTGCGAGCGGGGCGAGTTCACGCCTTATACCCGCTCCACCGCGCGCGCGGCCGGCTGGCAATGGCGCATCCCGCTCCAGCACCGCACCGGCAACGGCTATGTGCATTGCAGCGACTTCATCAGCGAGGACGAAGCCGCCGCCGTGTTGCTCGCGAACCTTGACGGCAAGGCGCTGGCAGACCCGCGCCCGCTGCGCTTCGTGACGGGCAAACGGCGCAAGTTCTGGGAGAGGAACTGCGTTGCCATCGGGCTTTCGGCGGGGTTCATGGAGCCGCTCGAATCCACTTCGCTCCACCTTATCCAATACGGCATCCTGCGCCTGATCGCGCTGCTGCCCGACAGCGCCATGTCGCCACTGCTCGCCCGCGAGTACAACGCCCAGACCGCCCTCGAATACGAGCGGATCCGCGACTTCCTGATCCTCCATTACAAGGCCACCGAAAGGGACGATTCCGAGTTGTGGCGGTACTGCGCGGCGATGCCGATCCCCGACAGCCTCCAGTACAAGATCGATCATTTCCGCACCCACGGGATGCTCGTTTCCGACGAGCGCGAGCTGTTTGCCAATCCCAGCTGGATTGCCGTGTATCTCGGCCAGGGGATCGTGCCAGAGCGCGCCCCGGCGCTGGCGGGGATGCGGCCCGCAGTGCCGGTGGCGCAGCGCATGGGCGAGATTGCCCGCGCGATGGGCGAGGCGGTGGCGCAGATGCCCACCCATGGCGACTTCATCGCCCGGCACTGCGCCGCACCGCCGATCGCGGCCTGATTCGCTCCGCTTCGCAGTCGCGCGTTCAGCCTTGGCGAGCCTAGGCTGAACCATGAGACACATGAGACACTGTCCTGAAACGAAAAACCCGCCACACGCGGCTGTGGGCGCGCGGGTTGAGGGCAGGACAGGCGGATGCGGCAGGCCATGCGCGCGATCCTGCCGCCTCGCCACCGCGTAGGAAAGCTTCCGAAAACGAGAAAAGGGCCCGCCATCGCTGGCGAGCCCCTTTCTGAAACCCCGGTGCGACCCGAGGGCTTGGTTGTTAGAAGTTCTTGCGGATCGTGAACTGGAACGTCCGCCCGTAGAGCTCGTGCCGGCTCGGGAAGGCGCCGACATTGTTGCCGCCAGCATCGAAAATGTCATTCTGCGTCACGAACGGCTCGTCGGTCAGGTTGAACACTTCCGCAAGGATGCCAACCCCGTTGAGGAAGCTGCCCGGCTTGTCGAAGGTGTAACCGATCTGCGCATCGACGATCGTCTCGCTCTGCGCGTCGGCGCCTTCGAGGCCGCCAGCGAAGTTCGGCACTTCGGACAGGAATCCCCCACGATAGCGGGCCGCCAGCTTGGCGCGGAAGCCGTACTTTTCGTAGAAGATATCACCCGACCAGGTGAAGTCCGAATAGCCAGGGATCGGGATCGGCGCATTGCCCGGCGGGGTGATCTCGGCGTCCGAATAGGTCAGCGAGTAGAACCCGCCGAACCCGTCGAGCGCCTCGGTAATGTCACCGAAGTTGAGCCGCACCGTGCCCTCCACGCCCTTGATCGAGCCATTCGAGAAGTTCACCGGGCCGCTGAACTGGCCGATGGCTACATCAGGGTTGGCATCAAGGAACGCGCCAAATCCGGCGTTGCGGATCTGCTGGCTGAGATCGACCGTCTCACCCAGGTTGACAACCCAGTCCGACAGATCCTTGTAGAACGCGGCGACGATGATCGCCGAGCCGGGCGAGAAGTACTTCTCGACCGAGATGTCGTAAGAATCCGACTTGTAGGGCTCGAGGAAGGCGTTGCCACCGCTCAGGTCGAAGCAGACGTCAACTGGCGGATCAATAGAGCCGGGGGTTACAGTGTCCGGAATCTGGTCAGCATTCGTGTCCTGACAGATTGCGGGCCGGGCGGTCAAATTCTGGTTCGCCGCAAGTTGATCGAGCCGCGCGCGGGTGATCGTCTTGGCAAAGGCCACACGCACGAAGAGGTCCTCGGCGATTTCAAAGCTGAAATTCGCGCTCGGCAGCCAGTTATCGTAGCTGTAGCTGACATCGTTGATCGCGCCGCCGCTCAGCGTCCCGGTCGACGACTGTTCGGTATCGACATAGCGCAGACCAATATTGCCGCGCACTGGCACCGAGCCGAGATCGCCGTCGATATTGGCCTGAATGTAGAAGTTATGGATCTGCTCTTCCACCAGCCATTCGGTATCGTCGGTGGCGCGCTGCAACACATAGGTGCCGTCGGTCAGGAATGACGAGGGATCGTAGGCGATGATATTCTGCCCGAGGCTGCCCGTATTGGTCGAACCGATGATCGCGCTCGACGGGATTGCCAGCTCATTGCCGACAAATCCGGTGCCCGCACGCAGGAAAGTGCCGTTGTTATCGAAGTCCTTCGACCGGTCGGTGTAGAGCCAGCCTGCGGTGATGCGATCGATAAAGCCGCCGTCGAATTCCCAGAAAGCTTCGGCGCGCAGCTGGTGCAGTTCGTCATTGGTTTCCGGCTCGCGCAGGAAGCCGACCTGGCCCCAGCCGCCCGGATCGGTGAGCAGCACGGTGTTGGGATCGGTGTAATCGATCAGCCCGTCGATGGAGTATTCGCCGTTGGGATTGAAGGTGAAGGTCAGCGTATCCTGCGGGCCCGAGCGGGCAAAGCCCGTCCCAGCATAGGATTCGTAGTCGATATCGTCACGATCGAGCGTCGAGTAGCCATAGTCGAGCACGATGCCGAGGTTGTCGGTCGCTTTCCATTCAAGGTTGCCGCCGACCGCGAAGATCGAGGATTCAGCGCCTTCGGTATCCGTGCGCAGGATCGGCACCACGCCGGTATAGGTTGCCGTATCGGCGAAGGGGCCGCTGCCGGTGGCGCTGTCGAACTGGGCGCCGCTCCACGAAGCGATCGGGGTTTCGGTGCCGCGGAAGATCCCGCTGTCGCTGGTGTCAGTGTAGAAGGAGTCGATGGTCAGTGAGAAGCTGTCGGTCGGCTCGAACTGCAGGCTGCCCGCGATCGAGGTGCGCTCAAAGCTGCGGCTCTGCACACCCTGACGGGGGTTGTCGCTGGGGTAGATCACATCGTCAGGCGTGCGCGAAACCTGGCCGGCGTTGGTCTTGAGCTCGCGCTGGAGAATCTGAGTCGGAACCGACTGCACGGTGGCGCCGATCGACCAGCCGATCGTGCCATCGGCGTTCTGATCGATGTACGATCCGAAGAAGCGGTAGCCGTCATCGGCGAAATCGGGGTTAAGCGAACCCTGATCGTTGATCGTGTAGGTGCCCTGCACGGTCAGCTGACGCTCCTTGTAATCGAGCGGCTTGATGGTGCGCAGGTCAACCGCGCCCGCGATGCCGATGGCAGCCAGCTGCGCGTCACCCGTCTTGTAGACGATGCCCTGCCCGATCAGCTCCGAGGGGAACTGGTCGAACTCGATCCCGCGGTTGTTGCCCGCCGAAACGACTTCGCGGCCATTCAGCAGCGCGAGCGAGAAGTCCGGGCCGAGGCCGCGGATCGAAACCTGTTGCGAACGGCCACGCACACGCTGCGCGGTCACGCCGGGGAGGCGGGCGAGCGTATCGGCGATGGAAAGGTCAGGCAGCTGGCCGATGTCTTCAGCCGCGATCACTTCGACGATCGAGGTGGCTTCGCGCTTGGCATTGAGCGAGCTCTGGATCGATCCGCGGATCCCGGTGACGATGATGTCCTCGCCCTGCTCTTCCGAGGCGACTTCGGCTGCGGCGTCCTGCGCCAGAACCGGCGCGGCAGTGGCGGCCAGAGCCAGAGTCGCCGCTCCGCACAGCAGCCGCGCACTTACATTGATCCCGTTGGTTTTCATCGACAGTCCCCTCCGGCAAGCGCAATTGATGAGCGCTTTGCATGTTTTTTCATAGCCCAACCAGAACCTCAGGTAAATCGCCAATCTGCAGGGATAAGACGGAACTGTGAATTTGTGATTTTCCGATTAATATTCATTGTTTTGATTGAGACGTTCGGAAGCTCGGCCATTTTTGAGATCGTTCACAATATGCGCAATGTTGCGCGATTAACACAGTTTGGCGGCATGGCAGAAACGCGTCGGCGCTCCGCAATTGTCCGTCTCCGGGTCGCCAAATCGTGGCGCTGCGATCAACGGCTTTTGTTATGTTTTATTAGCGATTTAACTGAACGACTTGGCCATTCACGGGTGATTTGATAGGCTCGAGGTCATGGCGATCCCGTCTGCAATTTCCGCGTCCGACGCAGCCGATGGCTGGGCGATCCGTCTCGATCAGCCGCGCATCTCGACATTTTCGTCGCATAGGCACCGGCTCGTGACGATTGACGGCTTGCTGGAAACCCCCGATCAGGCGCTTTCCGATGCCGTTTTGCAAAATTTTGCAAAAATCACGCCGCAATATCCCGGGGTACGCGCGCCGCTCGCGCCACAGATCTGCGCGGCGTGGCTGGGGGTGCTCGGTCCGCTGCTCGATCAATGGTTTGGCGCGAGCGCGCGCGGATGGACCATGCAGGCGTGGTACTCGCTCGTCACCGCGCGCCCGGCCGAGCTGCTGCCGATCCAGCGCCTGCCGCATGTCGACGGCACCGATCCCGATCAGATCGCGATGATGCTCTACCTCCACACGACCGGGCATGGCGGCACCGCATTCTTCCGTCACCGCGCGACCGGGCTGGAGGCGCTGACGGCCCAGGATTATCCGCGCTACGCCGCCGCCGTGCAGGCCGAGGTCGCACGCGCAGGCCTCCCGCCTGCTGTCTATCCCACCGACGGCGCGCCGCATTTCGAGCGCACCCATGCGGTGCCCGGCACCTTCAACAGCGCGGTGTTCTATCGCGGCAATATTCTGCATAGCGGGGTGATCGACAACGCCGCCCCGCTCAGCGCCGATCCGCGCGCGGGGCGGCTCACCATCAATGCGTTCTTCCGCCCCTCGGCGGTCTGATCGGAATACGGGACGGGATCATGGAACAGGGATCGGTACGCAAACTGGTGATCGTCGGCGGCGGCACGGCGGGGTGGATCACCGCCGCCGCGTTCGCGCGGCTGCTCGGCCAGCGGCTCTCCATCGAGCTGGTGGAGAGCGAGGCGATCGGCATCGTCGGCGTGGGCGAGGCGACCATCCCGCAGATCATCCGCTTGAACACCATCCTCGGGATCGACGAGCATGATTTCCTGAAGGCGACCTCGGGCACTTTCAAACTGGGGATCGAATTCGTCGACTGGGGCCGGCTCGGCAGCCGCTATCTGCACACGTTTGGCGATACCGGGCTCAATCTCGGCAATGTCGCCTTCCACCACTATTGGCGGCGCTCGGCGATGGGCGAGGCCGCGCCCGATCCGCAGGGCTTGTGGAACTGGTCGCTGCATCAGGCGGCGTCCGATCAGGCGCGGTTCGGCAAGCTCGACAAGGTCGGCAACACCGCGATGACGGGCCTCGCCTATGCCTATCATTTCGACGCGAGCCGCTATGCGCGCTATCTGCGCGGCTATGCGGAAGGCCGCGGGGTGACCCGCACCGAGGGGATTGTCGAACACGTCGAGCGGGCGCAGGACAATGGCGACATCGCCGCGATCGTGCTCAAGGATGGCCGCCGCGTCGCGGGCGATTTCTTCATCGACTGCACGGGCTTCAGGTCGCTGCTGCTGGGCGAGACGCTGGGGGTGGGTTACGAGGACTGGTCGCGCTGGCTGCCTTGCGACCGCGCGCTGGCGGTGCCGAGCGAGCGCCTGCCGACACTGGTGCCCTATACCCGCGCCACCGCCAAACCGTCGGGCTGGCAGTGGCGCATCCCCTTGCAGCACCGCACCGGCAACGGGCATGTCTATTCGAGCGGGTTCATCAGCGACGATGCGGCAGCCGAGACGCTGCTGGCGGGGCTCGACACCAAGGCCCTGGACGATCCGCGCCCGCTCAGGTTCACCACCGGGCGGCGGCAGGCGTTCTGGGCGCATAATTGCGCGGCGCTGGGGCTGGCGAGCGGGTTCCTCGAACCGCTGGAATCGACCTCGATCCACCTGATCCAGTCACACGTCAGCCGGTTGATCCAGCTGTTCCCGCGTTCGGGCAACGCCGAGGCCGAGCGTGCCGAATACAACCGGCGCTGTGCGGCAGAATTCGCGCAGATCCGCGATTTCCTGATCCTCCACTACCACCAGACCGCGCGCGAGGATTCGGAGTTCTGGCGCTATTGCAAGCACATGGCCGTGCCCGACAGCCTCAACCACAAGCGCGAGCTGTTCGCCGCGTCAGGGCGCGTGGGCCGCGATGCCGACGATCTGTTCCGCGAGGCGAGCTGGGTGCAAGTGATGCTCGGCCAGGGGATCATGCCCGCCGATTACGATCCGATGGCCGACCAGATCGGCGAAGCGCAGCTGGCCGAGTTCCTTGCAAACCTGCGCACCATCATCAGCCGCAGCGTAGCGAGCCTGCCGACCCACGAAGAGTACCTGCGCCAGCATTGCCCCGCCCCTGACGCGGCGACCGTCGCGGCGTGATCACCCACGAAAAAGGGCGGCGCAGGTAATCCCGCACCGCCCCTTCGATCCGCGCCCGGAGGCGCCGCGATTACTTCGACTTGCTTTCGAGGAACGCCACCAGATTGGCGCGGTCCTGCGCGTCCTTGACGCCCGGGAAGGCCATCTTGGTGCCCGGCATGAAGCCCTTGGGATCTTCGAGGTACTTGAACAGCACATCGGTGGTCCAGGTCACGCCCGAGTTCTTGTTCGCGTCCGAATAGGCAAAGCCGGCAACCGAGCCCGACTTGCGACCGACGACCTTGTGCAGCGACGGGCCGACGCGGTTCACGCCTTCGTCAAGCACGTGGCACGAACGGCACAGCGCGAAGGTCCTTTCGCCCGCGGCGACATCGGTGGTGAAGCTGGCGAATTCAGCGCCGGCCGGGGGCGTGGCAGCCGCCGGAGCTTCGGTTGCAGCAGGTGCTGCAGCAGCAGTTTCAGTCGCCGCCGGAGCTGCGGCTTCTTCTTCCTTCTTGCCACCACAGGCCGAAAGTGTCGCAAGGCTCGCTACAGCGGCCACACCCATCAGGAAATTACGCTTCATAGTCGTTTGTCCTCTTGAACAACTTGTTCCTCCCGCATCCCAGCGGGCCATAACGCAGATTCTCGGGCATGAAAAGCGGGACTTGACGCAGCGTAAAGCCCCTTTCCCCCACGCCTTGCGCTCCCAACGCACCAAGCGCCAAGGGTTTCCCGAAAGGGCGCAAAGATTGCCATAATCGCGGCTTTCGCTAAACAGACCGCATGACGAAGACCCTGCCCTGGCACACGAAAGCCGTCCTCGCGCTGATTGCGTTCCTGCCGCTGTATTTCGGCATCGCTGCGCTCGGCACCAAGTTCGGCGTGTGGGGGTGGAAATTCGGCCTCGGTACGCTGACGATCGGCGGCGGACCGATCGTGCTCGGACTGCTGGCCTTGGCGGCGCTGGTCTCGCTGATCCTTGCCGTGCGCGCCAAGCCGCGCAGCAACGGGTTGCTGGCGGTCGCGATCATCGGATTGCTGCTGCCCGCAAGCGTCTTCGCCATGCTCGCAGGCGTGCGGGGCAAGTCCGCTGAGAACCCGATCCACGATATTGCCACCGATACCGCCAATCCGCCCGCCTTCTCGCCCGCGACCATGGCAGCGCGCAAGGCGAGCGACGCGAACCCCTTGAGCGATTACCAGACGCCGCTCGGCCAGCTCGAAATTTACCAAGGAGTCGACCCGCAACTCGCGGTGAAATCCCACGCGCAGATCATCACCGACCGCGCCGACCGCCCCGCCCCGTTGCCATTGGGCGGCGCAAGCAAAGCCGAAGGCGTGGCGGCGGTGGCTGCGGCAATGGGCGCGATGGGCCTCACCGAGATCCGCACAGATGTCGATGCGGGCTTAGTCGAGGGCGTGGCCGAAACCTTCTGGTTCGGCTTCAAGGACGATGTCGTGGCCCGCGTGGGCGATCAGCAGATCGACTTCCGCTCGGTCAGCCGCGTGGGCCGCAGCGATCTCGGTGCGAACACCGCGCGGATCATCGAATTGCGCAGCCGCACCGAAGCGCTGCTGGGCGCAGCTAGTCGCTGAAGGCGGCGCGCGCCATCACGCTGCGCTGGACCACGGTGAGGGCGCATAGCGCGGCATAGCCATAGGCGATTGTGCCGAACCACGCCGGGACGAGGCACATGGCGATGAACACCGCGATGGTCTCTGCCCCCTCGGCAAGGCCGGTCGAATAGAAGAAGCTCTTCTTCCCATGCGCCTCGGTCTCGGTGCCACGTTTGGCGGCGATGACCGCGAAGGCGAGGAAGCTTACCCCGGTCAGCACGAAACTCGCCACCAGCACCAGCGCGGGGAGCGTGTTGGCAGGCGCGAGGATGCCGAAGGCGAGCGGGATGCTGACGTAGAACGCGAAATCGGCAACGATATCGAAATATCCGCCCAGATCGCTCGGCCCCCGCACCCGCGCCACTGCGCCATCGAGCCCGTCGAGCAGGCGATTGGCGATGATCAGCGCGAGGCCCCAGCCGAGATGGCCGTGAGCAATGGCTGTGGCTCCGGCGAGGCCGAGCGCAAGACCGGTGTAGGTCAGCGCGTTGGCGGTAATGCCCCACCCGGCCAGCGTGCGGCCTATCGCATTGAGCGGCGGGTCGATGAGCGGGCGCAGGCGGGCGTCAAGCATGGGGGCGCTCTGATATTGGGGGCTTGGGGCTTACCCCTCCGTCAGCGCCTTGCGGCGCTGCCACCTCCCCATTCGTGCCGAACGGGGAGGGACGGGTCTGTGCCTCCCCGTTGCGCAGCAATGGGGAGGAGGACCGCCCGCGCAGCGGGTGGTGGAGGGGTCCGACCAACCTCACCCCCACGTCACCAGCCCGATCCACGCGCCGGTCATCGCGCTCACCAGATTGCCCGCGACCCAGCTTTTCATGCCCAGCCCCGCCGCCTCGGCGCGGCGTTCGGGGCACAGGGTGCCGATGGTCGAAACCAAAAGCCCGACGCTGGCAAGGTTCGCCACGCCGCATAGCGCATAGGTAACGATCAGCAGGCTCCTCGGTGCGAACGTCCCGGCGGGCAGCGCGGCCAGCTCCAGATAGGCGACATATTCGTTGAGGATCGCCTTGGTGCCCATCAGCGCGCCTGCCGCCTGCGCCTCGGCCCACGGCACGCCGAGCAGCCACATCAGCGGCGCGAACAGCAAGCCGAAGGCGCGCTTGAGGCTCAGCGCCTCGCCGCCGACCATCGGCAGCGCGGCCAGCATCGCGTCGACCAGCGCCACCAGCGCGAACACGGTGATGATCACCGCGATCACTGCGAGGAACAGCTGCATCCCGTCCATCGTCCCGCGCACGATCGCATCGATGCTGCTGTCATAGGCGAGGCCTGGTTCGTCCTTTTCGAGCTCGGTGCGCGCATCCTCGGCCGCATCGGGCACCATCATCCGCGCCACCAGCAGCGCGGCAGGGAGCGAGATCAGCGAGGCGGCGATCATGTGGCCGACCGCGTCCGGCACGGTGTCGCGCAAAGTCGTCGCATAGAGGATCAGGATCGCGCCGCTGATGGTCGCCATCGACAGGGTCATCACCTGAAACAGTTCCGCGCGGCTCATCCGGGCGAAGTATGCGCGAACCACCAGCGGGCTTTCAACGACCCCAAGGAACAACGCCGCCCCGCCGGTGAGGCCGACGACGCCGCTTACCCCGAGGCTACGGCGCAACAGCCATGACAGGCCATTGACCATCCAGCGCAGCACGCCCCAGTGCCACAGCAGCGCGGCGAGCGCCGAGAACACGATCACCAGCGGCAGGATCTGGAAGGCGATCACCAGCGGCGGCTGCGCGCCCTCTTTCAGCGCAAACGGCAGCTCCGCCCCGCCGAGATAGCCGAACATATAGGCCGATCCCTTGAGTGTCGCCGCCTCGATGGCGCTGACCGCATTGTTGACCAGGCCGACCGCCTGCCAGACGATCGGTACGCGCACGATCAGCACCGCGAACACCGCCTGAAGCGCGAGCGCGCCCGCGATCCAGCGCCAGCCGGGGAGGCGCTTGCGGTTCTCGCTGAACGCCCACGCAATGCCGATCAGCACCGCGATGCCGATGATCCCGCGCAGCTGGTCGAACAATTCCAATTGTCAGCCCCGCCGCCACGCGTGATAGCGTTCGACCCACACAAGCAGCTTCTCCGGCTTGCGCGCCATCTTCCAGTGTCCGGCAGCGAACTTGTTGGCTTCGGCGAGCGTCGGGTAGGCGTGGATCGTGCCGAGCAATTTATTGAGGCCGATGCCGTACTTCATCGCCAGCACGAATTCGGCGAGCAATTCGCCCGCCTGCGCGCCGACGATGGTGGCACCCAGCACCTTGTCCTTGCCCGGCGCGGTCAGCACCTTGACGAAGCCGCGCGTCTCGCTCTCGGCAATCGCGCGGTCGAGATCGTCGAGATCGTAGCTGGTGATGTCGTAGGCCACGCCCTGCTCGGCTGCCTCGCGCTCGCTGAGGCCGACGCGCGCGAATTCCGGGTCCATGAAGGTGACGGCGGGGATCACGCGGTAATCGGCCTTGAACTGGCGGAACTGCCCGAACAGCGCGTTGACGCTCGCGTACCACGCCTGATGGCTGGCGGTGTGGGTGAGCTGGTATGGCCCGGCGACGTCCCCGGCGGCGAAGATATTGGGGAACTTGGTGGCGAGGAATTCGTCTGTGACGACGGTCTTCGCCACGTCCACCCCGATGTCCTCGAGCCCGAACCCGGTCAGCCGCGCCTTGCGCCCCACCGCGACGATCAGCGCGTCAAAGGGGACGCGCACCTCCTGCCCGGCGTTGTCCGCGATCAGCACGCCCGGCTCGATCCGCACCGCCTTGCGGCCGGTCATCACCGCCACGCCATCGGCTGCGAGCACCTCGCGGGCGAGCGCCGACACCTCATCGTCCTCGCGGCCGAGCAGGCGGTCTTCCATCTCCACCAGCGTCACTTGCGATCCCAGCCGCGCCAGCGCCTGCGACAGCTCGCACCCGATCGGCCCGCCGCCAAGGATCGCGACCCGCGCCGGGGCCGCGTCGATTTGCGCGAAGGCCTCCCACATGGTCTCGCTGGTGAGGTAGCCGCTCGCCTCGATCCCCGGGATCGGCGGCACCACCGGCTCGGCCCCCGTGGCGATGACGATGCTGCGGGTGGTGAGGCGCTGCGTGGTCCCGTCCGCGCGCGCGATGTCGACCGTCCAGGGGTCGATCACCTTGGCATATCCCTTGACCACATCGACGCCGAGGTCGGTGAAGCGTTCGACGGAATCATGCGGTTCGATCGCCTTGATGACCTCCATCACCCGCGCGATCACCGCCTTGAACGGCACCTGCGGTTCGACGCGGGTGAGACCGTATTTCTCGGCATTGCGCATCTGGGCCGCAACCTTGGCGCTCTTGATCAGCGCCTTGGACGGCACGCAGCCGGTGTTGAGGCAATCGCCGCCCATTTCGTTCGCTTCGACCAGCGTGACCTTGGCCTTCACCGTCGCGGCGATATAGGCCGACACCAGCCCCGCCGAGCCTGCGCCGATGACGACGAGGTTGCGGTCGAACCGCTTGGGCCGCGTGAACCCGGCATAGGCCTTGCGGCGCTGGATCATCCCGATGATCGCTTTGGCGAACCACGGCGCAATGCCGAGCAGCACGAAGGCCCCGATCACCTGCGGCGAGGCGATCCCGGCGAGGCTGTCGATCTTGGCTAGCTGCGTCCCCGCGTTGACGTAAATGATGGTCCCCAGCAGCATCCCCAGCTGGCTCACCCACACATAGGTGAGCGTGCGGATGCGGGTCAGGCCCATCGCCAGATTGACGAGGAAGAACGGGAAAGCCGGGATCATCCTGAGGGTAAACAGATAGAACGCCCCGTCGCGCTCGACCCCGGCGTTGATCGCCTTCAAACGCTCCCCGAACCGGGCTTCGATGGTGTCGCGCAGCACGTGGCGCGAGGACAGGAAGGCAAGCGTCGCCCCCGCGGTCGAGGCGAAGGAGACGAGGATCGTCCCCGTCACCACCCCGAACAGCGCGCCCGCCGCCAGCGTCATGATCGCCGCGCCGGGGAGCGAGGCCGCTGTCACCGCGACATAGGCGAGGAAGAACCCGGCGAGCACCGCCAGCGGATTGTCGCGCTGGAACGCGGCGAGATCGCCGGCCAGCGCCTTGATCCCGTCGAGCGTGAGATATTGGCCGAGATCGAAGACAAAATAGGCCGCGACCAGCGCGGCCAGCGCGGCAAGAATGGCAAGCTTCTTCACGTGTTATCCCCTTGCCTTGTCCTTCGCCGCCCAGGCCCCGCCGGTTACACGGCCGCTGCCGCCGCGTATGTCGCAATCCAGCCTTTGTCGATCCGGTGCTTGAGCGCAAGCACCCAGCGCCCCTCGGCGGCGAGCGGGCCGTAGCTGGCGATCGCGCTGCCATCGCCGGTGTTGATAAGATAGAGGCTGTTCCAGCGCGGACGATAGGTGCGACGCGGCGGCTCTCCGGCCAGCGCGGCGCGCAGATTGGCGGCGAGGATCGGTCCGGCGAACACCGCGTGGACGCCCGAACGGGCGAGCCGGCGGTCGGCGCGCGCGGCGACATCGCCCACAGCGAATATGCAGGGATGCGATACCGACCGCTGGTGCGCATCGACTGCAAGGAACCCCTCGGCATCGATGGCGACCCCGCTCTCCCGCACCCATTCGGGCGCGGCGCTGCCGAGAGCGGCGACGATCAGGTCGGCGGGTTCGAGCGACGCATCGCCCGCCATGATCGCCCCGCCCTCCAGCCGCGCATCGGCCTGATGCAGCACGATCCCCTGCCGCGACAAGGCCGCCGCCACGCGCCGTCGAACAGCGCCGCCGAAACCGGGAAGCAGGCCCACCGCGCCAGTGACAAGCGCAACCTCGGGTTGCACGAAGGCCCAGCCGATATTGCGCAGACCAAACGCCAATTCCACGCCGCCTGCTCCGCCGCCGACAGCAACGACGCGGGTCGGAGCGGGCAAGCTGGCGAAACGTTCGACGAAGGCATCGATCGGGCGGATATCGATCAGGCGCGGGTCATTGCCCAGCATGGCGGCTGCGCGCGGCTCCCCGCCGGTATCGAAGGAGGCCACATCGAAGGCGATCTCGGCGCCGCCTGCTGTGCGCACCACCCGCGCATCGGGATCGAGCGCTGTGCAGCGATCCGCCACCCACTCCGCTCCCGCCCGCGCCGCCAGCGCCGCCAGATCGACCAGCCCCTCGTCGCGCGCATGCTGTCCCGCGAGCCAGCCCGGCACCATGCCCGAATAGCGAAGGTGCCGCTGCGGCGTCAGCAGCATCGCGCGCGTAGCATGCGGCAACCCGCGCCTGATCCAGTCCGCCAGCACCGCGACATGGGCGTGCCCGCCGCCTACCAGCAGCAGCGTCCGGCCCTCCTGCGCTCTTGATGCTGTCATCTGCATATCTTCAGGCATTTGCCTATCGTCGCCCGGCTGGAACCGCCAGCGCGCTGACGGATTGACTGTTGAGGATCGCGCAATGTTGCGTGCCATGCATCAACCTGCCACGGACGGGCAGCGCGCCACTGCGATGGCGCGATACAGGGTCAAGGATCGAAAGACGGCAATGGCGGGTGAAGGCCAATCCCAGGGCACACAAATTTCGCTGGCAAAGTTCTTCAGGATTTTCTTCGATATCCTGAAGCCCGAAGCGAATTTCTACTGGCTGGCCGCGGTCTATGGCGTGGGCATCAGCCTGCTCTCGCTGGCGACACCGATCTCGGTGCAGATGCTGATCAACACCATCGCCAACACCGCACTCGCCACGCCGCTGGTGGTGCTGTCGCTCAGTCTGTTCGGATTGCTGTTCATCTCCAGCCTGCTCTACGCGCTGCGGGTGCATCTGCTGGAGCTGTTCGCACGCCGGTTCTACGCGCGCATGGTGGCCGAAATTTCACTGATCTCGGTCTATGCGCAGAACCCGTTCTTCGGCGATCTCAAGGCGTCATCGCTGTTCAACCGCTATTTCGACGTCGTCTATGTGCAGACCGCGATCCCGATCCTGTTCATCGGCGGGTTCACCACGCTGTTACAGATCGCGGTCGGGTTTGTGCTGGTATCGCTGTACCACCCCTATTTCCTCGCCTTCACGCTGGTCATGATCGCGCTGATCTGGGTCGTATGGCTGGCATGGGGCGCGCGCGCGCTGCGCACCGGGATCGAACTGAGCCACGCCAAGCACAAGACCGCCGCATGGCTGCAGAGCATCGGCGGCTCCAACGGCTTCTTCAAGTCGCAGCGGCGGATCGACTACGCGCTCGACAAGACTGACGATTACACCCGCAACTACATCACCGAACGCCGCCGCCATTTCCGCCACCTGTTCTCGCAGACGATCGCCTTCCTGCTGATGTACGCTGCCGCGAGTGCGGCGCTGCTGGGGCTGGGCGGCTGGCTGGTCATCCAGAACCAGTTGACGCTGGGCCAGCTGGTCGCCGCCGAACTGGTGCTGTCGGCCGCGTTCTTCGGCGTGGCGCAGCTGGGCAGCTATCTCGGCTATTTCTACGACCTGTTCGCCGCGGTCGAGGAAATCTCGCTGTTCTACAATGTCGAACAGGAGCAGCCCAAGGACGCCGATACCTTCACCGGCGACGATCATACCATCGCCTTCAAGGCCGTGCGCGGCGTCGCCCGCAACGAACAGGTGACCTTCGACTTCGAAGTGCCGACCGGCGCGATCATCATGGCTTCGGCCAGTCAGCACGGCGTGCAACGCCTGTTCAAGAACCTGCTCAAACAGCACGTCCTGCCCCAAGGCGGCTATGCGACGCTCGGCGGGGTCGATCTGAAGGACATCGAGCCGCATCACCTGCGCAGCAATGTCCACGTGCTCGACCGCCCGAGCATCGTCGAAATGACCATCCGCGAATATCTCTCCTTGTCTTGCCCCGAAACCGCGCCGCGCCGGATGATCGCCGCGCTGGAGACCGTAGGGCTGGCCGATGCGATCGCTTCGCTCGACAAGGGCCTCGATACGCCGATGGCGGCGACCGGCTACCCGCTCTCGACCATCGAACTGCAGATGCTCAAGCTAGCCAACGCGCTGCTCGAACAGCCGCGCGTGCTGGTGCTGAGCACGTTGTTCGATCTGCTCGACGAGGTATACCTGGCCCGCGCGATCCGCGAGCTGCGCGATCAGGCCTATTCGACCGTGATCTACTTTTCCGGTCGAAACACCGATCTCGGCTTCGACCGGTTCCTCTATCTCGAGGCGGGCCGCCAGCGATACTTCGACAGTTTCGACGCTTTCCGCCGCGCGCGCGACGAACGCAGGCACCCGCTCCCTGCCGAGGCGGCTCCGTTGGCGATCCCTGCGCGGTCCTTGCGCAACGACACGGCGGGGGCATAATCATGGCCACGCTCAAAGAGGATATGGCGCACTTCACCACGCTGGCGTCGATCAAGACGCCGCGCGTGATGCGCGCGGTGTTCGTGATGCTGCTGGCGGCGATCCTGATCGTCGTCGCCTTTCTCATCTACGTCCCGTGGGTGCAGACAACATCCGGGCGCGGGGTGGTGACCACGCTGAGCCCCAACGAACGCCGCCAGGATATTAACGCGCTGGTGCCCGGCCGGATCGAGGAATGGTATGTGCGCGACGGAAGCACGGTGAAGAAAGGCGATCCGATCGTCCGCATCGCCGATATCGATCCGCAGCTGCTCGACCGTTTGCAGTCCGAACGCCGCCAGATAGAACTGCAATTGCAGGCCGCCCAGTCCGCGCTCGCCACCGCGCAGATCGATGAGCGCCGTTCGCGCGAGCTGTTCCAGGCCGGGCTGTCGGCAAGGCGCGATTACGAGCTGGCGCAAATCAAGGTCGCCGACATGCAAGGCCGCGTCGCTGCGACGCAGGCCGATCTGAACCGCGCCGATGTCAATATCGCGCGCCAATCGGTGCAGATCGTGCGCGCGCCGCGCAACGGCTTCATCCAGAGCCTCAATGCGGGTGACGCAGCGACCTTCATCAACGCTGGCGATGTGCTGGCCACCTTCGTTCCCGACGGGGCGGAGCGGGTCGTCGAAGTATTCATCGACGGGCGCGATGTGGCGCTCGTCAAGCCCGGAGACAAGACGCGGATCATGTTCGAAGGCTGGCCTGCGGTGCAGTTTTCCGGGTGGCCCTCCCGCGCGATCGGCACCTTCGGCGGCCGGGTCATCGCGGTCGACCACTCCGCTCAACCCAATGGCCGGTTCCGGGTGCTGATCGCCGAGGACCGAAGCGACGGGCAAGGCTGGCCTGCCGAACGCTACGTGCGGTTCGGCGCGGCGGTGCAATCCTGGGTGCTGCTCGAAACCGTGCCGGTGGGCTACGAGATCTGGCGACAGCTCAACAACTTCCCGCCCGAACTTCCGGAATCGGACAGCAGCGGGCCGACGGGCTGAGCATGTTCGCGCGGCGCAAATCGGGGCGGCTGGGCGCGCTGCTAGGCGTCGGTGTGCTGAGCGCCGCGCTGGTGGCGCTCGCGCCGCTGCCCGCCCATGCGCAGAGTATCGAACCGGTCGGCGATCCGCTCGAAGTGGCGCTGACCACCGGGCCGCTGCTGCCCGAGGAAGTGCTGCGCTCCTCGGCGTTGACCTTTCCCGCCATCCTTGAAGCTTTCGAGCGCGAGGCCGCTGCCCGCGCCGACCAGCTCGCCGCCGACGGCGCGTTCGACCTGATGCTCAAGGGCGAATACTACGACCGCGTGACGGGCTTTTATTCGGGCGGCTTTGCCAAGGGCGAGGCACGCCAGCCGCTGCGGCCACTGGGTGCCGAGGTGTTCGGCTCCTACCGCGTCTCGAACGGCGACTTTCCGACCTACGAAGACCAGAACTACACTAACAATCTCGGCGAGGTGAAAGTGGGCGCGCTGTTCTCGCTGCTGCGGGGCCGCGACATTGACAGCCGCCGCTTCGCGATCGAGGACACCCGCCTCGCGGCCAGCCAGGCGCGGCTCGATGTCATGCTGGTGCAGCTGAACGTCCAGCACGAGGCGCTGCGGGCCTATTGGCGCTGGGTCGCGGCGGGCGAGGAAATCCGCGTGTTCGAGGAACTGCTCGAAATCGCCGAGGCGCGCCAGATCGGGCTCACCCGCGAAGTCAACGAAGGCGCGCGCGCACGCATCGCGCTGACCGAGAACGAACAGAACCTGCTGCGCCGACGTTCGCTGCTGGAAGAAGCCAAGCGCAATTTCGTTACCGCGTCCAATTCGCTCGGCTTCTATCTGCGCGGATCGGATGGGCAGATAATCGTCCCCGCCCGCGACATGCTGCCCGATCTGGCGCGGATGAAGGCGATTGCCCCGGTCGAGCAACTCGTCGCAACCCCGGTGAGCGAAGTGATCCAGTCACGGCCCGAGCTCGAGACCTTCAAGCTCGCGCTCGAACGGGCCACCAACAAGGTCGCTCTGCGCCGCAACGACTTGCAACCCTCGCTCGACGCGAGTGTCGAATTGTCGCGCGATTTCGGCCAGATCGGCCCGGGCGGGCCGGGTTTCGATTCGACCGATACGGTGGTCGGCGTGACCTTCTCCGTCCCCCTGCAACGCCGCACCGCGCGCGGTGCCGTGCAACGCGCCGAAGCCGAACTGCGCGAGACCGAGCTGCGCCAGCGCCGCATCGCCGACCAGATCACCACCGACGTCGGCAATATCCTCGCCAACCTCTCGGCGGCGTTGCGGCTCGCCGCGCTGGCCGATGCCGAGGTCACGCAGGCCAACCAGATGGTGCAAGCCGAACGCACCCGCTTTCGCCTCGGCGCGGGCGAGTTCTTCCTCGTCAACGCGCGCGAGGAAACCGCCGCCAATGCGCAGATCAACGCAATCCGCGCCGAACTGGCCGGGCGGCTGGCGGAGGCCAGCTACAACGCTGCGACCATGAACCTGGGCGCGCTGGGTCTGGAGTAGAAACCGCCCGCCTGATCGCACAATTCGGCGGTGTGTCGTCAAAAATTCATATAGGGGTCATCTGAACGCCGCAAAGGCCCAGATCACGCCTTGCCCCTCCCCCCGACAGGATCACCCCCCGATGACCACCAAGACGCTGACCGGCCTGCTTTCAAAACCGATGGACGCCGCAGCGCCCGCCCGGCGCACGCGCGGCGAACAGGCGTTCCAGGTTGCCTTCGGCGCGATCCAGTGGCCGTGGTTGCTGCGCAGCCTCTACGGCGGCACGCAGGCCGAGAAGCAGGCACTGCTGGCGCGGCTGGGGCTGGAAGCCGACGCGCTGCCGCATCTCGGCAGCTGGAAGGCCGACACCTACCTGCTCCACCGGATCGTCGATATTGTCGAAGCCGCGCGGCCTGCCACCGTGGTCGAGCTGGGCTCGGGCGCGACCTCGCTGGTGATCGCCAAGGCGCTGGCGCAGCATGGCGGCGGGACGCTGCACAGCTACGATCAGCACGCGCCCTTTGTGGCCGCGATGGACGGCTGGCTGGACGAACACGATCTGTCCGCGCAGTTCCACCACGCCCCGCTGGTGCAGCGCGATGTGCGCTGGCCGGGGCTGTGGTACAGCCTGACCGGCGTGCCGGGCTCGATCGACCTCCTCGTGATCGACGGGCCGCCGTGGGCCGTCCACCCCTTCGCACGCGGGATGGCCGAGCGCCTGTTCCCGCTGATTGCGCCGGGCGGCATGGTGCTGCTCGACGACGCCGCGCGCCCGGGCGAACGCATCGTTGCGCGGCGGTGGAAGAAGAACTGGCCGGACTTCACCTTCACCTATGAAGGCGCGGGCACGAAGGGCCTGCTGGTCGGGCGGCGGCGGGGATAACCTGATCAATCGCAAGCGGTTCCTGCCGCTTGCCACGACCGCGCGCATCGCCTAACTTCCGGGTCAAGGGTCGGAGGGGGTTCCACGTGAAATCGACAATCGTTGCGACGCTGGGCGCGCTGGCTCTGTGGTCCGCGCTGCCCGTGGCCGCGCAGGAAGCCCCGCAGGGCGAAGCGCCTGCCACTGCGCTGACAACATCCGCCTGCGAACTCCACGTCTGGCCCGCCGACGCGGTGCGATCGACCTATAGCGGCTGGTTCCACGGCGGGATCGTCGATGGCGCGGTGACGGGGCGCGATGGCTACAAGCGGCTGCCGGAAAGCATCCTCACCCCCGAAGGCCAGTTGCGCACGCTTGGCGAGATCGACCTGCCTGCCGCGCTGGGCCTGCCCGGTTATGCGGTGGTGCTGCACGATCAACCGCTCCCCAGCCGTGCGATCCGCGCGGCGACCGGGCGGCTGCTGCCCGGCTCCTCGCCATGCTACGCCGAGCTGGTCACGGACGATGTGTTCTTTCAGGAGCACATCCTGGACGGGCGGCATCTGAAGGCGATCTTCCGCTTCCGCCAGTTTGCCGAGGGCGACACGCCGACGCGCACCTTCGGCAGCTTCATGCAGGAACCGTTGAAAGCATTTCCGCCCAAAGAGCCTGAACAGCTCGATGCGGCGCTCGAGGAGTTCCGCCTTGCCTATGGGCAGGCGGTGCGCGGCTTTGGCGAGGCGCTCAATCGTCCGCCGAAGAAGAAGAAAAAGTAGGCCTGAGCCGCACGGCCAGGCCACAGGAGCGCGTGCCGGGACACGCAAAACAAGGGGAAGACTGATGAAATTGCCGAAGTTGCTGGCCGCTGCCGCAGTGCTGGCCGTTGCCGTTCCTGCCGTTGCCAGCGCGCAGGACGCCGCGCCGGATGCCGCACAGGCGGCCACGCCGGATTACACACCGAGCACCAAGGGCCTGCTGCCCGAAGTCGCGGCCGATGGCTGCGAGCTGCACCTGTGGCCGGCCGAGCGCATGAACTCGATGACTTCGGGCCTGCTCGGGCCGGGTCTGCTCAACTCGGCGATCAATGCGGGCAAGGATGCCAACAACAAGACCCTGATGGCGAGCGCGCTCGACAGCCCCTCGCAGCTCGATGCGTTGCAGGATGTGGACCTGCGCGGGTTGCTCGGCTTCACCCCCGGCACCACCATCATCCGCCACGAAACCCCGCTCGAACGCAAGACCATGAACAAGGTCAAGACCCGCCGCGCGGATTCGACCTCGAAGTGCTATTCGGAGCTGATCGTCGCCGACGTGTTCTACCAGAAGGCGATGATCTACGGGCGCTCGCTGCGCACGCTGTTCATGGTCCGCAAGTTCGGCAACGACCAGAAGATCGATGCCGAATACAAGGCGTGGGGCGGCAATGGCTTGTCGCTGTTCCCGCCCAAGGAAGGCGAGGACGCGGTCGCCGCGCTCGACGAGCTGGTAAGCGTGTACAAGGCGAACTTCGTGGAATTCGCCAAGAACGCCAAGCCCAAGCTGACCGGCACCGCGAAGAAGTAAGCCTCGCAGAATGCGCAAACAGGGGCCGCCGGAGCGATCCGGCGGCTTCTTTGCGTTACAGCTTCCCGCGCAGCGCCTGATACGCCGCCGCCGCCACGGTGTTGGCGAGGTTCAGCGAGCGGATCACCTCTGACCGCATCGGCAGCTTGAACAGGCGGTCGGGGTAGCTTGCGATGATCGCGGGCGGAATGCCCTTGGTCTCCTGCCCGAACACCAGCATCGCATCGTCCGGGTATTCGGGCTCATAGAAGGAGCGCGCGCCGAACTCCTCGAACAGGAACAACTGGTCAGGCCGCGGGGCGCGCGCGGCGATGAAGGCGTCCCAATTCGCATATTCCGTAAGCTTCACATGCGGCCAGTAATCGAGGCCGGAGCGCTTCACGCGGGCATCGGTGATGGTGAACCCTAATGGATGGATCAGGATCAGCTCCATCCCCAGCGCCACGCAGGTCCGCCCTACCGCCCCGGTGTTGCCGGGGATTTCGGGCTGGACGAGGATGATGGAGAGTTTAGGAGCGGTCATCGGCCGCGTAAAAGACCCCACACGAACAGCGCCCAGCCGAGCAGCAGGCCAAGGCTCGAGCCGACGACGATGGTGGTGACGACGCCTTCCATCGGCGGGCGGGCGGCGAACCCCCTCCCCGCCATCGACAGAGCCTCGCTCGCTCCGGTCATCGCCGCGACCGTGATGCCGAACCACAGGCCGACCATGCCGACGGCCAGGGTCCACCACGCCAGCCGCTCGAGCGCGGGCGTCAGACGGACCGAGGACCAGAAGGCGGCGGCGATCATCACCGCCATGCCGCTCTGCACAGCGTCGAGGTGGGCGGACAGTGCCATGCGCGGGTTGGGGAAGTAGTCGACAACGAGGCCTTGGAGGAGCCCCGCGAGGAACAGCGCAGCCCCGACCACGGCGAGCCTGCGACCGGCGGGTGACAACGTCATCAGCCCAGCTTGCCCTTGAGCAACTGGTTCACCACCCCCGGATTGGCCTTGCCCTGCATCGCCTTCATCACCTGGCCGACGAAGAAGCCGAACAGCGCTTCTTTCCCAGCGCGGTATTGTTCGACCTTGTCGGCATTGGCAGCGATGATCGCGTCGACGGCGGCCTCGATCGCGCCGGTGTCGGACACCTGCTTCAGCCCCTCGGCCTCGGCAATTTCAGCGGGATCGCGGCCGGTCTTGAGGACGATCTCGAAGATTTCCTTGGCCTGCCCGCCGCTGATCTCGCCCTTGTCCTGCATGGCGAGGATACTTGCCTGCGCGGCTGCGGTGGCGCGGGCCGGATCGGCCTCGTCGCCGAGCGCCTTCAGCACCCCCGGCGCGACCGAGAGCGACCAGTTGGCGACCTGTGTCGCCACATCGCCCTCGCCCTTGCCGATGGCCTTGGCGGTTTCGGCGAGCAGCGTCTCGAACCGCGCGAAGGTCTCGACCTCGGCAGTCAGCTCGCGCGCGTTGTAAGGCGTGAGGCCCAGCACCTCGACGTAACGCTTGCGCTTGGCATCGGGCAGTTCGGGCAAGCTGGCGCGGCATTCGGCAAGGAAGTCCTCCTCCAGCACCAGCGGCAGCAGATCGGGATCGGGGAAGTAGCGATAATCGTGCGCGTCTTCCTTGCTGCGCATCGTGCGGGTCGTGCCGGTGCCGGGATCGAACAGCCGGGTTTCCTGCACCACCGTGCCGCCCGCTTCGAGAACATCGACCTGCCGCATCGCCTCGTGCTCGATCGCCTGCATGACGAAGCGCACCGAATTGACGTTCTTGGTCTCGGTGCGGGTGCCGAACGGCTCGCCCGGACGGCGCACGCTGACGTTGACGTCGGCGCGCATCGAGCCTTCTTCCATGTTGCCATCGCACGAACCGACATAGCGCAGGATCGCGCGCAGCTTCCGCACGTAAGCCCCTGCCTCGGCAGGCGAGCGCATGTCGGGGCGCGAGACGATTTCCATCAGCGCCACGCCCGAGCGGTTGAGGTCCACGTAACTCATGGTCGGATGCTGATCATGCATCAGCTTGCCCGCGTCCTGCTCCACGTGGATGCGCTCGATCCCGATGACCTTGTCCTCGGGAATACCGGCCTTCTCGTCCGCCTCGATCAGCAGCGAGCCTTCGCCCACCAGCGGGTGATAAAGCTGGCTGACCTGGTAGCCCTGCGGCAGATCGGCGTAGAAGTAATTCTTGCGGTCGAACCGCGACCACGCATTGATCTCGGCCTCGATCGCCATGCCGGTGCGCACCGCCTGCCGGATACACTCGCGGTTGGGCACGGGCAGCATCCCCGGCATCGCGGCATCGACAAGGGAGACCTGCGCGTTGGGCTCCGCCCCGAACGCGGTCGCCGCGCCCGAGAACAGCTTGGCGTTGGAGGTGACCTGCGCATGGACTTCAAGGCCGATCACGACCTCCCATTCGCCGGTTGCGCCCTGGATGCGGTATTTGCTCATGCGGTTGTTTCCGTGGGATCGATGATGGTGAGTTCGGGGAAATAGCTGGCAAACCCCTTACGGTCGCGGGTGACGAGAGGCCAGCCCCTTGTCGCCGCCTGCGCGCCGATCAGGAAATCGGGGAGGATGGTTGTGCGCTCCCCTCCGCGACGCCGGTATTCGACATGCACCCAGCCTGCCCTAAAGCATTCGTCCAAAGTCAGCGGCTCAATCCGAATGCCTGCCACCGCCAGATAAGCGGAAAGTTGATCGCACTGGGCAAAACTGGGCGAAAGCTCGGCAAAGATGATCGGGTTGATCCGAAGATCACTCGCGCGCCGGGAATAAAGCCATTCGTTGAGCGGTGAAGTCGGCTGCTGGATGATCTCGATCAGGACATTGCTGTCCAGAATCATATGTCGATCCTGTCAGGGCGGATCCAGCGTTGATATTCAAGACCATCCATGTTGGCGAATTCGGGCAAGGGCTTGTAGAGTTCACGCGCCTCTTGCAGCCGCGCGAGCCATTGTTCTTTGGTCAGTTCGGCCTCAGGCTCGGCCTTGATAATCCGCACCGTGCCATCGGGATCGGTTTCGATCTGCACCTTCTGCCCCGGCTTCAGCCCGAGCAGATCGCGCACATCCTTGGGCACGGTAATCTGGCCTTTGACGGTCATGCTGGTTTCGTAGCGCATGGGTGAGGTATTACTTTACGGAGGTAATACCGTCAAGATTCGCCCGGAGCGTCGTCATCCCGGTTGCGCGTATCGAAACGCGCTTCGCCGTGGTCGACATTCTTGCGCACCCAGTTGGCGACCATGAACGTCACCGGCACCGCGAGGGCGATGCCGATGCCGGCAAGCCACAGCGCGGGATCGGCGGTCACCACCACTTCTCCGGCTTGGCGCTGAACCCGGCGCGCTGCTGGATCGCGAGGCCAGCATCGAGCACGCCCTGCTCGTCGAAGGGGCGTCCCACCAGCTGCAGGCCGAGCGGCAAGCCGTCGGCGTTGATCGTGGCGGGCACGCTCATTGCGGGCAGACCCGCGAGCGACGCGGGAACCGCGAAGACGTCGTTCAGATACATCGTCAGCGGGTCTTCGTTCATCGAACCCAGCGGGAAGCTCGCGGTCGGCGTGGTCGGCGCGAGGATCACGTCGCACTCCTGGAACGCGCGCTCGAAATCGCGGGCGACCAGCGCACGGACCTTCTGCGCCTGCGTGTAATAGGCGTCGTAGAAGCCTGCCGAAAGCACATAGGTGCCGATCAGGATGCGGCGTTTGACCTCGTCGCCGAAGCCCGCGGCGCGTGTGGCGGCATACATGTCCTGCAGGCCCACCCCATCGGGCAGGTCGCGCAAGCCATACCGCACCCCGTCATAGCGCGCGAGGTTGCTCGACGCTTCGGCGGGGGCGACGATGTAGTAGGCGGGGAGCGCATACTTGGTGTGCGGCAGCGAGACGTCGACGATTTCCGCGCCCGCGTCCTTCAGCCACGCCTTGCCCTGCTCCCAGCTGTCGAGGATCGCCTGATCGGTGCCTTCCATGCGGTATTCGCGCGGGATGCCGACCTTCTTGCCGCGCAGGTCGGCGTTCAGCGCCGCTTCCCAATCGGGCACGGGCATATCGAGGCTGGTCGCGTCCTTCGGATCGAACCCCGCCATCGCGCCGAGCATGATCGCGCAATCCTCGACCGACCGCGCCATCGGCCCGGCCTGATCGAGCGAGGAGGCGAAGGCGACGATGCCCCAGCGCGAGCAACGGCCATAGGTCGGCTTGATCCCGCAGATGCCGGTGAAGGCGGCAGGCTGACGGATCGAGCCGCCCGTGTCGGTGCCGGTCGCGGCAGGCGCGATGCGCGCGGCCACGGCGGATGACGACCCGCCCGAGGAGCCGCCGGGGCTCATCGGCTGGTTCGATCCGGCCTTGCGCCACGGCGAGGACACGTTGCCGAAATAGGAGGTCTCGTTCGACGAGCCCATCGCGAACTGATCGAGGTTGAGCTTGCCCAGCATCCCCGCGCCTGCGTCCCACAGCTTCTGGCTGACGGTGGATTCGTAGCGAGGGGTGAAGCCTTCGAGGATGTGCGAGGCGGCGGTTGTCTGCACGCCGTGGGTGGCGAATAGGTCTTTCATGCCGATCGGCACGCCCGCCATTGCGCCCAGCGCCTGCCCGTCCGCGCGCGCCGTGTCGACCGCGTCGGCAGCGGCGAGTGCGTGGTCGGGGGTGGTGACGATGAAGGCGTTCAATGCCGCAGCCTCGGCCACAGCGGCGTTGAAGGCTTCGGCCACTTCGCGCGCGCTGAAGCTGCCAGCGCGCACGCCGTCACGGATGTCCTTTACGCCGAGTTGGGTCAGGTCAGTCATGTCAATCTTGAGTCCCCGCGAAGGCGGGGACCTCGGGCCGCACGCGCTCCGCCAATTTGCCTGAGACCCCCGCCTTCGCGGGGGCTCGCACTACGACGAAAAATGTCACTCGATCACCTTCGGCACACCGAAGAAGCCATGTTCGGCAGCGGGGGCATTCGCCAGCACATCATCGCGCTTGCCGCCGCCGGTCAGCGGGTCGGCGTCGACCACGTCGTCGCGCAGGCGCAGCGTGTTGGGGATCACCGCCGCCATCGGCTCGATCCCGGCTACATCGACTTCGCCCAGCTGCTCGACCCATTGGAGGATGCCGTTGAGCTCGGGCACCATACGTTCGAGCGCGGCGTCATCCATGCGGATGCGCGCGAGGCTGGCGATCTTGGCGACGGTGGCCTTGTCGACCGACATCGGCGCGGCTCCTTACTGGCCCGGAGCCGGTGCGGCCTCAGGCGAGCCACCCGGTACGGGCTGAGCGCCGGGTGCACCCTGCCCCATCTGCGCCTGCATGGTCTGCTGGAGGATCTGCAAATTGCGGTCGAACGCCTGCCGGGTCATGATATCGACCACCTCGATCTCGAACTCGAGATCGGCGTTGGGCGGGATCGGCGCGCCCTGCGGCGGTTCGGCGCCATAGGCCTTGGCGGCGGGAATGAAGAGCGTGTACTTGCCGCCCTTCTGCATCTGCTGGAGGCCTTCGAAGAAGCCCGGGATGGTTGCGCCTTCCTCGATCGGGAAGGGGGTGCCTTCGGGGAAGATGCCTTCGACAGGCAGCGGAATGTCGCGCGATTCGTCGAACACCGTGCCATCAGCGGCGAGCTTGCCCTTGTACTTGAGGAACACCACGTCGCCGACCTTGGGCATCGGGCCGGTGCCGGTGACGGTGGCATCAATATCGAGCCCGCGCGGGATGGCCGCCCAGGCCAGACCGCCGCCGACCGCGATGGCAAGCGCCACTCCGATCCACAGCTTGGTCAGGGAGCCCTTGGCGACGGGCTGGATCGGAACGCGGGTCACTTCGGTCATGGCATGGTCCTGACTGGCGGCGCGCAGTGCGCCGCAAATTGACGCCAAAAGGGCGCGGGGTTGAGCCGCGCCCTGATGGCTGATCGGAAAGGGGGATTCAAGCGGCTTGCTATCGCTAATTACCGCTTGGGGAATGAGAACCCCGCCTTCGCGGGGATGACGCAAACCTAAGCGCCGCTGGCGCGGCTGAGGTTTACGTCACTTGCTCCCGTCGCGCTCCATCCGCTTGCGCTCCATCTTGCGGGCGCGGCGCACGGCGGCGGCCTTTTCACGGGCGCGCTTCTCGCTCGGCTTTTCGAAGTGGCGACGCAGCTTCATTTCGCGATAAACGCCTTCGCGCTGCAGCTTCTTCTTGAGCGCGCGCAGGGCCTGATCGACATTGTTATCGCGAACCATGATTTGCATAAACGACGACTACCTCATTCTCGAACCGCCAGAGCCCGCCTCACGATGTGCTGGGATTCGCAGGTGAATTTCCAATGGAAGGCAGGCGAATCCCACAGGGGACCGCCCACATAACGGCGCCCCGATAGTCCAACACGGGCGCAAAGGCAACCCGCAACCCGCGCCCCGGCGAACATCGCCCCTGCTAGGCAGAAGCCATGCGCCTCGCTATGGGCCTTGCACGATGACCGCGCCCCCCATTTCTCTCGCCCTCTCTCCGCTTGCCGCATCCGCGCTGGTCGCTGGCGGCGGCGCGATCGGCGCGCTGGCCCGGTACCAGACCGGACGGCTGATCACCCATGCCGTCGGCACCCGTGCGGCCGAGGCGTTTCCGTGGGCGACCCTGGGCGTGAACGTTGCCGGATCGCTGGCGATGGGGGTGCTGGTCGGTTGGCTGGCGCGCAGCGGCGGCAGCGAGAGCCTGCGCCTGCTGATCGGAGTCGGCGTGCTCGGCGGGTTCACCACCTTCAGCGCCTTCAGCCTCGAAATGCTGCAACTGATCGAGCGCGGCGCGGCGGGGTTGGCGCTGACCTATGCGCTCGTTTCGGTGATCGCCGGGCTGGCGGCACTGTGGCTGGGCCTTACGCTGATGCGGGGTGCGGCATGACCCTTCGACAAGCTCAGGGCGAGCGGGACGAGGTGCGCCAGTTCACCGTCGGCGAGGATGACGACGGGGTGCGGCTCGACCGCTGGTTCAAGCGCAATCTGCCGCAGGTCGGGTTTGCCACCGTGTCGCGCTGGGCGCGCACCGGGCAGATCCGGGTGGACGGCAAGCGCGTTAAGCCCGAGGATCGCCTGACCGCCGGACAAGTGCTGCGCGTGCCGCCGGGCGGCGAGGATGCCGCGCCGCGCAAATCCGCCCCCCGCCTCCGCCAGCTTTCGCCCGAACAGATTGCCGAGGCGCGCGAGATGGTGATCCGCGAGACGCCTGCCGCGATCGTGCTGAACAAGCCCCCTGGCCTCGCCACGCAGGGTGGCAGCAAGACCACCAAGCATGTCGACGGGCTGCTCGATGCCTTCGTAACCGACGAGCGCACGCCCCGCCCGCGCCTCGTCCACCGGCTCGACAAGGACACCTCGGGCGTGCTGCTGATCGCCCGCACGCCGGGCAGCGCGGCGAGTTTTTCCAAGCGGTTCGCCGGACGCTCGGCGCGCAAGGTTTATTGGGCGCTGGTCGTCGGCGTGCCCAACCTTGCCGAAGGGGTGATCGACGCCCCGCTCGCCAAGCAGCCGGGCACCGGCGGCGAGAAGATGCATATCGACGAGGAAAGCGGCGCGGCGGCCAAGACCCGGTATCGCGTGGTCGACCGCGCGGGCCAGCGCGCCGCGTGGGTCGAGCTCGAACCGCTCACCGGGCGCACCCATCAGCTGCGCGTCCACATGGCGGCGATCGGCCATCCCATCGTGGGCGACGGCAAGTATGGCGGGCAGGACGCGTTCCTGACTGGCGCGGTGAGCCGCAAGATGCACTTGCACGCGCGCCGGCTGATCATCTCCGAGCCCAAGGCGGGAGAGGGCACGGGCGGGAAGCTTGACGTGACGGCCGAACTCCCCCCGCACTTCGCCGCGAGCATGGAAGTGCTGGGCTTCGACCCCGCTCTCTCCGACGCCGCGCCGTTCCGCGACGAAACCCCCGAACGCTCGCCTGAAGAGAAGAAGCAGGCCGCGCGCCGCCACTTCAAGCAGGCGCGCAAGGAAGAGCGTGCCCCGCGCCGGGCGCGCGGCGGCGCGGCAGGCAACAAGGCAAAGGGCAAGACCAAACCAAGGGGCAAGCGCTGATGCACCCCAACCCCTTATTCCGTTGGGACAACGACGATGAGATACTCGATTTCATAGCGCAGACCGCGTTCGCCCGGATCTTCGCCATGACCGAGCGCGGCCCGCGCGTGGCCCATGTCCCGGTGCTGGTCGAATCGTCGACATCGATCCTGTTCCATCTCGCCAACGGCAATGCCCTTACCGCCAAGCTGTCCGGCCAGACCGCTTTGATCCTTGTGGAAGGGCCGAATGCCTATCTGAGCGCCAATTGGTACGCCGACATCACCGGCGCAGTGCCAAGCTGGAACTACATCGCTGCCGAAGCTGAAGGTGTGGTCACGAGGCTCGATCGGGCCGCCCTAATCGGAATCGTAGATGGCTTGGCCGCCCGGCTCGAACCACGCGTCGGCGAGAACTGGACCAGGGCGAAGATGGACCCGGCCCGGTTCGAGGCCTTGCTCGGCGCAATCAAGCCGTTCCGGCTCGAGATCAGCGCGCTGCGCGGCACGCGCAAGGCGTCGCAGAACAAGCCCGAGGCAGAAGCGGCGAGGTTGATGGCTGGCATGCGCAAGACCGGGGGCGAGGCCATGGCGGCCGCGATGGAGACGCTGCGGACATGACTGTGCGCCTCGCCGTGTTCGATTGCGACGGGACGCTGGTCGACGGGCAGGCCGATGTCTGCTGGGCGATGGAGCGTGCCTTCACCCGCGCCGGATTGCCCGCGCCGGACAGCCACCTGGTGCGTCGGATAGTCGGCCTCAGCCTGCCGGTCGCGGTGCGCCATCTCGCCCCCGATCTTGCAGATGACGAAGTCGCCGCCGTGAGCGAGTTCTACCGATCGAGCTACCGCGCGCGGCGCGAAGAGGGGCTGATCGACGAGCCGCTTTACGATGGCATCGCTGACCTGCTCACCAATCTGCACGCGGCCGGCTGGAGCCTGGCGGTCGCCACCGGCAAGTCCGACCGCGGCCTCGCCGCCTGCCTCGCCAGCCACGGGATCGCCGATCTGTTCGCCTCGCTCCAGACCGCCGACCGCCACCCCTCCAAGCCCCATCCCGCGATGCTCGAAGCCGCGCTGTTCGAGGCAGGCGCGCAGCCTCATCAGGCGGTGATGATCGGCGACACCAGCTTCGATATGCAGATGGCACGAAGCATCGGTGTGCGCGCCGTCGGGGTCGCGTGGGGATACCACGCCGCCGACGAATTGCTGGCGAGCGGCGCGGCTAGCGTCGCGCCCAGCGTGGCCGCCTTGGCCCTGGCATTGGAGGAGGCCCTGACATGACCCTTTCAACCCGTGAGGCTGCCGAGGCCAAGGCTCGCCAACGCTTTTTCGTCCTCAACGCCGTTCGCTTTGGCGGGCTCGGGATGGTGATGCTCGGCATGGCGATCGCCGGTGGGTTGCTGCCCCTACCATGGCAAGCGGGCGCAGCGCTGGCGGTGGTGGGGCTGGTCGATTTCTTCTTCGTCCCGCTGTTCCTCGCCCGTAGCTGGAAGGCCGGAGACGATCGCCAGCAATGATTCGCCGGTTCTACAAGGACGTCACGCTTGGGCAGCAGACCGGCGGGTGGCAGGTGCTGCTCGACGGGCGCGGGGTCAAGACCGTGGGCGGCGCAGCGCAGATCGTGCCGACACGGCCGCTTGGTGAAGCACTCGCGGCGGAATGGCGGCGGCAGGACGACCAGATCGACCCCGCCAGCCTCCCCTTGCGCGACATCGCCGATTACGCGATCGACATTGTCGCACCCGATCCGGCGGCGGTGGCGAAGAGCCTCGTCGCCTATGCCGAAACCGACACGCTGTGCTATCGCGCCGATCCCGACGAGCCGCTCTATGCCCGCCAGCAGGACCTGTGGGAGCCGCTGCTCAGCGGGTTCGAGGCCGCGCACGGCATCGCTCTGGTGCGGGTCAGCGGCGTGCTCCACCGCCCGCAGCCACCCGCCGCGCTGGCCGCGCTGGAGGCACGGCTGCTGACGCTCGATCCGTTCACGCTGGCCGGGGTCGAGGCGATGACCAAGCTTGCCGCCTCGCTGGTCACCGCGCTCGCCGCGCTCGATGCGCAGGGTGAGGACGAGCCGCTGGCGCTGTGGCAGGCGGTGTGCCTCGAAGAAGAGTGGCAGGCCGACCTATGGGGCCGCGACGAGGAGGCCGAAGAACGCCGCGCCCGGCGCGAGACCGATTTCCTGCGCGCCTGCGGATTTGCGCGGTTGGCCCGGACATAAGAACCCGTTCGCCCTGAGCTTGTCGAAGGGCTGCACTTTTCTTTGGATTCAACACTGAAACCGAATTGAAGGACAGGGCTTCGACAAGCTCAGCCTGATCGGGGATACTAAGACCCAGCCACCCAGTCCGCCACCTCACCCGCGACCTTGTTCGCCGCCCGGTTGAGCGCCGCGCCGACAGCGCGCCCTTCTGCCGGAACCCCGGTCTCGCGCGCTTCGAAGCGGCGGGTTGCGATCTGGCCTTCGCCTGCGACCCGCACCGCATCGAACCGCACCACCGCTTCCGATTGGCGCGCGTCGTAGCCCATCTCGCTCAATGTGCCGCGCACCGTCACTGTCGCCAGTGTCACTGTCGCATCATCGTCGATCACCATCGCCCCGCCGCGCGCGCGGATCGTCTCGCCCACCAGCCGCCGGAACAGGCGGGCGGGCTTCTCGACCCAGAACGCCTCCTGAAGATAGGCCAGTTCCGTGTCGGTCACCGCCACCGGCACCCGCAGGACGTCGAGCTTGGCGGGGGTGTCGAGTGCAAGCACTGCAATCACCGGCTGATCCGCGCCCGCCGTAGCGCCGACGCCGACCGGCGCGCGCGCCTCGGCATTGAGGGTGAGCAGGCTCGTCGGCGGTTCGCCGCCCAGGCTGACGCAGCCCGGCAGCGCCAGCAACAGCGGAATTGCGGCAAGGATCGGCCAGGTGCGGATGCTCATGCGTCTCATGTCCTCACTGCTTGTAATCGGGCAGGGTCTTGCCGCCGATCAGCGCGCCCGCGCCTTCGCTTTCGAGCTTTTCGGTGATCGCCCGCAGCGCCCGGCTGGTGGCACGCAGATCCTGCAGGGTCGCCTCGGCAGCAGGCAGCGTGCTGGTGCGCAATTGCCGCGCGGCGGGGCGCGTGTCTTCGAGCGTTGCGGCGAGCGCGGCCAGCGCTTTGTTGGCCGAGGCGAGCGTGCCGGTAAGTTCGCGCGCGAGCGGCTGGCCTTCCTCGTTCACCAGGGAATCGGTGCTCGCCGCGACCTTTTCGATCGCATCCAGCGTCTGGTTGAATTCCTGCATCGTGGTGCGGAATTCCTTGAGATTCTGCGTCAGCTCGGGGGTCGCATCGGCGAGCCCGCCGGTCAGGCGGTTGGAATTGCGCAGGATGCCCGCCAGTTCCTCCTGATTCTCGGGGCCGAGGATCACATTGAGCTGTTCGGTGAGCGTCGCCAGCCGTTCGAGCAGCAAGGGCGCATTGGCAACGATTTCGCCGAACCCGCCGCGCCCGGGGGGAATCACCGGCCGACCTTCGGGGCAGGCGGTGGTCTCGCAGGTGATCGGCGGCGCGCCCTTGCGTGCGCCATCGAGCAGGATGGTCGATACGCCCGTAAAACTCGCCTGGATCGTCGCCTGCGTACCGACGAGGATCGGCACCTCATCCTTGACCTTGATCCGGACGCGCACGAATTCGGGGTTGCCCTCGGCCAGCGAAATCGCCTGCACCTGCCCGACCGGCACCCCGGCAAAGCTCACCTCGCTGCCGTTGGCGAGGCCCGCGACCGATTGCGCGTAGAAAATGTCGTACTCGTCCTGCTCGCCCTGCCCCAGCCGCGCGATCCACACGATCGCCGCCGCCAGCGCCGCCAGCAACGCCAGCGTGACCGCCCCGACCCACAGATGATTGGCTCTGGTTTCCATCAGCGTGTTCCTATGAAGCCCGCCGGGCCTGTGTGTCCAACAATATCCCGATCATTCCGCGCCTCGCAGGTGCGTGGCATGCGCGCTGCGCCCGCGCGGGCCGTTGAAATATTCCTCGATCCACGGATGCCCGGTGGCGATCAGTTCGGGGATGGTGCCGACCGCGATGATCTTCTTGTCGGCGATTACCGCCACTCGGTCGCAGATCTCGTACAGCGTATCGAGATCGTGGGTGATGAGGAACACGGTGAGGCCCAGCGTTTCCTTCAACTCGCGGGTCAGCCGATCGAACTTGGCCGCGCCGATCGGGTCGAGCCCGGCGGTAGGCTCGTCGAGGAACAGTAGCTCGGGATCGAGCGCCAGTGCGCGCGCCAGCCCCGCGCGCTTCTTCATCCCGCCCGACAGTTCGGAAGGATATTTCGACACCGCGTCCTCGGGCAGGCCGGTGAGGATCACCTTGTAACGCGCGATATCGCTCAGCAGTTCGGGGCTGAGATCGGGGTAGTATTTGCGCAAGGGGGCCTGCACGTTCTCGCCCACCGTCAGGGTCGAGAACAGCGCGCCGCCCTGGAACAGCACGCCCCAGCGGCGTCGCACACCGGTGCCGGTTTCCAGATCAATTTCGGTGATGGTGCGCCCCAAGACATCGATGCGCCCCGCGCTCGGCCGCTGGAGCCCGATGATCGAGCGCATCAGCACCGACTTGCCGGTTCCCGATCCGCCGACCACGCCAAGGATCTCCCCGCGCCGCACGGTGAGGTCGAGCCCGTCATGCACGGCAAAATCGCCGAAGCGGTTGACCAGCCCCTCCACTACGATCGGCGGAGCGTTGTTGTCGGGATGGTCGGTGGCACGCATCGCCTACCCCCACCCGATTTCGGTGAAGAACACCGCGAAGAACGCATCGAGCACGATCACCGCGAAGATCGCCGAAACCACCGCCATGGTCGTGCGCCGCCCGACCTCCTCGGAATTGCCGCGCACTTGCAGCCCGTGGTAGCAGCCCGCCAGCGCGACGATGAGCCCGAACACGGGTGCCTTGATCAGCCCGACCCACAGATCGTGTTCGGGCACCACTTCCTGTATCCGGCTGAGGAAGGTCCAGAACGGGATACCGAGCGCCAGATCGCCCACCACCGCCCCGCCGACGATTGCCACCACCGAGGCATAGAAACCGAGCAGGATCATCATGAAGGTCGCCGCCAGAATGCGCGGGATCACCAGCACCTCGATCGGCGAGATGCCGATGGTGCGCATCGCGTCGATCTCCTCGGTCAGTTTCATCGTGCCCAATTGCGCGGCGAAGGCGCTGCCGGAACGGCCCGCCACCATGATCGCGGTCATCAGCACGCCCAGCTCGCGCAAGGTGATCCGCCCGACGAGGTTGACCGTCAGGGACTCGGCCCCGAACTGTTCGAGCTGGACCGCGCCCTGCTGCGCGATGACAATGCCGATCAGAAAGCTCATGAGACCGATGATCGGCAGCGCGGTCACGCCGACCAGCTCCATCTGGTGCACCAGCGCCTTGACCGGAAAGCGCGCGGGGTGGCGCAAGAGGCTCGCCGCGCCGAGCAGGATCTGCCCGAAAAAGCCGACCACGCCGTAAATCCCGCGGCGCGCGGCAAAGACCTGCGCGCCCATTGCCACCGGCACGCGTTCCCACACCGGCGCGCGCTGCGGGTGCATGTCGGCAATGGCGTCGATGTCATGCACCGCGCCGAGCAGGCGCTGCGCGGCTGTGCTCGCCCCGGTGATGTCCGAACCATGCGCATGCGCCAGCTTGCACACCACCCACGCGCCGACCGTATCGATCTCGTGCACATCGGCGAGATCGATGGCCCGGATCGGCCCGGCAAGCTGCTTCAATGCGGGTTCGAGCGGGGCGATGCTGGCGAGCGTCAACCGTCCTGACAGCACCAGCCGCGTGCCGCCTGCGCCTGCTTCCTCCAGCGAAAAGTGCGCGGCATCCTGCATCGGTTTGCAGCTATGGGGAGATTTTCGTCCCGCGACAAGGCTTGGTGGGCGCCGCCGCGCGTCCGGCGTTGCATCGCCGCATGGGTGCTGGCATGGCGCGCGCCATGACGAGCACGACCTTGCCCACCACATTCGACCCCGCCGAAATCGAGACGCGCTGGTACGCCCACTGGGAAGCGAACGGGTTGTTCCGGCCCGAACGGCCCGACGCGGAAGCCTTCACCATCGTCAACCCGCCGCCGAACGTCACCGGCTCGCTCCACATCGGCCACGCGCTCGACAACACGCTGCAGGACGTGGTGGTCCGCTATGAACGGCTGCGCGGCAAGGATGCGCTGTGGGTGGTCGGCACCGATCACGCGGGGATCGCGACGCAGATGGTGGTCGAACGCCAGATGGAAGCGCGGCAGGACAAGCGCACGAACTACTCGCGCGAGGACTTCGTGACGAAGGTGTGGGAGTGGAAGGCCGAGAGCGGCGGCACCATCACCCACCAGCTGCGGCGGCTGGGCTGCTCGATGGACTGGTCCCGCGAGCAGTTTACCATGGACCCGCACTTCACCAAGGCGGTGATCAAGACCTTCGTTGACCTGTATAACGACGGGCTCATCTACCGCGACAAGCGGCTGGTGAACTGGGATCCGAAGCTGAAAACCGCGATCAGCGATCTCGAGGTCGAGACGCAGACGATTGCCGGGCATTTCTGGCACTTCAGGTATCCGCTCGCGGATGGCGTGCGGCTGGATGATGGCCGCGACTATATCGAGGTCGCCACCACCCGGCCCGAAACCATGCTCGCCGACATGGCGGTTGCGGTGCATCCCGATGATGCGCGCTATGCCAGCGTCGTCGGCAAGCATGTGATCCTGCCGCTCACCGGACGGCGTATCCCGATCGTCGCGGACGAGCACGCCGATCCTGAACTGGGTTCGGGCGCGGTCAAGATCACGCCGGGGCACGATTTCAACGACTTTGAAGTCGGCAAGCGCGCCGGTTTCGCGCCCGCCGAGATGCTCAACATGCTCGATGCCGAAGCCAATGTCTGCCAGACGGCGGACGGCTTGGTGCCGACGGAATTCATCGGCCTCCACCGCTTCCGCCGCGACGGCGTCGACGGCGCGCGCGAGCTGGTGGTCGCGCGGCTCAAGGAGCAAGGTTACCTCATCCCGCATGTCACCGAGAAGGACGGCGAGCGCACCCAGCACGACGCCGAACCGCGCCAAATCGCCACGCCCTTCGGCGACCGCGGCGGCGTGGTGATCGAACCGTGGCTGACGGACCAGTGGTACGTGAACGCTGCGGAACTGGCGAAGAAGCCGATTGAAGCCGTGCGCAGCGGCGATATCCAGATCGTCCCCAAGACGTGGGAGAAGACCTTCTTCAACTGGATGAAGAACATCCAGCCCTGGTGCGTCTCGCGCCAGCTGTGGTGGGGGCACCGGATTCCGGCTTGGTTTGGGCCATCGAAAGACGGAACAGGATACAACCTTGCGGAACGTAAGGCTTTTGTCGCTGCTTCAGAGGTTGAAGCATTGGAGCTGGCAAAAGAGTATTATGGTCCCGGCATAGAAGTGTCGCTGCCACAGCCAGAGTTTCCCGAATTCGATGGAGTGTATCCGGGGATCATTGGTTCGGTTGATGGGCGCATCACGAATATTGAGATAACGCGCGATCCCGACATCCTCGACACGTGGTTCTCCAGCGCCCTGTGGCCCTTCGCCACGCTGGGGTGGCCCCACGATCCTCCCCGGCACGGGGAGGTGGCAGCTGCGCCAGCGGCTGACGGAGGGGACTCGCCCCACGCACCATCGCACCCGGACGCTAATCCCCTCCACCGTCCTGCGGACGGTCCCCCTCCCCTCCTGAGCCTGTCGAAGGACGGGGAGGATCTTTTGGCCAAGCACTTCCCCAACTCGCTCCTCATCTCCGGCTTCGACATCCTGTTCTTCTGGGATGCGCGGATGATGATGATGGGCTTCTACAACATGGGGCAAAAGCCCTGGGACAGGCTCTACCTCCACGGCCTCGTGCGCGCCGCCGATGGCGCGAAGATGTCGAAGTCCAAGGGCAATGTCGTCGATCCATTGGGCCTGATCGACCAGTATGGCGCCGACGCGCTCCGCTTCTTCATGGCGGCGATGGAAAGCCAGGGCCGCGACATCAAGATGGATGAGAAGCGCGTAGAGGGCTACCGCAACTTCGCCACCAAGCTGTGGAACGCGGCGCGGTTTTGCCAATCTAACGGCATCGGCGCGTCGGGCAGCATCAAGGCCCCGCCCGCGCGCCTCGCCGCGAACCAGTGGATCATCGGCGAAGTTGCGGCCTGCGTCACCGAAATCGAGCGCGCGATGGCGGACTTGCGCTTCGATGCGGCGGCGAACGCGATATATCAGTTCACGTGGAGCAAGTTCTGCGACTGGTATCTGGAGCTGGTGAAGCCAGTGCTGGGCCCTCCCCGGGACGGGGAGGTGGCAGCCGCGCCAGCGGCTGACGGAGGGGATTCGCCCCACGCGCCTTCGCACCCGGACACTAGTCCCCACCACCGTCCTGCGGACGGTCCCCCTCCCCGTGCCGGGGAGTATTGGTCGCCCCAGTCCGAAACCCGCGCGGTGGCCGGCTGGGCGCTCGACCAGATCCTCGTGATGCTGCATCCCTTCATGCCCTTCATCACCGAGGAGCTGTGGCACCAGCTGGGCGCGCGCGATTACGAGCTGATCCTCGCGCAGTGGCCCAAGCCCGAGGCCGAGGTGAGCAAGGACGCCACCGACGCGATCGACTGGGTGATCGATCTCACCACCAGCGTGCGCAGCGCCAAGAACGAGCTCGGCATTGCGCCGGGGGCCAAGCTGGCCGCGTTCGTGCCCGCACCCTCGCCGCTCGCCACCAGCACCATCGCGCGTTCGAGCGCCGCGATTGAACGCCTCGCGCGGCTGACGCCGCTGACCATCGGCGAAGCGCCGACAGGCCCGGCGATGCAGGTGACGGCGCTCGGCGACGTGTTCGTGATCCCGCTCGAAGGCATCATCGACATCGCCGCGGAAAAGGCCCGGCTCGAAAAGGCGCTGGCGACCTCGCAGAAGGAAGCCAAAAGCCTCGAAGGCCGCCTCGGCAACCCCGCTTTCGCCGAGAAGGCCAAGCCCGAAGCGGTCGAGAAAGCCCGCGCCGATCTCACGCACCATCAGGGCGAGGTCGAGCGGCTGACGGCGGCACTGGCGCGGCTGGGGTGAGAAAATCCTCCCCGGCACGGGGAGGTGGCAGTCGCGCCAGCGGCTGACGGAGGGGACTCGCCCCACGCGCCATCGCGCTCGGAGGCGAATCCCCACCACCACCCGCTTGCGCGGGCGGTCCCCCTCCCCTCCTGAGCCTGTCGAAGGACGGGGAGGATCGTTTTCCTACCACCCCGATCCGTGCCATAGACCGCGCATGACGAACCCGCCCCGCAACACGGCCAGACATTTTTTTCGTACGGCCAATGTGTCAACTCCTTTTTTTGCGCCTAAAGTCATGATTAAAAACGATTTATTAATGTTGGACACGCTTGACACGCTGTCAACTTCGTCAACTTCCCAACAGGCCGCGCAATGACCCTCACCCTCGCCACCGACGACACCGGCGGGCCTGAAATCTTCGCCTCATTGCAAGGCGAAGGGCCGTCCGCCGGGATGCCCGTGGCCTTTGTGCGCCTTTCGCGATGCAACCTCGCCTGCGTGTGGTGCGACACGGCCTACACCTGGCGCTTTGAAGGCGATAACCGGCCGCACCGCGACGGGATCGCCTTTGATCGCAAGGCCAATCAGGTGGTGCTCACTGCCGTCGAGGCTGCCGAACGCATCGCGGCATTGGGCCAGAAGCGGCTTGTCATCACCGGCGGCGAGCCGCTGCTGCAGGCAGGCGCGCTGGCCGAGATGCTGGGGCATCTTCCCGACATCAGCGTCGAGATCGAGACCAACGGCACGGTTGCCCCGCCAGCGCGGCTCGATATCCGGGTCGATCAGTACAATGTCAGTCCCAAGCTGGCGCATAGCGGCAACGCGGCGGAACTGGCGCTGATCGCCGAGCGGTTGGATGCCTGGGCGGTGGAGCCGCGCGCGTTCCTCAAATTCGTGATCGCCGCGCCGGAGGATGTCGCCGAGGTGCTGGAACTCCAGCGCCGCTACCGCTTCCGGCCGGGTCAGGTGTTCCTGATGCCCGAAGGCACCGACAGCGCGACCTTGCGGGAGCGGCAGGGGTGGCTGTCGGAAGCTTGCCTCAAGCACGGGTTCCGGATGAGCGACCGGATGCATATCCATTTGTACGGGGATACGCGGGGGACGTGATTGGTTTGCGTGCCCGCCTCCGCGGGCACTTCCTCGGCGCGGTTTCAAGCCTTGCAGGCTTGAGCGCCTGCGGGGCGGCCGCGTGGCCTTGCGGTCCGTCCGTTGGCGGACCGAGGCACCGACCAAACGCGCGTGTCGCGCAGGTTCGGCGGCGAAGCCGCCGCGAGCGCACGGCGCGAGCCGCAGGTGCCCCGCAGCGCAGCGGAGGGAACAGCACCGAGGACGTCCGCGCGGAGGCGCGGACGCAAACAAAAGGCCTTACCCCTGACTTCTCCACCGCATCACGACCCGCTCGACCAGCTCTTCCTCGCCGCCCGCTTCGCTCCACAGTTCGACGAAGCTCGGGTCTTCCGACGCCGGACGGCGGTGTTCTTCGAGGGTGTCGAAGTTGACGCGGATCGGGATCGCGACGCCCTCGCCGCAGATGATGCATTCGCGGTTGCGCAGCGCGGGGATCGAATCGAGGAAGCCGCGCGCGCCTTCGGGCATCGCGGCTTTCACGAAGGCCTGGTCGCGGTCGTTGTTGAGGCGCATCGAGATGATCGTGCCGCACTGCGACAGCACGCCTTCGGCCAGGTCGGACGGACGCTGGGTGATGAGGCCAAGGCTGATCCCGTACTTACGGCCTTCCTTGGCGATGCGGGACAGGATCTTGCCGACCGAAGAGCCATCGGCGTTCTTCTCGTTGGGCACGTAACGGTGCGCTTCCTCGCACACCAGCAGCACCGGACGGGTCTTCTCCTCGCGGCCCCAGATGGCGAAGTCGAACACCAGGCGGCTGAGCACCGCGACCACGGTGGAGGTGATGTCCGACGGCACGCCCGAGACGTCGATGATCGAGATCGGCTTGCCGTTGCCCGGCATGCGGAACACCTTGCCGATGAAGTCGGCCATGGTGTCGCCCACCAGCATGCCGGAGAACATGAACTGGTAACGCGGATCGGCCTTCAGCTCGTCAAGCTTGCCCTTGATGCGCATATACGGCGCGGACGAGGTCGCCTTCTCCAGCTTGCCCATCTCGTCCTGCAGGATGTTGCTGAGGTCGGAGAGCAGATAGGGGATCGGCGAATCCACCGTGATCTTGCCCATCGTCTGCGCCAGCCGGTTGCGGGTGCGCGCGCCGAGCAGACACTTGGCGAGAATGTCGGCATCGACCTGGCGGTCATTGCCGCTGCCGGTGAGCAGCACCTCGCAGTGTTCCTCGAAGTTCATCAGCCAGTAGGGCATCTGCAGGTTCGAGACGTCGAGGATCTGTCCGGTCTGGCGGAACGCGGCGGAATATTCGCCGTGCGGGTCGATCATCACGATGTGACCCTTGGGCGCGGCCTCGCAGATGCGGTGCAGGATCAGCGCGGCGCTGGTCGATTTACCGGTACCGGTCGATCCGAGCAGCGCGAAGTGCTTGCCGAGCATCGCGTCGATATAGAGGCCTGCGCGGATGTCACGGGTCGGGAACACCTTGCCGATGGTGATGCTGGCGCGGCCATCGCTGGCGTAGATCTGTTCGAGGTCCTTGGTGGTCGCCGGGAAGATCATCGCGCCCGGCACCGGATAGCGGGTGACACCGCGCCGGAACCCGTGGATGCGCCCCGTAAGCTTCTCCTCGCCGCCTTCGCCGAGGAAGTCGATATGGGCGATGATCCCGGTTTCGTTGCGGCGGTCCTTGCGCTGGTCGCGCACGCTGGCCAGCAGCCAGCTGTCACCGACGCGGATCTTGATCTGGCTGCCGACCTGACCGGCCAGTGCGATCGAGGGATCCTCGTCCTCCATGCATTCGTTGAGGCGCTGCAGATCAAGCGCGATCTGCGAGCCGGAACCCGACACTTCGAGCACCACGCCGATCGGCAGACGGGCATTGCTCGCCGAGCCGACGGGCGCGGCAACGTGATCGTCGTGCGCGACAGGCTGGCTGCTGGCCGCCGGTTCGAAATCCTGCCTCGGGTGATCGGTCATTCGCGGCTTTCCCTGCGCCATCAATGGAGAGGCCGCAGGGATAGGCGCAAGGCGGTTAAAATCGGGTCAACGCTGTCCTTAAAGCAACTTCCGGCGTCTGGATCACGACCGGGCAAACAGCCGTCCGGCAGCCCAGCCCATGCCGAGCGACAGGGCAATCGCGCCAAGGCCGTACACGAACGACCAGCGCTGCGCGGCGGTGACGACCTGCCCTTCGAGCCCGGCCTTCACCACTTCGATCCGCGCGGTGGCGCTCGCGAGCACCCGTCCGCGCGCGATGGCGAAGGTTTCGGCAGTGTACCGTCCGGTGGCGACGTTGGAAGGGAGGTTGATGCGCGCCTGATACAGCACCTTCTCGCTGATCCGCACTCCGCCGGGATCCTCCTGATAGAGCCCCTGGCGCTGGCGCAGTTCGACAAGGCCGCGCGCGAAGCGGGACTGTTCGACCGGCTCGATTTCGCCAGAGGGGCTGAGCTGGATGAACTCGGTCCCCAGCTCGAAAATCGCGGCAGTGCGCTCGTCAACGATCTCCTCGATCGGGCGCGAGGAGGCGACCGCGAAGAAGGCGGGCGCGGAGCGGAAATCGCTCGACCCGGCGTTCATCCAGATCCCCGCGATGCGCTCCTTCTCGCGCATCCTGACCGCCTGCGACGGGCCCTTGAGCACCACCACGATGTCGTAATCGGTGGACCGCCCGGCACCCGCCGGATCGATCACCGCGCCGTAGAGCAGCAGCCGCGCGCCGGTGAAGCCCTGCCGCACCTCGATCAACGACTGACTAACCGCAGGGACAAGCACCGGCTCGCGCTGTGCTGTCAGCGCCAGCCAGGCCAGCAGCGCCAGCGAGAACCGGGCAGCAAGGCTCACCGCACGGACCTCACAGCCCAAATCCTCATAGGGGCGCCACGGTGTAGATCTCGTCGGGCTGGACCCCGAGGCCGTAAAGCATCCGCAAGGCGATCACGAGCACCAGCGCGGCGAGCGCGAGGCGCAGGTATTCGGGCCGGGCTTTCAATGCGATCTGCGTGCCGAACTGCGCGCCCAGCACCGATCCCAGCAGCAACAGCGCGGCGAGCACCAGATCGACCGCCTTGGTCGTCAAGGCGTGGGTCATGGTCGTCACCATCGTCACAAACAGGATCTGGAACAGCGAGGTGCCGACCACGACATTGCCGCTCATCCCGAGGATATAGAGCATCGCCGGCACCAGCAGGAACCCGCCGCCCACCCCCATCAGCATCGTCAACACGCCCACCGCCAGCCCCAGCAGCATCGGCGCGAGCGGCGAGATGTAGAGGCCCGAGGCATAGAACCGCCAGCGGTACGGCAGGCTCGCCACCAGCGGGTGATGGCGGCGCTTGCGTACCGGGGTCGCGCCCGTGCCGAGCAATCCGGGCCGCAGCGCGCCGATCGCCTCGCGCATCATCAGCGTGCCGATCGATCCGAGCATCAGCACGTAGAGGATGTTGATTACCACATCGATCTGGCCGAGCGATTGCAGCGCGCGGAACAGCAGCGCGCCGATCAGCGCGCCGACGATCCCGCCGCCGACCATCACCGCGCCCATGCGGTAATCCACTCCCTTGCGCCGGGAATGGGCGAGCACGCCGGACACGCTCGCGCCGGTCACCTGTGTGGCGGCGGAGGCGGCGGCAACCGTGGGCGGAATGCCGTAGAAGATCAGCAGCGGCGTCGTCAGGAACCCGCCGCCGACCCCGAACAGGCCCGACAAGATGCCCGTCAACCCGCCGAGCAGCACGATAAACAGGCCGTTGACCGAGAGATTCGCGATGGGCAGGTACACGTCCATGCCCTTGGTTAGACCAGCGCGGCGGGGGATAAAAGCCGGGGCGAGCCGGTAATTGTGAACGGCGGGACGCTAGAAATGGGTGGAGAGCGTCGCTGCCACGCCCGATTCCGGCCCTGCCCCGCCAGCGACCCGTTCGCGCCAGTCGACCGTAAGCCGCGCTGGAACCCCGCCGAGCTTCGCATCGAGCCGCAGCGTCGGGCCGACGTCGATCCGCTCGGCATCGCGCTGCACCCCACCCCATGCGCCTGCACCGAGGCTCAAGCGCAAGCGGTTGTCGGTACGGCGCGCGACCAAGCCGAGATCGCGGGTAACGCTCGCCTGCGCGTCGGCAAAGGGCGTTTCGGATTGCCCGCCGACCCAGCCGCCCTGCGCATAGGCCTCGGCTTGCACTCCGTAAGGCAGCGCCAGCGGCGGCAGCTCGGTCACCGCGAACACCGCCGGCCGCCACTCGGTGGTGAAAGCCGCGTCGGTATAGCGCACCTCGGCCGCCACGCGGATCGGCACCCGCGCCAGCGGTCGCGCCGAAGCGCCGAGCGAGACCTCGCTCTCCCCGCGCCGCACCAGCGAGCGATAGGCTCGCGCGAACAGCCGCGGATCGTGGCCGGATTGGGGCGCAAGGCGGTATTGCAGCACGCCGCCTACCTGGCTCGCCCCGTAGATCGGCACCCGGCCTTGCGAGATCGGCGCGGAATCCGAACCCTGCCGCCAGAACGCCCAGGCATCGACGCTCCAGCGCCTCGGGCGCGCGGCGGGGGATGGCGGCTCAGCGGTGGAAGCGGGTGGCAAGAACGGCGGGTTGTTGCGCGCTGCCGGTTCGGGCACGATGGGAGTCGCTCCTGACGTGCCTCGGTGAAGCGCGCGCGAAGCAGCTGCAAGGGACGGCGGGCGTGTCGCCAGCGCGGCAGGGGCAGCCCGCCGTATCGCCATCGGCGCGAAGGTGACGCGCAGCATGGCTCCTTCGGCTCTGGTCGGCAGCGCATCGGTCAGGCGGATGACGGGCGGCTTAGCGACCGGCGCGGCGCTCAACAGAGGTGGCAGAACCTCGCGCGGCATGGGGAAGGGGCTTTCCCACCACACCGCGCGCGCGCTCGTCCATCCGCCCAACACCAGCGCCAGCATCAGCAGCGATCCGCCGCGCCGCGCGGCAGTCTGCGCGCGTGCTGTCATGATGCCGCTGCCGCAGTGTTCAGGTCCAGCTGCGCTGGATGAACGTGGTGTTCGGTCTTGTCCCACGCCGCCACGCGGCCCGCCAGCGTGCGGATATAGCTGAACACCGCGCGGCGTCCGGCAATGATCGCGATGACATTGGTGAGCGGGATGCGCAGCACCGCCCACAATCCTTCAGCGACCCCGTATTCGCGCGCGGTAAAGGCGAACCGCGCCGCTGTCCGCCACACGAAGGCGAGGCTGTTGACTGCCAGCAAGGCCGTCAGCGCCGGGGTCAGCCGGATCGGCTCTGCCATCCCCGCAATCACCGCTATGCCCAGCAACCCGGTGAGCAGCAGCAGAATGTAGCCTGCCATCAGAACCAGCGCCGTCAACGGCCCGCGCCGGTCGCGCGCGCGCATCCAGCGCTCGATCGCCCCGCCCGACCAGCCGACGCGGTCCCACCCGAGCAGTGCGATGCCGAGCACCCAGCGGCTCTTCTGGCGCACCGCACCGGCCAGCCAATCGGGAAACAGCGCGCGGGTGGCGATCAGTCGACCATCCTCACCGCGCGCTCTGACGAAACGGCAGTGCCCGCCGTTCGCGGCGATGGCGAGGCCCAGCTCGTAATCCTCGGTCAGCGAATCTTCGGCAAACGGGCGACCATCGCTGCGCCGTGCCGCCAGCCGCTCGAGCGCATTGCGCGACGCCGCGCAGCCCACGCCCGCACCCGGCAGCGCCGCGCCCAGCGCATCACGCACCACCATGCCCTTCGCATGAGCCTCGGCAAATTCCTCGCAATAGTGGCTTGCGACATGCCGCGCGAACCAGCCGCGATGACGCGCCACCAGCGGTTCGACCGGGAGCTGTGCGAAATCCGCGCCGGTGGCGATGGTCTCGTCCAGCAGGCCGAGCGCAGCGGGATCGACCAGATCCTCGGCATCGTGGAACACCACGCTGGCGAACCGCTGGCCGCTGCGCGCCTCGTCGATCGTCAGCGCGTGGTAGAGACGGTTGAGGCAGTCGGCCTTGGTGCTGGGGCCGTCGCGGTCGTGGATCACCAGCCGCAGCCGCGGATCGCGGCGCGCCGCAGCCATGCCAGCCGCCAGCGTGTCGGGATCGTTGCGGTAGCAGCCGACGTAGAGCCGCAGCTCTGCTTGCGGCCAGCTGCCGAGCAGGTGGCGGATGGTCTGGCCGATCACCGCCGCTTCCTGCCAGGCCGGGATGAGGACCGCGACGGGGCCGTGCAGCGGGCGGTGCTGCAGGGCCTTGCGCGAGCGGCGCGGGGTGCGGGCTCTGCCAGTCAGCCTGAGCCACAACCACACCGCATCGATCGCAAGATCGTCGAGCGCGCCGATCAGAAAAAACACCCCGGCAAACAACAGCAGTTCGTGCTGCAGCAGTGCAAGCCACTGCCACAGCCCCAAGTCTGATATGGACAAGGCGACCCCTCCCCCAAAGTAAGTCGCTTGCCTATATTGTCTTCGGGTGGGGCGCAACCATGCTTTTTATTTTAGTGGTTTAGGCTCGATTCACCGTTAGCATGGGGTAAAACACCCTCTTACCAACTACCGACATTGGCCATGCTGGCCCAAGGTTCGGCAGGCTCAAGATGGCCGTCCTGCAGCAGTTCGACCGAAATTCCGTCGGGCGATTTGACGAAGGCCATGTGCCCATCGCGCGGCGGGCGGTGGATGATGTGTCCGGCATCGGCGAGCCGCTGGCAGGTGTCGTAGATATTCTCGACCCGGTAGGCGAGGTGGCCGAAATTGCGCCCGCCACCGTAATCCTCGGCCGGGGTGCCGTCTTCGGGCGGCCAGTTAAAGGTTAGCTCGACCTCGGCCAGCCCTTCCTGTCCGGGCGCGGCGAGAAAGATCAGCGTGAAGCGCCCCGCCGCCACCTCGAAGCGGCGCACTTCCTCGAGCCCGATCAGCTTGAAGAACGCGACGGTCGCGTCCGGATCGGTGACGCGGATCATGCTGTGAAGATATTTCGTGCCCGCACCCATCATTCAAACTCCGTTCATCGTGCATGATGCACAACTCGTCGCACCAACTCTCAGGGGGAACCATGCGATGAGCGACGACGAAGTGCAACCGGACAATGTCGCCAACCGGCGCTGGTTCGGCACCGCCGCGATCCTTGCGGTCGGCATGGTCGCGGGTGGATATCTGCTCGGCGACGGCCTGCTGCGCGCCAAGGACGCCGAACGCGCGGTGACCGTGCGCGGGCTGGCTGAACGCAACGTCACCGCTGACCTTGCCACCTGGACGATCTCCTATTCCGCCGCCTCGACCGATCTTGCCGAGGCGCAGGGCAAAGTGCGCCGCGATACGCAGTCGATCGAAGCCTTCTTCAAGGAGCTGGGCTTTCCCGCCGATGCGCTCCAGCCAACCGGTGCCAACGTCAATAGCTCGACCGACATGAACGGCGTCACCACCTACACCGTGCGCCAGCGGCTTGCGCTGCGCACCACCGACGTCGCCCGCGCCCAGAAGGCGGTTGCGCGCCAGTTCGATCTGGTCGGGCGCGGCGTGTTTCTCGAGGAAGGTTCGGGGATGGCCTACACCTTCACCAAATTGAACGACATCAAGCCCGAATTGGTCGCCGCCGCGACCCGCGATGCGCGCGCCGCCGCTCAACAGTTCGCCAAGGATTCGAGCTCCGGTGTCGGCAAGATCAGGGACGCCACGCAAGGCTATTTCGAGATCGAAGCGCGCGACGGAGAAGCGGGCGGCTGGGGTGTATCGGACAGCCCGTACAAGAAGGTGCGCGTGGTGACGACGGTCAGTTTCGCACTCGATTGAGCGCGTTTGTGCGACAGTCCGCGCACAATCTGCTGCAAGGCGCGGCAGGCCGGTTGCCGCTGGCGTTGCGCGCGCTTATGCGGGCCGGGCAAGCGGGATGGTATCGCAAACCGCCGCGCCTTCTCGCTTTGTCTGAACCGAACGGCGCAACCGGAATTTCGCTTTGACCCTGCTGCAACGCCTGCGTGACCTCTTCCGCCCTGCGCCGCCGCCGCGCGCGGCTTCGGTGCCGCTGGGGACGCGGTACTATGTGATCGGCGACATCCACGGGCGGCTCGACCTGTACGATGCACTGATCACGGCCATCGAAGCGGAGAGCGCGCGCAGTTCAGGGGTCGAAGTGCGGGTCGTGCTGCTCGGCGATCTGGTCGATCGCGGGCCGGACAGCGCCGGGGTGATCGCGCGCACCCGCGATTGGCAGCTTACCCGCAACGTGCGGGTGCTGGCGGGCAATCACGAGGAGATGTTCCTCCGGGCCTTCGAACGGCCCGAGGCGCTGCGCCACTTCCTCAAGCACGGCGGCCGCGAGACGATCATGAGCTATGGCCTCACGGCCAGGCAGTTCGAGGCGCTGTCGATCGACGAATTGTTCGCAGCCCTGCCGCAGCTGGTTCCGGAAGCGGATCGCGAGACCATCGCCGGGTACGAGGCAATGATCATCGCCGGCGATTATGTTTTCGTCCACGCCGGGATCGACCCCGCGCTGCCGCTGGCACAGCAGGATGACAGCGATCTGCGCTGGATCCGCGACCGCTTCCTCTACCATCAAGGTCCGCTCGAAAAGGTTGTTGTGCACGGGCATACCATTTTTGAACAGGTGATGGATTGCGGCAACCGCATCGGGATTGACACTGGCGCGTTCCGCACGGGTGTGCTTACAGCTTTGGTGCTTGAGGGCGATCAGCGGCGGATTCTTCAGGCCTGCGCCGGCAATGGCGGGGCGGTGGAAGTGTTCGACGGCGAGCGGGACAGCTGACCTGCATGCATCGCTCCCGGGTCGGTTTGTGATTTCGCGTAAGGACACGGGTTCATGAAAATTGCGATGGTGGGTTCGGGCTATGTCGGGCTCGTGTCGGGCGCGTGCTTTGCCGATTTCGGGCACGACGTGGTGTGCATCGACAAGGATCAGGGCAAGATCGACCGCCTGCACGCAGGGGTGATGCCGATCTATGAACCCGGCCTCGATGCGCTGGTGGACAGCAATGTGAAGGCCGGGCGCCTGTCATTCACCACCAGCCTCGCCGACGGGATCAAGGGCGCGAGCGCGATCTTCATTGCGGTCGGCACGCCTTCGCGGCGCGGCGACGGGCACGCCGATCTCACCTTCGTTTATGAAGTCGCGCGCGAGGTGGGCGAGAACCTTGCCAATGACGCGGTGATCGTCACCAAATCGACCGTGCCGGTGGGTACTGGCGACGAAGTGGAGCGCATCATCGGCGAGTCCGGAACGCAGCATCGGTTTGCGGTCGTCTCGAACCCCGAATTCCTGCGCGAAGGCGCGGCAATCGGCGACTTCAAGCGGCCCGACCGCATCGTGATCGGCGCCGAGGACGAATTCGGCCGCGAAGTCATGCGCGAAGTCTATCGCCCGCTGTTCCTCAACGAGAGCCCGATCCTGTTTACCTCGCGCCGCACCAGCGAGCTGATTAAGTATGCCGCCAACGCCTTCCTTGCGACCAAGATCACCTTCATCAACGAGATGGCCGATCTGTGCGAAAAGGTCGGCGCGAATGTGCAGGACGTAAGCCGCGGGATCGGGATGGACAACCGCATCGGCGCGAAGTTCCTCCACGCCGGGCCGGGCTACGGGGGCAGCTGCTTCCCCAAGGATACCCTGGCGCTGCTCAAGACTGCCGAGGATTACGACAGCCCGACCCGGATTGTGGAAGCCGTGGTCAAGGTCAACGACAGTCGCAAGCGGGCGATGGGCCGCAAGGTCGTCGATGCACTCGGCGGAATCGATGCAGCGCGCGGCAAGAAGGCTGCACTGCTCGGCCTCACCTTCAAGCCCAACACCGACGACATGCGCGACAGCCCGGCGATCGCGGTGGCGCAGACGCTGATGGACGCGGGCGTGTCCGTCACCGCCTATGACCCCGAAGGCATGGAGATCGCCCGCACGCTGCTGCCCGAGGTGGCGATGTGCGACAGTCCCTATGCCGCGATCGATGGTGCGGACGTGGTGGTGATCGTAACTGAATGGGACGCCTTCCGCGCCCTTGATCTCAATCGTGTCAAAGAGCTGGCGAAGGCCCCGGTGCTGGTCGATCTTCGCAACATCTACCACCCCGAGGATGTGCGGGCGGCGGGCTTCACCTATGTGAGCGTGGGCAGGGGGTAAGCTTCTCCACCCTTCCCCGGGTCAAGCCCGGGGAGGGGGTGGAGTCCATATCAGGGGGCCATCATAAGCCGGGTTCTGTCTCCTCAGGCGGTATCCTTGCGGACGGGCCTGCGGTGGCAGCCATTCATCTGGGCCGTCGGTTGCCCGGCGGCTCTAGCAGCCAACCCGGGTCTCTCGGCGCGAAACACGCCTGCCCACCTTGCGGCGGGCGCGAGACCCCTATTCGGCCTTGCTCCGGGTGGGGTTTGCCATGCGGACCCTGTTGCCAGCGCCCCGGTGCGCTCTTGCCGCACCCTTTCACCCTTGCCTGTGTCCTTTAGGGACCATCGGCGGTATACTCTCTGTGGCACTTTCCCTTGCCGCCCCGAGAGGCGACCGGCGGGCGTTACCCGCCACCCTTGTTTCGTGGAGCCCGGACTTTCCTCGCATACGCGCGGCTGCCTCAGGCCCCCTGACGGGAGCCCTATAGATGCCGGAGCACCGATAGGAAAGCGTTACCGCGTCCGACCTTCATCGCGATCCAGCAGCAACTGCCACAGGATTGCGGCAATTTCGCCGTCGGGCTGCCCGGTGATGTACTCGGGCCGCCAGCGCCGCTCGAAGGCTTCCACCGCCTTGGCCTGATCGGTGATGTCATAGCCGAAGCGTTCCAATGCAAGGAAGAACGCGCCGTCATTGTGGAACGGATTGCCCGCGCCAAGGCTGGTGGGGCGCGGCAGGCTGAGGCGGTATTGCGCCAGCCGCTCCCACGGGAACAGCTCGCCCGGATCGGTCTTGCGGATCGGCGCGACGTCGGAATGGCCGACCACATTGGCGCGCGGGATGTCGTATTGCTTCACGATCCGCGCGAGCAGCGGGATCAGCGCCTCGATCTGCGCGTCGGCAAAGCCGCGATAGCCCAATCCATGCCCCGGATGATCGAGCTCGATCCCGATGCTCGCCGAGTTCACATCGCGCACCCCGCGCCAGTAGCTCGTCCCGGCGTGCCACGCGCGCTTGTCCTCGGGCACCAGCCGGATCACCCCGCCTTCCTCGGTGATGAGGTAGTGCGCGCTGACCTTGGCCTCAGGATCGGTGAGGCGGTCGATCGCGGTGCCGACCGGCTTCATCTCGGTATAGTGCAGCACCGCCATGGTGATCGGCAGCGTGCGTTCGTCATGATTGGGCGAGAGGCGTTCTTCGTGAACCAGTTCGTCGTCCCCCTCGTCCATCGCAGCCTAGCCGATCATGCCGTCTGGCTCGGGCAGCACCGCGCCCAGCACCAGCGCCCCGTCGCCCAGCTTGTACTGGAGGCCGCCCTCCAGCTCCTCGGCGACCACCGCGATCATGTGCGCGGCAGCGGTGCGGCTGGTGACCTCGCCCGGCGCGAGGTCGCCTTGCAGCGCACGGCCGATGGTCTCGTCAAAGGCGATCCGGTCACCGCGTGCCCGCGCCACGAGCTCGATTGCGCCATCCCGCCGTTCCGCGCCGATATCGAGCGTGCCGCCGCGCACCAGCGCGTCAAGCGCAATCTGCGCCAGGTTGAGCAGCACCTTGACCGCCGGCTTGGGCAGGCTCGGCTCGGCGATCGCCCAGTTGATTGCGATCCGCTTGTTGTCGGCGGCGAGCGCGTCGATCACGCTCCGCGCCTCGTCGATCGGGATCGCCTCGCCGAAGCCGCCTGCCGCGCCGAACGCAAGGCGGAAGAACTTCAGTTTGTCGGTGCTGATCCGCGCCGATTGCTCGAGCAGCTCGATCACGCGCGCGCGCATCGCCGGGTCCTGCTCGTCGGCGAGCAGCTCCAGCCCGTTGGCGAGCGCACCGACGGGCGAGAGCATGTCGTGGCACAGGCGCGAACACAGCATCGCGGCAAGATCGGTTTGGGAGAGCATGGATTTGTTCAGGTTCGGGCTTGTTGGAGACACATGAGACACTGTCTAAGAGCAAAAAAACCGCCTTGCCAACCGCTCACAAGCGGCTGGCCGCCAGTATGCGCGCAAAAGACGGGAAAACGATGGATCATGCGGCCATTCTAGGCCCCGGTCACGGCGTAGGAAAGCGCGGCGAACCCTGCCTGCGCGTCCCGCCAGAACCGCACGTCGCCTCCGGCGATGATCGCCCACACCCGCCCGTCACCCGCCGCACTGGCGCGATCGGTGGCGGAGGGCTCGGGCGGGCCAACGGGGTGCGAGTGGAAATAGCCGATGACTTGCGGCCCGGAGCCTTGGCGCGCGGCACGATGCGCGTCGATCAACGCCTGCGGGTCGATTTCGAAATGGGTTGTGGGTGTGGGGTGGATGTTCGCGGTAGCGCATGCGGCGGTGATCCGGTTGCCTTCGCCGAGCAGGATGCCGCAAGCTTCGCGGGGGTGCGCGGCGCTGGCGGCGGCATGCATGGCAATAAGAGCTTCTGAATCTACAAAAAGTTCCGTTCGCCCTGAGCTTGTCGAAGGGCCGTTCTTGCTCTTGGCGTAACGCGAAATCGCTTCCCAATCCCCACGGATCAGCGCGAGCTTCTTGCGGCGCGACCAGCCCTTGATCTGCATTTCCGCAGAAAGCGCTTCGTAACGGGTCGGGAATTCTTCAGTCCACACAAGCTCGACCGGCAATTTGTCGCGGGTAAAGCCTGGCATCGTCCCAGACTGATGCTGCGCAATCCGCCGATCCAGATCATCGGTGTGCCCGGTGTAGAACTTGCCGCCGCGGCAATGCAGCATGTAGGCCCAGAATGGCATGCAAGAACGCTAAGTGAAGGACGGCCCTTCGACAAGCTCAGGGCGAACGGTGTTTTGTGTTTGGGACCAGGGGCGACAAGCTCAGGGCAGTCGGTTAGGGGGGCAGCGTGAGCGAACCTCAGACCATCACCGGCACCACCCTCACTTCCGCCCGCTTGGACAAAGCGCTCGCGGACGCCACCGGCCTGTCCCGCGCACGCATCCAGGCGCTGATCGACGAGGGGCGGGTCGCAATCGCGGGCACACCCGCCAGATCCGCTTCCGCCAAACTCGCCGAAGGCACGCCTTACAGCATCACCATCCCCCCCGCCGCCGCTGCCGAAGCCGCGCCCGAGGATATCCCGCTCACCATCGCCTACGAGGACGAGCACCTGATCGTCGTCGACAAGCCCGCCGGCATGGTCGTCCACCCGGCGGCGGGCAATCCCGCCGGAACGCTGGTCAATGCGCTGCTGCACCACTGCCGGGGGCAGTTGTCCGGCATCGGCGGAGTCGCGCGCCCCGGGATCGTCCACCGCATCGACAAGGACACATCGGGGCTGATCGTGGTCGCCAAGTCCAATGCCGCGCACGAGGGCCTCGCCGCGCAATTCGCCGCGCATAGCGTCCATCGCCGCTATCTCGCGGTCTGCGCCGGGCATCCGCAACCGCCCGAGGGCACCGTCAACGCCCGCATCGGGCGTTCCGACAGCGACCGAAAGAAAATGACGGTGCTCCCCAACAATTCCTCGCGCGGCAAGACCGCGATCACCCATTACAAGGTGCTGCGACGGCTCGAGAGCGCCGCATTGATCGAATGTCGTCTGGAAACGGGGCGAACCCACCAGGTGCGCGTTCACTGTGCGTCAATCGGCCATCCGCTATTGGGAGACCCTGCCTATGGCCGCACCCCCAAACCCCTGCGCCCGCTGCTGGAGCGAATCGGTTTCGAGCGTCAGGCGCTGCACGCCGCCGAACTGGGCTTTGCCCACCCGGTAAGCGGCGAAACCGTACAATTTCGGAGCGATTTGCCGCAAGACATGGCGGAACTGATCGACCAACTCACTCGTTCTGATCGATGAAAGCCCCTCACAATCCGCAATTCGATCGTCTATATGTAACCCCGTGGCCGATATCGCCGGATGCCCATCAGGGGTCCGGCAGCAGCGGTCGACACAAGAAAGGTTAGGTAATTCGTGACCAAGTCCAAGACCACCACGGTCCCTGCGCTGAGCGGTGAGCAGAGTCTCAACCGCTACCTCGCCGAAATCCGCAAGTTTCCCGTGCTGACCGCCGAGCAGGAATATATGCTCGCCAAGCGGTATCAGGAGCATGAGGATCCCGAAGCGGCGGCCCAGCTCGTCTCCAGCCACCTGCGGCTCGTCGCGAAGATTGCGATGGGGTATCGCGGCTATGGGCTTCCCGTGGCCGACCTTATCTCGGAAGGCAACGTGGGCTTGATGCAGGGCGTCAAGAAGTTCGAACCCGATCGCGGCTTCCGCCTCGCGACCTACGCGATGTGGTGGATCAAGGCATCGATGCAGGAGTTCATTTTGCGCTCGTGGAGCCTCGTCAAGATGGGCACCACCGCGGCGCAGAAGAAGCTGTTCTTCAACCTTCGCCGGATGAAGAAGCAGCTCGAAGCCTATGAGGATTCCGACCTCTCGCCCGCCGATGTGACCAAGATTGCGACCGACCTGGGCGTGCCCGAGCAGGAAGTGATCAACATGAACCGGCGCATGATGATGGGCGGCGACGGCTCGCTCAACACGCCGATGCGCGGGGGCGAGGAAGGCTCGGGCGAATGGCAGGACTGGCTGGCGGATGACCGTCCGTTGCAGGACGAGACCGTCGCCGAGGCCGAGGAAAGCGAAATGCGCATGGCGATGCTGTCCGAAGCGATGGGCAGCCTCAACGAGCGGGAACGCCACATCCTCACCGAGCGCCGGTTGACCGAAAAGCCGCAGACGCTGGAAGAGCTGAGCCAAGCCTACGACGTCAGCCGCGAACGCATCCGCCAGATCGAAGTGCGCGCCTTCGAAAAGCTGCAAAAGGCAATGCAGCGCATCGCTGGTGAGCGGCTGCTGCCGGGGGTTGCGTAAGCGCTCTCACACATTTGACCTGAACAATAGAAAGAGCCCTCCCCGAGCCATTTGGGGAGGGCTTTTTTCTGGCTGTCGCTACTTCTTCCCCGCCAGATCCAGCACCGCCGCCACCATCGCCCGTGCGCCGAGCGTGATGCTTTCGCGCGGGGCGATTTGGAACAAGGGCGAGTGGTGGCCGGCGATCGGCGGGCCGCCTGCCTCGGCCGCCGCGATCCGTTCGGGCGTGGTGCCGCCGACCGCGAAGTAGTACCCCGGAACGCCCGTATCGGGGCCGACGAAATAGGTGAAGTCCTCCGCGCCCATGTTGCGCTGTTCGAACGGCACCACCGCGCCCTCGCCCAGCGCGCGCGCCATCACCGCGTTGAGACGGCGCGCCAAGGCGGCATCGTTGATGGTGGTCGGCGTGCCCGAACCGCGCAGCACCTTGACCGGCAGGTTGTCGGGCAGGCCGTGCGCCTTGCCGATGCCGGTCGCGATCCGCTCAACCGTGGCGATCACCTGCTCGCGGGTTTCCTCGTCATTGGCGCGCACGGTGACCTGCAGGCGCGCCTCGTCGGAGATGATGTTGTGCCGCGTCCCGGCGTGGAAACTGCCCACCGTCACCACCACCGGCAAGGTCGGAGAAATCTCGCGGCTGTCGATCGATTGCAGCGCGGTGACGATCTGCGCGGCGATGTAGACCGGATCGCGCCCCAGATGCGGCGCTGCGCCGTGGGTGCCGATGCCCGGCACGATGATGTCGAGCGAATCCGAAGAGGCATACTGGATCCCCTCCGACGCCGCGACCTTGCCCGTCTCCAGCTCGGCAGAGACATGGAAAGCGAGCGCATAATCGGGCTTGCCGAACCGCTGGTAGAGCCCGTCTTCCATCATCGCCTTGGCCCCGCGCACGCCTTCTTCGGCGGGCTGGACCACGAACATCAGCGTGCCGCTCCACTGGCTTTTGGTGGCCGCCAGCCGCCGCGCGGTGGCCACCATCCCGGTGATGTGGGTATCGTGGCCGCAGGCGTGCATGGTGGAATATTCCTTCCCGTCCTCGCCCACCTGCTTGGCCTTGGAGGCATAGGGAAGACCGGTCTTCTCCTCGACCGGCAGCCCGTCCATGTCGGCGCGGATCAGGATCGTGGGGCCCTTGCCGTTCCTGAGGATGCCGACGACGCCGGTACCGCCCACGCCGGTCGTGACCTCCAGCCCCGCCGCTTTCAGCTCGGCCGCCATCTTGGCGGCGGTGCGGTTTTCGAGGAAGCCGAGTTCGGGGTTCTGGTGGAAATCGAGGAACAGCGGGGCGAGGTAGCTGTCGTATTCGGCCTCGATCGCCTTTTTGGTCGCGGCATCTTCGGCCAGCGCGGGCGCGGCGATGGCAAGTGCAATTGCGCTGGCGGCGGCGGCGTGGAACAGGCGCATCGGATATTTCTCCCCCTCGTAACGATGCGCTAGGTAGCCACGACAGGCCGCACCCCGCAAGCGCCGATGCTTCCCACGCCGCGCGCCCTGCGCTAGAGCCGCCGGGTGATCACGATCCTGCGCTACATTGCCAAGGGGCTTGCCGCCTTCGTCACCCTGACACTGGTGCTGGTGATCGCCTTCAAATGGCTCCCCGTCCCCGTCACCGCGACCATGATCATGGACGAGAACGGCATCACCAAGGATTGGGAGAGCCTGGACAATATCGACCGCAATCTGGTTTCGGCGGTTATCGCGGCGGAAGATTCGCGGTTCTGCGAACATTCGGGCTTCGATGCCGCAGCGATCGAGCAGGCAATCCGCGAAAACGCCGATGGCGGGCGCATCCGCGGCGGCTCCACCATCAGCCAGCAGACCGCGAAGAACGTGTTCCTGTGGCAGGGCGGCGGGTTCTTCCGCAAGGGCCTGGAAGCGTGGTTCACCTTCTGGATCGAGCTGGTGTGGGGCAAGCGGCGGATCATGGAGGTGTACCTCAACGTCGCGGAGACCGGGATCGGCACCTATGGCGCGGAAGCCGGATCGCAGCGCTATTTCGGCCATTCGGCTGCCCGCCTCAGCCGCGACGAAGCAAGCCGCATGGCCGCCGCGCTGCCCAGCCCCAAGAAGCGCGCGGTGAAAGGCCCCGGCGGCTGGCTCGCCCGCCACGGCAACCGCATCGAACGCCGCATCGGCATCGTCAGGCGTGACGGGCTGGATGCTTGCGTCTACGAATAGGGCCAGCGCTTGGCGTAACCCTGCTTTGGCGCTATATCCGACCGATGGCCGAAAACGTCACCAACGAACTGCTGCTTGAGCACCTGAAGGCAATTCAGGGCAAGCTTGCGCAGAATAGCGAGTCCTTCGGTCGGATCGAAGGCGAGATCAAGGCGCTCAAAAGCCACGTCTATGGTCTCGTGCAGGCCGAATTGATGCGCGATCCTGATCTGTCGGCACTGCTCGTGCGCATTGAGCGCATCGAACGTCGCCTCGAACTCAACGATTGAATTCCACGTCCAATAGGCGTGACGGGCTGGATGCTTGCGTCTACAACTGATCCGTCATGGCCCACGTCTTCGCTCATCATCATCATGACCACGCGAGCAGTCCGAGCGACTGCCACGGGCTGCACGATGCGCACGGGCACCATCATGGCCCCGCCAATTTCGGCCCGGCCTTTGTCATCGCCATGGCGCTCAACCTCGGCTTTGTCGCAATCGAGGCGGTGGCGGGATTTGCCTCGGGATCGATGGCGCTGGTGGCGGACGCGGGGCACAACCTGTCCGACGTGCTGGCGCTGGCGCTGGCGTGGTTCGCCAGTATCGCCGCGCGGCAGGCACCCTCGGGCCGCTTCACCTATGGCTACAAGAGCTCGACGATCCTTGCCGCGCTGACCAACGCGATGCTGCTGGCAGTGGCGATCGGGGCGATCCTGTTCGAAACCTTCCACCGCATCCTTGCCCCGCAGCCTGCCGAAGGGCTGGTGATGATGATGGTCGCAGGCATCGGCGTGGTGATCAACGCGCTGACCGCGATGCTGTTTCTGAAGGGGCAGGAGGATATCAATATCCGCGGCGCCTATCTCCACATGGCTGCCGATGCGCTGGTGTCGCTCGGCGTGGTGGCGGCGGGGGCGGCGATCCTGCTCACCGGGCAGTGGTGGATCGATCCGGCGGTGAGCCTGATGATCGTGGCGGTGATCGCATGGGGCACCTTTGGGCTGGCGCGTGACAGCCTCACCATGGGACTGCTCGCGGCCCCGGCCCGCATCGATCTGGCCGAGGTCAAGGAGCACCTCGCCAGTTTCGAGGGCGTGAGCGCGGTGCACGACCTGCATGTCTGGCCGATGTCGACCACAGAAACCGCGCTGACCGCGCATCTGGTGATGCCCGGCAGGCCCGCGTCCGACAGCTTTCTGCGCGATGTGGCCGCTTCGCTCGAAACGCGCTTCGGGGTCGGGCACGCCACATTGCAGGTCGAAAGCGGCGAGAACCCCTGCGGAGGCTGCTGCTGATGGCCGCCCGCCCGCGTCCCACCACCGACGAAGCGCGCGAGGCGCTGCGCGCGGCGATGGCGCGGCTCGCGGCGGGCGATCAGGCGGCGCTCGAGGACATCTATCGCATGACGCGGGTGAAGCTGTTCGGCATCACCTTGCGTATCTTGGGCGACCCAAAGGAAGCCGAGGACGCCTTGCAGGACGTCTATGTCAATCTGTGGCAGCGGGCCGACCGCTATGACCCCGCGCGCGCGAGCCCGATCGCGTGGCTGGCGGCGTTTGCGCGCAACCGGGCGATCGACCGCCTGCGCTCGGGCAAGGTGCGCGGTGGGGGGGTCGGGATCGAGGAAGCTGCGCCGATCCCCGACGAGGGGCCCCTCGCCGACATGCTGCTGATTGACGCCGAACAGTCCGCGCAGATTCACAAGTGCCTGAGCGCGCTCGATGACCGGGCGCAGGGGCATATCCGTGCTGCTTTCTTCGAGGGCAAGACCTATGCGCAGCTGGCCGAGACTGCCGATGTGCCGCTGGGTACGATGAAGAGCTGGATCCGGCGCGGGCTGATGCGGCTGCGCGCGTGCTTGGAAGCGAGCGAAGCGGCATGAGCGGCCCCGAAGAGAACAACCCCGAGGTCGAGCGCGACGATCCGATGATCGCCGCCGAATGGTCGCTGGGCCTGCTCGAAGGCGAGGAATTGCTCGCCGCACGCGGGAAGGCGGCGACCGATCCGGCGTTCGCGGCGCGCAAGGCGTGGTGGGACGATTGGTTTGCCCCGCTCTCCGACGCAATGCCAGGTGCCGAACCGGGCGCGCATGTGTGGGACGGGATTGCGACAAGGATTTCAGCGCAGCAGACGGCGGAAACTTCGGAGGTGGCAGCGCCTGCCGCAAATATCGTCGCGCTCGAAGCAAAGGTGCGACGCTGGCAGTGGACCGCCGGGCTGACTTCGGCAGCCGCCGCCGTTGCGCTGGCGCTGTTCGCCTTTGCGCCGGGCCGCTCGCCGGTCGAAGCTCCCGCGCAGGTTGCAGCGGCCGCGCCGATGGTCGCTACGGTTCCGATTGGCGAAACCGGCCTCAGGCTTGACGTCACCTATATCCCCGAAAGCGAGAAGATGCTGGTCGCCGCGATTGGCCTCACGGCTGACGGTGTGCATGATCACGAGCTATGGCTGGTGCCCGCTGACGGGAGCGAATTGCAATCGCTGGGCGTGGTCGCGCCGGGCGAAGTACGCAGCATGGTGCTTCCCGCGAGTGTCACCGCCAAGCTGGGCGACGGGGCTACGCTCGTCCTCACCCGCGAGCCGATTGGCGGCAAGCCCGAAGGTCAGGACGCGGGGCCGGTGGTCGCCCAAGGCGCTTTCACCACGGTCTGAAGCGGTCGCGCGGCGCCGTGCGAAAGCGGCTTTCGCACCACCCCGAAAATTTCTCTGCATCCGTCAAAGCACGCAATCCGTAACGTCCAATGCAAGCGGGAGGGCTTGCAGACGTGACCATCCTTTGACGGAGAACCAAACTGTGACCCCCAAGACCACCCTCACCGCTATCGTCGCCGCCGCGCTGGCCGCCACCACCGGCCTCGCCGCGCTGCCCGCTATTGCGCATCAGCACGGGCATCAGGCCAAGGCCGCGCCGAACATCGTCGCCACCGCGATGAGCACCGGCGTGCACAACACCCTCGTTGCTGCGGTGAAGGCCGCAGGTCTGGTCGACACCCTGTCGAGCCCCGGGCCGTTCACCGTCTTCGCGCCGACCGACACTGCCTTCGCGAAACTGCCCGATGGCACCGTGGCAACGCTGGTGAAGCCCGAAAACAAGGGCACCCTGACCGGCATCCTCACCTACCACGCCGTTGCGGGCAAGGTGACGGGCGGCGATCTCGTGGCGCTGATCAAGCAGCACAACGGCACCGCGACGCTGACGACGGTTTCGGGCGGCAAGCTCAAGGCGCGCCTGTCGGGCGACAAGATCGTGATCACCGATGCAAAGGGCGGTGTGACCGCCGTGACGCAGGCCGATGTGCAGACCTCGAACGGCGTGATCCACGTGACCGACGGCGTGTTCCTGCCCGCTTGATTGCCGCGTTAGCGCCGCGCGCAGTTCCCCCATTTTCTGCGCGCCGGTGCTGCAACGGCCCCGTCCGGCCTTTCCTCCAAGGCCGGGCGGGGTTTTTAGTGAAAGATACCCCTCGGTCAGCCGCCTGCGGCGTCTGCCACCTCCCCATTCGCAAGCGAACGGGGAGGGACTTTCGGGTTCTCACACAAGCTGTTAAGTCTCTCCCCGTCCTGCAAGGATGGGGAGGTGGCAGCGCGCAGCGCTGACGGAGGGGTAATGCGCAAGAGCGATCACAACTACACCCTCGCCCGCGCCCAGCGAAAAGCCCCCAGCCTTCCCGAAGGCCTGCTCTGGCGCGAGCTGCGAAACAAACGCGGCGGCCTCAAGTTCCGCCGCCAGCACCCCGTCGGGCGCTTCGTGCTCGATGTCTACTGCGCGGCGGCGAAGTGTGGGTTCGAGATCGACGGGATTGCGCATGACATGGGCAACAGGCCCGCTGCCGATGCCGCACGCGATGTGTGGCTGGCGGATCAGGGGATCAGGGTGGTGCGGATCGCGGCGTCAGAGGTGCTAGAGGATCCGGCAGGGGTGGCCGCGGCGATTGCGCGGTTGTGTGAGGGGATTGTTGCGGGGGAGGTTTGACGGGGCTTACCCCTCCACCACCCGCTGCGCGGGCGGTCCCCCTCCCCATTGCTGCGCAACGGGGAGGCACTTCATAGACCCTCCCCGTCTCGCAGGGGTGGGGAGGTGGCAGCGGCGTCAGCCGCTGACGGAGGGCTAAAGAGCCTCGAACCGGCTCTTAAGCCGCCGCTTCCTTCTTCGCCTCGCCGCCGATCACGCGCACAGGCTCTTTCTTGCCCGCGACCACGTCGGCGTCGATCACGATTTCGGTGACGCCTTCCATGTCGGGCAGGTCGAACATCGTGTCGAGCAGCAGGCCTTCGACGATCGAGCGCAGGCCGCGTGCGCCGGTCTTGCGCTTGATCGCGCGCTCGGCGATCGCTTGGAGCGCGTCGTCGGTGAAGGTCAGTTCCACATCCTCAAGCTCGAACAGCTTGCGGTACTGCTTGACGAGCGCGTTCTTCGGCTCCTTGAGGATCGTCACCAGCGCGGGCACGTCGAGATCGTGCAGCGTGGCGATCACCGGCAGACGGCCGACGAATTCGGGAATCAGGCCGAACTTGAGGAGATCCTCGGGCTCGCTCTTTTCGAGCAGCTCGCCCACGCGGCGCTTGTCGGGGTCGGCGACATGCGCGCCGAAGCCGATCGAACGCTTCTGCAGGCGGTCGGCGATGATCTTGTCGAGGCCCGCAAAAGCGCCCCCGCAGATGAACAGGATGTTGGTCGTGTCGACCTGCAGGAATTCCTGCTGCGGATGCTTGCGCCCGCCCTGCGGCGGCACGGAAGCGGTGGTGCCTTCCATCAGCTTAAGCAGCGCCTGCTGCACGCCTTCGCCCGAAACGTCGCGGGTGATGGAGGGGTTTTCGGCCTTGCGGGTGATCTTGTCGATCTCGTCGATATAGACGATTCCGTGCTGCGCCTTCTCGACATTGTAGTCGGAGGCCTGCAACAGCTTGAGGATGATGTTCTCGACATCCTCACCGACATAGCCCGCTTCGGTCAGCGTGGTCGCATCGGCCATGGTGAAGGGCACATCGAAGGTGCGCGCCAGCGTCTGCGCCAGCAGGGTCTTGCCCGAACCGGTCGGGCCGACGAGCAGAATGTTCGACTTGGCAAGTTCAACGTCGCCCGCCTTGCCGGAGTGCTTCAGCCGCTTGTAGTGATTGTGCACCGCGACCGAAAGCACGCGCTTGGCGCGATCCTGCCCGATCACGTAATCATTGAGCGTGGTGAAGATATCCATCGGCGTGGGGATCTCGCCGTCCTTCTTGCCCGCGATCCCGGCCTTGGTTTCTTCGCGGATGATGTCGTTGCACAGCTCGACACATTCGTCGCAGATGAACACCGTGGGCCCGGCGATAAGCTTGCGCACCTCGTGCTGCGACTTCCCGCAGAAGCTGCAGTAGAGGGTGCTTTTGCTGTCCGATCCGCTCAATTTGGTCATTCCCGTGTCCTCGAATCCGCGCAGGTCGACGGTGCGATTCCTCGCACGGATTCGGTAAATGTATCGCCCGCGCCAGATGAATCAACATTCGGCGCAAGTTTTCGTGTGGTCACCATAGCGCCAGTGGCACCAAATAAACGCTTAATGTGCCCCGCAGGAACCACTGTCCCGCTGCGGTGCAGGCCGGTGGGCAAGCCTTATTCGGGCGCGCCGCCCGAACCTTCCTCGCCGCCGGTTTCCTCGCTCTCGGGGCGCGACTCGAACACCTTGTCGACCAGACCGAAGGCCTTGGCTTCTTCCGCTTCGAGGAAGGTGTCACGGTCCATCGCCTTTTCGATTTCGTCGAGGCTGCGGCCGGTGAACTTGACGTAGAGATCGTTCATCCGCGCCCGGATGCGCAGGATCTCGCGCGCCTGGATCTCGATATCCGAGGCCATCCCGCGTGCGCCGCCCGAAGGCTGGTGGATCATGATCCGCGCATTGGGGAGCGCGATGCGCATGCCGGGCTCACCCGCCGCGAGGAGGAAGCTGCCCATCGAAGCGGCCTGCCCGATGCACACGGTCGACACGCGCGGCTTGATGTATTGCATGGTGTCGAAGATCGCGAGGCCGGCCGTCACCACCCCGCCGGGCGAGTTGATGTACATGCTGATCGGCTTCGAGGGGTTTTCGCTTTCGAGGAACAAGAGCTGGGCAACGATCAGCGAGGCCATCCCGTCCTCGACCTGTCCGGTCACGAACACGATGCGTTCGCGCAGCAGGCGGGAGAAGATATCGAAGCTGCGTTCGCCGCGGCTGGTCTGCTCGACCACCACCGGCACCAGCGCGCCCGTCAGGGGATCGCGGGTGAATTGGCCTTGCGTGCCGTAGGTTTCGCCGGTGTTGCCGAACAGATCGATCATGGGATGCAGGTGTCCTTCAGGTGTCTCGAACAGGCTATGTCGGAGGCAGGGGGGCAATTTCAAGGGCGTTTACCTTGTCCGGTGTGAATAGCGGCGAGGTTGGTTGCGTTTTCCCCCTTGCCGCTGCGTCTGCGCGTGGCAAACCTGTGCGCCATGACATTGCGCAACTTGGCCCGCCCGGCCCTCGCCCTGCTGCTCGCCAGCACCTCCACCGCTGCTCTGGCCGAGACACCGCCCGATGCTGCTGACGAGGCCGATATCCAGCTCAGGCGGATTGCGGCCCTCGACGATGCCGGGCCGATGCTCAATTCGGTGATCGTCTATCAGGCGGAAGCGCCCACCTACGCCAACGAGGCGGCCGAGGCCGGGATGCCGCTCGCCGGACGCACCGTGCTGGTGAAGGACAATGTCGAGACCGCCGAATGGCCCACGACAGCAGGCAGCCTTGCGCTGGCCGACAATCACGGCAAGCGCGACGCGCCGCTGATCGCCAATCTGCGCCGCGCGGGCGGCGTGGTGCTGGGCAAGACCAACCTTTCCGAATGGGCCAATATCCGCTCCGACAATTCCACGAGCGGGTGGAGCGCAGTCGGTGGGCTGACCCGCAATCCCTTTGCGATCGACCGCAACGCCTGCGGCTCGTCCTCGGGCAGCGGGGCGGCGATTGCTGCGGGATTTGCGTGGGGCGCGATCGGGACCGAGACCAACGGCTCGATCTCGTGTCCGGCCTCGCTCAACGGGCTGGTCGGCTTCAAGCCGAGCGTCGGGATCGTCAGCCGCACCCACGTGGTGCCGATTTCGAGCACACAGGACACCGCCGGGCCGATGACGCGGACGGTGGGCGACGCAGCGCTGCTGCTCAATGCGATTGCAGGTGCAGACGCCGCCGATCCGGTGACGCTCGAAGCACAGCGGGTGGCCGATTACACCGCGGGGCTGGAGACTGCCTCACTTGCGGGCGTGCGGATCGGGGTGATGCGCGGCGCGGTCGGCAACCGGGCCGATGTCGCGGCGCTGTTCGAGGCGGCGCTGGCTGACCTGACCCGCGCAGGTGCGGTGCTGGTCGATGTCGAATACTCACCGCCGGACGAGTTGTGGGGCGCATCACTGCCGGTGCTGCTCTACGAATTGCGGGTCGAAATGGACAAGTATCTGTCGACCCGCCCCGCCCCCGGCGGCCCGCGCAGCCTTGCCGATGTGGTCGCGTTCAACAAGGCGCACGCCGCCGAGGAAATGCGCTGGTTCGGGCAGGACCTGTTCGAACAGGCGCTGACCACCACGGATGAAGCCGCCTACCGGACGAACCTCGCCACCCTGCGCCGTCTGACCCGCACCGAGGGGATCGACAAGCTGCTGGCCGACAACAAGGTCGCCTTTCTGGTCGCGCCGACCCAGGGCCCGGCGTGGAGCACCGATCTGGTCAATGGCGACAATTTCAACGGGCGGATCGGCGCGGGCTATCTTGCGGCGATTGCGGGCTATCCGCACCTCACCGTGCCGATGGGCGCGGTCGAGGGGTTGCCGGTGGGCTTCAGCATCATGGGCGGCCAATGGCAGGATCACGCCGTGCTGAAGGCAGGGGCGGCCTACGAAAAAGCGCGGACAGCCGTGCTGCCCGCGCCTTCGTTTGAGCCCTGGAAACCGTCCCCCCAATAAACTGATCCCCCGCGCAGGCGGGGGTCTCAGTCGGTCGAGGCGCGATGTCACCTGAGGTCCCCGCCTTCGCCGGGACGCACGGAAGCCATTACTTCTTGGCAGCAGCCTTCTTGGCCGGAGCCTTCTTGGCGGCGGGCTTATCAGGCGCAGCTTCCACCTTCTTGGCAGGCGCCTTCTTGGCAGCTGGCTTGGCTTCAGCATCGGCCTTCTTGGCCGGCGCCTTCTTGGCAGGCTTTTCGTCAGCAGGAGCAGCCTCGGCCTCGGCCTTGGCCGGGGCCTTCTTCTTCGCGGCAGCCTTCTTCGGCGCGGGCGCGGGCGTTGTTTCTTCCGCTTCGATCGCGGCCTGCAGCTCATCGAGCGTCACTTCACGCTCGGTCACTTCGGCCTTGTCGAACAGGAAGTCGACGACCTTGTCCTCGTACAGCGGCGCGCGCAGCTGGGCGGCGGCCATCGGTTCGGACTGGATGTACTGGATGAACCGCTCGCGATCCTCGGTGCGATACTGCATCGCGGCCTGCTGGACGAGCATCCCCATTTCCTGCTGCGTCACTTCGACGCCGTTGGTCTGGCCGATTTCCGACAAGAGCAGGCCAAGCCGCACGCGGCGCACGGCGATCGCGCGGTATTCGTCCTTCTCGTCCTCGATCTGCTTCAGGGCAGCGGCGGGATCGGCATCATTGGCCGCTTCCTGCTGCAGCTGGGCCCAGATCTGCGCGAATTCGGCCTCGACCATCGAGCCGGGGACGTCGAAGCTGTGGCCCGCCGCCAGCTGATCGAGCAGCGCGCGCTTCATCTGCGTGCGGGTGAGCCCGGCGGTCTGCTGTTCGAGCTGCGCCTTCATGATCTCGCGCAGCTTTTCAAGGCTGTCGAGGCCGAGGCTCTTGGCGAAGTCTTCGTCCAGCGTGGTTTCGGTTTCGACCTTCACCGCCTTCACGGTGATGTCGAAGGTTGCGACCTTGCCGGCCAGATGTTCGGCCTGGTATTCGGCCGGGAAGGTGACGGTGATAGTCTTTTCCTGACCGGCCTTCACGCCGACCAGCTGCTCTTCGAAGCCGGGGATGAAGGTGCCCGAACCCAGCACCAATGCCGCGTCTTCGGCCTTGCCGCCGTCGAACTCGACCCCGTCGAGCTTGCCTAGAAAATCGATGATCAGCTGATCGCCGTCCGCCGCCTTCTTCGTCTTGGGCGCGTCCTTGTAGCTCTTGTTCTGCGAGGCGATGCCCGTCAGCGCTTCGTCGATCTGCGCTTCGGTCACCGGCACCACCAGCTTTTCGAGCGCGAGACCGTCAATCGCCGGAGCCTCGATCTGCGGCAGCACTTCGAGGCTGACGGTGATTTCGGCGTCCTTGCCCTGCTCGTAGCCTTCGCCCAACCCGATTTCGGGCTGCATCGCCGGACGCAGGCCTTCGTCGCGCAGCAGCTTGTCGACCGATTCGCGGATCGTGTCGTTCACCACCTGTCCGTGCAGGGCTTCGCCGTGCATCTTCTTGACGAGGTTGGCGGGCACCTTGCCGGGGCGGAAGCCGGGCATCCGCACCTGCGGCGCGATCTTCTTGATCTCCGCTTCGATCTTCTGGGCGAGATCGGCGGCGGGGATGGTGATCAGATAGGCGCGCTTGAGCCCTTCGTTGACGGTCTGCTTGGTCTGCATGGGAACTGGTCTGAAGCCTTCTTCACTAGGTATTCGGTGAGCGCGGGCCGGTGGAGGGCGAAGTTGGTGCGGGCGAAGGGACTCGAACCCCCACATCTTGCGATGCCAGAACCTAAATCTGGTGCGTCTACCAATTTCGCCACGCCCGCATGCCCGAACGAAGCCGCGCGGGAAGCCGCAAAGCCCCCGCGCGTATTGCCAAGCGCCTCTATCCGCATGAAGCCGAAAGGGCAAGCGCAACACGCTTGAAGCCTGGCAGTTACCCGACTAAGGGCGCGCGGATGAGCGAAGACACCCCCTCCACCGCTGGCACCGACGTGCCGCCCGATCACCTCTCGGTCAATCCGCGCAGCCCGTTCTTCGACGGCGAGAAGTTGCAGCGCGGGGTCGGCATCCGGTTCAAGGACCGCGTGCGCACCGATATCGAGGAATACTCGATTTCCGAAGGCTGGGTGCGGGTGCAGGCGGGCAAGAGCGTAGATCGCAAGGGCCAGCCGCTGACCATCAAGCTGACCGGCCCGGTCGAAGCCTGGTACGAGGATCTGGGCGAGAACCCGCCGGTCGCCAAAAAGGGCTGATCCCCGGACGCGCATTCGGGGCGCGCTTGCCAAAACGGGCGTTTGCGCCCACTTGGCGGCCACCATGTCCCTCCCCGCAAAACCCGAAGTCGTCATCATCGGCCGCCCCAATGTGGGCAAGTCCACGCTGTTCAACCGGCTGGTGGGGAAGAAACTCGCCCTCGTGGACGATCAGCCGGGGGTGACGCGCGACCGGCGGATGGGCGACGCGGTGATAGCAGGGCTGCACTTCACGGTGGTCGACACCGCCGGGTGGGAGGACGAGGACGCGCACACGTTGCCCGGCCGGATGCGCGCACAGACCGAAGCGAGCCTTGAAGGCGCGGACGCGGCGTTGTTCGTGATCGACGCGCGCGCGGGCCTCACCCCGCTCGACGAGGAAATCGCCCGCTACCTGCGCGAACAACACGTGCCGGTGGTGGTGGTCGCCAACAAGGCCGAAGGTGCTGCCGGAGAGCACGGCGTGCTCGAAGCCTATGCGCTGGGCCTTGGCGAGCCGCTGGCGATGTCGGCGGAGCATGGCGAGGGCATCGCCGATCTGTTCGGCGGGTTGTGGCCGATCATCGGCGCGCGCGCCGAGGAGTGGGAGGAGGCGAGCGAAGCCGAGCGGGCTGAACTCGCGGCCATGGACGAGGAGGATCGTCCGCGCGGTCCGCTCAAGCTCGCCATCGTTGGCAGGCCCAATGCGGGCAAATCGACCCTCATCAACCGGCTTTTGGGCGAAGACCGGCTGCTGACCGGCCCCGAAGCCGGGATCACCCGGGATTCGATCGCGGTGGACTGGGTCTGGACCGATCCCAAAACGGGCGAAGCGCGCGAGATCCGCCTGATCGACACCGCCGGGATGCGCAAGAAGAAGAACGTCACCGAGAAGCTCGAAAAGCTCTCGGTCGCCGATGCGCGCCGCGCGGTCGACTTTGCCGAAGTGGTGGTGCTGCTGCTCGATGCCACCCAAGGCCTTGAGCATCAGGATCTGAAGATCGCCAGCCTTGTCCTCGAAGAAGGCCGTGCGCTGATGATCGCAATCAACAAGTGGGACGTTGCTGGTCATTCTGGGCACGAGGACGCAAGCAAGCTGTTCAACGGCATCCGCGCCGCATTGGACGACGGCTTGGCGCAGGTGCGCGGGCTGCCGCTGTTCGCGGTCAGCGCCAAGACGGGCAAGGGCCTCGACCAGATGCTCGGCGGCGCCTTCGAACTGCGCGAGGCATGGTCGAAGCGGGTGCCGACCTCGGCATTGAACCGCTGGTTCGACGATGCGATGGAAGCCAACCCGCCGCCTGCGCCCGGCGGCAAGCGGATCAAGCTGCGCTACATCACGCAGGCCGGCACCCGCCCGCCGCGCTTCGTGATCTTCGGCACGCGGCTCGACCTCCTGCCCAAGAGTTACGAGCGGTATCTGGTCAACGGCATCCGCGCGAAGCTGGGCTTTGATGCGGTACCGGTGCGGGTGACGCTGAAGGCGAACAAGAACCCTTACGCCAAGGACGATTGATGCTGCTCGATCTGCTCGCCGCCGCGCCCGTGCAGGCACCCTTCGCCTTCGAGATCATCGAGCGCACCGCCTCCACCCCGCGCGTGCAGCAGGTGGTGCAATTGAGCCTCGCGCCTGCGTTCCTGCTCTCGGGCATCGGGGCGGTGATGAATGTCATCATGAGCCGGATGATCTGGCTCGCCCAGCGGGTCGAACGGATCGAGGAACGGATGGAAGATCAGCGCACGCCCAAGCAGGCGCGCGAGCTTGCTTGGCTGATGCGGCGCCGCAAGCTGACGCAGGGGGCGATCCTGTTTTCGACCGCATCGGCGGTCATCATCAGCCTCGTGATCGGCCTGTTGTTCATCTCGGCCTACATCACCGTGCAGATCGGCACGCTGATCGCAAGCCTGTGGGTGCTGACCATGGTGCTGCTGGTAACAGGGCTGCTGTTCTTCCTGCGCGAAACGCGGCTCGCGGCGATCGGGGTGCAGTCGGGCAAGGATTAGCCTCGCTACTTCCCCCTTTAGCGTCGCCCCGTGCTTGACACGGGTGTGGATTCACAACCGAAGTGCAAGGGGTTGAAGGTTTCGGCTGGGGTTTTGAAGCCGAGGCATTTTCTGGGTGTGTTGTTGTAGGCGTTGAGGATGGCGTCGA
>JAESFW010000139.1_pt1 | contig 124088 bp, 121 predicted proteins | sample 9269481 | NCBI WGS metagenome assembly JAESFW01 (sample SAMN14515350, study PRJNA621654) | algae metagenome | isolation source: Lyngbya sp. HA4199-MV5 and co-occurring heterotrophs from soil with... | place: USA: Ahupuaa O Kahana State Park, Hawaii | collected 2009-07-21 | reverse complement strand
CGCGGGGTGGAGCAGCCCGGTAGCTCGTCAGGCTCATAACCTGAAGGCCGCAGGTTCAAATCCTGCCCCCGCAACCAAATCTACCCAAAAGCCCCCAAGCAGAAATGCAAGGGGGCTTTTGGCGTTTGGGGCAGAACAATACGCATGGGCGGGCGCAGAAAAGCCGCGACGCAAATGTCAGACATTCGCCGAGCGCCCGGCGTTAGTTGCATTTGACCGATGAAACCCGGCATTGCCGGTGGCCAGGAAAGCGCCCGGGAAGCGTGCTCAACAGCAAGCGCGTCCGGCCGATCGGCCCGCAGGCACTCGCTTCGCGCGATGCAACTGGACAAGCTCTCGAAAATAGAAACTATCGCCATAATCAAGGGAGCCGCTTCAGGCTCCGAAAATGGCGGGAGATTCGCGAGCATGGCCTATCAGGGGACTTTGGGTATCGAGCGAAACCGCCTGGTCTATGCGCTCTTTCTCGCCTGTGCCGGACTGGCGATTCTCGGCAGTCTGCTTGCCACCCCGGATGACGCCCTGTGGCGCGGGCTGCATTATCTGACGAAGCCGACGGCGACCCTGTTGCTTCTCGTTGCGGTCCTGCGCAACAGCCCGGCCTCGTCGCGGACCTACGCTGCGCCGGTTGCTGTCGGCCTGCTTTTTGCCGCGGCCGGCGACACGTTTCTGATGCTGCCCGGCGATTACTTCCTTGCCGGGCTGATCTGCTTTCTGCTGACCCATTGCGCCTACATCTTCGCGCTCACCCGAGATGCCAAGCTCGCAGCGCATCCCGGTCTGTTCGGTACTTTTAGCCTAGTCGCCTTTGCCGTCGTCGCCGGCCTCTGGACGTCGCTGCCGCCAGAGATGCGCATCCCCGTCATCATCTACGCATTGGCGCTCGGCGCGATGGCCGCCCAGGCCATTTCTCGCCTGAGGCAGTTCTCGGGCATGCCGGCACAGGCGACGGCGCGGTTTGCCGCCTGTGGCGGTCTGCTGTTCATGATCAGCGACACGCTGCTTGCCTATGGCCGCTTCCGCTGGCAGATCCCCTACAACGCGCTCTGGGTGCTCGGTACCTATTATGCCGCCCAATACTTCTTTGCCCGATCGACGGAAGCCTATGACAACAAACGATGATTCATTCGATCAGCTTCGCGCGACCTTCGATCGGCTGCGGGGCGCATGGCTGGAACAGCGTCCAACCGTCGGACAACGACGTGACGACCTGAGCCGGCTCAAGGAACGGCTGCGCGCCCGCAGACAAGAGATGTGCGAGGCGATCGATCAGGATTTCGGCCATCGCGCACGGCACGAGACGCTGCTGGGCGAAGCCGGCGTCGTGCTTTCGGAGATCGACCACACGTTGGCGAAGCTCAAGCGATGGGTGCGACCGGAGCGCCGGCAGGCCGGCTGGAAGCTGTGGCCTGCCAAGGCCGAAGTACGCTTTGCGCCGCTCGGCCTCGTCGGGATCATTTCGCCGTGGAACTATCCGGTCAACCTCGCACTTGCACCGCTGGTGGCGGCGATTGCCGCCGGCAACCATGTGTTCCTGAAGCCTTCGGAGCATACGCCGCGCACGGCACAATTCCTCCAGTCGTTGCTTGCTGAGGTCTTTGACGAGACGCGGGTGGCGGTTGCCCTCGGAGACGCCGCGCTTTCCGCCGCATTCTCGGCTCTGCCGTTCGATCATCTGTTCTTCACTGGTTCGACGGCCGTTGGTCGCAAGGTCATGGCGGCCGCCGCTCAGAATCTGACGCCGGTGACGTTGGAGCTCGGCGGCAAGTCGCCGGCGATCGTCACGGAAACAGCCGATCTCGACCGGGCCGTCACGCGGATCGCAACCGGCAAGCTCTTCAACGCCGGCCAGACCTGCATCGCGCCCGACTATGTCCTGGTCCATGAGAGCAGGCGCGCGGCCTTCATCGACGCCATCAAGCGAGAGGTGGGTGCGCGCTATCCGGCGAAGCGGGGACTTGACGACTATACGTCGATCATCAATGCCGCCCAGAAGGAACGCCTTGAGCGGCTGCTGGCCGACGCAGAAGCGCGTGGCCACCCGGTGGTCCCGCTTCTCGACGGGCCGCGGGGTCCCGCCCAGTCGCGCTCACGACTGCTAATGCCGACGCTCGTCATCGATCCGGGGCGGGACAGCGCTGTCATGGCCGAGGAGATCTTCGGGCCGATCCTGCCGGTCGTCAGCTACACATCCATCGATCAGGCGATTGGCTACATGCTTGGCCGGGACCGGCCGCTGGCGCTCTATTGTTTCAGCCGCAGCGACGAGGAAATCGAGGCCATCCTCTCCCGCGTTGTCGCGGGCGGCGTCTGTGTCAACGACACGCTTTACCAGTTCGGCTGCAACGACCTGCCCTTCGGCGGCGTCGGCGCCAGCGGCATGGGCCACTATCATGGCCGGGATGGCTTCCTCACCTTTTCCAAGGCGATGCCGGTGCTTAGGAAATACGATCCGGCGCCGAGCGATCTGGTGAAACCGCCCTATCGGGGCATTGCCGACTGGGTGATCCGCTTCCTGTCGAGATGAACTGCGAAAAATGCACAGCAAGCCGCAATTTTCGTCTTGCAGCTCTAGTGACTAGAGGTCGTAGCCTGCTTCAAAATTCGCAAGGAGCAGGTTATGGCGAGCACTATTCGGGAAGCCCGTTATCGCGTCGAAGGCATGGATTGCGCATCCTGCGCGTCCAAGATCGACACGGCGGTGCGTAGGCTTTCGGGCGTCGAGGACGTTTCGGTCTCCGTGTCGGCGGGTACGATGTCGGTCAAATTTACCGACGAAAACGATCTTTCGACCTCAATCGTCAGCAAGGTCGGGAAGCTCGGCTATCGCCTGCACCCGATCGCTTCCGGTCAAGGGCACGAAAAGCAGGCGCCGGCACATGTGTGTTCCGGACACGACCACGGCGATCACGATCACGACCATGACCATGGCCATGATCATGGTCATCACCACGACCACGACGATCACCGCCATGAGGGCCGCGCTGGCACGAGCGGTCAAAACGCGGCTGCGGCTGTCGGGCTTCATGGTCACGACCATGGTCCGAGCAATGGCCGCTGGTGGAAATCGGGCAAGGGAAAGCTGACGATTGCGAGCGCCTTGGCGCTGATATCAGCCTATGCGATCGGCAAGCTCGTGCCGCCCACGGAGCCCTGGATCTTCACCGTCGCGATGCTGGTCGGCCTGCTGCCGATCGCGCGCCGCGCCTTTGCCGCCGCAACCATGGGCACCCCGTTCTCGATCGAGATGCTGATGACCATCGCAGCGATCGGCGCGGTCTTCATCGGCGCGACCGAAGAAGCGGCCATGGTTGTGCTTCTCTTCCTCATCGGCGAGCTCTTGGAAGGGGTGGCGGCCGGCAAGGCGCGCGCCAGCATCCAATCGCTGACGGCGCTTGTTCCGAAGACGGCCTTCGTCGAGCGGGCGGGCCGACTGGATGAAGTTCCCGCTGAAACACTCAGCGTCGGTGCCACCATCCTCGTGCGCCCCGGCGACCGCATTCCGGCCGACGGCGTCGTGCTTTCCGGCGAGAGCGCCGTCGACGAGGCGCCGGTGACCGGCGAAAGCACGCCGGTGCGCAAGGAGGTCGACGACACCGTCGTTGCAGGCACTGTCAACGGCTCGGGCGCGCTTCGCGTGCGGGTGACGGCGGCAGCGGCCGACAACACGATCGCCCGCATCGTCCGGTTGGTGGAGGAGGCGCAGGAAAGCAAGGCGCCCACAGAGCGCTTCATCGACCGCTTCTCGCGTTACTACACGCCGGGTGTCGTCGTGGTTGCGGCGCTCGTCGCCGTGCTGCCGCCGCTCCTGTGGGGCGGTGTCTGGGACGAATGGATCTACAAGGGCCTCGCGATCCTCTTGATCGGCTGCCCCTGCGCCCTGGTGATATCGACGCCGGCTGCGATCGCGGCCAGTCTCTCGGCCGGCGCGCGCCGCGGGCTGCTCATGAAGGGTGGCGCCGTGCTGGAGAATGTCGGCAAGGTCACGGCCGCCGCATTCGACAAGACTGGGACTCTGACCGAAGGCAAGCCCAAGGTCACCGACATTATCGGTTTCGGCCGGTCGGAGGGGGAAGTCTTGCGCTTGGCCGCGGCACTCGAGCAGGGCTCCAGCCATCCGCTCGCTCGCGCGGTCCTGGAGCGCAGCGCAGCCGAAGGGCTCGTCATTCCCGGTATCGCGACCGTCAACGCGGTCGGCGGCAAGGGGCTCGAAGGTGCCGTTGACGGCGTGGCCTTGTTCTTCGGCTCTCCGAAGGCCGCCGCCGAGCGAGCACCGATGGCTGCGGATGAAAAGGCGCGTGTGTCAGCCCTCAACGACGAGGGAAAGACGGTTTCGGTGCTGGTCGCCGGTGGAAATATCGCCGGCGCCATCGCCATGCGCGACGAGCCGCGCCCGGACGCGGCCGCCGGCGTCAAGGCACTGACGGACGCCGGCCTTCGCGTCGTCATGCTGACCGGCGACAACCGCCGCACGGCGGAAGCGATCGGCCGCCAGTTCGGCATGGAAGTCCGCGCCGAACTGTTGCCTGAGGACAAGCAGCGCATCGTCCGCGAGCTGAAGGCCGAAGGCTACAACGTCGCCAAGATCGGTGACGGTATAAACGACGCGCCGGCGCTTGCCGCCGCCGATATCGGCATTGCCATGGGCGGTGGTACCGACGTGGCGCTCGAAACGGCGGATGCGGCTGTCCTGCATGGCCGCGTCGGCGACGTGGCGGCGATGATCCGGCTTTCGCGGGCGACCATGCGCAACATCGTCCAGAACATCACCATCGCGCTTGGCCTGAAGGCGGTGTTCCTCGTGACCACAATTATAGGCGTCACCGGACTTTGGCCCGCCATCCTGGCCGACACCGGCGCCACCGTGCTTGTGACCATGAACGCCCTCAGACTGCTTCGTCCGGTGCAGGCCGCTTGAAGCGATCGACCCGTTACAAATATGGGCCGGCGGCACCCGTTGTCGCCGGCCTTTTGTTGGCCAAGTGCCTGTGTATATTCACGCTGGACTCTCATCAGCGATCCGGTGAGAGTATAAGGAGATCTCGGTTGAGGGCTTCCGCCCCGAGAAATCGATGATAAACTTATACCAAATGGTAAAAAAATCGCCGGCACGGTTTCTGGGAAGAATGCCGAAGCGGGCCAGTTTGGGGATCGCAAGGCCAATATGGACAATATTGCCATCGAACTGCGTGGGATCGACAAAAGCTTCGGTCCGGTCCACGCCAACAAGAACATTAATCTAAAGGTCCGCAAAGGGACGATCCACGGCATCATTGGCGAAAACGGTGCGGGAAAATCGACCCTCATGTCGATCCTCTATGGCTTCTACCAGGCCGATAGCGGAGAGATCGTCGTCGGCGGCAAGCCGGTTGTGATCCGCGATCCGAATGCGGCAATCGCCGCCGGCATCGGCATGGTCCACCAGCATTTCATGCTGGTCGAGAACTTCACGGTTCTCGAAAACATCATGCTCGGCGCCGAGGACAGCCAGATTCTCAACAAGGGCATCGCCAAGGCGCGCGTCGAGCTGAAGCGGCTGGAGCGCGAATATGCGCTTGAAGTCGATCCGGACGCTGTTATCGAAGAATTGCCGGTTGGTCTGCAGCAGCGTGTCGAGATCCTGAAGGCGCTATATCGTCGCGCCGATATCCTGATCCTTGACGAGCCGACCGGTGTGCTGACGCCGGCCGAAGCCGATCATCTCTTCCGCGTTCTTGAGCAGCTGAAGAGCCAGGGTAAGACCGTTATCCTCATCACCCACAAGCTGCGCGAGATCATGGCCATCACCGACGAGGTGTCGGTCATGCGCCGCGGCGAGATGGTGGCGACGCGCACGACGGCCGAAACCTCGGTTGAAGAGCTCGCCGAACTCATGGTCGGGCGCCGCGTGCTTTTGCGCGTCGAAAAGGGCGAGGCCAAACCCGGCGACGTCAAGCTCGCGGTCGAAGGGCTGACGGTCAAGGACGGCCGTGGCGTCACCATGGTCGACAATGTTTCCTTCAACCTCAGAGCCGGCGAAATCGTCGGCATCGCCGGGGTCGCCGGCAACGGACAGTCGGAACTGCTGGAGGCGATTTCCGGCATCCGCCGCGCCGTTTCCGGTTCCGTGTGGCTGAACGGCAAGCCGATTGATGTGAGTGGGCGCGCCGATCCCCGCGACCTGCGTGACCGCGGCCTTGCCCACGTTCCGGAAGACCGCCACCATGTCGGCCTCGTGTTGAAGTTCGAGGAATGCGAAAACGCGATCCTCGGTTACCATCACGACAAGCGCTATTTGAATGGTGTCTTCCTCAACATCGATGCGATCCGCAAGGACGCCGAGCAGCGTATTGCCGAATACGACATCCGCCCGCCGAACCCACGGCTGAAAACCGCCAATTTTTCGGGCGGCAACCAACAGAAGATCGTGCTGGCGCGCGAAATGGAGCGCGGTCCCGATGTCCTGATCATCGGCCAGCCGACCCGCGGTGTCGACGTTGGCGCCATTGAATTCATCCATAAACGGATCATCGAAATGCGCGACCAGGGCATGGCTGTCCTGCTTGTCTCCGTCGAACTCGATGAAATCCGCGCACTTTCGGACCGTATCCTGGTCATGTTCGCCGGCCGTGTCGTTGGTGAACGCAATCCGGATGCCACCGAAGGCGAACTCGGCCTGTTGATGGCCGGTGTCGAAGGCCGCAAGGAGGCCGCAGAATGAGCAACCCTTACGCAAAGCTCCCGGGCTGGGTCGAGTATGGCCTCGTCCCGCTGGTCAATCTTGCCGTCGCCTTCCTCGTTGCCGGCCTCGTCGTGCTGCTCGTCGGTGAAAATCCGCTGGAAGCAGCCTATCACCTGATCAACGGTGCCTTCGGCCGCGGCGAGTATCTCGGCTTCACGCTTTACTACGCCACCACCTTCATCTTCACCGGCCTTGCCGTTGCGGTTGCCTTCCACGCCGGCCTCTTCAACATCGGCGGTGAGGGCCAGGCTTATGTAGGCGGCATCGGCGTGGCGCTCGCCTGCCTCTGGCTTGATCAGACGATGCCCTGGTTCATCGTCTTCCCGCTGGCGATCCTTGGATCTGCGTTCTTTGGAGCCGCCTGGGCCTTTCTGCCCGGCTGGCTGCAGGCCAAGCGTGGCAGCCATATCGTCATCACGACGATCATGTTCAACTTCATCGCCTCGAGCCTGATGGTCTATCTCCTGACGCGCGTGTTGAAGCCGCTCGGCTCGATGTCGCCGCAGACCCGGACCTTTGCCGAGGGCGGGCAATTGCCGAAACTCGACTGGTTGCTGGCGATCTTCGGGCTCGATATCGGCACGGCGCCGTTCAACGTCTCGTTCCTTTTGGCGCTGGTTGCGGCCTTCTGCGTCTGGCTTTTGATCTGGCGCACCAAGCTCGGCTACGAGATGCGCACCATGGGCCATAGCCCCTCGGCGGCGCGTTATGCCGGGATGAGCGAGAGCCGCATCACCGTGATCACCATGATGATCTCCGGTGCGCTTGCGGGCATGATGGCGCTGAACCCGATCATGGGCGAGCAGGGCCGCATGCAGCTCGATTTCGTCCAAGGGGCGGGCTTCGTCGGCATCGCCGTGGCGCTGATGGGACGGTCTCATCCCGCCGGCATCATACCGGCCGCGGTCCTCTTCGGCATGCTCTATCAGGGCGGCGCTGAGATCTCCTTCGAAATGCCGTCGATCTCCCGTGACATGATCGTCATCATCCAGGGCCTGGTCATTCTCTTTGCCGGCGCGCTTGAAAACATGTTCCGACCGGCAATCGCACGGCTGTTTGCTTCTGCTGGCCGGCGCGCGGCCGTTGTTGCTCAGACCAAGGGAGCTTGAGCCATGGATTTCTTCCACGTCCTGGTGGTGCTCCTTGAGTCCACCATCCGCGTTTCCGTACCGCTGATTTTCGCGGCCCTTGCCGGACTTTTCACGGAGCGTGCCGGCATCTTCGATATCGGTCTTGAGGGCAAGATGCTCGGCGCGGCCTTTGCCGCAGGCGCCGTTGCTGCCGTCACCCAGTCTGTCTGGATGGGTCTGCTTGCTGCCATCCTGATCTCGGTCGCGCTGTCGCTGGTGCATGGTTATGCCTCGATCACCCAGCGCGGCAACCAGATCGTCTCCGGTGTTGCGATCAACTTCATTGTTGCCGGTTCGACCGTCATTCTCGGTGAGGCCTGGTTCCGTCAGGGCGGTCGCACGCCGGCACTTGCCGAAGGCGCGCGTTTCCAGACCTACACCTTCCCCTATGCCGACAGCATCCGCGAGATACCGATCCTCGGACCGATCTATTCGGACCTGCTTTCAGGGCATTTCCTTCTGACTTACGTCGCCTTTGCGATGGTCCCGATCAGCTGGTGGATCCTTTACCGCACGCGTTTCGGCCTGCGGCTGCGTGCGGTCGGCGAAAACCCCGGCGCTGTCGATACCGCCGGCATTTCTGTGATCTGGATGCGCTACCGCGCCGTCATCTGCTGCGGCATCCTGTGCGGCTTTGCCGGTGCCTACCTGTCGCTGGCGATGACCGCCGGCTTCGTCAAGGGCATGACCGCCGGCAAGGGCTATATCGCGCTTGCGGCACTGATCTTTGCCAAGTGGCGGCCGTTCAACATCATGCTCGCCTGCCTGCTTTTCGGCTTCCTCGATGCACTGGCCATTCGTCTCCAGGGCAACCCGTTGCCGCTGATCGGCCAGGTTCCGGTGCAGCTGATGCAGGCGCTGCCCTATATCCTCACCGTGATCCTGCTTGCCGGTTTCATCGGCAAGGCCATCCCGCCGAAGGCCGGCGGCGTCCCCTATGTCAAGGAGCGCTAGAACCATGGAAGAAGAACTGTTCGAAGCCGCACGCGACGCCATGGCCAAGGCACATGCGCCCTATTCGAAGTTTCCGGTCGGCGCGGCGATCCGCGCCGAGGACGGCAAGATCTACACCGGTGCCAACATCGAGAACCTGTCGTTCCCCGAGGGCTGGTGTGCCGAAACCACGGCCATCAGCCACATGGTCATGGCTGGGCAACGCAAGATCAAGGAAGTGGCCGTCATCGCCGAGAAGCTGGCGCTCTGCCCGCCCTGCGGCGGCTGCCGCCAACGGCTGGCCGAGTTTTCCGGCGCCAGCACGCGCATCTTCCTCTGCGACGAGACCGGCGTGAAGAAGACCTTGGCGCTGTCGGACCTCTTGCCGCACAGCTTCGAGACCGAGATCCTCGGGTGACTGCGGCTGCCACATTCTTGAAAGCCAGGCTCGGAGACCTTTCTCCGCGCTACGGCATAGTCCTCGGTTCCGGTCTCGGTTCGCTGGTCGAAGCCCTCGATGAAACCGTGCGGCTTTCCTATGCCGACATACCGGGTTTTCCTGTCAGCAGCGTCTCCGGCCACGCGGGCGAACTGGTCGCCGGAACGCTCGGCGGCGTACCGGTCGTCATGCTCTCCGGGCGGGTCCACTACTACGAGCAGGGTGACGCCAATTCGATGCGCCTGCCTCTGGAAACGTTGAAGGACCTCGGCGTCGAATGCCTGGTGCTGACGAATTCCGCCGGGTCCCTGCGCGAGGATCTGCCGCCGGGGTCGGTGATGCGGATTTCCGATCATATCAATTATTCCGGCTTCAACCCGCTGATCGGCGTCGAAAGCGACGACCGTTTCGTCGGCATGACCAATGCCTATGACGCAGAGCTTGCCGGGAAGATGCAGGAGAGCGCCGCGCGTCTCGGCGTCTCGCTTCTGGACGGCGTCTACATGTGGTTCTCGGGCCCGAGCTTCGAGACGCCGGCCGAAATCCGCATGGCGCGCATCCTTGGTGCCGATGCCGTCGGCATGTCCACCGTGCCTGAGGTCATCCTCGGCCGCTTCTTCGGTCTGCGCGTCGTTGCCGCTTCGGTCATTACCAATTTCGGCGCCGGCATGACGGGTGGCGAGCTTAGCCACCACGAGACCAAGGACATGGCGCCAGTCGGCGGCAAGCGGCTCGCGGCGATCCTGGAAGATATGATCGCTGCCGACACGGTGCATCGCCAGTGACCAGGCTCCCGCAGGAAACCATCCGCCGCAAGCGCAATGGCGAGCGGCTCGATCCAGCCGAGATCGCTGGCTTCGTTCGCGGTCTTTCCGATGGCTCGATCTCGGAGGGACAGGTCGCTGCCTTTGCCATGGCCACCTGGTTCTCCGGCATGAACCGCGACGAGACGGTGGCGCTGACCTTGGCGATGCGCGACAGCGGCGAAACACTCGATTGGAGCACGATCGGTCGCCCCATCGCCGACAAGCATTCGACCGGCGGCGTCGGCGATAACGTCTCGCTGATGCTGGCGCCGATCGCTGCCGCCTGCGGTCTGGCCGTGCCGATGATCTCAGGCAGGGGCCTTGGACATACAGGCGGTACGCTCGACAAGCTTGAATCGATACCCGGCTACAATATCCAGCCCTCGGCCGAACTGTTCCGCAAGACGGTCGACGAGATCGGCTGCGCGATCATCGGCCAGACGGCCAATCTCGCGCCCGCCGACAAACGTCTCTATGCCATCCGTGACGTGACGGCGACGGTTGATTCCGTGCCGCTGATCACGGCGTCGATCCTCTCGAAGAAGCTTGCCGCCGGCCTTCAGTCGCTGGTGCTCGACGTCAAGCTTGGCAATGGTTCCTTCATGAGCGATGCGAAGGAGGCAGAGGTCTTGGCGCGTTCGCTCGTCGATGTGGCCAATGGCGCCGGCGTTCGCACATCGGCGCTTTTGACCGATATGAACGAACCGCTGGCCGATGCGGCCGGCAATGCACTGGAGATCGACAATTGCCTCGCCTTCCTGCGCGGCGAGAAGCATGGGACCCGGCTTGAAACGGTTGTCCTCGCCTTTGCCGCGGAAATGCTGGTGGCCGGTGGCGTCGCCAGCGATGCGGAACAGGGCGAAGCGCTGGCGCGTGAAGCGCTTGGCAGCGGCGCGGCGCTCGAACGGTTTGGACGCATGGTGCATGCCCTTGGCGGCCCGGCGGATTTCGTCGAGCGCTCCGTGTCCTACCTCGGCCGCGCGCCGGTCATTCTGCCGGTCGAAGCGCCGCGGTCGGGTTATCTCGTGGCCTGCGAGACCCGCGAACTCGGCGTCGCCGTTATTGCGCTCGGTGGCGGACGGTCGCATCCGGACGACAGGATCGATCATCGCGTCGGTTTCGACGCGTTGAAGCCACTCGGAACGCCCATCAACAAGGGTGAACTCCTGGCCTTCGTTCATGCAGCCGACCGGGATACGGCCGAGGTTGCGCGCCGTCGTCTCCTCGAACTCTACACAATCGACGACGTCGAACCGGAGACGCGTTCGCCGATCCTTTCGAAGATCACCTGACGAGGTGCAGGGCGCCGTCCTCGACCCGAAACGACGACAGTCGGTTGAGGAACGTCATGCCGATCAGCGTGCCGGAGAGTGCCTTGTCCGGCAGCACCAACGCCCGTACGTCCCGCACGGATATGCCGCCGATCTCGATCCGGTTGAGTGTGGTCGGGGCGGCCTCGACCTCGCCATTGGCGGTGCTGACCCGTGCGGTGAAAGAAAGCCCGCTCGGTGATATGCCGAGCCGGCGCGCGGTCGAAAGGTTGATCGCGATCGCGCTGGCGCCTGTATCGACCAGGCCGCGTTCGGTGCGGCCGTTGATACGGAAGGTTCCGAAGAAGTGCCCCCTGCCATCCGCGTCGAGCACGACGCTCCGCCCTGTCGCGTATTTTGCCGTGGCTGCCGGCCGGGACACAGCGTCCGGCGCGGGGGCCTTGTTGTCCGCCTGGGTCAGAAAGCTGGTCGCAAGGTTCGGCACCACCAGGGCAGCGAGCGCGGCGACACCGGCCAATGAGATAAGACGGACGAGCATGGACATCACCTTTCGATGGCAGCGGATGCTCGCCTGAGTAGAACAGGCGATACCTAAGACCGCATAAAAAAGCCGCCGGGCGACGGCGGCTTTCTCATCGACTTGCGATCCTGGTTAAGGATCAGAAAATCATTTGGTTCCGTACATGCGGTCGCCGGCATCGCCGAGACCCGGCATGATGTAGCCGAGTTCGTTCAGGTGGCTGTCGATCGATGCGGTGAAGATCGGCACATCCGGATGTACGCTCTGGAAGTTGCGGATGCCTTCGGGTGCCGCCAACAGGCAGAGGAAGCGAATGTTCTTGGCGCCGCGCTCCTTCAGCTTGTCGATCGCCGCGATCGACGAGTTGCCGGTGGCGAGCATCGGGTCGACGACGATGATGAGGCGCTCGGACAGGCTTTCGGGCGCCTTGAAGTAGTATTCCACCGCTTCCAGCGTCTCGTGGTCGCGGTAGACGCCGATGTGGGAAACGCGGGCCGAAGGGACCAGTTCGAGCATGCCTTCAAGCAGCCCGTTGCCGGCGCGGAGAATCGACGCGAAGACCAGCTTCTTGCCCTCGAGGATCGGCGAGTCGATTTCCTGCAGCGGCGTCTCGATGCGCTCCATCGTGAGCTCGAGATCGCGCGTGACCTCGTAGCAGAGCAGCGTCGAAATCTCGCGCAGAAGCCTGCGGAAACCCGCGGTCGAGGTCTCCTTCTTGCGCATGATGGTCAGCTTGTGCTGCACAAGCGGATGATCGATCACTGTAACGCCGTTCATGGCTCACCTTTCCGGATTTTTTGTATCCGTCCTTTTTCCATGGAATGCGCTGTCGCCGCAAGGGCGTTGGCCGGCTCGAACCCGTCATCCCCAAAAGGACCGGTAGAGCCGGCGCCGATCGCTTTAAATCCGCGCCAGCAACGTCTGGCGTGTCGCATCGTCGACGAAGGCCGCTTCGATCGCGGTGCGCGTCATGCCGTTGATCTCTGCATCGGTGAAGCCCATCACCGATGACGCGATATCGTATTCCTGCGCCAGCGACGTGTGGAAGAATGGCGGGTCGTCGGAATTGAGCGTGACCTTGACGCCAGCCTCATGCAGCGCCCTCAGCGGATGCGACGCGAAGTCCGGGAAGACTTGCAGCGAGATGTTGGATCCGGGGCAGACTTCGAGCACGACGCCCGCGTCGGCAAGACGCTGAACGAGGTCTGCGTCCTCGATGGCCCTGACGCCATGGCTGATGCGAGACGGCCGCACATGGTCGAGCGCATCGCGCACGCTGAAGGCACCGGAGAGTTCGCCCGCATGGATCGTCAGCCCCAGGCCGGCATCGCGCACGATGTCGAAGGCGCGGGCAAAATCGGCAACCCGGTGCATGCGCTCTTCGCCGGCCAGATTGAAGCCGGTCACGAGTTTGTGCTCGCGCTTGGCTGCGAACTCGGCGGTCTTGATCACCGACTCCGGGCCGAGATGGCGGATGCCGGTGATGAGCATGCGCGATTCGATCCCGGTCTTCTTCCTGGCCGCTTCCATGCCGGCAGCAAGACCCTCGAGATAGGCATGGGCGCCCAGCCCGATCGTGTTTCCGTGGTCGGGCGAAACGATGATCTCGCTATAGATCGTGCCGACTTCGGCCAGTTCCGTCAGGTAGGCTTCCGCCAGCAGCGCGTAGTCTTCCTCGGTGCGAAACAGCGAGGCGATGGCGTCATAGCACTTCACGAAACTGGTGAAGTCTTCCCAGACATAGGCCTTGTCGCGGATGATCTGGCTGGTATCGATGCCATATTTTTCGGCCTGGGCGAGCGCCAACTCCGGTGGCGTCGCACCTTCGATATGGCAATGCAGTTCCGCCTTCTTCAGATGTGCGGTCAAATCAGGCTTCTCCCATGATGGCCCGGCGCGATGCCGAGGTGCTTGGCGACTGTTTCGCCGATATGCGCAAAGGTGTTGGCGATGCCGATCGAACGGGCGCGCAGCGATGGGCCGAACATCAGCACCGGCACCCGCTCGCGGGTGTGGTCGGTACCGCGCCAGGTCGGATCGCAGCCGTGGTCGGCCGTCAGGATGACGATGTCGGTCGGCTGCAGGCGCCGATCGAGATCCGGTAGGCGCGCATCGAAGGCCTCGAGTGCCGCCGCATAGCCGGCGATGTCGCGGCGGTGGCCGTAGAGCATGTCGAAGTCGACGAAATTGGTGAAGATGAGGCTGCCGTCTTCGGCCTCGTCGATCGCGGCAAGGCTGGCATCGAAGAGGGCCATGTTGCCGTCGGCCTTCGTCAGCATCGTAACGCCCTGGTGGGCGAAGATATCGCCGATCTTGCCGATGGCGTGAACCGTGCGTCCCGCTTCCACCAACCGATCGAGAAGCGTCGGCTCCGGCGGCAACACGGAATAGTCGCGGCGGTTGCCGGTGCGGGTGAAGGTCTGGGGGCTCGTGCCGATAAAGGGGCGGGCAATCACCCGGCCGATATTGTAGTCGTCGAGCAGGCGACGGACGATCTGGCAAAGCCCGAGCAGCCGCTCGAGCCCGAACGTCTGTTCGTGCGCCGAGATCTGGAAGACGGAATCGGACGAGGTGTAGCAGATGGGCTTGCCGCTCCACATGTGCTCTTCACCGTGGCGCGCAATGATGTCGGTGCCCGACGCGTGGCAATTGCCGAGAATGCCGGGGATTTCTGCCTCGCGGCAGATGGCTTCGACGAGTTCTGGCGGGAAGGCATCGCCTTGCGCCGAGAAATAGCCCCAGTCGAACATGACCGGGGTTCCGGCAATCTCCCAGTGACCGGATGGCGTGTCCTTGCCGCGCGAGACTTCGCTTGCCGCGCCGTAGACGCCATAGACCCGGTTGGGCACCGGCATGCCGATTGGGGTGGTGCCGGTCGCAAGCTTTGCTGCATGGACGAGCCCCAGTGCCGACATGTTCGGCAAGCTGAGCGGACCGTCGCGCAGGCCGGCGCGATCGCCGGCGCCGGCGGCACAGAACTCGGCGAGATGGCCAAGCGTGTTGGCGCCGAGATCACCGAAGGCTTCGGCATCGGGCGCGCCGCCTATGCCGAAGGAATCGAGAACGAAAAGGAATGCACGCGCCATGATGCACCTGGTAGCGGCAGCGCATGGATGTCGCGCTCCGAAGCTTCTGGAAAAGCGTGAAGGCGCCTTCGGCGGCTCCGCGCAATCTTGAAGGGATAGCGCTGCGTGATCCTCAATGCAATTGCGTCGAACGGGTGTCCGTTCAGCAATCCGTGCATTTTATCGGTTGAGAGAGGCGGGCGTGGAAGTAGGCCGTCTTGGAGAGATTGATCGTCTTGGCAGCGGCCTGAAGGCTCGGAGCGTAGAACAAGAGCTCATGTGGCACGGTGAGTTCGGTGCGAATGACAAAGGACTTGCTGGTCGTGAATTGCCCGGGCAACGTGACCTTTGAATTGACCACGTAGGGCGTGCCGCCGCTCTGATCACGGGACCAGACAACGGTGCCTTCCTTGGTGCCCGTGACCTCGATGCCGGTGATTTTCAGCACGTAGCTGGCGTTGCCGTAGGGGGCCATGATGCTTTTTGCGACGTTCGAGACGTTGCTCAGGAACGCCTTGTTGACCTCAGACTGTTGCGCGACCACGTCGGCGACGGAGCTTGCAGCGCGTGCGGTCTTGCCGGCCACGGTAAAGCCGACGGAAAGCTCGAACGCTCCGAGATAGGTAACAACCAGCAGGGGCGCAACCATCGCGAACTCGACCGCTCCGACACCGCGCTTGTCGCGGCTGAGCGCGCCAAGGCTGTTGGTGATTGCTTTGAGGCGCAGGAATTTTAGAGCGGCAACGTGCTTCACGGGCGGGGCCTCACTGGCTCTCGTTTCGGAACGTGGCGGTCGCCACCATGAGATAGTCTTTCGGCATGCTCGCGCCCGCAGGTCGGAGATTGGTGATGAACGGCCGTACGAGATCGGTGACAACATTCCAGCGATAATAGGCGCGTACGACGTTGAAGGAGCCCGGACCGCCCGGGGCAAACTTGAAGTCGGTGGTGTCGATGTCCTTCGAACCAGCCTGGCGCGGGATCTCGACCGGGAACTTGCTGAGATCGGTGACCGCCCTGACGTCGAGATAGAAACGCGACGGCTTGGTAGCCTCCGTGGGCGAGCACTTCATCAGGACCGAGATTTCGTTGCAAAACGCCTGTCGAAATTGCGCTTCGTCGAGATCGGTGCCCTTGCCCTGCTTGAAGGTGATCTGGCCGGTGCGGACCTTGCGCGCCATCGTCTCCGTTGCGTTTGCCAGCAGCTGGTCGCCATAGAAAGCCGCGAAGGTCTCGAGCGAGGCGAAGATCACCACGAAGAAGGGGAGCGCGAGGATAGCGAACTCGATGCTCGCGGTGCCTTTGCGGTTGCGAAAGAAGCGGCTGAAGATGCCTTTTCGCCGGCTTTCGGCTCGGCTCGACCGCTCTATGCCCTGCTCGATGTTCATTGCGCCGTCCCATCATGTTACGCCAAGACGGGCGGCAGATTATGGAGCAACCGTTGATTTTTCGTTCTTGCAGGTCGTGCGCATTTTAACGAACTGCGAGTTTTGACCCACTAAAAATTAGTTGGTGCTACCTGTGGTTTTGCGCTCCACGTGGCGCTCACAATTTGGTGTGCACGAGAGCACGGTGCGGGACGTTTGCTTGTAAACGCGCACGGTGTTGCCTTCGTCGATCGACACCAGGATCCGCTCATCGACAATAGCGTTTCCATCCTGGTCGAGAATGACCAGGTTGGTCGTTCCGAAGCTGCGTCCGGTGATGACGATGGTGCGCGCGTCCGCCACCGTGGCGTCCGCCACTTCGGCATTTCCGATGATGACCTTGCTCACCGGGCGATCAAGCTTCAGTACCTTCGCATGGTCCATATAGACGCGCATCAGGTCCCCTTCGCTCGCGCTGGCGGCCAAAGGCGAAAGGAGGGCGATCGCGAATGCTAACATGGCGGCTCGGCCTGTCGCGAATGGCATGGTCATGGCGGGTCCTTGAGGTGGTGCTCACCCCATACTTACCGGTCTTGGTGAATGAATCGTTAAGTCGCTCATTTCGAGACCGTCGGGACGCCGCGGCGTTTTCTGTTCATTTACCCAAAAAACAGGGGCGCTTCGTTAACGCGTTGGTAACCGCCTTCTTTAAGTCGATGGCAATGCGCCAGGACTAGTTTGAGCTCATCCGATCAACGGCAACAGTTGGCGGAAGTGCTGAACAACGAACGTGAAGTAGGAGAATCATCATGAAGAAGATTTTTGCCCGTCTGATGAAGGACGAGTCCGGCGCGACCGCCATCGAATACGGCCTGATCGCGGCCCTCATCTCGGTTGCCCTGATTGCTGGTGCAAGCACGCTTGGCAACGCACTCAACAGCACATTCACCGATCTGGGTGGTGCGCTCACGAACAGCACGTCGAAGCTCTAATCAGCTTGACCGGTTGAAGCGAGGGGAGGTTCGCATGGCGAAGGTTTTCCGCCGCTTGCTTCGGGATGAAAGCGGTTCGACGGCCATCGAGTATGGTTTGATCGCGGCGCTCGTCTCCGCAGCCTTGATTGCCGGTGCCACGACGATTGGCAATTCGCTCGATTCCACGTTCAATGAACTTGGGTCGCGAGTTGCAGCGGGCGGCAAGATCTAACGAACCGGCCTCGCAAGAACTGAAATGGAGCCGCTCGCAAGGCGGCTCCATTGCTATCTGGAGCCCTGACCGGCATCGGAGCGCATTTTCTCAATCTCGGAGGCAGGGACCATGACTGAGGCTGCCATTTTCGTGATCTTTCCCCTTTGCCTGGGATTTGCAGCGTTTTCGGACCTGCTCACGATGACGATCCCAAATCGAGTGTCTGCGATCCTTATCGGCGGTTTCTTCATCGTCGCCTTGATGTCCGGCATGGGTCTTGTCGAAATCGGCCTGCACCTGGCCGCGTCCGCCGCTGTCTTTGCCGTTTGCTTCGCCCTGTTTGCCACCAATGTCATGGGCGGCGGCGACGCCAAGCTGTTGACAGCCTGCGCCATCTGGTTCGGCCTGACGCCGTCGCTGACGGCTTTCCTCCTCTATGTCTCCGTCTTTGGAGGCTTGCTCACGCTCGCTGTCCTGATGCTGCGCCGCCAGGAGCATTCGATCCTTGCGAGCGGCATTCCTGTCCCGCATCTCTTGCTGACGGCCAAGAAGATCCCTTACGGAATAGCCATTGCGCTCGGCGGCTTTGCTGCCTACCCGTCGTCACCGCTCGTGGAAGCTGCCTTTGCCCGCCTTTCCTGAGCTGCCCTTGCTGGCGAAGTCACCTTTCGTTAACTTCGCCCATAAGTAATCCGTTAACCATAATTACACCAATTCCTGATCAATCTGACCCTGGCAATTCTTCGGGGCTCAGAAACAATCATGAAACCGGTTCGCATCATCATACTGGCAGTGGCCGTTCTTTCGGCTGCAATGGCCGGTGTCCTGGCGATGAAGCTGACGCGCGCGCCTGCGCCGCAGATGGCCGAGCCGGTCGTCGAACGAGCCCCCACCATCAATGTCCTGGTTGCAAGCAAAAGCTTGCCGGTCGGATCGCGATTGGGCGGCGATTCCATCCAGTGGATGGCCTGGCCGAAGGACGGCGTCGTCGACGGGTTGATCACCGAGGAAACTCAGCCGTCGGCGATCGACGATCTGACCGGAGCGGTCGTTCGTCTGCCGATCTTCAACGGTGAACCGGTCCGCCACGAAAAGGTCGCCGATAGCTCCAGCCGCATCATGTCGTCGCTTTTGCCCGCGGGCAAACGTGCCGTGGCAACCGAAATCACCGTCGCCACCGGCGCCGGCGGCTTCATTCTGCCGAACGACCGCGTCGATGTGATCATGGTTCGCAAGGGTGACGGCGATCTCTACCTGACCGAAACGGTCCTCAGTAACGTGCGCGTGCTCGCCATCGACCAGCAGGTCGAGGAAAAGGACGATGGCTCCAAGGCCGTGGTCGGGACGACGGCCACGTTGGAGCTGACCCCAGACCAGTCGAAGGTGATGACCGTCGCGCAGCAGATGGCCGAACGCATTTCATTGGCGCTCAGAAGCGTCGCCGACGCGCAGGAATCCGATACGGATGCCGCCGACTATCTGTTGAGCGGCGACGGCCAGCCGAGCATCCAGGTCATCAAATCCGGATCCATCGTCAAGAATGATGGCACCGCAGGCCAGACACAGCAGTAAAAGACACGAGCAGGAACCAGGTGAGAACGGGGCGTAAGGTGAAACGGAGCGGAAACAAATTTCGGGCGTCTGTCGCAGCCGGCCTATCATTTTGCCTGGCCGTTACCGGCATGTATCTGCCGGTGCCGACGAGCGCGTTTGCCGCGGCCTCCTCGGTCGTAAGGATCATTGAGAGCGGTCCTGGCGCGAAGAAGAAGGTCAGCCTCGGCTTGAACAAGGCGGTGGTCGTCGATCTGCCCTCGGACGCGCACGACATCCTCGTCGCGGACCCGTCGCTGGCAGACGCGGTGACCCGCACGTCGCGGCGCATCTACCTCTTTGGAAAGTCTGTCGGCCAGACCAACATCTTTGTCTTCGGTCCCAACGGCGAGGAGATCGTCAGCCTCGACATCGAGGTCGAACGCGATATCGCCAATCTCCAGTCCAACCTGCGCCGGTTCATTCCGGACGCCGATATCAATGTCGAGATCATTTCCGACAACATCGTCTTGACCGGGACTGTGCGCACGCCGCTCGATTCCACCCGCGCGGTAGACCTTGCCAAGGCCTTCCTGCAGGGCGGTGAGGCGACCACGCGCAATATCACCGCTCAGGGCAACAACGGCGACGCGGATATCTTTGCCGAAGATCGGCAGGTCTCGCAGATCGTCAATCTCCTGACGATCGATGGCGACGATCAGGTCAACCTCAAGGTCACCGTTGCCGAAGTCAGCCGCCAGGTGCTGAAGCAGCTCGGCTTCAACGGTCGCGTCAGCGATGGCGAAAGCGGCATCGGGTTCCGCAATCCGGCCAATCTTGGCGACGCGGTTGGCGTCGGCGTCAATGCCGTGATCAACAAATCGGTCGGCGGCACGCTGATTTCGAGCTACATCAACGCGATGGAGCAGGCGGGCGTCATGCGCACGCTTGCCGAACCGAGCCTGACGGCGATTTCCGGTCAGGAAGCGAAGTTCTATGTCGGCGGCGAGTTTCGCCTGGCAGGGACCCAGGAGGTCTCGGTCGACGACAAGACGGGCGACGACAAGGTCACGCGCGAGGTCAACGACGTCGAATACGGCATCCGCCTGAACTTCAAGCCCGTCGTGCTCGGGCCGGGGCGCATCAGCCTGCGGATCGAGACGAATGTCTCGGAACCCACCTATGAGGGATCGGTCGTCACCGGCAACGGCAAGGGCACGGTGCCGGGCAACACGTTCCTCGGGATCCGCAAGCGCGAGGCCTCCACCAGCGTCGAGCTGCCGTCCGGCGGTTCGATTGTGATCGCCGGCCTTGTCCAGGATAACGTTCGCCAGGCGATGTCCGGTCTGCCCGGTGCCGCCAAGATCCCGATCCTCGGCACGCTGTTCCGCAGCAAGGATTTCGTGCGCAACGAGACCGAGCTTGTCATCATCGCCACGCCCTATCTCGTCCGTCCCGTCCCCCGGAGCGCGATCTCACGCCCCGACGACAACTTCAATCCGGCCAACGATCTCGACAGCTACTTCCTTGGCCGGGTGAACAAGATCTACGGCCGGCCAGAGGCAGCCGCTCCTACGGGCCGCTACCACGGCAACGTTGGCTTCATTTACAAATAGGGCGGGTCATGACGCTGCGAACCGAACCCCACGTGAATTCCGAAAGGCCGAACGCCATGTCATCGAGCCCATCCCGCGCAATCATCCGGTCGACGCGCCGTGTGGCCGCTCTTGCCCTGTTTGGGGTTCTGCTTGCGGGTTGCGGCACCAAGGACAACCTTGCGACCGGGTCCATTCCGGACGACTACCGCACCCGGCATCCGATCGTGCTTGCCGAAGGCGAGCGCACCATCGACATTCCGATCGCTTCGGGAGATCGTCGCCTCAACCAGGGCACGCGCGACGTCATTGCCGGGTTTGCGGCTGACTATCGCAACTCGGCAAGTGGCGTCGTGCAGATCATGATGCCGCGAGGTGCTGCCAACAGCCACGCCGCGCAGGCAATGCGCAGGGAGATCCGCAGCGCTCTCGTTTCCGCGGGCGTTCCCGCCAAGCGGCTGCTGGAGACGAGCTACGATGCGGGGCCTTACGGGGACGCTGCACCCGTGCGCTTGAGCTATGTGGCGATCACCGCCCAGACCGGGCCTTGCGGCACCTGGCCCGAGGACCTGAACCTCAACACGATGGAAAACAAGAACTACTACAATTTCGGCTGCGCCTCGCAATCGAACCTCGCGGCCCAGATCGCCAATCCGACGGATCTTCTGGGGCCGCGCCAGATGTCGCCGATCGACGCAGAACAGCGTGGTCAGGTGATCAAGGATTGGCGTGGAACTGAGAAGAACGACGGCCCGGTCGTCATCTTCAACTGATAGCGGCGGGATGAAGAGATGAGCACGATCGACTACAGGATCGAGACAGGCAACGAGGGAGACGACGCCTCCTTCGACGCGCGCACGAGTGACCTGGAGCAGGTTCGCCCGCTGCCGCGGATCTCGATACACGCCTTTTGCGAAAGCAACGCGATGCTACGCCTGATGGAGCGCTGCGGACAGGATCGCCGCATGGCGAAAGTCAGCCTGCGCATCAACAGCGGCAGCATCGATGCGGCGGCGAACATGTTTTCGACCGTGGCCACGCCCAATCTCATCATTCTGGAGACATCGACGGAGCCGCGGTCTTTGCTGACGGAACTCGCGCCGCTGGCGCAGGTCTGCGACCCGAGCACCAAGGTGATCCTCGTCGGCAAGCACAACGATATCGGGCTCTATCGCGAACTCATCCGCAACGGCATTTCCGAGTACATGGTCGCGCCGGTGTCGATGCCGGATATTCTGACCGCCGTGTCGGCGATCTTCGTCGATCCGGACGCAGAACCGCTCGGACGAAGCATCGCCTTCATCGGTTCGAAGGGCGGCTGTGGCTCGTCCGTCATCGCGCACAATTGCGCCTGGGGCATCTCCAGCCTTTTCTCGACTGAAACCATTCTCGCAGATCTCGACCTGCCCTACGGCACCGCCAACATCGATTTCGACCAGGATCCGCCGCAGGGCATCGCCGAGGCGGTCTTTGCGCCCGATCGCCTCGATGAGGTGTTCCTCGATCGTTTGTTGACCAAGTGCTCCGAACACCTGTCGCTGCTGGCGGCGCCGTCGATGCTCGACCGCGCCTATGATTTCGAGACCCGAGCGTTTCATCCGATCCTGGAGATCCTGCAGCGCAGCGCTCCCGTGTCGGTACTCGACATGCCGCATCTTTGGACGGACTGGACCCGTTCGGTGCTCGGAGAGGCCGATGAAGTGGTGATCACCGCCGTTCCCGATCTGGCAAGCCTGCGCAACGCCAAGAACCTGCTCGATGCGTTGAAGAGGCTTAGACCGAACGACAAGCCTCCCCACCTGGTGCTCAACCAGGTCGGCATGCCCAAGCGTCCGGAAATTGCCACGAACGAGTTCTGCGAGTCGCTGGAAATGGAGGCGGCCGCCATCATTCCTTTCGATGCCGCACTGTTCGGCAATGCGTCGAACAGCGGCCGGATGATCGCCGAGATCGACAAGAAAGCGCCGGCGGCCGAGACCTTCTCGCAGCTCGCTCACCTTCTGACCGGTCGCGTCACGATGAAGAAGGCGCGGCGCGGTGGCCTTGGCAAGATGCTTGCGGCGCTCGGCAGGAAATAGGACGTAGGATCACGCAGATGTTTGGCAAACGCGGAAACGAAGGCTTCGGCAAGGGCGGCACCCCGGGTTCCGTCCCGCCACCGCTCGTGACTGCGGCGCAGCCCCCGGCGATCGAGCGGGCGGTTCCTATCCTCGCCGATAGCCCCTCCGCGAGCCCAAGGCCCCAGCCCGCCGCTCAACCGCAGGCCAGGCGCCGGCAGGCCCGAACGGAAGACTACTACGACACGAAATCGCAGGTCTTTTCCGCGCTGATCGACACGATCGACCTGTCGCAGCTCGCCAAGCTCGACACCGAGAGCGCACGCGAGGAAATTCGCGATATCGTCAACGACATCATCACGATCAAGAACTTCGCGATGTCGATCTCCGAGCAGGAGGAACTGCTCGACGACATCTGCAACGACGTCTTGGGTTACGGGCCGCTCGAACCGCTGCTTGCCCGCGACGACATCGCTGACATCATGGTCAACGGCGCCGGTCAGACCTTCATCGAAGTCGCCGGCAAGGTGCAGGAATCGGAGATCCGGTTCCGCGACAATGCGCAGCTGCTGTCGATCTGCCAGCGCATCGTCGGGCAGGTCGGCCGTCGCGTCGACGAATCGAGCCCGATCTGCGACGCCCGCTTGCCCGACGGATCGCGCGTCAACGTCATTGCCCCGCCGCTCGCCATCGACGGCACGGCGCTGACCATCCGTAAATTCAAGAAGGACAAGCTGACGCTGGAACAGCTCGTTCGCTTCGGCTCGATCACGCCGGAGGGCGCCGTTCTTCTGCAGATCATCGGTCGCGTCCGCTGCAACATCGTCATTTCGGGCGGCACCGGTTCCGGCAAGACGACGCTGCTCAATTGCCTGACGCGCTACATCGATACGGACGAGCGGGTCATCACCTGCGAAGACACGGCCGAATTGCAGCTGCAGCAGCCGCATGTCGTGCGTCTCGAAACGCGCCCGCCGAACATCGAAGGCGAGGGCGAGATCACCATGCGCGATCTCATCAAGAACTGCCTGCGCATGCGCCCCGAACGCATCATCGTCGGCGAAGTCCGCGGACCGGAGGTGTTCGACCTGCTTCAGGCGATGAACACCGGCCACGACGGATCGATGGGAACGATCCACGCCAATACGCCGCGCGAATGCCTGAGCCGCATGGAATCGATGATCGCGCTCGGCGGCTACACGCTGCCGGCCAAGACTGTTCGCGAGATCATCGCCGGATCGGTGGACGTCATCATCCAGGCATCGCGTCTGCGCGACGGTTCTCGTCGCATCACCCACGTCACCGAGGTGGTCGGCATGGAAGGCGACGTGATCATTACCCAGGATCTGATGCGCTACGAGATCGATGGCGAGGATGCCAACGGCCGGATTATCGGCCGGCATGTCTCGACCGGCATCGGCCGACCGCATTTCTGGGACCGCGCCCGCTACTTCAACGAAGACAAGCGTCTGGCCGCGACCCTCGACGCCATGGACAAGGTCTAGGAGCTGCGATGTTCGGGATAGACATCACCGTCCTGGCATTGGCTGTCCTGGTCGCCTTATCGGCGGCAGCGCTCGCCTACGGTCTGTTGTTTTCGCGTATCGAAAGCGAAAAGAAGGCGGAAGGCCGGGTCCGAAAGATCAGCGCGGCGGAAACGGACCGCGCCAAGCTCAAGGCCGCAAGGGACCGTGTCAGCGAACTGTCGAAGCGGCGCAAGTCCGTGCAGGATTCGCTGAAGGAACTCGAAAAGAAGCAGCAGGAGCGGACTGCGAAGTCCTCTCCCTCGATGAAGGTGCGATTGACCCAGGCGGACCTGGCGATCTCCGAGGGGCGCTTCTATGTCTTCAGTGCGCTTTTTGGCGTCTTTGCCTTTTTCATCGCCTTGATGATGGGGACAGGGGCTGCGATCGGTGCCGGTATCGCGTTGATCGCTGGCCTTGGTTTGCCGCGATGGTTGATCGGTTTCCTGATCAAGCGGCGTTGCAAGAAGTTTCTTGAGGAGTTTCCGAACGCGCTCGAGGTGATGGTGCGTTCGATCAAGTCGGGCCTTCCCCTCAACGATGCCTTGCGCCTCATCGCCTCGGACGGTCAGGAGCCGGTCAAGACCGAGTTTCGCCGCGTGGTGGAATCCCAGCAGGTCGGGTTGAGCGTTACCGAGGCCTGTGCCCGCATGGTCAACAGCATCCCCGTGCCGGAGGTGAATTTCTTCGCCATCGTGATCGCCATTCAGGCGCAGGCGGGCGGCAATCTTTCGGAAGCCCTCGGCAACCTGTCGAGGGTCTTGCGCGAGCGCAAGAAGATGAAAGCGAAGGTCAACGCCATGTCGATGGAGGCGAAGGCATCGGCCTGCATCATCGGCGCGTTGCCGTTCATCGTCGCCTCGCTGGTCTACCTGACATCGCCCGCATACATGATGGTGCTGTTTACCGACCCACGCGGTCACCTGATCATCGGCGCCGGCCTATTCTGGATGGGCATCGGCATCATGGTGATGCGCAACATGATCAACTTCGACATCTGATGGGGTATCGATGAGCACGGGCCTGATCAAGACACTGACCGATCCGAACGTCGTCGTCGCCGTTCTCGTTTCGCTTGCCGTGCTCGCGACGTTCTATTCGCTCGTCGTGCCGTTCTTCGAACGTGGCGATCTCGGAAAGCGGATGAAATCCGTTGCCACCGAGCGCGAGCAGATCCGGGCGCGTGAGCGCGCGCGGCTCGCCGCCGACGCGCAGAACGGCAGGGCCAGCCTGCGCGGCCAGAACAACGCCTCCATCCGGCAGGTCGTTGAACGTCTCAACCTGCGCTCGGCTCTCGTCGACGACAACACGCTCAATCGGCTGAAAATGGCCGGTTTCCGTTCACAGAACGCGCTCAACACCTTCCTGTTCGCCCGCTTCTGCCTGCCCTTCCTCTTCCTGCTCGTGGCAGTCGTCTACATCTTCGTGCTCGGCAATTTTGCCGACAAACCGCTGATGGTGCGGCTCTTCTTCGCGATCGGCTTTGCCTATCTGGGTTTCTACGCGCCGAACATCATCGTTGCCAACGCCGTTACCAAGCGCCAGGCCACGATCCGTCGCGCCTGGCCGGACGCACTGGATCTCCTGCTGATTTGCGTCGAATCGGGCGTGTCGATGGAGCTGGCCATGCGTCGCGTTGCCGACGAGGTCGCAGCGCAGTCGCAGCCGCTGGCAGAAGAGCTGGTGCTGACGACGGCGGAACTGTCGTTCCTGCCCGATCGCCGTGTCGCCCTTGAAAACCTCGGGCTGCGCACTGGCCTCGATGAGGTCAAGGCGGTGGTCCAGGCCCTGATCCAGGCAGACCGCTACGGCACGCCGATCGCCCAGGCCCTGCGCGTCCTTGCCCAGGAAAGTCGTGACCAGCGCATGACCGCGGCCGAGAAAAAAGCCGCCGCGTTGCCGCCGAAGCTGACGGTGCCGATGATCCTGTTTTTCCTGCCCGTGCTGGTCGCCGTCATTCTCGGGCCGGCCGGTATCCAGGTCGCCGACAAGTTCTAATGCGCCCTCGTGCGCACCTACGAACTCAACGCGCTCACGATTTCGCGTTCGTAGAAGAGGGGCGCTCGCTGAAGCAGCCCGCCTTCAGGTTGACGTCACTGGAAAGGAAAGATGCCCCCGGGGCATCAAAATACCGAAACACCCTTGGCGTATTCCGTCGAACGCGAGAGGCGCGGGTCCGGCGCAAGCGCTTCGGTTAGTTGGCGATCTTTGCCTCGTCCGCCTTGGCGAGTTGCTTCCATGCCCCCTGCTGGGAGAGCATCGAGCGCAGATAGGCGACATTCGCTTCCGCCTGTTCGCTCGCAAGCTCCTGACGAGCGATCGTCTCGGCTTCCTGGAAGCGACCCTGGAGACCGACGGCCAGAGCCAGGTTCTGGCGCACGCTGCTGTCGGCACCGGGTTGCGCTGCGGCTGACTTGAGGTAGGTTTCCGCCGTGCGCAGGTCCTTGGTCAAAAGATAGGACATGCCGAGATTGGAGAGAACCGATGGCTCGTTCGGCTTGAGATCGAGCGCTTCGCGGTAGCGCAGGCGCGCTTCCTGAGCGCGGCCAAGCTGGTCGAGGATCGCGCCTTCGGCAGATTTCAGCTTCCAGTCGGGACGGTCGGGCGTCTGGGCGCGGCCGATCGTCGCCAGCGCCTGCTCGAGCTGGCCGGCGGCCGCCTGCGCCTTGCCGTAGGCGCCGAGCACTTCGCGATCATCCGGATGGTTGATGGCGACCTGCTGCATCACCGCAAGGGCCTGCTCGTTGCGGCCGGTCATGCGCAGGAGGTTGGCGTAGTTGAGGCCCGCTTCGCGATCTTTAGGGTTCTTTTCATAGGCCTGGCCGATGCTTTCGGCCGCCTGCGAAAGTTCTGTCGCTGTCATCGCCTGCACCGGCTTTGACGTCCGGGAAATCGAGCCGGTCGTCAGCTCTTTCTTCGGCTGGTTGGCGCAGCCCGCAAGCGAAAGCGCCAGCAGCGCGATCGCTGTGCCCTTAAACACATCAGCGGCTTTCAAGGGTGAGGTCGTGCGTTTGGCCATGAGTGTCCCCAGCATGCATTCGCGCACCTGAACTTCAGACAACACCGGCGCAACTTTCACTCCAGCAATAATCTGTTAACCCTAACAGAGCGTTAATGGCGCGATTCCATCTCTGCAAGTCGAGGACTTTCATGGCTCCCTATCAGTTCATCGAGCGGCCGTCGCCGTTCAATACCAGCGCCGGCAAGACCCTGCCGATCTTCGCGGTCACGCCGGCGCATATCGAGACGGGGACGATCGATCCGATCGCTTTGGACTGGGCGCGCAAGGCGGGCTTCAATGCCGAATCCGGTGCCGTTCTGTTGATCCCGTCTGCTGATGGCCATCTCGGCGGAGCGCTCTTCGGCCTCGGCAGCAATCCGTCGGAAGCGCCGTTTCTGGCCGGCAAGCTTGCGCGCGCGCTGCCGGCCGGCAAATGGCACGTTGAAACCGCGCCGCTCACCGCCAACCGGCTGGCGCTCGGCTATGGCCTCGGCTCCTATCGCTTCGAGCGCTACAAGTCCGCCAAGGGCGAGCCGCCGACGCTGCTGATCCCCGCCGACGCGGACGCGACCGACATCAAGCGCCAGCTCGCCGGTGTCTTCCTGGCGCGCGACCTGATCAACACGCCGACCAACGACATGGGGCCGGAAGCGCTCGAAGGTGCCTTCCGCGCGCTCGCCGCCCACTACAAGGCCGATGTTTCGGTCATTACCGGTGAGGCGCTGCTGACGCAGAACTTCCCGCTCGTTCACACCGTCGGCCGCGCCAGCGCCGAGGCGCCACGCCTTATGGAACTGCGCTGGGGCAAGAAGGGCCAGAAGAAGGTAACGCTGGTCGGCAAGGGCGTCTGCTTCGATACCGGCGGCCTCGACATCAAGCCGGCCGCCTCCATGCTTCTGATGAAGAAGGACATGGGCGGTGCCGCGAACGTGCTCGGCCTGGCGCTGATGATCATGGACGCCAAGCTCAAGGTCGATCTGCGCGTCATCGTGCCGGTGGTGGAGAACTCGATCTCGGCCAATGCCTTCCGTCCGGGCGACATCTACCGCAGCCGCAAGGGGCTGACGGTTCAGATCGACAACACCGACGCCGAGGGACGCCTGATCCTCGCCGACGCGCTCGCCTATGCTGACGAGGAGAAGACCGATCTGCTCGTCGATATGGCAACGCTCACCGGTGCTGCGCGCGTCGCACTCGGCCCGGACCTGCCGCCGTTCTTTACCGATGATGCCGATCTTGCCCATGATCTCTCGGAAGCAAGCCTCGAGGTCGATGATCCGATGTGGCGCATGCCGCTCTATTCCGGCTACGAGAAGGATGTCTCGGCGCGCATTGCCGATCTGACCAATGCGCCTGCCGGCGGTATGGCCGGATCGATCACGGCCGCCCTCTTCCTCAAGCGCTTCGTCACCAGCGCCAAGAGCTGGGTGCATTTCGACATCTTTGGCTGGGCCCAGTCCGAGCGTCCGCACTCGCCGGTTGGTGGCGAGGCGCAGGCCATCCGCGCGCTTTATCACCATATCCAGAAGATGGCGAAATAGTCTCGCCTGCTCTTGCCGGCAAAAAGAAACGCTTGCGTAATGATCCGCCGCTATCGTGGCGGATCATTTTCCAGCGCGGGAGTTGCCATTGCCGATCGAGCTCACGCCTTCGCAAGCCCTCGGGCTTTGGCATTCGGTGTCGCTCGCCCAGGTTCGCGTCGATAGTCGCGACCTGACCTTGCGCCAGCTTGCGATCCTCCTTGAGATCTATCTCGTGCCGCCGCCCCACACCGTGCGCGGCCTGGCGGCGACGCTTGGCGTCACCAAGCCGGTCATCACGCGCGCGCTCGACACGATGGGCGCCCTTGGGCTTGTCGACCGGGTTCGCGATGAGCGCGATCGCCGCAACGTCGTCATCAAAAGGACAGTCGAGGGTGCTCTTTATCTTGAAAAATTCGGTGACCTGATCATTGATCAGGGCCGCAAACAGCCCAAGTGAGTAGACATGTCGACACTTCCCGATCGCCGCCTGAATGCCTATCGACCCGACCTTGCAGAGAGCCGTCTTCGCGGTGTCGTGGAAGCGGAACGCTACATCGAAGGAAGCGTTGCCCGCGTCTCGGTGCCGGTGACGCCGCTGCGTGCCAAGCCCGATCTGGCTTGCGGCACCGACACCGAACTCTTGCTCGGCGAATCGGTACGGGTGCTCGACACCAACGAGAGTTGGTGCTGGGTGAAGGCCGATCTCGACGGCTATGTCGGTTATCTCCCGGAGTATTGCCTCGCGCCGGTGGTCAAGAGCCCGACCCATATCGTCACGGCGCCGCGCACCTTCGTCTATACCGGCCACGATTTGCGCTTCCCGACGGTCTATCCCTTGTCGATGGGCAGCCGGCTGACCGTGGTCGATGAACGCGTGACCCGCGGCACGCGCTATTTCCTGCTCGACGGCGGCCAGGCCGTCATCGCCAATCACTGCATCGAGGTCGGCAGTGTGGTACCGGAAGATTACGTCTCGGTCGCTGCCCGCTTCGTCGAAACGCCCTACCTATGGGGCGGGCGTTCCGGCTTCGGCATCGATTGTTCTGGTCTTGTGCAACTGTCGATGATGATGGTCGGCAGGCAAGCGCCACGCGATTCCGACATGCAGGCGACGGGTCTGGGAACCCCGATTGCGCGCGAAGAGCTCAAGCGCGGCGACCTCGTCTTCTGGAAGGGGCACGTGGCGCTGATGGAAGACGAGGAAACCCTGATCCACGCCAACGGCCACACGATGACCGTTGCCCGCGAGGGGCTGGAGGCCTCGATCGAGCGCATCGGCTGGCTCTATGACCAGCCGACGGGCTATCACCGTCCCTGATCGGGGCGAACCAACGAGGCTTGTGGCAACGGCCGTAAGCGCGTGGTGCGCGTCAGATCAATAGCCGGCTACTTTATCGACCACGTGTTCCAGCGATTGCCCGCTTTCGAAGCGGGCAATCTGTTGCTCGACATGACGGAACAGCGCCTTGACGTCGGACGACGCCGCCACGTGCGGCGTCACATAGACGTTCGGCATCTCCCAGAAGCGGCTGTCGGGGCTCAGTGGCTCGGTTTCGAAGACGTCGAGCGATGCGCCGCCGAGCACGCCTTTGTCGAGGGCACTCAGGATATCGGCTTCGACCTGGCTACCGCCGCGGCCGGCGTTGATGAACACCGGCGCCCCGAACGGGCCGTTGTGGCTGAGTTTTGCAAACAGGCGCATATTGTAGAAACCGCGGGTATCCGGCGTCAGCGGCAGCAGGCCGACGAGGAAGTCCGTGCGCGCCAGGAAAGCGTCGAGCTCATCGCCGCCGAAGGTCTCGATACCGGCGACATCGCGCTTGCTGCGCGACCACCCGACCACCTTGAAGCCCATCGCCGAAAGCTTGCGGGCGGCATCCTGGCCGAGCACGCCCATGCCCATGATTCCGACCGTGATGTCGGCCGCCTCCGGCTGGGTCAGGTCGCGCCATTCGCGTTTTGCCGCCAGAGCCTCATAGGCCCGGTGCTGGCGCAGGTGCATGAGGCACTGCATCACCACCCACTCGCTCATGCGCGTCGTCAGCGTCTGGTCGACGAAGCGCACCAGCGGCACCTCGGGAAGGCCGGGAAGCGTCAGCACGTGGTCGACACCGGCGCCGCCGGAAAAGACCACCTTGAGGTCCGGTGCCCGGTCGAACAGGTCCGGTGCCGATTTCCACACGACGGCATAGTCGATGCCCGAAAGGTCGCGATCATGGTGCACCGCATCGGCGCGGTTGATCACCTCGCGGTCGGGGAAGGCCCCGCGAAGTGCGGCCTCCACTTCTTCCGGAATGAATTTCAGGTCGACGATGACGGGGCTCTTGGCGGACATGACGGGTCTCTACTGGCGGATCGCGGTGAGATTGACGGCTTCGAGGTTGAAGGCAGCGGCCATCAGCGCCTTGGTGTAATCCTGGCTCGGCGCATTGAAGATGCGTTCGGCCGGTCCCTGTTCCACCACCTTGCCCATGCGCATGACGATCATCTCGTTGGCCAGCGCCCGCACGACTTTCAGGTCATGGCTGATGAACAGATAGGCGAGGTCATGCTTGCTCTGCAGGTCGCGCAACAGGTCGACGACCTGCGCCTGCACGCTCATGTCGAGCGCCGAGGTCGGTTCGTCGAGCATGACGAATTGCGGCTTCAGCACCATGGCGCGGGCAATGGCGATGCGCTGGCGCTGGCCGCCGGAGAACTCGTGCGGGTAGCGCCAGCGGGTCGAGGGGTCGAGACCGACTTCTTCCAGCGCTGCGGCGACCCGGGCGTCGCGCTCGTTGTCCGACAGCGAGCGCTCGTGGATCTTCAGGCCCTCTGCGATGATGTCGGCGACAGACATGCGGGGGCTGAGCGAGCCGTAGGGGTCCTGGAAGACGATCTGCATCCGGTTTCGCAGCGGCCGCATCTCGTTGAAGCTGTAGCGGTCGATATCCTTGCCGACGAAGGCGATGCGGCCTTTCGAGGAGATCAGCCGCGTCAGCGCCAGCCCGAGCGTCGTCTTGCCCGAACCGGATTCGCCGACGACGCCGAGCGTCTGGCCAGCGCGCAGCTTCAAGTCGATGCCGTCGACCGCCTTCACATGGTCGACCACCTTGCGCATGAAACCGGCCTTGATCGGAAACCAGACCTTCATCTCGGAGGCTTCCATCACGATCGGCTTCGTGGTGTCCGACGGCGGCGGATTGCCCTTGGGCTCAGAGGCGAGCAGGTGGCGGGTGTAGGCGTGCTGCGGATTGGCGAAGATCTCGGCGGTCGGCCCGGTCTCGACGATCTTGCCCTTGGTCATGACGCAGACCCGGTCGGCGATCTTGCGCACGATGCCGAGGTCGTGGGTGATGAACAGCATCGACATGCCGTGCTCGTCCTTGAGCTTTTTCAGGAGCTCGAGGATCTGCGCCTGCACCGTAACGTCGAGCGCTGTCGTCGGCTCGTCGGCGATCAGCAATTCCGGGCGGTTGGCGAGCGCCATGGCGATCATGACACGCTGGCGCTGGCCGCCGGAAAGCTCGTGCGGATAGGCGCTGAGGCGCTTTTCCGGCTCGCGGATACCGACCTGGTTGAGTAGCTCGAGGATGCGCGTGCGCCGCGCCGGACCCTGCAGACCCTGGTGCAGTTCGAGGATCTCGCCGATCTGCCGCTCGATCGAGTGGAGCGGATTGAGCGAGGTCATCGGCTCCTGGAAGATCATGGTGATGTCGTTGCCGCGGGCGTTGCGCAGTTCCGCATCACTGGCCGTCAGAAGATCCTTGCCGTTGAACAGGATCTCGCCGCTTGGATGGCTCGCCGAAGGATACGGCAGCAGCTTCAGAATCGAATTGGCCGAGACCGATTTGCCGGAGCCGGATTCGCCGACGAGCGCCACGGTCTCCCCGCGCTTGATCTCGAAGGAGATGTGATCGACGGCAACAGACGTGTTGCCGCCCTGATGGAAGGCAACCGAGAGATCGCGGACGGAGAGGAGGGGTTCTGTCATCGTCGCGCTCACCGGAACGTCTTTCTCGGGTCGAAGGCGTCACGCGTCGCTTCGCCGACGAAGATCAGCAGCGACAGCATCACCGACATGACGCAGAAGGCCGTCAGACCGAGCCAGGGCGCCTGCAGGTTGGACTTGCCCTGGGCGATCATCTCGCCGAGCGAAGGTGAACCCGGCGGCATGCCGAAGCCAAGGAAGTCGAGCGAGGTCAGCGTCGTGATCGAGCCGGAGAGGATGAAGGGCAGGAAGGTCAGCGTCGCGACCATCGCGTTGGGCAGAAGGTGCCGGTACATGATCGTGCCGTTGCCGACGCCAAGCGCGCGCGCCGCGTTCACATATTCGAAGTTGCGGGCCCGCAGGAACTCGGCGCGCACGACGCCGACGAAGCCGACCCAGGAAAACAAGAGCATGATCCCGAGCAGGATGAAGAACCCTGGCGGCAGGATCGCCGCGATGATCAGCAGGATGTAGAGCACCGGCATCGACGACCAGATCTCGATGAAGCGCTGCATCAGGAGATCGGTCCAGCCGCCGAAATAGCCCTGCACGGCGCCCGCCGTCACGCCGATCACCGCCGAGGCGATGGTCAGCGTCAGGCCGAAGAGCACCGAGAGACGAAAGCCGTAGATCATCCGCGCAAAGACGTCGCGGGCCTGGTCGTCGGTGCCGAGCCAGTTGAGATTGCCAAGCGTGCAGTTCCGGTCGTTGTCGCCCTCCGGATAGGCGGAGCAGCGCTCCGCCTTGTCCATCAGCCAGAACGGCTTGGTGGGCGCCGAGTGCGGGATGTTGGAATTGACCGTCTGGTAGGAATAGCGGACCGGAGGCCAGATCATCCAGCCATTGCCTTCGATCTCGTCACGGATGAAGTCGGAGCGGTAGTCGGTTTCGGCGAGGAAACCGCCGAACTTTTCCTCCGGGTAGTCGATGACGACCGGGAAGAGAAGCTCGCCCTTGTAGGAGGCGACAATCGGCCTGTCATTGGCGATGAATTCGCCGACGAGGCTTAAGCCGAAGAGCGCCAGGAAGATCCAGAGCGACCAGTAGCCGCGCCGGTTGGCCTTGAAATTCTGCCAGCGCCGCTGGTTGACTGGCGAGAGCCAGCCGCGTGGCGCTGCCCCCGCGTTTGCCGGAGAGGTTGTCACGCTCGCCATCAGACATCCCTCCGCTCGAAGTCGATGCGCGGATCGACCCAGGTGTAGATGAGGTCTGAAAGCAGGCTGACGAGCAAGCCCATCAGCGAGAAGATGAAGAGGGTCGCAAAGACGATCGGATAGTCGCGCTTGACGACCGAATCATAGCCGAGACGGCCGAGGCCATCGAGCGAGAAGATGTATTCGATCAGAAGAGAGCCGGTGAAAAAGGCCGAGATGAACGCACCGGGGAAGCCGGCAATGATGATCAGCATGGCATTGCGGAAGACGTGGCCATAGAGCACTTGGCGGTCGTTGAGGCCCTTGGCCCGCGCCGTCGTCACATACTGCTTCTTGATCTCGTCGATGAAGGAGTTCTTGGTGAGCAACGTCGTCGTGGCAAAGGCCGAAAGCAAAAGCGTCACCAGGGGCAGCGTCATGTGCCAGATGTAGTCGAGCGGCTTCTGCCACCAGGGCAGCTGCCAGAAATTGTCCGAGACGATGCCGCGCAGCGGGAACCAGTCGAAGAACGATCCGCCGGCAAAGACGACGATCAAGAGAATGCCGAACAGGAAGCTCGGCACTGCGTAGCCGACGATGATGACGCCGGAGGTCCAGACGTCGAATGTGGAGCCGTCCGACACGGCCTTCTTTATGCCGAGCGGGATCGAGATCGCGTAGGAAAACAGCAGAATCCAGAGACCGAGCGAGATCGAAACCGGCATCTTCTCCTTGATGAGATCGATGACCGAGGTGTTTCGGAAGAAGCTCTCGCCAAAATCGAAGCGGATGTAGTTCCACATCATCGAGGCGAAGCGCTCGAGCGGCGGCTTGTCGAAGCCGAACTGCTTTTCGAGCTTGGCGATGAACTCCGGGTCGAGGCCTTGCGCGCCGCGATAGCGTCCGCCTTCGTCGCCGCCAGCCTGCATCAGGTCGCCGCTATTGCCCGACAGACGATCCGAGCCGCCAGCATTGGTGAGATCCGAGATCACCTGCTCGACCGGGCCGCCCGGTGCAAACTGCACGATGGCGAACGAGATCGCCATGATCCCGAAGATCGTCGGGATCATCAGAAGCAGGCGGCGCAGGATATAGGCACCCATCAGGCGGGCCTTTCGATCGACGTGAGGGCAATGGCCCTTAACCGCGAAGCGTCGGCATGCCGTCTATGGTGTCTCAATCCCTGTGTCTCCTTGCGAGGCCCGGGTAGGGGCTTGTTTCAGTGATTCGTTTTTTTGCATTTGGAATCGAGACGCCACCCGAGCGCAAGGACTTCATTTGGGGGGAGCGTTTTTCGACCACCAGACATCCGGGAACCCCATTCCGTAATAGGGAAGTTCCTGCGGGCGGGCGAGCTGCTTCCAGTATGCGACGCGTACCGACTTTGAGTAGAACAGGGGCACGACGAAGTGATGCGCGAGCAGAACGCGGTCGAGCGCTCGGGTCGTTGCCACCAGTTCCTCGCGGTTCGGCGCGAAAATGATCCTGCGGATGAGCTCGTCGATGGCCGGGTCGGAAATGCCTGCATAGTTTCTCGATCCGGTCTGATTGACCGATCCCGAACCCCAGTAGTCGATCTGCTCGTTGCCGGGCACCAGTGTCTGCGCCCAGATGCCGTAGATCATGTCGTAGTCGAAGCTTCTGACGCGGTTGGTGTATTGCGAATCGTCGACCGTGCGGATGCGCGCGTCGATGCCGATCTTCTTGACGCTGTTGACGAAGGGCGTGACGGTGCGCTCGAAGGACGGATTGGACAGAAGGATCTCGAAGCCGAAGGGCTCGCCGGTCGCGACGTTCAGCAGTCGGTTGCCCTTGAGCTCGTAGCCAGCCTGTTTGAACAGGTCGAGCGCCTTGCGCAGATTGTCGCGCACCTTCTGTGGTTCGCCGTTGACCGGGTTCGTATAGGGCGTGGTGAAGACGTCGGCGGGAACCTTGTCCTTCAATTCCTCGAGAATGGCCTTTTCGCGTCCTTCCGGCAGCGCCTTGGAGGCAAGCTCGGTACCCCAGAAATAGCTGTCGACGCGCTGGAAGGTGTTGTAGGCGAGGTTGCGGTTCAGATCCTCGAAGTCGAAGGCGTAGTTCAGCGCCTGGCGCACCCGCTGATCCTTGAATTTTTCGCGGCGCATGTTCGGCACGAAGGCCTGCATGACGCCGGTTGCACGCAAGGGATTCTCGATCTCCTCGCGGATCACGCGGCCGTCCTTCATGGCCGGGAAATCATAGGCGGTCGCCCAATGGCTGGCGCTGGGATCCCGGTAGAAATCGACGTTGCCGGAGCGGAAGGCTTCGAATTCCACGTTTCTGTCGCTGAAGAAGGCGTAGCTGATCACGCCGAAATTGTACTGGCCGACATTCACATTGAGGTTCTTGCCCCAGTAGTCGTCCCTCAGTTCAAAGCGGATCGAACCGCCGGCCTGGAACGAGGCTATTTTGTAAGGGCCGGAGCCCATCACCGGCTCCAGCGTCGTACGGCTGATGTCGCGCTTCTTGCCCTTGTCGTCTTCACCTTCCCACCAGTGTTTCGGCACGATCGGGAGCTGACCGAGAATGTTGGGCAGTTCGTGGTTGTTCTTCTCATCGAAGCGGAAGGTAACGTCACGCTCGCCTGTCTTTTCGGCGGAAGTCACGTGACGGTAGTAGTTGGACAGGAGCGGATTGTGCTCCTTCACCTTTTCAAAGGAGAACACCACGTCCTCGGGTGTCACCGGCTTGCTGTCGGCCCATTTGGCCTCGGCACGCAGGCGGAATGTCGCCGAAGAAATGTCGTCGGGATAGGAAACGCCTTCGGCGAGCAGGCCGTAGGCGGTGGTAATCTCGTCTTCCGCCGATTTCATCAGCGTATCGAAGACGAGCGAGGTCACGCCGCTTGCTGCCTCGCCCTTGGACAGAACAGGATTGAACGTATCGAAGGTGCCGCTCTCCGACAGGCGCAGTTCGCCGCCCTTGGGGGCGTCGGGATTGACGTAGTCGAAGCGGGCGAAGCCTTGCTTGTATTTCAGTTCACCGATCGATGACGTGCCGTAGCGCCAGACCGGTTGTTCTTGGGCATTGGCTGCAGCAGGAAGGAGGAGGATCGCTGTGAGAAGCGCGGCGGCGAAACCTGGTTTCATGGTCCTGCAGACATGTGGCATTCAGCCCGTACCCCTTTATATTTCAATCTTCTTTTGTGAGAGCATAGGCGAAAACGGGGCAATTGACAGGCACTGCCGCAAATCAGGCAAATTTTTTGAGTCACATCCCGGTGAGGCGTGTGATTCACAAGGCTGAGGCAAACACGGGCCTTTAGGATCGGGGCTCGTTGGACCAAGGAATGCCGTATGCCGGCGCCGGTCCGCGAGACATGGACGGGACGAATTCAATGATTGCTCCACTTCGACGTTGCGGCTCGGCGCTTCTGGCGCTTCTGCTTGGAACGAGTCTTCTCATCGCCGACAACGCCCAGGCGGACGAAACGGCCGCCAAGACGCTTTTCGGCGCCAAGGCGTTGCCGGCCGAGATGGCGGCAAACGCCTATGGGTTCTACGCAAAGGGTTGCCTGGCTGGCGGCGTCGCCATCCCGACAGACGGACCGACCTGGCAGGCGATGCGGCTGTCGCGCAACCGCCGCTGGGGGCACCCGCAGATGATTGGCCTCATCGAGCAGTTTTCCCACGACGCCGCCCAGAAGGTCGGTTGGCCGGGCCTTCTGCTCGGTGACATTTCGCAGCCGCGCGGCGGCCCGATGCTGTCGGGGCACGCGTCCCACCAGATCGGCCTCGATGCCGATATCTGGCTGACGCCGATGCCTCAGCGCACGCTCAGCTACCGCGAGCGCGAGGATATTTCCGCCACCTCGATGCTGCAGAAGAACAAGTTCCTGACGGTCGACCGTTCGATCTGGACGCCAAAACATGCGCAATTGATCATGCTGGCCGCCAGCTACCCGCAGGTGGAGCGCGTCTTCGTCAATCCGGCGATCAAGAAGAAGCTGTGCGACACCTGGACGGGCGACCGCTCCAACCTCGGCAAGGTCCGGCCGATCTACGGCCACGACTATCACTTCCATATCCGCATCAAATGCCCTCAAGGCTCGACGTCCTGCAAGGACCAGGCATCGGTGCCGGAGGGCGATGGTTGCGACAAGTCGCTTGCCTGGTGGTTCACCGATGAACCCTGGGCGAAGCCGAAGAAGAAGCCGAATGAAAAGCCGGTCAAGCCGAGGGTCACCACGCTTTCCGATCTGCCGAAAGCCTGCGCGGTGGTCTTGAACGGCCCGGCGCCTGCATCGGAAGAGGCCGTCACGTTCGGAACCGCTTACAAGGCCGCCGCCCCGGCGCCGGCTCAGGGCATCGAACAGGTGATCGGCGCTGCCGCCGGCGACGTGCCGCCGGCGGATATTCCGGTGCCGGCCGCCCGCCCCACACTGCAGTAGCGCCCGACACGGCTGCAGGGCAGAGCTGCGTTCGCGGCACGGGAGGGCTTGCGTCTTCCCATTGCCGCGGCGCTCCTGTATAGCCCAATCAAATCGATTTAAATGTTGATGCGAGGCCCCCGGTATGGCGGATCGGAAATGCATTGCCCTGATTGCTCACGATCAGAAGAAGGACGACCTCGCGGCCTTTGCCAAGACGCACGAGGCGGTTCTGTCCGGCTGGCGCATCGTTGCGACCGGAACGACCGGCGGCCGGGTGCTTGATGTTTGTCCCAGGCTCGATATCACCCGGCTGAAAAGCGGGCCGCTCGGTGGCGACCAGCAGATCGGCGCGATGATCGCCACCGGCGAAGTGCAGCTGCTGATCTTCTTCGTCGATCCGCTGACGGCGATGCCGCACGACGTCGACGTCAAGGCGCTGATGCGGCTGGCGATTGTCTATGACATCCCGATGGCGCTCAATCGCGCGACCGCCGAGCAGCTGATCGACTTCAACCCAAAATCATGAGCGTGAACGCTTCTCACAGGCTAGAACGGGGTGCGGGTGCCAATCGTGAGCACTTTTCCTCATCCCTCTCTAGCTGCTAGACAACAATTGACCTGCCATGACGATCAGGATGGAGCTTGTGATGCCCGGCACCGTTGAAAACGCCTTCCCATTTCCGATCCTGATCGGCGATATCGGCGGCACCAACGCACGTTTCGCCCTGCTGCTCGACGCGTTTGCCGAGCCGAAGCAGTTGCCGCCGATCAAGACCGGCGATTTCGAGACGATCGAGGAGGCGCTGCAAAAGAGCATCCTCGACAAGACCTCGGTCCAACCGCGCTCCGCCATCCTGGCCGTGGCCGGGCCGATTCGTGGCGACGAGATTCCGCTTACCAATGCCGGCTGGGTGATCAAACCCAAGGACATGCTCTCGAAGCTTGGCTTGGAGGACGTGCTGATCATCAACGATTTCGAGGCGCAGGCGCTCGCGGTTGCCGCGCCCGCCGACGAGGATCTGGTGCAGATCGGCGGCGGCAGCGTTCGCCCGCTTACATCGCGCGTCGTGCTCGGTCCGGGTACGGGCCTTGGGGTCGGCGGCCTGGTCTTTGCGCAGCACACCTGGTTTCCGGTGCCGGGCGAGGGCGGCCATGTCGACATTGGCCCGCGCACGGAGCGTGATTTCCAGATCTGGCCCTTTCTCGAGCCGATCGAGGGCCGTATGGCCGGCGAGCAGATCCTCTGCGGTCGCGGCATCATGAACCTCTATCGCGCCGTCTGCGCGGCCGATGGCGTCGACCCGGTGCTGACAGACCCGGCGCAGGTCACCACAAACGCCCTTGCCGAGAATGACCGGGTGGCGGTTGAGACGATCTCGCTGTTCTCGACCTATCTCGGGCGGGTCGCCGGCGACATGGCGCTGATCTTCATGGCACGCGGTGGTGTTTTCCTGGCCGGCGGCATCTCGCAAAAGATCCTGCCGGCTTTGTTGAAGTCGCCTTTCCGGGCTGCCTTCGAAGACAAGGCGCCGCACACGGCGCTGATGAAGGCTATTCCGACCTTCGCCGTCATTCATCCGATGGCGGCGCTCTCGGGCTTGGCCGCCTTTGCGCGCACGCCACGGGATTTCGGTGTTGCAACCGAGGGACGCCGCTGGAGAAGCTGAGCCCAAGGCTTGCGCAAAGACTCGCCAAAGCGACATCAAACCACTATAGAGCCCGGGAAAGATCGGGCCGAATGCCGGCTCGAAAGAGTGGTTCCAGGGAAGACGGGCTTTTTGAGCGCCAGCAATAAAAAACAGCACGCGGTCGACTCCGATACGATCAGCGGTATCCTCAAGCGGGTCATCGCGGAAAACGGTCGCGACCATATTCGCGGCTATGCCTTTGCCATCGCTTGCCTCGCCGTCGTCGCTGCGACGACGGGCTTTACCGCCTCGATCATGGAAACCGTGATCAACGAGGCCTTCGCCAACAAACGGGCGGACATCGTTCTGCTCGTCTGCGGCGCAATCCTCGCTGCCTTCGTGCTGCGCGGCTTTGCCACCTACGGCCAGGCGGTTGCGCTTTCGAAAATCGGCAACAACATCGTCGCGCGCTACCAGCGCCGGCTTTACGCCCATCTGATGGCGCTCAGCGTCGGGTATTTCAACGAGACGCGATCGGCCCAGCTTGCGGCCCAGATCAGCCAGAATGTCAGCGGCATTCGCGATGTGCTCAACCTGACCGTCACCTCGATCGCCCGCGATCTCCTGACCCTGGTCGGCCTGGTTGGCGTTATGTTCGCCAAGGACTGGCTGCTGTCGATCATCGTCTTCGTTGCGGCGCCGCCGCTGCTGCTGGGCCTGCGCTATGTTTCCAAGCGCCTGCGTTCGGCAACCCGCGAATCGATCGAGGTCAACAGCCGCGTGCTCGGCGCGATGCAGGAGACGATCCAGGGCATCACCATCGTCAAGGCCTTTACGATGGAGAGCGAGCTTCGCGGCAAGGTCGAGACGATCATCGACCGTGCCGAAAACCGGGCAAACCGCATCGCCCGGCTGAGCGAGCGCACGGCGCCGATGACGGAAACCTTCGCGGGTCTGGCGATTTCCGCCGTGCTTGCCTATTCGGCCTTCCGCGCGATCTACGCCGACGTGCCGCCGGGCGCCTTCTTCGCTTTCGTCGTGGCGCTGCTGATGGCCTATGATCCGGCCCGACGTCTGGCGCGCCTTCAGGTGTCGCTCGAACGCGCCGCCGTCAACGCCCGCATGGTCTACGAGATCCTCGATACCGTTCCGCACCAGCGCGACAAGCCTGACGCCAAGGAACTGGCATTCACGAACGCTGCGGTCGAACTGCGCGACGTCCGCTTCCAGTACGCCAATGGCGACGAGGTTCTGAAAGGCGTCAGCTTCTTTGCCGAAGGCGGCAAGACGACCGCGCTCGTCGGTCCGTCCGGTGCAGGGAAATCGACGGTGATCAGTCTCATCCCGCGGTTCTACGATCCCTCCTTCGGTCAGATCCTGATCGACGGACAGGACATTGCCGACGTCACCAAGCAGTCGCTGCGCAAGGGCCTCGCCTATGTTTCGCAGCAGCCCTACCTCTTCGAAGGCTCTATCCGCGACAACATCCGCTACGGCCGGATCGATGCGACCGATGCCGAGATCGAGGAAGCGGCCCGCCTCGCTTACGCCCATGATTTCATTCTGGCGCAGCCGCAGGGGTACGACACGCCGGTCGGCGAGAACGGCATGACGCTGTCTGGCGGCCAGCGCCAACGCCTGTCGATTGCGCGGGCGCTCGTGCGCAATGCGCCGATCCTGTTGCTCGACGAGGCCACCTCGGCGCTCGACACGGAATCGGAAGCGGCGGTGCAGAAGGCGCTCGACCACGCCATGGACGGCCGTACCGTCATCGTCATCGCCCACCGCCTTTCGACCGTCGTCAACGCCGACAAGATCATCGTCATGAAGGATGGGTCGGTCGTGGAAGAGGGCACCCATGCCGAGCTTGCACGGCGACCGGACGGTCTCTACGCTCGGCTCCACAATCTCCAGGGCCAGTCGCCTGAAGGCCAGTCCCTGGAAGACCAGTCTCCCGAAGCGCCGGTCGGCGTCGAAATCCAGTAGCGGACAGAAGGAAGTCACCGATGGGCGCAGGCGATATGAAGCTCGTGGTGGTGGGTGCCGCAGGCCGCATGGGTCAGACGCTCATTCGCACCGTGCATGCCATGGACGGCGTCCGTCTGCATGCAGCCGTCGAGCGGCCGGGTTCCCCCTTCATCGGCAGGGATGCCGGCGAACTGGCCGGCCTTGGCCCGATCGGCGTGCCGGTCACGGACCAGCCGCTTGAGGCCTTCGTCGAAGCCGAGGGCGTGCTCGATTTCACCGCGCCTGCCGGTACGGTCGAGTTTGCCGGGCTCGCCGCCCAGGCCCGCATCGTTCATGTGATCGGCACCACCGGCTGCTCGCCCGACGATGACGCGAAGATCCGCGCTGCCGCGCGCCACGCGCGCATCGTCAAGTCGGGCAATATGAGCCTCGGCGTCAACCTGCTCGGCGTTCTCACGGAAAAGGCGGCGCGCGCGCTCGGTCCGGCCGACTGGGATATCGAAATTCTCGAAATGCACCACAAGCACAAGGTCGATGCGCCTTCGGGCACGGCGCTGCTTCTTGGCGAAGCCGCGGCAAAGGGGCGCGATATCGGCCTTGCCGAACACTCTGTGCGCGTGCGCGACGGCCACACGGGTCCGCGTCCGGTGGGCACGATCGGCTTTGCGACCCTGCGCGGCGGCTCGGTCATCGGCGAGCATTCGGTTATTCTTGCCGGCCAGGGCGAGCAGGTGACCCTGTCGCACAGCGCCACGGATCGGTCGATCTTCGCGCGCGGTGCCGTCACGGCCGCGCTTTGGGCGCGCAGCCAGAAGCCCGGCTTCTATTCGATGCTCGATGTTCTCGGGCTCAACTGACTTTCTCACTCTCAAGTCTCAAGGGGAATTCGACATGAGCGGTACTCTCGTCCTCGTCCGGCACGGCCAGAGCGACTGGAACCTGAAGAACCTGTTCACGGGCTGGCGCGATCCGGACCTGACGGAACTCGGCGTCGAGGAAGCCAAGGCCGGCGGCAAGGCGCTTGCCGATTACGGCATCAAGTTTGATGTCGCCTTTACCTCGTCGCTCATCCGCGCACAGCGCACCTGCCAGTTCGTGCTCGACGCAGTCGGCCAGTCCCAGCTCGAAACGATCCGCGACCAGGCGCTCAACGAGCGCGACTACGGCGATCTCTCGGGCCTCAACAAGGACGACGCCCGCGAGAAGTGGGGCGAAGAGCAGGTGCATATCTGGCGCCGCTCCTATGACATCCCACCTCCGGGCGGCGAAAGCCTGCGCGACACCGGCGCGCGCGTCTGGCCCTATTACCTGACCGAAATCCTGCCGCGTGTGCTGTCCGGCCAGAAGGTGCTGGTTGCCGCCCACGGCAACTCGTTGCGCTCACTGGTCATGGTGCTCGATCGCCTCACCAAGGAAGAGATCCTGAAGCTCAATCTCGCGACCGGCGTGCCGATGGTCTACAAGCTCAACGCCAATTCGACCGTCGCTTCCAAGGAAGTTCTGGGCGACATGTCTGCCGCTCACTGAGCGGTGGTGGCAATGGCTGAATGAAAAGGGGCGCATGGCGCCCCTTTTTGTTTCCGTCGGTGCCTAGACTGGCTTCAGATCGTACCGTCGGCCGCCATGCCGGCTTCCCAGCCAAGGATGGCGCGCTTGCGCGTCAGGCCCCAGTGATAGCCGGTCAGGTCGCCGCTCTTGCCGAGCGCGCGGTGGCACGGGACGACGAAGGAGATCGGGTTGCGGCCGACGGCGGCGCCCACGGCACGTGACGCCGTCGGCTGGCCGATATTTCCGGCGATGTTCGAATAGGTGGTGGCGCAGCCGAGGGGGATCTTCAACAGCGCCTGCCAGACCCGGATCTGGAAGTCGGAACCGATCAGGAAGATGCGCAACGGCTCGTCCTGGCGCCAGCGCGAGGATTCGAAAATGCGTGCGGCGTAGGAGGCCGTGGCCGCACTGTCTTCGACAAACGCAGCGTTTGGCCAGCGCTGCGCCATATCCTCGAAACTCGCCTGCTCGCCACCGGCATCGTTGAAGGCAAGGCCCGCCAGTCCGCGATCGGTGATCATGACGAGCGCCGTGCCAAAGGGGGAGGGGTGATAGCCGTAGCGGATCGTCAAACCCTCGCCACGCGCCTTCCATTCGCCCGGTGACATCGCCTCGTGGGTCACGAACAGGTCATGCAGGCGGCTAGGTCCCGATAGCCCCACCTCGATGCTGGTTTCGAGCAGCGGCAGGTCCTCCTGGCGCAGCAGGCGCTTGGCATGGTCGAGCGTCACGGCCTGAAGGAAAGCTTTCGGTGAAAGTCCGGCCCAGCGGGTGAAGACCTTCTGAAGCTGCGTTGGCGACTGCTTCAGGCGTTGTGCGACCGATTCGAGCGACGGCTGGTCGCGATAATCCTCGGTCAGCATCTCGATCACGCGGCTGACCGTATCGTAGTCGGTGCCCTTCGGCGTGATGTCGGTGGGTACGGATGTCGCAATGTTCATGGCTCTTCTCCTGTCATGCCACAGGTAACCATCTGTTGGTCTTCGCAGCCACCCGATTCTTGAGCGCATGCGAGCATTTGCAGCGTATTGGTCGATCTTCAGGCGTTAGCGGCGGCGAACGGTCGCAAGCGCGCCCGACAGCGCCAGCGCAAATGTCTCGCGATCGTCGCGATTGAGAAACGAGCCGATGTCGGTGCGACGGCCGCCGCCGCTGATCGTCATCGACACGATACCTATCTCCTGGTGTCGCGCGACGTTGAAGCGCGCCCAGAAGGGATTGAAACGGTGCTCGGTGATCTGTCCTGAGGGTGCGAACTTGCGCACGGATACGCCGGTTCTCGAGACGCTGACTTCTTCGCGGCTGAGCGCCGAGCGGTAGTTCAACCAGAAAGCGCCAAACAGAAGCAGGTAGTCGAGACCGAAAAAGAACACGATCGGCCAGGCGCCAATGATGAGAAAGACGACGGCGTGCACAACGCTCAAGAGCCCGGCGATCAGGAAAAAGATCTTGAAGCCTCGGCGCCCGAGCGAGCGATATGGCATGAGCTCGGCGGTAAAGACCGGCGTCTCCTCAGGCGGGGTGGTGGCGTTGCCATTGATCATCACCTTTGACTATAGATGCATCATGAAAAACGTGAAGCCGAAATTGCCCCCAGGTGCTGCGAAACTGCGCGCTGCAAAACCGAAGGCGAACCGCCGCGCAACACCACGGGTAAAGAGCCTGTACAGCCAGGACGAACTCAAGGAGATCTTCCGCCGCTTCTCGATCCAGCGCCCCGAGCCGAAGGGCGAGCTGGAGCACGTCAATCCGTTCACGCTCGTGGTTGCGGTCGCGCTCTCGGCGCAGGCGACGGATGCCGGCGTCAACAAGGCAACGCGCGCGCTCTTTGCCATCGCCGACACGCCCGAAAAGATGCTGGCTCTCGGCGAGGAGAAGGTGCGGGTCTACATCAAGACCATCGGGCTTTTTCGCAACAAGGCCAAGAACGTCATCGCGCTCAGCGAGAAGCTGATCCGGGATTTTGGCGGCGAAGTGCCGCGCACGCGCGAAGAACTGGTGACCTTGCCCGGGGTTGGGCGCAAGACCGCGAACGTCGTGCTCTCCATGGCCTTCGGCCAATCGACGATCGCCGTCGATACCCACATCCTGCGCATTGCCAACCGCCTCTGTCTGGCACCGGGCAAGACCCCGGACGAGGTGGAAGACAAGCTCATCAGGATCATTCCGGACGAGTATCTCTACCACGCGCATCACTGGCTGATCCTGCACGGGCGCTATTGCTGCAAGGCGCGCAAGCCCGAATGCGAGCGCTGCGTCATCGCCGACATCTGCAAGTCGCCGGAAAAGACCTGCGACGTCCCAGCCGCGCTTGTCGAGCTGCCGCCGCAGATCATTTCGGCGGCGAGCTGACGCCTGCCGGCATTGCGGCGGCCGGCTCCTACGTCGATACCATGCGATCGATCAGCGTGCCGATCGTTTCCGCATAAAGGTCTGTCGACGCGCCGTCGGCAATGTCGAGCGCAGCGCGATCGAAAGCGGCCGACAGCAACGACGCCATGGCCGAGAGCTTGTCAGCCGGAACGACAGTCGGCGCCATCGCTTCGGCGATACCTTCCTCGAGGGTTCTCTGCGCATTGGCCGCATCGATCGCCATCATCGCGTGCTTGCCGAGCACGGCCGGTCCATCGAGCAGAAGCAGCCGGATGCGCCCCGGCTCCCGCATGGCCTCGAAATAGGCTCGGCCGCCGACCTTCAGCGCATCGCGCGCGGTGAGACCATCGGCCGTCGCCTGCTCGATCGATGCCGCCACATCGCGTGACTCTCGTTCCGCCACGGCGTGAAACAACGCCTTCTTGTCTTCGAAGTGGTGATAGAGCGCGCCGCGCGTGAGACCGGCCGCCGAAACGATATCCGGCGTGGACGTTTCGGCATATCCCTTTGCGACGAAGAGACCGCGAGCGGCGTCGAGGATCGCGGCGCGTGTCGTATCGGATCGCTCGCGATTGGAGCGGCGGGGACTCTCTTGTTGCATACATGCAGCCTGTATGTTAATTAAAGATACATACAGATTGTATGATATTGCCAAAGCGAGGAAAAGCCATGAAATCGACGAGCTACTATCCAGTGATCATGACATCTGACGTCGCGACAACGGCCGCATTCTATGTAGAGCATTTTCGGTTCCAGGCACTCTTCACCAGCGACTGGTACATACACCTGCAATCGATCGAGGATGAGCATGTGACGCTTGCCATCCTTGATTATCGCCACGAGACGATACCGGAGGAAGCCCGCACGCCGGCGCGCGGCCTTCTGCTGAATTTCGAGGTCGAGGATCCCGATCGCATCTACCAGCAGGCGCTTGCTGCCGGCCTGCCTATTCTGAAAACATTGCGCGACGAGGACTTCGGGCAACGCCATTTCATCACCGCAGACCCGAACGGCGTGCTGATCGACGTCATCAAGCCCATACCGCCGAGCGCAGAATTCGCCGCCGCCTATGAAGAAAGCGCACTTCCCACTGCGTGATGCGGCCAGCACGCGTCTTTTGTCTTCCAAATGGCCGGAAAACCGGTATTAACGAACACCGGCCATCACGGAGACCGGACGAGGTTCATGACAAAATACGACGTGCTGACGATCGGCAACGCCATCGTTGATATCATCGCGCGCTGCGACGATGCCTTCCTGACAGAAAACGGCATCATCAAAGGCGCCATGAACCTCATCGATGCCGAGCGAGCCGAGTTGTTGTACTCGCGCATGGGCCCGGCCGTGGAAGCATCCGGCGGCAGCGCCGGAAACACGGCGGCCGGCGTTGCGAGCCTCGGCGGCCGCGCCGCCTATTTCGGCAAGATCGCCAGCGACCAGCTCGGCGAGATCTTCGCTCACGACATTCGCGCCCAGGGCGTCTACTTCGAGACGAAACCGCTCGAAAGCGTGCCGCCGACCGCCCGCTCGATGATTTTCGTCACCGAGGACGGCGAGCGTTCGATGAACACCTATCTCGGCGCCTGCGTCGAACTCGGCCCGGAAGACGTCGAAGCCGACGTCGTTGCCCAGTCGAAGGTGACCTATTTCGAAGGTTATCTCTGGGATCCGCCGCGCGCCAAGGATGCGATCCGCGAAACCGCCCGCATTGCCCACGAAAACGGCCGCGAAACCGCGATCACCCTTTCCGACAGCTTCTGCGTTCACCGTTATCGCGACGAGTTCCTCGAACTCATGCGCTCCGGCACGGTCGACATCGTTTTTGCCAACAAGCAGGAAGCCCTGGCGCTCTATGAGACCGAGGATTTCGAGCTGGCGCTGGAAAAGCTGTCGAAGGACTGCAAGCTTGCAGCCGTGACGCTCAGCGAAGAAGGCTCAGTCGTCGTGCGCGGTAAAGAGCGGGTCCGCGTCGGCGCGACGCCGATCGCACAGGTGGTCGATACGACCGGCGCCGGCGACCTCTATGCCGCAGGCTTCCTGCATGGTTACACGACCGGGCGTTCGCTCGAAGACTGCAGCAAGCTCGGAAACCTTGCGGCCGGCATCGTCATCGGCCAGATTGGTCCGCGGCCAATGGTGTCGCTGGCAACGGCCGCCAAGCAGGCCGACCTCGCCTGATCATCCCGTTCGGGAAAACTTGCGAAAAGCGGCGTGGCCTTACTTGAAGGCCTCGCCCGGATAGGCGCCCCAGATTTCGCTCTGGGCGATCCAGCCTTCGACACCTTGCGTCTCCGCATGGCACCAGTCGCCGTTGCACTCGCCGACATGGACGATGACCCCCGGCTCCATGCGGGCCACGATCGGGGACGTGCCCTGCGGGTCGCGGCGCATGTTGACGAAAACGCCTTCGCCCTTGCCGCGCATCCATGGGGCGGCGACGGCGGTGCGGTCACCGGACAGCAGCGCCTGGTTGACCCAGCCTTCGGTGCCGTCGGCGTCACGGATTCGGCGCCAGTTGTCGTATTCCTGGATGATCTCGACCGGCACGCCCGGCTTCATGTAGCGGAAGGCGACGGCGTAATCGACGCTCGGGCCGATCCTGAGATTGACGCTCTTGGACTTGAGGCTGACGAAACGCGGTAGCGGCAGTCCGCTGGCGCCCTTGGCGGCTTGAGCGTAAGCCGCCGATGCCATGATCCCGGCGCCCAGGCAGGCGGCGATCAACGAGAGCGAGAATCTGGAAATGACGTGACGCATGACGAAGCTCATCTTCCGTGGCAACAGCTTTTTGCAGGCGCAGTTCACTGGAGGTCCAGAGTGCCGGCTGAAATCGCGGGGACGACGACGCGAGTTTTGTTTGTCTTCCCGGTGGGGTCTGGTAGAAATTGCGACTACAGGGAGACAGTATCGCCCAACTTGGTTAAGGACCCGTCAACAAGGCCCGTCGCAGCAATGACAAGCAAGAAGAAGCCCACGGTCTACATCACCCGTAAACTGCCCGATATCGTCGAGACGCGCATGCGCGAACTCTTCGATGCGGAGCTCAACATTGACGATACGCCACGCAGCCAGCCGGAGCTCGTCGCAGCGGTCAAGCGCGCCGACGTGCTGGTGCCGACGGTGACCGACCGCATCGACGCGGCGTTGATCGAGCAGGCCGGCCCGCAGCTGAAGCTGATCGCCAGCTTTTCGAACGGCGTCGACAATATCGATGTCGATGCCGCTGCCCGCAAGGGCATCACCGTCACCAACACGCCGAACGTGCTGACGGAAGACACCGCCGACATGGCGATGGCACTGATCCTCGCGGTACCGAGAAGGCTCGCCGAAGGTGCGCAGATCCTGACCGACCGCAAGGGCGAATGGGCGGGCTGGTCGCCGACCTGGATGCTTGGCCGCCGCATTGCCGGAAAACGCATCGGCATCGTCGGCATGGGCCGCATCGGCACGGCGGTCGCCCGCCGCGCCAAGGCTTTCGGCCTTTCGATCCATTACCATAACCGCCATCGGGTGAAGGCCGAAACCGAAGAGATGCTGGAGGCGACCTATTGGGACAGCCTCGACCAGATGCTCGCCCGGGTCGACATCGTCTCGGTCAACTGCCCCTCGACACCGGCAACCTATCACCTGCTGTCTGCCCGGCGGCTCGCGCTGATGCGGCCGGACAGCTACATCGTCAACACCGCCCGCGGCGGCATCATCGACGAGACGGCGCTGATCAAGAGCCTGCGCGAAGGCAAGATCGCCGGTGCCGGCCTCGACGTCTTCGAGAACGAACCGGCCGTCAATCCGAAGCTGATCAAGCTTGCCGGTGAGGGCAAGGTCGTACTCCTGCCGCATATGAGCTCGGCGACGCTCGAAGGCCGCGTCGACATGGGCGAGAAGGTGGTGATCAACATCCGCACCTTCTTTGACGGCCACCGGCCACCGGACCGCGTGCTGCCCGGCCGCGACTGATCCGAGTGTCGCTACACGGCGCTGCCGCAGAGGCAGCACTTCTAGCGCTGACGGCCTAAAGCAATTTGCGCATCTCGATCGCTGTCGGCCGGATGAAGCCGGGATGGCACATCGTTCCGGTCTGAACGAAACCGCAGGCGCCGAACGCGCGGTGGTTCTCGACCAGTTCGACACGGGTCAGCAACCTCAGGGCGGGAAGCTCAAGCGCTCTTGCCGTCGCTTCCGCCTCTGCCAGGAGCATGCGTCCGATGCCTTTGCCCTGGGCGTCCGGCGCCACTGCGAGCTTACCGACGTAAAGACAATCGCTTTCCGGCTTCAGGAACACGCAGCCGACAAGGCGGTCGCCGTCGCTGGCGCCGAAGGCGATCTCTTCAGCAACCTTCTGTCGCAGCGTTTCGATATCAAGTGCATGCGCCGACGACGGTGGGTCGATGCGTCCGTCCATGGAGGCGAAGGCGTCACGGATCAACGCCAGCAGTGCGTCATGCCGGTCGAAACGTTGGTCGATGCGAAAGATCTGCATGGCGGCTCTCAAGAGTTGGAAGGCGCGCGGGCGTTCGGGTTGCGCTATGCCCGGCGGCGATACCGGATCGTGTTGAACTGAGCCGTCAGCGCGTCATACATCAAGAGTCGTCCGACCAGAGGCTCGCCGAAGCCGGCGATCACCTTGATCGCTTCCATCGCCTGCAGCGTGCCGATGACGCCGGTGAGCGCGCCGACGATACCGGCCTCGGCGCAGGAGGGCACGACGCCGGCTGGCGGCGGTTCGGGAAAGAGATCGCGATAGGACGGGTTCGGCCGTCCGTCAGGACCGGCGCGATAGGGCATCAGCACCGTCAGCGAACCGTCGAAGCGGCCGACGGCGCCGGTCACCAGCGGGATGCCGACAGAAGCTGCCGTATCGGCGGCGAGATAACGCGTGTCGAAATTGTCCGATCCGTCGATCACAAGATCGTACTGCCGGAACAGCGCCTCGGCATTGTCAGGCTCGAGCCGCAGCCGGTGTTCGTCGACGCCGACATGCGGGTTGAGTGACCCGATGGCTTCGGCTGCCCTTTCGACCTTGGCGCGATCGATGTCCTCGGTGCGATGAATGATCTGCCGCTGCAGGTTGGAGAGCGCGACCGTGTCGTCGTCGACGATGCCGATCCGGCCGACGCCTGCCGCGGCAAGATAGACGAGAACCGGGGCGCCGAGCCCGCCGGCGCCAATCACCAGAACGCGTGCCGCCTTGAGCTTCTGCTGCCCCGCGCCGCCGATCTCCGGCAGTATGATATGGCGGGCGTAGCGGGCGATCTCCGATTGGTCGAGCTTGTTCTCACCGGTCATGGCCACATCCTCCTCATCCCGCTCTTGCTTATCCCGTAACGCTGCCATGAGAAACGGTCAGAAACCGGCCGCGTTCCCCGAGCGCCTCGAACATCGCCTGGTCGGTTCCGGTCATGAAGGCCTGGCCGCCCAGGTCGTCGACGAGATCGAACAGAGCGGCGCGCCGGTTGACGTCGAGATGCGCGGCGATCTCGTCGAGCAGCAGCACCGGCGCGTGACCGGTCATGTCGCCGACCAGGCGCGCATGCGCCAGCACCAGGCCGACGAGCAGGGCCTTCTGCTCGCCAGTCGAACAGCGCGCGGCCTCCATGTCCTTCTTGCGGTGACGGACAAGCAGGTCGCTGCGATGCGGTCCGTCGAGCGTTCGGCCGGCCGCCGCGTCGCGTGGCCGCCCGTCGCGCAGCATCGTCAGATATTGCTCTTCCAGGTCGTAGGCGGGGCGATGGGCTTCGTCGTCGAGAAAACCCGAGAGCGTCAGGTGGGCCGAAGGGAAGACGCTTTCGTCGACATTCCGTTCGACGAGCGCGGTCAAGAGGCCCAGCATCTCCTGCCGCGCCAGCGCCATGGAAACGCCAAGCCCGGCCATCTCGCGCTCGATCGCCGTCAACCAGGCCGGATCCGGGCGAAACTCGCTGAGCAGCCGGTTGCGGCTGCGCATGGCCCGGTCGAATTCGCTGGCGCGCCGGCCATGTTCCGGATCGAGCGAGAGCACGAGACGATCGAGGAAGCGGCGGCGATCGGAGGAGGAGCCGGTAAAGAGCCCGTCCATCGACGGCGTCAGCCAGAGCACGCGCAGGTGGTCGGTCAGTTCGTCGACGGTCGCAGCCGGTGTGCCGTTCAGCCGCAGCCGCCGGGATTGCCCTTCCGTCACGCCGGCGGTGCCGGTGCCGATCTCGACCGTTCCCTCCATGCCCTCGACTTCGGCAAAGACCGAGAACCCGTCGCTCGCGCCGACACGGCTTACGTCGGCATAGGCGGCGCGTCTCAAGCCGCGCCCGGGCGACAGGAGCGAGACCGCCTCCATCAGGTTGGTCTTGCCGGCGCCGTTCTCCCCCGTCAGCACCACATGGCGCTGGTCGAGCTCCAGCGAGAGGGCCGCATAGTTGCGGAACTCCGTGAGCTTCAGGCGATTGAGGTAGACCTTGTGTGGCATCGGCAGTCCGGATTCGACAGTGGGCGCCAGCTAGGACGAAAGCGCGTATCAAGGCAAGACGAAATGGCCAAGGTGCCTCGATCGCCTGAGATCGGTCGATATCGGCAGGGGAAAGGCGCGAAACCCCTTTGATTCGGTGCTTTTCATAAAGCACACGGTGAAATATGACAGCCACATGACAATCCACAGATGGATACACGTGTGATGCTGGCCTGGTTCCGCAAACTTCTTCCCCGCGAAGATCGCTTCTTCGATCTCTTCGCCAATCATTCGCGCACCGTCGTCGGTGCCGCCGATGCGCTCGACAAGCTGCTCGCCGGTGGCGACGACATGGAAAAACACTGCGACAGGATCGTCGCGCTCGAGGACGAAGCGGATCACATCACCGCGGAAGTGCTGCTGGCGGTCCGTCGCTCGTTCATCACGCCGTTTGACCGTGGCGACATCAAGGACCTGATCCAGTCGATGGACGACGCCATCGACATGATGCACAAGACGGTCAAGACGATCCGGCTCTACGAGCAGAAGAGCTTCGATCCCGGCATGCGCGAAATGGGGACCACGGTCGTCAAGGCCGCCCATCTGATCGCCGAGGCCATTCCGCTGCTCGACCGCATCGGCGTCAACCACGCGCGCCTCATTGCCATTGCCGAAGAGATCACCCGCATCGAGGGCCGCTCCGACGAGCTGCACGACCAGGGCCTCAAGGACCTGTTCCGTCGCCACGGCGCCAGCAACCCGATGGCCTACATCATCGGCAGCGAGATCTACGGCGAGCTCGAAAAGGTGGTCGATCGCTTCGAGGACGTCGCGAATGAAATCAGCGGCATCGTGATCGAGAACGTCTGATGGATGCGACGCTCGCCTTTCCGTTGCTCGTCGGGCTGATCGGCATCGCGCTGTTCTTCGACTTCCTGAACGGTCTGCACGATGCTGCCAACTCCATCGCGACGATCGTCTCGACGCGGGTGCTGAGGCCGCAATATGCGGTCATGTGGGCGGCCTTCTTCAACTTCATCGCCTTCCTGTTCTTTGGCCTGCACGTGGCCGAGACGCTCGGCAAGGGCATCATCGATCCCGGCATCGTCACGCCGCTGGTGATCTTCTCGGCGCTGATCGGGGCGATCGTCTGGAACATCGTCACCTGGCTCTTCGGCATCCCGTCGAGTTCGTCGCATGCGCTCATCGGCGGCCTCGTCGGCGCCGGCCTTGCCAGCACCGGTTTCAGTTCCATCGTTTGGACCGGGCTTCTGAAAACCGTCGGCGCCATCTTCATGTCACCGGCGATCGGCTTCTTCCTGGCGCTGCTCCTGGTGTTGATCGTCTCGTGGATTTTCGTGCGTCAGACGCCGTTTGCCGTCGACCGCACCTTCCGCGTGATGCAGTTCATCTCGGCCTCGCTCTATTCGCTCGGCCATGGCGGCAACGACGCGCAGAAGACCATGGGCATCATCGCGGTGCTGCTCTACTCGCAGGGCTATCTCGGCTCGGAGTTCTACGTACCGTTCTGGGTGGTGATCACCTGCCAGGCGGCGATTGCGCTCGGCACGCTGTTCGGCGGCTGGCGCATCGTGCACACGATGGGCTCGAAGATCACCAGGCTCAACCCGATGCAGGGCTTCTGCGCCGAAACCGGCGGGGCGATCACGCTCTTTGCCGCCACCTGGCTCGGCATCCCGGTCTCGACCACGCACACCATCACCGGCGCGATCATCGGTGTCGGTGCTGCCCGTCGTGTCTCGGCGGTGCGCTGGGGCCTTGCCGGCAACATCGTCATTGCCTGGTTCATCACCATGCCGGCGGCAGCGGCGATCTCGGCGCTGAGCTATTTTGCGATCGATCTGATCTTCTGATTGAAGCACGTCTCCCGCCTGCCTGGCAGGCGGGAGATCGCATCATTTCTCGACCCGCGGGGCAGGCATGTCGCGGCCGCCCTGATGCAAGGTCAGGCTTTCGGCCCGCTTGCCATTGAGCGTGAAGCTGATCTGCGCATCGATGAGCTTCGTGAAGAAGCGATGTTCGGCCTCAGGCACGATTTCCAACCGATCCTGGCCGGTTGCCTGGGCAAACAGCCGGTCTCCTTCGCGAAAGATCGTCAGCTCGAACCCGGGCCCCAGCCGGTATGTGCCGAGATAGGCGTCGTAGGTGGCCGGGTCGATTGCAATGGCTGCACGTCTGGCGGCCAATGGAGCGTTGCGATCGAGCAGATGGCGGCCGATGTCGTCGACGCCGACTTCGGTTGACGCATTGGACAGGGCCACGACGCCGACGCCGGTCGACGGACGGTAGCCGACGAAGGATCGATAGCCACCGGTCCCGCCATTGTGCCAGACGATCTGATCGCCGCCCTTGCCCGAGACCACCCAACCGAGCGCTTGCTGATCGTTATCGCCGTTGCCAATCGGCGCTCGGGTCGCCAAAAGGGACGCAAAGGCAGGCGTCAGTGGCGACGGCCTCTTTCCCATGGCCGCTTCGAGAAAAACCAGCATGTCGTCGGCGGTCGAGCGCAGTGCGCCCGCACCCTGCAGGCTGGCCAGCTGCCAGTCGCTGGCAGGCTCCAGCGCCGCGTCATGGCCCTTTGCCTGCCGCCCGGCCCAATCAGGCTGCTGCGTGATTGCCGTGTCCTTCAGGCCAAGCGGCCCTGAGATCCGGCTTGCGACGAGATCTTCGTAGGAAAGACCGGCCTTCAGTCCGAGCGCGTGGCCGAGAAGGCCGGCGCCGAGATTGGAGTATTCATTTTCGACGCCTGGTCGCCGGGTCGGCTGATGAGCGGACAGGAAAGCATAGAGCTTGGCGACGTCATAGTCGGCGTAGGGGTCGCTGTCGTCGGCCGGCGCCAGATTGTCCGGTAGCCGTGGCAGACCGGACATGTGCGTCGCCAGGTGCTGAAGCGTGATCGGCGCCTGCTGGTCGCGCATCGTCACATCAGGTGGGAGCAGCGAGGAAACAGGCGTGTCGAGGCGCAGTTCCCCCTTTTCGATCGCGTCGGCGAGCAGCAGCGCCGTGAAGACTTTTGTGACCGAACCGATCTCGAAGACGGTCTGGCCATCGACCGGGCGCGCATCGCCCTTGGCCGGATGGCCGTGCGCGACGATGCGCCGTCCGTTGGCATCGACGATGCCGACCACGATGCCGACCGACTGCTGCTGCTTGTCGATCCGATCGGTGAGGATTTCCAGGATTTCAGGGTTGGTTGGCGTTGTGGAAGGAGGGCTCGCGTGAGCGGTGGTGCCAAGCGTCATAAGGACGATCCAATTGAGAAAAACGTGCCGCATGATCAAAATATAGGAAACCAATTTGGGGTTGTAATGGGAGGCGATGACAATGTCAGACGAATTCGAACAAGATCTGTTCGAGATCCGAACGACAGTGGGTGTGGCAAGATCTGCGACGACGATTGCACCGAGATTGCACGGAACCGCTCACGGATCCCAATAGGGCGGATCGCCAAAGGTTTCCTTGAGGTGCTGGGCGATCGCTCGGAGCTTGGCCGAGGCGCGCCGGCCTTCGGCATGGGCCATGTAGATGAATTCCGGCTCCGGCCTCAGCCCGACATCGATTGCACGAAGCTGACCGTTCCGTACGGCAGGACCGGCGATGAAGGCTGGCAGGAGAGCGATGCCGAGCCCGGCAACGGCCGCGTCGAGTATCATGTCGCCATTGTTCATGCCGAGCGCGAGGTGTGCCCGCACGACGCTCGCACCCGCCGGTCCCTCGAAGCGCCAGTCGGCCGCACCCCGGTTGGTGTAGAAGATGCCACGATGGCCTTCGAGTTCGCCAAGCGAAGCGGGCGTGCCGTTGCGCTCGAGATAGTCAGGCGAAGCGACGAGCAGCCGATGACTGCTGGCGAGCTTCCACACGACAAGCCGGGAATCGGCAATCGCGCCGTGGCGCACGATGGCGTCGTAACCTTCGGAGGCGGCATCCACCCGGCGGTCGTCGAGGTCGAGCGTCAGCTCGATGTCCGGGTGGCGCGCCAGAAAGGGGTAAAGCGCAGGACCGAGATGTCTTCGGCCGAAGCTCACGGGCGCGGAGATCCTGAGCGGGCCCGTCAGAAGGCCGCGGCGTTCGGCAAGGTCGCTCGCGGCAGCCTGTACTTCGCTGACGATCCTGATCGCGCGCTCGCGAAACGCGATGCCGTCTTCCGTGAGCGTCAGCTTGCGCGTCGTGCGGTGAAGCAAGGTCGCATTGAGGCCGCGCTCCAGTTCTGCCACTCTTTCGCTGACGACGGATTTCGACAGGCGCAGGCGCCGCGCCGCCTCGCTGATCGAGCCGGCCTCGGCAACGGCGACAAAGGCCGCTATTCCTTCAATTTTCATCATCGTTCGGGTTTTCCGAATTCGAGTTCCAGGATTGGAAGACTAATCCGAACGATCGTTTTCCGCCATAACTGTCTGCATTCGAGGACGGCAGCAAGCAACGCCGCTCTTCTCTTCAACCCAACGAGAGGACTTTCACCATGTCACGTTTGCAGAACAAGACGGCACTCATCACCGGCGGCACCAGCGGCATCGGTCTTGAAACCGCACGCCAGTTCATCTCCGAGGGCGCCCGCGTCGCCGTTACCGGCACCAATCCGAAGAACATTGCCGAGGCCCGCGCCATCCTTGGCGACGGCGCTTTGATCATCGAGGCCGATGCCGGCAATGTTGCCGGTCAGGCCGCCGTCGCCGAAAAGATCCGCGCTGCCTTCGGCACGCTCGATATCCTGTTCGTCAATGCCGGTATTGCCAAGCTGCAGCCGATCGAGCAGTGGGACGAGGCAAGCTTCGACCGCTCGCTCGCCATCAACCTCAAGGGCCCGTACTTCCTGATCCAGGCGCTGCTTCCGGTGTTCTCCAAGCCCGCCTCGATCGTGCTCAACACCTCGATCAACGCCCACATCGGCATGCCGACCTCGAGCGTCTACGCACTGACCAAGGCGGGGCTGCTGTCGCTGGCAAAGACGCTTTCCGGCGAACTGATTGGCCGCGGTATCCGGGTCAATGCCGTCAGCCCGGGGCCGGTGCGCACGCCGCTTCATGACGGCCACGCCCCGACCGTTGAGGAAAACAAGCAGGTCGTCGATGCGATTGCGGCGCAGATCCCGCTCGGCCGGTTCGGCAATGCCAGCGAGATCGCCAAGGCAGTGGTCTTCCTTGCCTCCGACGAAGCCGCCTTCACTGTCGGCGCCGAGCTGATCATCGATGGCGGCATGGCGACGCTCTGATCGCGTCTCAACGAACGGAACTCAAGCGCCGCGTGTCCGATCGGATGCGCGGCGCCGCCCGTTTGCTGGCACCCACCGCGGCGACCGTTGGCATCGCTGGTGGCAAGGAGTATATTTCTTTGGTCTAATAAAATGCATCCAATCGCAAGAAGTCGACTGAGATCGAGCACCGATCAGATCCGAGGAGGAGACGATGACGAGTGTCAGATGGATGATGAAGGGGCGCGAGTTCGTTCACTGCAACTGCGCCTATGGCTGCCCCTGCCAGTTCAATGCGCTGCCAACCAAAGGGCACTGCAGTGCGGTCGGCGCCTTCGAGATCGAGGAAGGTTTTCATGGCGACACGCGGCTCGACGGGCTTCGCTGCGGCATGATTGCCGCCTGGCCGGGCGCGATCCACGAGGGCAGGGGGCAGGTGGTGCCGATCATCGACATCCGTGCCACGGCCGAGCAGCGCGGAGCACTTCTGCGCATCATGAGCGGCGAGGATACCGAGCCGGGCGCGACCTTCTTCCAGGTCTTTGCGACCACGTTCGAGACCATGCATGACCCGGTCTTCGCCGAGATCAACTTCGACGTGAACGTGAGCGCACGCACCGCCAGCCTGAACGTGCCGGGCTGGCTTGTCGCGCGTGGCGAACCCATCCTCAATCCGGTGACCGGCGCTTCCCATCAGGCCCGCATCAATCTCCCCGACGGTTTCGAATACGATGTCTGCGAGGTCGGGCGCGGCTGGGCCGATACGAGCGGGCCGTTGACGCTGTCCCTTGCCGATTCGCACGCCCACTTCGCCACCCTGCATCTGACTGGAAGCGGCGTGGTCCACTAGCGCCGATGTCTGACACGGCACTCGAAACCCTGCTCAGACGCGACCGCGCCATCGTCGCTGGCGCCTTGATCACGGTGACGCTGGCGAGTTGGCTTTACATCCTTTGGCTGGCATCGGCCATGGACATGGCCGGCACGGGTGCCGCGGCAGGTGCGACAGCCACGGGCTCCGGCATGTCCATGGAAGGCATGGACATGCCGATGGACATGCCAATGGACATGCCAATGAACGGAGGCGAGGGCGCGACGATGGCCGCGGACGCCCGCGCCTGGACCCTGGTAACCTTTGCCTATGCCTTCGTCATGTGGGCGGTGATGATGGTCGGCATGATGGTGCCGTCGGCGACGCCGATGATCCTGCTCTATGCCCGCGTCGGGCGGCAAGCCGCCCAGCAGGGAAAGCCGTTTGCGGCGACCGGATTTTTCGCATGCGGCTACCTCGCGGCCTGGACGGTTTTCGCGCTTGTCGCCGCCTTCCTGCAGTGGCTGCTCGACCGCGCCCTGCTGCTGACGCCGGCACTATCGAGCGCAAGCCAGCTTCTGAGTGGTGTGGCGCTGATCGCGATCGGACTGTTTCAGTGGACGCCGCTCAAGGATCGGTGTCTTAGCCAATGCCAGTCGCCACTCATCTTCATCCAGAACCATGGCGGCTTTCGCCGGGAGGCGGGCGCTGCCTTCAGCCTGGGGATCCGGCACGGGCTCTATTGCGTCGGCTGTTGCTGGGCGCTGATGGCGCTTCTGTTCGTCGGCGGGGTGATGAATGTTCTCTGGATCGCCGCGATCGCCATCTTCGTGCTCGCCGAGAAGGTCGTTCCGGGTGGCAGGTTCCTGTCCCGTTTCGCGGGCGCAGCGCTCGTGGTGGCCGGGTTTTGGCAGCTTGCGGTCATGATCTGAAACGAAAGCGCCGCGCAACCGTCTCCGGCGCGCGGCGCTGAACCAGCCAATGGCTGGCAACGTTAGTCGCTCAGCGTATCGAAGAAATCCTTCATCCGGGCAAAGAAGCCGGTCGACTCCGGATTGTTGTCCTTCGACGAGATCTGTTCGAATTCCTGCAGTAGCTCGCGCTGGCGCTTGGTCAGCTTCTGCGGCGTCTCGATCTGGATCTGGATGTAGAGATCGCCGGATTGCGCCGAGCGCAGCACCGGCATGCCCTTGCCCTTCAAGCGGAACTGCTTGCCGGCCTGGGTGCCCTCGGGAACCGTGACGCGCGACTTGGTGCCGTCGAGCGTGGTCACATCGAATTTGCCGCCAAGGGCTGCCGTCGTCATCGAGATCGGCACGCTACAATAAAGGTCGGCGCCGTCACGCTGGTAGAACTCGTGCGGCCTGACCGACAGGAAGATGTAGAGATCGCCCGCCGGACCGCCGCGAAGACCCGCTTCGCCTTCGCCCGAGAGCCGGATGCGTGTTCCGTCCTCGATGCCGGCTGGAATGTTGACCGAGAGCGTGCGCTCTTCGGTAACACGACCCTGGCCATGGCACTTGCCGCAGGGGTCGCTGATCGTCTGGCCGCGGCCGCCGCAGGTGGGGCAGGTGCGTTCGATCGAGAAGAAGCCTTGAGCGGCGCGCACGCGGCCGGAGCCGTGACAGGTGCCGCAGGTCTTGGGGCTGGTGCCGGGCTTGGCACCGGAGCCGGTGCAGACGTCGCAGGTGATCGAGGTCGGAACCCGGATCTGCGCGGTCTTGCCGCCAAAGGCTTCCTCGAGCGAGATCTCCATGTTGTAGCGAAGGTCTGCGCCGCGTTCGCGGCCACCGGACGAGCGCCGCTGGCGCCCACCGCCCATCATCTCGCCGAAGATGTCTTCGAAGATGTCGGAGAAACCACCGGCGCCAGCGCCCGCGCCGCCGAAGCCGTTGCCCATGCCGCCCTGCTCGAAGGCCGCGTGGCCATAGCGGTCGTAGGCAGCCCGCTTCTGCGGGTCCTTGAGGGTCTCGTAGGCCTCGTTGATTTCCTTGAAGGTCTTCTCCGAAGCCGCATCACCGGGGTTCTTGTCCGGATGATATTTCATCGCGAGCTTGCGGAAGGCGCTCTTCAGCTCCTTCTCGTCGGCGTTCTTCGCAACACCAAGCGTTTCGTAGAGATCACGTTTCATTCGTCGAAGATTGTCCTGTTGGCAGGCGTGCCAGCGCGATGGCTCGGCGGCTGCCCGATTACCTTGCCACCGATTTAGTAAACCTTGAAGCGGGATACCATAGCCCGAACGGCGGCAGATGCGGTTTTTTGTCGTAAAACGTACGTTTACCGCGGGTCGCGGCCGCTCGCACCGATGTCCCCTGCGCTGTCAGGCGGTTCAGCTCATAAAAAAGCCCGGGCGAACCCGGGCTTTTCGTCTGATCGAAGAAGCGGATTAGGCCGAACGCTTGCGGTCGTCCTCGTCGTTGACTTCTTCGTAGTCGGCATCGACGACGTCGCCGTCGCGCGCGGCATCAGCGGCAGCGTCCGCATGGGCGGCGTCCGTCTGCTGCGCTTCATAGATCGCCTGGCCGAGCTTCATGGATACTTCCATGAGCGTGTTGGTCTTGGCCTTGATGTCCTCGGCGTCCGGCTCGGAGGCCTCGACGGCGGTCTTCAGCGCGGCAATCGCGTCGGAGATCGCCTTGCGGTCCGTTTCCGAAACCTTGTCACCGTAATCCTTCAGCGACTTCTCGCTGGAGTGGATCAGGCTTTCGGCCTGGTTCTTGGCTTCGACACCTTCGCGGCGCTTCTTGTCCACTTCGGCATTGGCCTCGGCGTCCTTGACCATCTTCTCGATGTCGGCGTCGGAGAGACCACCGGATGCCTGGATGCGGATCTGGTGTTCCTTGCCGGTGCCCTTGTCCTTGGCCGAAACCTGGACGATGCCGTTGGCGTCGATGTCGAAGGTGACTTCGATCTGCGGCATGCCGCGCGGTGCCGGCGGAATGCCGACGAGGTCGAACTGGCCGAGCAGCTTGTTGTCTGCTGCCATTTCACGCTCGCCCTGGGAGACGCGGATCGTCACGGCCGACTGGTTGTCGTCGGCGGTCGAGAAGGTCTGCGACTTCTTGGTCGGGATCGTGGTGTTGCGTTCGATCAGGCGGGTGAAGACGCCACCGAGCGTTTCGATGCCGAGCGACAGCGGGGTCACGTCGAGGAGCAGAACGTCCTTGACGTCGCCCTGCAGGACGCCGGCCTGGATGGCGGCGCCCATGGCGACCACTTCATCCGGGTTCACGCCCTTGTGCGGCTCCTTGCCGAACAACTGCTTGACGGTTTCCTGCACCTTCGGCATGCGGCTCATGCCGCCGACGAGAACGACTTCGTCGATCTCGGCAGCCGAAACGCCAGCATCCTTGAGGGCTGCCTTGCACGGCGCGACGGTGCGCTGGATCAGGTCGTCGACAAGCGCTTCGAACTTGGCGCGGGTCAGCTTCATCGTCAGGTGCTTCGGACCGGAAGCGTCAGCCGTGATGAACGGCAGGTTGATTTCGGTCTGCTGCGACGAGGACAGCTCGATCTTGGCCTTTTCGGCAGCTTCCTTCAGGCGCTGAAGAGCGAGCTTGTCGTTCTTCAGGTCGATGCCCTGTTCCTTCTTGAACTCGCCGGCGAGGTACTGGACCAGACGCATGTCGAAGTCTTCACCGCCGAGGAAGGTGTCGCCGTTGGTCGACTTCACTTCGAAGACGCCGTCGCCGATTTCCAGAACCGAGATATCGAAGGTACCACCACCCAAGTCGTAAACGGCGATCGTCTTGCCGTCCTTCTTGTCGAGGCCGTAGGCGAGCGCTGCCGCGGTCGGCTCGTTGATGATGCGCAGCACTTCAAGGCCGGCGATCTTGCCGGCATCCTTGGTTGCCTGGCGCTGGGCGTCGTTGAAGTAGGCCGGAACGGTGATGACGGCCTTTTCGACCTTTTCACCGAGGTAGGATTCGGCCGTTTCCTTCATCTTCTGAAGGATCATGGCGGAGATCTGCGACGGAGAATAATCCGTGCCGTGCGCTTCGACCCAGGCGTCGCCATTGTCGGCCTTGGTGATCTTGTAAGGAACCATGTCCTTGTCTTTTTGCGTGGTCGGGTCCTGGAAGGTCCGGCCGATCAGGCGCTTGATCGCAAAAAGCGTGTTTTCGGGGTTGGTGACCGCCTGGCGCTTGGCCGGCTGGCCAACGAGACGTTCGCCGTCTTCGCTGAATGCCACCATCGAGGGGGTCGTGCGCGCGCCCTCGGCGTTTTCGATGACCTTCGCGTCTTTACCGTCCATGACGGCGACGCAGGAGTTGGTCGTTCCCAAGTCAATACCGATTACTTTAGCCATGTCGTTCTCTCCTTGCAGCGGACTGTCGGAACCCGGTCAGGCATTCGTGAGACAGCCCCTAACGGGATGGTCTTTGGATTTCTTCGCAGCTGAAACTGCGCCGATGCGGCGTATATAAGGACCGGCGTTTCGGACTGCAAGGCATTCTGCGGGGCGTTTGGGGGCAAATGCAAGCCCGGGATTTGTCTAGCCGGAATTGGCCCGTCCGCCGGAGGCTCTGCGCAGGCGGTCGCACCACCCAAATCACCGGTGCGCGAAGGCTCAGCCGCCGGTCAGAATGTCGAAAAGCGTCGTGCGCCGGGTGGCGCCCGTCGTCTGGCCGACATCGGCCGGCGGCACCATCCCGCCGTTGCCCTGGTCGGCGGACTGACCGCCCCATTGGTCGCCCGCCTGGTCGACTGGACGCTGCCCGACGGCGACCCCGTTGACGCCAACGGGCGCCTCCGGGAAGGCTTCCGGGTCACCCGACATCATGTCGCCGGGCGGCGTTGCGACGCCTTCGTCGAAGACCGGTTGAACGCCGGTCGTGCCAAAGAGCGGCGAGGGCGAAAGCCCCTCATGCGCGGCCACCATGTAGTCATGCCAGGCCTTGGCCGGAAGGCCGCCGCCGGTCACTTTCTTCATCGACTTGCCGTCGTCGTTGCCGAACCAGACGCCGGTCGTGAGGTTGGAGGTGTAGCCGACGAAGAGCGCGTCGCGGAAGGACTGCGTCGTGCCGGTCTTGCCGGCCGCCTCCCAGCCCTTCATCTGCGCTTTCTTGCCGGTGCCCTTGGTCAGCACCCGCACCATCATCTGGTTCATTTCGCTGACGATCGCCGGATCGAGCACGCGCGGCGGGTTGTCGTAGGTGTTCTCGTAAAGCACCGTGCCGTCGGCCTTGGAGATACGGCGGATGACGTGTGGTGTCGCCTTGAAGCCGCCATTCATAAACGGGGCGTAGGCCGACGTCAGTTCGACGAGGCTGACTTCGGAGGTGCCGAGCGCGATCGAGGCATTGGCCTGCATCTCAGAATCGATGCCGAGACGATGGGCGACCTTGACGACGTTTGCGGGGCCGACCTCCATCACCAACTGGGCGGCGATCGTGTTCAGAGAATTGGCAAGCGCATCGGCGATCGTCACCTCGCCGCGATACTTCTGGTCGTAATTCTCGGGCGTCCAGTTGCCGATCCGGACCGGTCCGTCGTTGCGGACCGACATCGGCGTGCGGCCGATCTCGAGCGCCGCTGCGTAGACGAAGGGCTTGAAGGCCGACCCCGGCTGGCGCTTGGCCTTGGAGGCGCGGTCGAACTGGCTCTCGGCGTAGTCCTTGCCGCCGACGAGCGCGCGGATCGCACCGGTTCCGTCGATCGAGACAAGCGCTGCCTGCGAGGCGTCGAGCTTCTTGCCGTCGGTATCAAGCGTGGCGCTGATGACCTCCTCGGCCTTTTTCTCGAGATTGAGGTCGATCGTCGTGTCGATGACGAGGTCTTCCTTGATCTCGCCGATCATGCCGGGAAGCTGGTCCATCACCATGTCGGCGACATAGTGTTCGGCGCCCGACCAGTAGCTCTTCGCCTTGGTCGGCGTCTGCGTCATCGCCGTCTTGATTTCGCTGTCGGTGATGTAACCTTCCTCGCGCATGGCGCCGAGTACGACCTGGGCGCGCTCTTCCGCGGCCTTCGGGTCGCGCGCCGGCGACAGACGGGAAGGGGCCTTCAGGAGGCCTGCCAGCAGCGCCGCTTCGCCAAGGTTCACGTCGCGCGCCGACTTGTTGAAGTAGCGCCGCGATGCCGCCTCGACGCCATAGGCGTTGGAGCCGAAGAACACTCGGTTGAGATACATAGCCAGGATCTGGTCCTTGGAATATTTCTGCTCGAGCCAGAAGGCGAGCAGCACTTCCTGGACCTTGCGCTCGAGCGTGCGCTCCGGCGACAGGAACAGGTTCTTGGCCAGCTGCTGCGTCAGCGTCGAACCGCCCTGGACCATGCGGCCGGTGGTGACGTTGGTCAGCATGGCGCGGGCAAGGCCGAGTGGGTCGATGCCGAAATGCGAATAGAAACGCCGATCCTCAATCGCGATCACCGCCTGGGGAATGTAGGGCGACATGTTTTCGAGCGACAGCGCTTCGCCGCCGGTCGTGCCGCGATTGGCGATGACTTCGCCGCTGACGGCAAGGATCTTGACGTTCGGTGGACGCTCGGGGATCGACCAGCTTTCGGCGCTCGGCATGCGCGCGCCGTAGTAGAGCACCAGGCCGCCGACGCCCATGGCGCCCCAGATGCCGAGCACGATGCACCAGTAGAAGAGCGTCCGGATGAGGCCGACGAAGCCGCCGCCACCGCCGGAACTGCGGCGGCTGCCGCCACGTTTGCCGGCTGCCTTCTTCTTGGTCTTGCCACCATTTGGGGATTTGCCGCGGGGCGCCGTCTTGCGGCTGGCGGTCACGCGGTCGCTGGCCTCGACGCGGAAATCGTCATTGTCGTCCTCGTCGCTACCGAACGAGGGCTCGATCCGCTGTTCTGACCGTCCGCTTGCTGCCATGCCGTTTGATCTATCCCTCACCGCCTTGCGGTGGCTCTTGGCGCAAGTGTTGCTGCCAATCGATTTCGACGGCGGTCACGGCGTCCCACGCCCATCCGCCACGGCGACCCGGTGAACTTTAAATGCGGCAATTTAAGGGGGAGTTAAGAAAGTCGCTGTGAAAAAGCCTGCCGGTTCAAAACCTTGGCTACCGCGTACAGTCGAACTGCCGCATGCCATTCGGGATCCGCGAGCCCGTCCTACTGGATGGAGGTTCGCAGCGGCGTGTCTTCAACGGAAGCCGTTGGTCGCGCGGCCTCAGGCTCCGTGACGTCGTAGAGCCACTGGCTGTAGGGCAGACGCAGCAGAACGCGGTTTCCCAGCTGGTTCACGGCGACCTCCACGCAATCGTCTGCCGGGTAGGTTTGGCGGCCGCACATGGCGAGGGGGCTATCAACGAGGCGATAGCCGTGGCCTTGGTAGACGAACGCCGTCATCGCCTTCAGCTTGAAGGAGCCGGGCGGCAAAACGACGAGGCGCAGGCTGGCAAGCCAGGTGGCAAGGATCAGGACAACGATGATCGCTGTTGGGATCTGGAGCAACAATTTCATCTGACGTGCCTGCAATTATGAAGGGAAAATATCGAGCGCGCTTACATGTAGTCGCGTATCTCAAAAGATGCATCAACGCAAAAAGCTATCATGAGTTGTGGTTTACGCCAGATTACCGCGACAACCCGCCTCGGCCTTCACAATTTTGTGCAGTGCAAAATTTCATCTTGAAATTGCTGCGGCGCATAATTATTATATGACTTATCGAAGCGCTGCACCTCCTCCCGCGGCGCCCGATGCGGATCGGTGACACTCCTCCTCCCAGTCATCGATCAAGTTCGAGAGCCCCGTGCACCTCCTCCCGCGCGGGGCTCTTTTCATGTCTCGAACACAGTCGCGTTTCCATGTAAGTGACGCTGTCGCGCGGATTTGGCGGCGCGAAGGTTCTCACAGGTTTCTGCGCGCCATGGCATCCCAGACTTTCCCGCCTTCCAGGGCGAATGGCTATATCTTCACGCTTCTGGCGATCGTCATCTTCTCGATCCAGGACGGCATCTCCAAGCATCTCGGGGCGATCTATCCGCCGGTCTTCGTCGCGATGATCCGCTATTGGGCCTTTGCACTCTTTGCGATCGCGCTCGCGGCGCGCACGAAGGAGGGCTTGAAAGTCACGGCGACAACCAAGAGGCCCTGGCTCCAGGTCGTGCGCGGTGTGCTGCTTCCGGCCCAGATCGTCATGGTGATCACGTCCTTCACCTGGGTCGGGCTTGCCCATACACAGGCAATCCTTGCGGCAACGCCCCTGTTTGTCGCGCTGCTTTCGATGCCGCTTCTGGGTGAGCGGGTGGGCTGGCGACGGTGGCTGGCGATCTCGGTCGGTCTCGGTGGCGTGCTCTTGATCCTGAAGCCTGCCGAAGGGGCCTTCGAACAAACCTTCCTGCTGCCGCTCGCAGCGGGCCTGCTGTTTGCGGTCTACGTCATCGTTACGCGGCTCGTCAGCCGGACCGATTCGGCGATGACCAGCTTCTTCTATACCGGCGTCGTCGGCGCCGCCGCCATCAGCCTTGTCGGCCCCTTCTTCTGGGTCACGCTTTCGCCCGCAGACTGGGGCTGGATGCTGCTCTTGTGCATCACCGGCTCCTCCAGCCATTACTTCCTCATTCGCGCCTACGAAGTGCTGGACGCGGTGGCGGTGCAGCCGCTCACCTATCTGCAGCTCGTCTTCGCTTCGATCATGGGCGTAGCCCTCTTCGGCGAGACGCTGACGACGAACATGATCGCCGGCTCCGTGCTGGTGGTCGCCGCCGGCATCTTCACCGTCTGGCGCGAGCGTGTTGTGGCGCGCCGCCGGGCCGGCCTTCCGCCCTCCTGACCGGCCGAAACTAACATTTCGGCGAAACCTGCTATGGCTTCGCCCTATTGTTGTGCTCGGGTGCGGCTGACGTGAAGGAGGATTGCATGAAGCTCAAAACCGCCATCATTGCTCTCGCAGTCCTTGCTGCCGCGAGCGGCTCCGGACAGGCACAGGACAATGTCGCCTATGTCGACGATCGCTCGGACGGCGCCGCGCTCGTGCGCTCGCTGTACAATGCGATCAACCGCAAGGAGTATGCCCGTGCCTACGGCTATTTCGGCGAAGCGAAGCCGGCCGGCGGCTTCAGGGCCTTTACCCGTGGTTACGCGCGTACCGTTTCCGTCGAAGTAATGATCGGCAAGCTCCGCACCGAGGCCGGGGCCGGCAGCATCTATGCCGCAGTCCCCGTTGCGGTGAAATCCATCGAGAAGCCGTCGCGGGTCCGGTTCTTTTCCGGCTGCTACGTCACGCGGATCATCAATCCGTCGGCGCAGGTGCCGCCGTTCACGCCCTACCAGATCGAAGCTGCCCGGCTCCGGGAGGTGAAGGGACCGCTTGAAAAGGCGGTGCCCACCGTCTGCAACGCGCCGTAAGTCTTTGCGGTGCTATGGGGTCGACGCGCAGCTGCGCGCCGGTGTGCGATGACTTCCTTAGAGCAATTCCAGGAAAAGTGTAGACCGGTTTTCCGTCCGGAATTGCTAGATATCAGAGAGTTAGATCATTTCACTGTTTCGATGAAACAATGAAATGATCTAGGGAAGATCGGTGCCGCCCGGGCGGTGTTTCTCCGCCACGAAACGCTGGCGCTCGAAGACGAGGATAACCACGAGCGCCAGGATGAAGGGGATGATCAGATAGAGCAGCCGGAAAATGGCAAGCGCGGCAAGCACGGCCGCCGGATCCATTTCCGGCAAGGCGGCGATGAAGATCAGTTCGAGCACGCCGAGGCCGCCTGGCGCATGCGAAAGAAGTGCGGCGGAAAAGGACGCGAGGAAGATCCCGAGGATGACGATATAGCCCGGGTTTCCAGCTTCCGGCAGTGCGAAATAGATGATCCCGGCTGCCCCGATCAGTTCCACCGGCGCGATCACCAATTGCCGAAAAACGATCTTCGGCTTCGGGTAGTGCAGCTGGAACCAGCGCGTGCGGAACGAGGGGAGCCCGACGAGGCTGCCGATCACATAGAGCCCGATGACGATCAGGATCAAGACGCCTGTCGTCAGCGACATCTCCACCGGCAGGAATTCGGCGAAACGCTCGATAATGTCGGGCCTGACCAGAAGCACGACGGCCGAAAGCACCAGGGTTCCGAGTGTGAAGGTGAAGGAGCAGAAGGCGACGAGCACGCCGACTTCGCCGGGTGAAAGCCCCTTGGACCGGTAGGCGCGGTAACGCACGACGGCGCCGGAAAAGACCGAAGCGCCGAGATTGTGCGACAGCGCGTAGGTCGTAAACGAGCAGAGCGTGATGAACCACAGGGAGATGCGGTGGCCGAGGTGATCGAGCGCCAGCCGGTCATAGGCGGCAAGTGCTGCATAGGCGACGAGCGTCGAGCCGATCGCGAGAAGCCAGCTTTCGAGCGAAATCGCGTTGAAGCTTGCCAGGAACTCGTCGAGCGAGAGCCCGCGAAGCTCGTGGTAGAGCGCCTTTACCGAAAACAGGATCGCGAGAAGCCCGACGACGGGCCAGAAATACGCTTGCAGCCTCTTCATGCCGGCGTCGCGATCGCTGCGAGGAGGAGGGCCGATCGTATGGTGGACACTTCTGCCGCGACCGCCGGGGTGGTTCTCCAAGCGGAGAAATCCTGCTCGCTGAGCCGCTCTTTCATAGCTTCACATCCGCAGCGCGAAGCTTCGGTCCTTACCCTTGCCAACGATCCGATTTCCCTTTGTGACGTGTTTCACAAAAGGGAAGCACCTGAGACCCCGGAGGTCAAGGATTGAAGGTCGTCGCAAGACCGAGAAACGCCCGGGAAACGGTGAAGGGGAAACGGTAAACCGCCAGCACGGCGCAGATTGCGGCGTCAGGCATCTGCGCCGGCAGACGAGGCGCACTCAAGGGTTGTTTTTTTTGCCGGGCTTGCAGCCGCTTACAGGAAGGGCCGCGGCGGAGCGTTCCGCCGCGGCCCTGTCGTCTCCGGCCTTGTCGTCTCAGGCCGCCAGTGCGTCCAGGATGCGGATCCAGGAACGGATGCCCTTGTGATAGGACTGCAGCTCGTATTTTTCGTTCGGCGAGTGGATGCGGTCGTCGGAGAGGCCGAAGCCGACCAGCAGCGATTCCATGCCGAGCATCTTCTGGAAATCGCCGACGATCGGGATCGAGCCACCCATGCCGATGATCACGGCCGGCTTCGGCCATTCGTCGGAAAGCGCCACCTTTGCGGTGTTGAGCAGCGGCGACTCGTAGGGAAGGTGGATCGCCGGCGAACCGCCATGGGCGTGGAATTCCACCGAGCAATCCGCCGGAACCTTGGAGCGGACATAGGCGCGGAACGCCTCGCGGATCTTTTCCGGGTTCTGGTTGCCAACGAGACGGAAGGAAACCTTCGCGGATGCTTCAGCCGCAATCACCGTCTTGAAGCCCTCGCCGGTGTAGCCGCCGGTGATGCCGTTGACTTCCGCCGTCGGGCGCGCCCAGGTCAGTTCCAGCACCGAGCGGTTCTTTTCGCCCGATGGGATCGACAGACCGATCTCGCCGAGGAACTTCTCCGCCGTCTGGCCGAGCGTTTCCCAGGCGGCCTTGATCTGGGCGGGCGTTTCCTCGACGCCTTCGTAGAACCCGGGAAGCGTGACGCGGCTGTTTTCGTCGTGAAGCCCGGCAAGGATGGTCGTCAGGATGCGGATCGGGTTGGCGGCAGCACCGCCGAAGTAACCTGAATGCAGGTCGCGATCAGCCGCCTTGATGATCACCTCTTCGCCGACGAGGCCACGAAGGCCCGCGGAGATGGCGGGCGTATCCCGGTCCCACATGCTGGTGTCGCAGACCAGCGCATAGTCTGCCTTGAGCTCGGCGGCGTTGGCCTCGAGGAACGGCTTCAGCGACGGCGAACCGGATTCCTCTTCGCCTTCAAAGAGAATGGTGATGCGGCAGGGCAGGGCGCCATGCACATCCTTGTAGGCGCGTACCGCCTCGACGAAGGTCAGGAGCTGGCCCTTGTCGTCCGCCGTGCCGCGGCCGGTGATCACCTTGCGGCCCGGCTCGATCTCCTTGATGCCGGGCTCGAAGGGATCGGTATCCCAAAGGTTCAGCGGATCGACCGGCTGGACGTCGTAGTGGCCGTAAAAGAGCACGTGCGGCGCATCCGGCTTGGCGCCGTCGTGATGGGCGACGACCATCGGATGGCCGGGTGTGTCGCGCACGGAAGCGGTAAAGCCGAGGCTGTTGAGTTCTGCGACCAGCCATTCGGCTGCCTTGCGGCACTCCGCCTTGAAGGCCGGGTCGGTCGAGATCGACTTGATCCGAACGAGGTCGAAGAGCCGGTCGAGGCTACCGGGCAGATTGGCGTCTGCGCGTTCGAGTACGGAGGTGATGTTTGCCATCATGCGTATCCTTGCTTGAAGTGTTGCCGGAACCTACTGCATGAAGCGGCAAATCGAAATCGATTTGCGCACAAATTCATCCGGTGGCCTCACGGCGCCGATGCTCTGTTTAGAGCGTGAGGCCGCCGGCTTTAAGCCAAATTTTTTGATGAAACGATCAGAACCCTGGGGTTCAGGCGCGACCGTCGCCGCGCGCCATGCTGGCAAGCGCCGTGCGCATGTATTCGAGCATCAGCTCGCGCTCGAAGTTCCGGAGGCCGGAAAGCAGCGACTGATCGGCGGCAAGGGCGGCTTCCTTTGCGGCTGCCTCCATCTCGCGCGCCCGTTCGGTCAGGAAGATCTGTTGAGAGCGCTTGTCCTGCGGATGTTTGCGACGGACGATCAACCCATCCCGTTCCATTCGCGAAAGCGTGTTGGCCATCGTCGCCTGCTCGATATCGAGCCGATCGAGCAGCTGCTTCTGGGTGAGGCCTTCTTCAGCCCAGAGCTCGAGAAGAATGGGAAATTGCCCGGGCGCGAAGCCAAGCTTCTGGCCGCGCTCGTGAAGCGCGCGCGAGAAGCCTTTCGCCAGCAGGCTGGCCAGATATGTCGCAGAGTCCATACGGTTGAAGGCCATGACTATGGGTACGCTCGAACCGCGGTGAAGACAAGTTACAATGCAGGCGATGGACCTGCGGACGGTCGGGATTCACCGGGATGTGAGCGGACTTGAACGGACCTGCAGACGGCACAACAAAAAACCGCCACGGAGCGGAGGCGGCGCCGTGACGGTTTTTTGAAAACGGGACAAAGGCCCGGAGAGGGGGATAAGGCCTTTGTCCTCATCTGGTGCGGGCGGGGGACAGGCCAATCACCAGAAGACGGCATCACTCGGTGCCGTTGACTAGGATTTGAGGATTCAAATGTGGCTTTTCAAGGATAGGTAGGGCGAATCGGACATTACAAATACGTAACGTTTGCGTGAAAACCGGGTGTGCCCGGATGTCTTCCCGCGTGTGGTTTCTGCAAGGCAAATGCGTCCCCAAAATGGCACGTCCAGATGGTCGTTGCCGACGACCACAACCTTGTTTCAGGCAAGTGGAGATTGTTCGTCTCCGGGAAAACCGCAATGGACCTTTGGCTTGCCCCGCGCTATCCATTTGCCCATGAAAAACGGTGATCACCTCTTCCTCGTCGACGGCTCCGGATTCATCTTCCGGGCGTTCCACGCCATCCCGCCCCTCAACCGCAAGTCCGACGGCCTTCCCGTCAATGCGGTATCGGGTTTCTGCAACATGTTGTGGAAGCTGCTCACGGATGCGCGCGACACCTCGGTCGGCGTCACGCCGACGCACTTTGCGGTCATTTTCGACTATTCGTCGAAGACTTTCCGCAATGCGCTCTACGACCAGTACAAGGCAAACCGCTCAGCGCCGCCGGAAGACCTCATTCCGCAATTCGGCCTGATCCGCCATGCGACCCGCGCCTTCAACCTGCCCTGCATCGAAAAGGAAGGCTATGAGGCCGACGATCTGATCGCCACCTACACGCGCCTTGCCGAGGCCGCAGGCGCTGGCGTCACCATCGTGTCGTCCGACAAGGACCTGATGCAGCTCGTGACGCCGAACGTGTCGATGTACGACAGCATGAAGGACAAGCAGATCTCGATCCCAGAAGTGATCGAGAAATGGGGCGTGCCGCCGGAGAAGATGATCGATCTGCAGGCGATGACCGGTGACTCGACCGACAACGTCCCCGGCATTCCGGGCATCGGCCCGAAGACGGCAGCGCAGCTGCTCGAAGAGTTTGGCGATCTCGACACGCTTCTTGCCCGTGCCGGCGAGATCAAGCAGCAGAAACGCCGCGAAAACATCATCGCCAACGCCGACCTCGCGCGCCTGTCGCGCCAGCTCGTTGAGCTCAAGACCGACACACCGCTTGATGTTCCGCTGGAGGACTTGAGCCTTGAGCCGCAGGACGGGCCGAAGCTGATCGCGTTCCTCAAGGCGATGGAATTCACGACGCTCACGCGCCGCGTTGCCGCGGCGACCAGCACGGATGCGGATGCCGTCGAGGCTGCGGCCGTGCCGGTTGAGTGGGGCGCCGACGCGCGCGGTCCAGACCTCGACAAGGGGGAGGCGGCAACGACCGTCAGCGAGGGATCGTCGGCCAAGGCGGCAGTGCGCGGCGAGGCCGCGGAGGCGGCCGCAGTCCTGTCCAAGGCCGGGGAACCGGATGCGGCAGATGCCACGCCACAAGCGCTGGCTGCAGCCCGTGCCGAAATTTTCGCCAAGGCTCCGTTCGACCACGGTGCCTATGTGACGATCCGCGATATCGCCGTTCTCGACACGTGGATCGCGGCCGCAACGGAAGCTGGCGTTGTCGGTTTCGACACGGAAACGAATTCGCTCGATGCCATGCAGGCCGATCTCGTCGGCTTTTCGCTGGCGATCGCAGACCACAAGGCTGACCCGACCGGCGCCTCGATCCGGGCTGCCTATGTCCCGCTCATCCACAAGACCGGCGTCGGCGACCTGCTTGGTGGCGGGCTCGCGGAAAACCAGATCCCGATGGCAGAAGCGCTCAGCCGCCTGAAGCGCCTGCTTGAGGATCCGTCCGTTCTCAAGGTCGCCCAGAACCTGAAATACGACTACCTCGTCATGAAGCGGCACGGCATCACCGTGGAAAGCTTCGACGATACGATGCTGATGTCCTATGTCGTTGACGCCGGTAACGGCACGCACGGCATGGACGCGCTCTCCGAGCGCTGGCTGAACCACAAGCCGATCCCCTACAAGGACGTTACCGGCTCCGGAAAATCGTCGGTCACGTTCGACTATGTCGATATCGACAGGGCGACGGCCTATGCCGCCGAGGATGCGGACGTCACGCTGAGGCTTTGGCATGTGCTGAAGGCGCGACTGACGGCCAAGGGACTGACACGGGTCTACGAGCGCCTCGAGCGGCCGCTCGTCGCCGTGCTCGCGTGCATGGAAGACCGCGGCATCACCATCGATCGCCAGATCCTGTCGCGGCTCTCGGGAGAACTGGCCCAAGGGGCGGCGGCGCTTGAGGACGAGATCTACAAGCTCGCCGGCGAAAACTTCACCATCGGCTCGCCGAAACAGCTTGGCGATATCCTCTTCGGCAAGATGGGCTTTGCTGGCGGCTCCAAGACCAAGACCGGACAGTGGTCGACCTCGGCGCAGGTGCTTGAAGACCTCGCCGCCGAAGGACATGAACTGCCGCGCAAGATCGTTGACTGGCGGCAGCTGACGAAGCTCAAATCCACCTATACCGATGCACTCCCGGGCTTCGTGCATCCGGAGACCAGGCGCGTGCACACGTCCTATGCGCTCGCGGCCACCACCACCGGGCGCCTGTCGTCATCGGATCCGAACCTGCAGAACATTCCGGTTCGCACCGCCGAAGGTCGCAAGATCCGCACGGCCTTCATCGCCACACCCGGGCACAAGCTGCTCTCGGCCGACTACAGCCAGATCGAGCTGCGGGTGCTTGCCCATGTCGCCGATATCCCGCAGCTGCGCCAGGCCTTCGCCGATGGCGTCGATATTCACGCGATGACGGCGTCGGAAATGTTCGGAGTGCCGGTCGAGGGCATGCCGGGCGAAATCCGCCGTCGCGCCAAGGCGATCAACTTCGGCATCATCTACGGCATTTCCGCCTTCGGCCTTGCCAACCAGCTGTCGATCGAGCGGTCGGAAGCGGGTGACTACATCAAGCGCTATTTCGAGCGTTTCCCCGGCATCCGCGACTACATGGAAAGCACCAAGGCTTTTGCCCGCGAGCACGGTTACGTCGAGACCATCTTCGGTCGCCGCGCCCATTATCCGGACATCCGCTCGTCGATCCCGTCGCATCGCGCCTTCAACGAGCGCGCCGCGATCAACGCGCCGATCCAGGGGTCGGCCGCCGACATCATCCGCCGCGCCATGGCGAAGATGGAGCCGGCGCTGGCAGAGGCGAAGCTTTCGGCTCGCATGCTTCTGCAGGTGCACGACGAACTGATCTTCGAAGTCGAGGATGCCGAGGTCGAAAAGACGATACCGATCGTCGTCTCGGTCATGGAGAACGCCGCGATGCCGGCGCTCGACATGAAAGTGCCGCTCAAGGTCGATGCGCGCGCGGCGAGCAACTGGGACGAGGCGCATTGAAGCATTTTCTGAGGGCATTCCCTCAGAAAACCTCAAGATCGCCATGCGATTAAACTTGCAGCGCCCGAGCGGATTTCGCTTCCTCGGGTGCCTTCCCGTCAGGATGATAGAAAGCGTACGGTGCGACAGCCGGAACGATTGCAGGCACGTTCGACTCCCCATAGGCAGCGACAGGGAAGGGGCTCGTTTCCCCATCCGCAACCGCCGCAATCGGAGGAGATCATGGCGCCGAAGACCTTCATCCTTGTGCTTTCCTGCGACGACAAGCCCGGCATCGTCGCGGCCGTGACCACAGAGCTTGCCGCCCTCGGCGCCAACATCGCCGAGAGCAACCAGTTCTGGGATACGAAGACCAACAGCTTCTTCATGCGCATCGCCTTCCAGGTGCCGGCGGACATTGCAACCAGTGATGTCGAGCGGGCGCTGCGCCCGGCGGTGGAGCGCTTTCAGATGCGCACCACGCTCACAGATGCTGCGGTGAAGCCGAAGATCCTCGTCCTCGTCTCCAAGTTCGACCATGCACTGCAGCACCTCATCTATCAGATCCGCGTCGGCTGGCTGAATGCCGAGGTTGTCGCCATCGTCTCCAACCATGAGGACAGCCGGCACGCGGCTGAATCTGCCGGGTACGCCTACCACTGTTGGCCGGTGTCGAAGGAGAACAAGGCGGAGCAGGAGGAAAGGCTTCTGCGTCTGGTCCAGGAGACCGGCGCCGATCTCGTCATCCTCGCCCGCTACATGCAGGTCTTTTCGGACGCGCTGTCAAAGCGCCTGTACGGTAAGGCGATCAACATCCATCACTCGTTCCTGCCGAGCTTCAAGGGAGCCAAGCCCTATCACCAGGCGCATGAGCGCGGCGTCAAGCTGATCGGCGCAACCGCCCACTACGTGACCCCCGATCTCGACGAAGGCCCGATCATCGAACAGGAAACCGAGCGTGTCAGCCACGCGCTGACCGCCGAGGACTTTGTCGCCACCGGGCGCGACATCGAAAGCCGGGTACTGGCGCGCGCCGTCAAGCTGCACCTCGAACGGCGCGTCATGCTCAACGGTCACAAGACCGTGGTGTTCAGCTAGGCTTGGTTGGCGGGGTCGGCAGGCGCAAACAGAAGCGCCTGCTGCCTCATGTGCGCTCTTGCGCCGCAGGCGAAGCTGCCGTCGGTGCGCGCACGCTGGCAAAGAATCGGCTCAAGCCTTCGCGCCCTTCGGCCGTCAGGTCGAAGCGGCGGCCAAACAGCAACCATTCCGTACAGAGACCGAGCATCATCCAGTGCAGCGCCCGTGTTGCCGATGCCGGTGACCAGCTGGCGTCCATCTGCCCCTTGGCGAGTGCGCGCGAGAACGCGAGTTCGAGCAGGACGTTGTGGCGTTCGTCGAGTTCCTTCTGCCGTGTCAGGACTTCGCTCATGTCGCCGTCGTAATTGGTGCGCAGCATGATCGTCAGAATGCGCTGACGTTGCTCGTCGGTCGCGAGGATATCGATCCAGTCGCCCATGGCGCTCTCGAGGATGGCGAGCGTATCAGCCGCTTCCGCTTCGATTTCGCGGGCGACCATGTCTTCCTGAGGCAGGGGCACGGCGTCGTGCAGGGCAAGGAAAAGATCGGTCTTGTTGGCGAAGTGCCAATAGATGGCGCCCCGCGTGACGCCTGCGATCTTGGCGATTTCATCAAGCGTGGTGTTCGACACGCCCTTTTCGTAGAAGACCTGCTCTGCGGCGCTGAGGATCTTCTGCCGGGTTGCTTCTGCGTCGGCCTTTGTTCGGCGCATTCGTTCCTCCCTATGCGACGGCCCGCCAGCAGCAGCGGGCGGGCCGTCCAGTGTCGTTTTACTCGGCCGGCGTCGGCGTTTCAGCGGCAGTCGGTGCGTTTTCCACCTTCTTGCGGGCGAAGATCCTCGTGACGAAGACGAAGAACACCGGGACGAAGAAGATCGCGAGCACCGTTGCCGAGATCATCCCGCCCATGACGCCGGTGCCGATGGCGCGCTGGCTGCCCGAGCTTGCGCCCGTGGCGATCGCCAGCGGCAGAACGCCGAGCGTGAAGGCGAGCGACGTCATCAAGATCGGGCGGAAGCGCAGGTGCGCTGCCTCCAGCGTCGCATCGATCAGCGATTTGCCCTGCTCGCGCAGTTCCTTCGCAAATTCGATGATCAGGATGGCGTTCTTCGCCGAGAGACCGATGATCGCGATGAGGCCGACCTTGAAGTACACGTCGTTCGGCATGTCGCGCATGGTCACGGCGAGAACCGAGCCGATGACGCCGAGCGGCACCACCATGATCACGGCAACCGGGATCGACCAGCTCTCATAGAGGGCGGCCAGGCACAGGAACACCAGAAGGCACGACAGCGCGATCAGAAGCGGTGCCTGGGTGCCGGACTGGATTTCCTGCAGCGATTGACCGGTCCACTCGTAACCGAAGCCTGCGGGCAACTGTCCCGCCAGCCGTTGCATTTCGGCGATCGCGTCACCCGAAGAGTAGCCGTGGGCGGCTTCGCCGCTGATACGGACCGACGGGTAGCCGTTGTAGCCGATCGTCTGGGTCGAAGCCTTCACCCATTCCACGGTCGCAAAGGCCGACAGTGGCACCATGCCGCCGTTGGCGTTGCGGACGTTGAGGTTCAGGAGGTCGGCGGTCTGCATGCGCTGACCTTCGTCCGCCTGCACCGTCACGCGCTGCATGCGGCCGGCATTGGGGAAGTCGTTGACGTAGGACGAGCCAAGGTTGGTTGAGATCGTCGAATTGATGTCGGCGAACGTTACACCAAAGGTATTGGCCTTTTCGCGGTCGATGGTCACGCTGACCTGGGCCGCATCCGGCATGCCTTCGAAACGAACGCCGGTGACGATCTTGCTCTCAGCCGCAAGGCCGAGAAGCTGGTCGCGTGCCTGCGACAGGGCCGCTTCGCCGAGCCCGCCACGGTCCTGCAGGCGGAACGAGAAGCCGCCTGTGGTGCCGAGACCCTGGATCGCCGGTGGCGACAGCGCAAAGCTGATCGCATCCTTGATCTGGCTCATGGCAATCGTCGCACGCATGGCGATCGACTGCGCGGCGTTGTCGGCGTCGCGTTCCTTCCAGTCCTTCAGCGTCACGAAGGCGAGCGCTGCGTTCTGGCCGGTGCCGAAGAAGGAGAAGCCGTTGATCGCGATGATGCGTTCGACCGCCGGCTCCTGGCCGAAGATCTTCTCCGTCTGCTCCACCACCTCGGTCGTGCGGTTGCCCGTCGCTTCGGATGGGAGCTGCATCATGACGATCACGAAGCCCTGGTCTTCGTCCGGAAGGAACGACGACGGCAGCTTCATGAACAGCCAGCCGAGACCCGCGAGCACCGCGACATAGACGATCATGTAGCGACCGGTCCGGTGGACCATGCGCTTCACCAGGCCGCTGTAGCCGTGCGACGTCTTGTCGAACGAGCGGTTGAACCAACCGAAGAAGCCGCGCTTGGCGTGGTGGTGGCCCTTGGGAACCTGCTTCAGGAAGCTGGCGCACAGCGCCGGCGTCAGCGACAGCGCAAGCAGCGCCGAGAACAGGATCGACACGACCATCGTCAGCGAGAACTGACGGTAGATCACGCCAACGGCGCCCGGGAAGAAGGCCATCGGAATGAACACGGAGGCCAGAACCAGCGTGATGCCGATGACGGCGCCGGTGATCTGCTTCATCGCCTTGCGTGTGGCTTCCTTCGGCGTCAGCCCCTCTTCGGACATGATGCGTTCGACGTTTTCGACGACGATGATCGCATCGTCGACGAGAATGCCGATCGCCAGCACCATGCCGAACATGGTCAGAACGTTGATCGAGAAGCCCATCGCCAGCATGACCGCGCAGGTGCCGAGAAGCGCGACCGGCACGACCAGCGTCGGGATGATGGTGTAGCGGATGTTCTGCAGGAACAGGAACATCACGATGAAGACGAGTGCGACGGCTTCGACGAGCGTCGAGAGCACCTTCTCGATGGAGACGGCAACGAACGGTGAGGTGTCGTAGGGAACCGAATATTCGAGACCTTCAGGGAAGAACTTCGCCAGTTCGTCCATGCGCTCCTTGATCGCCGCCGACGTCGACATCGCGTTGCCGCTTGGCGACAGCTGGATGGCGATGGCCGCGGACGGCTTGCCGTTCAGCCGGGTCGAGAACGCATAGCTTTCGCCACCGATTTCGACGCGGGCAACGTCACGCAGGCGAACGGATGAGCCGTCCGGGTTGGCGCGAAGCACGATCGCTCCGAATTCCTCAGCACTCGACAGCTGGCCCTTGACGACGACGGGCGCGCTGATCTGCTGGGTGATCGGATTCGGCTGCGCGCCGATCGAGCCGGATGCGATCTGGGCGTTCTGGGCCTGGATGGCATTGGTCACGTCGGCGGCCGTCAGGTTGAGGCCGAGCATCTTGTCCGGATCGAGCCAGACGCGCATCGAGCGTTCGGTCGCAAACAGCTGCGCACGGCCGACGCCGGGCACGCGCTGGACTTCGTTGAGCACGTTGCGGCTCAGGTAGTCGCCAAGCCCGATCGCGTCCATGGAGCCGTCGGTCGAGGTGAGCGCGACGATCATCAGGAAGCCGGAGCCGGCTTCGTCGACCTGCACGCCCTGGCGCTTGACCGAATCGGGCAGGCGCGGCTCGACACGGCGCACGCGGTTCTGGATGTCGACGGCCGCCTGACCCGGGTCCGTACCCGGGGCGAAAGTGGCGCTGATGTCGACGGAGCCGGACGCGCTGGAGGTCGATTCGAAATAGAGCAGGCCTTCGACGCCGTTCAGCTCGTTTTCGATCAGCCGGGTGACGCTCTGGTAGGTGTCCTGCGACGAGGCGCCGGGATAGCTCGTGTTGATGGAGATCTGCGGCGGCGCGACATCAGGATATTGCGAGACCGGCAACAGCGGTATCGCAATGATGCCGGCGATCATGATGAAGATCGCCACCACCCAGGCAAAAATAGGCCTGTCGATAAAAAAACTGGGCATTAATCAGCACTCACTTTGTGGCTTCGGCCGGCTTTTCTTCGGCCGCCGCCGTCGTCTGGGCGGTTTCGGCTGCGGGCTTGGCGTTCGGGTCCCAGTCCGTCGGCTCGACCGGTGCGCCGGGGCCGATCTTCTGGAAGCCTTCGACGATGACCTTCTCGTCGGCCTTGAGGCCCGAGGTTACCTGCCAGCGGCTGCCGACGGTGCGGCCGAGCGTGACGTTGCGGAATTCGACCTTCTTGTCGGGGGTGACGACATAGACCTGCGACTGGCCGGCATTGTTGCGCTGGACGGCCTGCTGCGGAACCGTGATCGCGTCCTTCTCGATGCCCTGCTGCACCTGCACGCGCACATACATTCCCGGAAGCAGGTTGTTGTCAGGGTTCGGGAATTCTCCGCGCAGCGTCACCTGGCCGGTGGTCGCATCGACGGCGGCTTCCGAGAACAGCAGCTTGCCCTTGTGTTCGTAGACAGTGCCGTCATCGAGCACGAGCTGGACTTCGGCCTCCTCGTCGCCGCTCATCATCTTGCCTTCCTCGAGCGCCTTGCGCAGGCGGATGAGGTCGGTCGCCGACTGGGTGAAGTCGGCGTAGAGCGGGTCGAGCTGCTGGATCGTCGCGAGATTTTCCGAGCTGTTGGCACTGACCAGCGCCCCTTCGGTGATCAGCGCACGGCCGATGCGGCCGCTGATCGGCGCCGTCACGTCGGCATATTGCAGGTCGAGCTGGGCGGCCGCGAGGCCTGCCTGGGCAATGGCGACATCGGCGTCGGCAGCGGCCAGCAGGGCGGACGCGTCGTCGAACTGCTGGGCAGCGACCACGTTCGCCTTCCTCAGCTGTTCCTGGCGGTCAGCCTTCTGCTGGGCCTGCTGGCGAACCGACTGGGCGCGGCGCAGCGTCGCCTCGGCCTTTTCGACCTGCACGCGGAAGGGTGCCGGGTCGATACGGTAGAGCACGTCACCTTCATTGACCTTGGAGCCCTGCTGGAAGACGCGCTCGACAACGATGCCGGAGACGCGCGGGCGCACTTCGGCGACACGCGTTGCGGTGATGCGGCCCGGCAGTTCGTTGGTGATCGGCAGCGTTTCGGTCTTCGTCGTAAAGACGGCGACCGCGGACGGGGGGAATGCGGCGGCAGCCGGCTGCTCGTCCTCTTTCTGGCAACCGGAAAGAAGAATCGCGGTTGCCAAGGCGGCGGCCAGTGTCGGTCGGTTCATACGCATAGCGATGTCCATATTCGGTGGCCGCAGGCAGCCGGTGCGTCTTGCAAGGGGCCCGTGCGGTCCGGAAGTGAAGGGAAGCGGAACCGGTATCGGCTTGGGAAAATACCGGAAAGCTAATATACAAACACAAATGTATGTTAAATCGCGCTGCAGCGCAACAGAGTCATGGCGGACGGCGAATCAAAAAATAAATGAGCCGCCACAGTGGTTTAGTCCCGTGGCGGCTGATTTTCACAGAGCTGTGATGGGCGACCGGCCCCGGTATGGATCAGGCGAGGACGCGGTCGTCGGCGCCGAAACGGTGCATCGCGCCGACCATCGGCGTGGCATAGACGATGTCGTCGGGCGCATAGCGGTGTTCGCCGAAGAGCCGGACGGTGATGGTGCCGACATGTTCGGAATCGATATAGACGATGGTGTCGGCGCCCAGGTGTTCGACATGCGCCACCTTGCCCTTCCAGTCGCCGCTCTCGCGAGACAACGCCATATGTTCGGGGCGTATGCCGATCGTCTTGGCGCTGGCGTCGCCGAGCCGCGCGCCGTCGATGAAGTTCATCTGCGGCGAACCGATGAAGCCGGCAACGAAGATGTTGGCGGGCCGATTGTAGAGATCCATCGGCGAGCCGATCTGCTCGATCTGGCCGGCATTGAGGACGACGATCTTGTCGGCGAGCGTCATCGCCTCCACCTGGTCGTGGGTCACGTAGATCATCGTCGCCTTCAGGCTGCGATGCAGCCTGGCGATCTCGAGCCGGGTGTTGACGCGCAGCGCCGCATCGAGGTTCGACAGCGGTTCGTCGAACAGGAAGAGCTTCGGTTCGCGCACGATCGCGCGCCCGATTGCCACACGCTGGCGCTGGCCGCCGGAAAGTTCGGCCGGGCGACGGGCGAGGTAGGGGTCGAGTGACAGCATGCTTGCGGCCTTGCTGACCTTGTCCTCGATCTCCGCCTTCGGCTTGCCGGCCTGCTTGAGGCCAAGCCCCATATTGTCCTTCACCGAGAGGTGCGGATAGAGCGCGTAGGACTGAAAGACCATGGCGATCCCACGCTTGGCCGGTGCGACGTGCCCGACTTCGGTGCCGTCGATCTGCACGCTGCCCGAGGTCGCGTCCTCAAGGCCGGCGATGGTGCGCAGCAAGGTCGACTTGCCGCAGCCGGACGGGCCGACGAAGATGACGAATTCGCCGTCCTTTACCTCGAGGTCGATGCCCTTCAGCACCTCATGGCTACCATAGGCCTTGCGGATGGATTTGAGTTGAAGCGATCCCACCTGGTTGCCCCCTTTAGAGTTTGACTGGTCTGCCGGTGCGCACGCTCTCGTCTGCGGCAAGGCAGATGCGGAGCGACTGGACGGCATCGTTCATGTGACGGTCGAGGTCGATGTCTTCACGGATGGCCTTCAGCACATAGGCCTGTTCGCGGTCGCAGAGTTCCTGGTGGCCGGGCTCGCCGTCCATCTTCAGGTCCTCGTCGGCTTTCAGGAAGCGGCCGTCCGGGCCGGTTTCGGCATTGTGCAGCCGGATCACCGCGGTCTTGGTGTGCATGTCGATGTCGTCGGACTTGGCGTTCTGGTCCATGACGATCGAGACCGAGCCGTTCGGCGACATCACGTCCTTCACGAAGAAGGCGGTTTCCGAAATCATCGGCCCCCAGCCGGCTTCGTACCATCCGGCCGAACCATCCTCGAAGATCACCTGCAGGTGTCCGTAATTGTACATGTCCGGCGCGATCTCGTTGGAGAGGCGCAGGCCCATGCCGCGCACTTCCACCGGCTTGGCGTCGGTGATCTGGCACATGACGTCGACATAGTGCACGCCGCAGTCGACGATCGGCGACGTCGTCTTCATCAGCGACTTGTGCGTCTCCCAGGTCGGTCCACTCGACTGCTGGTTGAGGTTCATGCGAAACACGTAGGGACCGCCGAGCTTGCGTGCCTCGGCAATCAGCCGGATCCACGAGGGATGGTGGCGAAGGATGTAGCCGATCACCAGCTTGCGGCCGTGCTGCTTGGCAGCCGCGACGACGCGCTCGGCGTCGGCAACCGTGGTTGCGAGCGGCTTTTCGACAAAGACGTCGGCGCCGGCCTCGAACGCCATCACCGCGAAGTCCGCGTGGCTGTCCGAATAGGTGCAGATCGAGCAGAGATCCGGCTTCAGCTCGGCAAGTGCCGTTTTGAAATCGGGGTGGATCGTGTAGCCGCTCAGTTCCTCCGGCAACGGCACCTTCGAGCGATTGACGAGGCCGACGATCTCGAAGCCCGGATTGTTGTGATAGGCGAGCGCGTGGCTGCGCCCCATGTTGCCGAGCCCCGCAACGAGGACCCGAACCGGTTTGCTGCTTGCACTCACTTGACTGCTCCTGCCGTAATGCCGCGGATCAGCTGCCGCGAGAAGATGACGTAGAGGACGAGGACCGGAAGGATGGCGAGCGAGAGCGCTGCCAGAACCGCGTTCCAGTTGGTGACGAACTGGCCGATGAAGATCTGCGAACCGAGCGTCACGGTCTTGGTGGCTTCTGCCGGCGCCAGGATCAGCGGGAACCAGAGATCGTTCCAGATCGGGATCATCGTGAACACCGCGACCGTCGCCATGGCGGGCCGGACCAGCGGCAGCACCAGACGGAAGAAGATCGAGTATTCCGACAGCCCATCGATGCGCCCGGCATTCTTCAGGTCATCGGAGACCGTTCGCATGAACTCCGAGAGAATGAAGATCGCGAGCGGCAACCCTTGTGCCGTGTAGACGAGGATCAGCGCCGTCAGGGTGTTGACGAGGTTGGCAGCGACCATCCCTTGAAGGATGGCGACGGTGCCGAGCCGGATCGGGATCATGATGCCGATCGCCAGATAAAGGCCCATCAGCGTGTTGCCACGGAAGCGGTACTCCGACAGCGCGAAGGCGGCCATCGCCCCGAACAAGAGCACCAGCGCGATCGAGACGATCGTGACGATGAAGCTGTTCTGGAAGTAGGTGGCGAAATCACCCTGCCCGAGGACGGTCTGGTAGCCGATCAGGCTGAAGGTCTGCGGCGTCGGGATCGTCAACGGCGCCCGGAAGATCGCATTGCGATCCTTGAACGAGTTGATGATCGTCAGGAACACCGGGAACAGCGACACGAGCGTGTAGGCGATCAGCGCCACATGCACGAAGCCGGTGCGGAGAATGGAATCGCGTGCTTTCGACATCGCCGGTCTCCTTAGAACTGGTAGCGGCGCATGCGGCGCTGAATGACGAACAGGTAGAGCGACACGCCGGCAAGGATGATCAGGAACATCACCGTGGCGATGGTCGCGCCCATCGAGCGGTCACCGAGCTGCAGCTGGAAGCCGAAGAAGGTGCGGTAGAGCAGCGTGCCGAGAATGTCGGTCGAGCCATCAGGGCCGGCAAGCGCGCCCTGCACCGTGTAGACCAGGTCGAAGGCGTTGAAGTTGCCGACGAAGGTCAGGATCGAGATGATGCCGATGGCCGGCAGGATCAGCGGCAGCTTGATCTTCCAGAACTGGCTCCAGCCGGTGACGCCGTCGCATTCGGCGGCCTCGATCACCTCGTCGGGAATGTTGAGCAGCGCGGCATAGATCAGCATCATCGGGATGCCGACATATTGCCAGACCGAAATCAGCGACACGGCGATCAGCGCCGAACCGGGCTTTCCGAGCCAGGGCGCAAACATCGACTTCAGGCCGACAAGATCAAGCATCCACGGGGCGACGCCCCAGATCGGCGACAGGATCAGCTTCCAGATGAAGCCGACGATCACGAAGGAGAGCAGCGTCGGCAGGAAGATCGCGGTGCGATAGAAAGTGACGAAGCGAAGCTTCGGGATCGACAGCATCGCGGCGAGCGCAACCCCGATCGGGTTCTGCACGCACATGTGAATGATGAAGAAGAGGACGTTGTTCTTCAGCGCGTTCCAGAAGTCGTGCGCCCAGCGCTCGTCGCCGAACAGTGTCTGGAAATTGGCGAGGCCAACGAAGGTCGACTGGCCGTCAACGGTGTTGAACAGCGACAGCCGGAGCGTCTCGATCAAAGGCAGGATCATGACCGCCGAATAGATCAGGAAGGCCGGCAGCAGGAAGACGAGGATGTGCCAGCGTTTCGGCCGCCTTGCGGTCGGCTGTCCGTCTTGCACTGAAAGAGCGTCACTCATTGGTCCATCCGTTTTTCAAGACCGGTTCCCCTGACAATCACGATGACAATCACGATGTCCATCACGATGCGCACTGACGCCACGCGGCCGGTCTCGCCGCATGCCATCTGCCCCAATGAGGGCTCATGACGAAGGTTAAGTCTATCGCGTTCTTTTGCAAACGACTGCGTCGGTGGCCTCCCGAAAGGGGAGGCCGGTGACGCTTCGGCTGGGGGAGTGCCACATCCGGCATGTCGCCCCGCCCGGTCCCTACGGCATCCTCGGCTTCATCCGATCCGAGGCGCTTCTTGCGCGTCCAGGACGCGGGCAGTGTAGGGCCGACCCTCCCCCGCAAAAGGGGAGGGAACCTGTTGCGCTTACGTCAGTCTTACTTCGCCGGCTTGTACCAGCCGTCGAGGCCCTTCTGCAGCTTCTCGGCAGCAACCTCGGGCGTATCGGTGCCGTTGATCACGTTGGCCGATTCGACCCAGGTTTCGTTTTCGAGGTTCGGCGTGCCGCGCGACAGGATCTGGTAGGTCGAGCGGATCGTCGGCTTGCACTTTTCGCGCCAGGAGACGAATTCCTGAGCGAGCGGATCGGCCATCTTCACCGGGGTCGAGTTCAGGCTGAAGAAGCCCGGCAGCGCGTTGGCGTAGATTTCGGCGAATTCCGGCGACGAAATCCAGGTCAGGAGCTTCTTGGCTTCTTCGGCATGCGGGCTCTTGGCGTTCAGGCCGACACCGATGTCGTTGTGGTCCGAGATGTAGCAAGCGTCGCCGGCGTTCTTAACCGGAGGCGGGAAGGCGCCCATCTTGAACTGGGCCTGGGTGTTGAACAGGCCGATTTCCCACGAGCCGGCCGGGTAGATGGCAGCGCGGCCGAGCGTGAAGAGGTTCTGGCTGTCCGGGTAGGTCTGGGCTTCGAAACCGTCGCCGAGGTAGTCCTTCCACTTGGCCAGCACCTTGTAGGGTTCGACCCAGGCAGCGTCGGTCAGCTTCTCTTCGCCCTTGATCAGCTTGGCGCGGCCTTCTTCACCCTTCCAGTAGGTCGGGCCGATGTTCTGGTAGCCCATGGTCGCGGCTTCCCAGAGATCCTTGGTGCCCATCGCCATCGGGATGTAGTTGCCGTCGGCCTTGATCTTGTCGAGGGCTGCGAAGAATTCCGCTTCCGTCGTCGGGATCTGGATGCCGAGCTGGTCGAAGGCGTCCTTGTTGTAGATGAAGCCGTGGATGACCGAAGCCATCGGCACGCAGAAGGTGGCCGAGCCATCGTCCGTCGTCCAGGCGGACTTGGCAACCGGCGAGAAGTTCTCCATGCCCGGAAGTGCCGTGAGGTCGGCCAGGTGCTTCTTGTTGTAGAGTTCGAGCGAGGCGTCGAACGGACGGCAGGTGATGAGGTCGCCTGCGGAACCGGCGTCGAGCTTGGCGTTGAGTGCGGCGTTGTACTCGGTCGGCGCCGTCGGGGCGAACTTGACCTTGATGCCCGGGTTCTTGGCTTCGAAGGCCGGGATCAGCTTTTCCTGCCAGATGGCGAGGTCGTCGTTGCGCCAGCTTTCGATGGTCAGCGTCACGTCCTCGGCGTGCGCCAGACCGGCCGAGCCGAGAATGCTCGACGCAAGCAGCAGCCCCTTGATAGTCGTACGGGTCATTTAGCTTCTCCCTCTTATGTGCGCCGTTTTGGCGCGGTTTGAATCCCAGTCTTTTGTCAGGCCGAGACGATGTCGATCGCCCGGCGCAGATTCTGCTTGGTCTCTTTCAGAGCTGCCTCCGCCGCCGTGACGTCCTTCGCGCCCGAGGCGAGAAGTATCGCTACCTTGACCGAGCCTGAGGCCATGGTGATGAGCCGGCCGGCCTCGGCGGCGCTGATACCGGTAATGTCGGTGACGATGCGGATTGCGCGGCCGTGCAGCTTGATGTTGTCGGCGCGCAGGTTGACCATGTGGCCGTCGAGCACGTGGCCGAGATGAATGCCGACCAGAGTCGAAAACATGTTGAAGGCGATCTTCTGCGCCGTGCCGGCACCCATGCGGGTCGAGCCGGAGATCACTTCCGGCGGCGTCTGCAGGAGGATCGCGACATCGGCGTCCTTGAAGAGCGCTGCGCCCGGATTGTTGGCGACGGCGATCACCTTGGCGCCGAGCTTGCGAGCCTCGTCGGCCGCCGCGAGTGCGTAAGGCGTGGAGCCGCTGGCGGAAACCGAAACCAGACAGTCGCCCGCGCCGAGGCCGGCCTTGCGAACGTCCTCGCGCGCCAGATTCATATCGTCTTCGTAGCCGCCGGCAAGGTCGGCGAGGCTGGCAGCGCCACCGGCGAGCAGAATGACGATCTGATCCTGGGCAATACCATAGGTGCCGGGCAGTTCGAGCGCATCGGCCATCGCCATCAGCCCGGAGCTGCCGGCGCCGGCATAGGCGAGACGCCGGCCGGACGAAAGGCTTTCCGCCGCGATCGAGGCGGCCGCGGAGATCGACTCAATTGCGCCATCAACCGCCTTGGCGGCGGCCTGTTGCCCGGATGCGAGCATGCGAAGCGCTAGCGCCGGATGCATGAGATCCAGGCCCTTGGCGTTGTCGTGACGCTCTTCGGTCTTCACTGACGGCATGGGTCGTGTCTCCTCTCGGTTGAAATTAATGCCAAAAAAATACCAATTGTCCAGCGGAATTTAACTTTTGGCGTCCGAAAAAACAAATCAGCTAAATTAGCCTATAAAATTCAACGTATTGCAATGAAATCGAAAGTGCGGATGGATTCAGGCTTGGTTATTGGTATTTTTTTGGTATCCTCAATGTGCGGAGGTGCTCATGACAAATTACCTGATAGGAATCGACGGCGGCGGAACGAGCTGCCGGGCTGCCGTGGCTTCGGTCGATGGACGCATCCTCGGGCGCGGCAAGGCAGGGGCTGCCAATATCCTGACCGATCCGGAAACGGCACTCGCCAACATTACGGAAGCCTCACGCGCCGCATTCGAAGAGGCTGGCCTCGATCCCCAGGGCATAGCGTCAGCAAAGGCAATCGTCGGCGTGGCCGGACACAATGTTGGCGATGCCGTTCACTACGTGAAGCGCCGCCTGCCGTTTGCCGCCGCGGATATCGAATCGGACGGCCTGATCGCGTTTCAGGGCGCGCTCGGCAATCAGGATGGCGCGGTCGCCATCCTTGGCACCGGCACCATCTATATCCTGCGCCAGGGCGAGGCCGTGAGCTATATCGGCGGCTGGGGCTTTACCATCGGCGATCACGGCAGCGGCGCACGCATCGGCCACGCGCTTCTCCAGGAAAGCCTGCTTGCCTTCGATAACATACGTGAAGGCTCTGATGTCACCGCATCCGTCATGGCAGAGTTCAACGATGATCCGCGCGATGTCGTCGATTTTGCCCGACTGGCAAAGCCCGGCGAATTCGGTCGCTATGCTCCGCGTGTCTTCGAAGGGGCTGTTGCCGGCGATCCCGTTGCCGTGCGCATCCTGAAGGCCGCAGCCCTCACCGTGGACGAAGCGCTCGACGTTGTGGTCGCACGGGGAAGCGAGAGGCTTTGCCTGCTTGGCGGACTGGCGCCGCTTTATCGCCCGTGGCTTTCTGAACGCCACCAGAAGCTCATCGTGGAAGCGGAAGCCGATGCGCTGACCGGGGCCGTCGCGGTTGCCGCGCAGCGCTTCGGTGCTCAGGCGAGGGCAGGCGCATGACGCATCAGCTCGCATCCATTCTGCCGCTCGAGGGCCTGCAGTCCGGAGGCTCGGGCCCGCTCTATCTGAAACTGCGCCAATCGCTCGAAGATGCGATCCAGTCGGGCAAGCTCAATCATGGCGACGCGCTGCCGCCGGAGCGCGACCTTGCCGACTACGCCAATATCAGCCGCGTGACCGTGCGCAAGGCGGTGGACGATCTCGTCCGCGACGGACTGCTGGTTCGTCGCCACGGTTCGGGCACCTTCGTCGTCAAACCGGTCTCCAAGGTACAGCAGTCGCTGTCGCGTCTCACCTCGTTTACGGAAGACATGGCCCGCCGCGGCCTCAACACGCACGCCCGCTGGCTGGAGCGCGGCCTGTTCCATCCCTCGCCTGACGAGATGATGGCGCTCGGTCTGCCCGCGGATTCGCTGGTTGCCCGCCTTGGCCGCCTGCGCATTGCCGACGACATGCCGCTTGCAATCGAGCGCGCCAGCATTTCGGCCGAGTTTCTGCCTGATCCGCTGGCCGTCACCTCGTCGCTCTATTCGGCGCTCGACAAGACGCGCTCGCGCCCGGTTCGCGCCGTACAGCGCATTTCTGCCTGCAACATCAAGGATCCGGATGCCTCGATGCTCGGCGTTGCCGTCGGCTCGGCCGGCCTTTCCATCGAACGTGTCTCCTATCTCGCATCGGGACGCGTCGTCGAATTCACCCGCTCGCTCTACCGGGGCGATGCCTATGACTTTGTCGCGGAACTGACGCTGTCGGAATCCTAAGTGCGACGGCCCCGCCAAGAAAGGAATTGACCATGCAGACCAACATGCGCCGAGAAATCGACGAGATCCCCGAAGCCGCAGCGCGCCTGCTGGAGCGTTCCGCCGATCAACTGAAGGCCGCGGGCGCGGCTCTGCGCGCCAAGGATCCTGCCTTCCTGGTCACGATCGCCCGTGGCTCGTCCGACCATGCAGCACTCTTCCTGAAATACGCGATCGAGTTGCAGGCCGGTCGCCCGGTCGCCTCGCTCGGCCCGTCGCTCGCCTCGATCTATGGCGCCAAGCTGAAGCTCGGCGGTGCAGCGGCCATCGCGATTTCGCAATCCGGCAAGAGCCCCGACATCGTCGCCATGGCACAGGCCGCAACCGATGCCGGCGCGGTCTCCATCGCGCTCACCAACACGCTGCCCTCGCCGATTTCGGAGGCCTGCACCAACCCGCTCGACATTCTCGCCGGCCCAGAAATCGCGGTCGCCGCTACCAAGTCCTACGTCAACTCGATCGTTGCGGGCCTTGCCGTGCTCGGCGAGTGGACCGGCGACGCCGACCTCAAGCGCGCGGTCGCCGATCTGCCCAACCAGTTTGCCAAGGCGGTGAAGCTCGACTGGCAGGCCTTTGCCGACGATCTGGGCGAGGCCGAATCGCTCTACGTGCTCGGCCGCGGCCCGGCACTGGCGATCGCCAGCGAAGCCGCACTCAAGTTCAAGGAAACCTCGGGCATGCATGCGGAAGCCTATTCGGCCGCCGAAGTGCTGCACGGTCCGGTGGCGCTGGTCGGCGCCAAGTTCCCGGTGCTGACGCTTGCTGCGCGCGACGCCGCGGAAACCTCGGTTGCCGGCATTGCCGACGGCATGGCGGAAAAGGGCGCGGTGGTGCATGTTACATCCGGTCTTGCTGCCAAGGCCAAGCGCCTGCCGTTCGTCGAGACGGGCCATCCGATCACGGACGCGCTGACGCTGATCCTGCCGTTTTACGGCTTTGTCGAGGCCTGGTCGCGCTCGCGCGGTCTCAACCCCGACGCGCCGGCGAGCCTCAAGAAGGTGACGGAGACGAGATGAGCGAGAGGAAGGCAATCACCGGCGCCCGCCTGTTCGACGGCGTCGAATGGCACGATGGTTGCGCCCTCGTGATCGAGGCGGGCCGCGTCAAGGCGATCGTGGCTGCGGCTGACGCTCCGGCTGATGCCGAAAAAGTCGATGCGCACGGCATGCTGCTCGTGCCGGGCTTCATCGATCTGCAGGTCAATGGCGGCGGCGGCGCGCTTCTCAATGAGGAGCCGACCGTCGAGAGCATCCGGCAGATCTGTTCGGCCCATGCCAAGTTCGGCACCACGGCGCTTCTGCCGACGCTGATCACCGACACGCGCGAGGTTCGCGCCGCAACGATCAAGGCCGGCCTTGAAGCGAAGGCACAAAACGTGCCGGGCTTCCTCGGACTTCATCTCGAAGGCCCGCATCTTTCGGTCGCGCGCAAGGGCGCGCACGATCCAAAGCTGATCCGCCCGATGGATGACGCCGATCTCGCCGAGATGCTCGACTGCGCCAAGGCGCTTGGTGTGCTGATGGTGACGGTTGCACCGGAGAACGCCACGAAGGAGCAGGTGCGAGCACTTGCCGATGCCGGCGCCGTCGTCAGCCTCGGCCATACGGATGTCGGTTATGACACTGCCGTTGCCTATGCCAAGGCGGGCGCCCGCACGGTCACGCATCTGTTCAACGCCATGAGCGGTCTTGGCCATCGCGAGCCCGGCGTCGTTGGCGCCGCACTTTCCACCGGCACGCTGCATGCGGGGCTGATCGCCGATGGCTACCACGTGGAGCCCGCCTCCATGGGCGTGGCGTTGCGTGCGAAGGTTGGTCCCGGCCAGATCTTCCTCGTCACCGACGCCATGTCGCCGATCGGTACCGACATGAAGAGCTTCCAGCTGAATGGCCGTGAGATCTTGCGCGAAGGCGGTCGACTGACGCTTGCCGACGGCACGCTTGCCGGCGCCGACATCGACATGCTGTCGTCGGTCCGCTTCGTGCACGAGAAGCTGGGCCTGCCCGTCGAGGAAGCGCTGCGCATGGCTTCCGCCTATCCGGCCGACGCCATGGGGATTGCCACCCACAAGGGACGCCTGAAGCCCGGCGCGGATGCCGATTTCGTGCTGTTGACGCCGGAACTCGCCATGGGCTCCACCTGGATCGGCGGCACCAAGGTCTACACGGCCTGACCGGCAGACCTAGCAATTGCCACCAAATAAAAGCCCCGGACAGCGCAATCGCTTTCCGGGGCTTAATCATTTCGGGCAGCGGCTACAGTGCGCCCCGCGATTTTTGAGAGGCGCGACATCATCAGCATGTTAGCGGGACGCGAGCTTCGCCTTCATCGCCCGCACCGTCGCGACATCGGTGCGGCGCCGTTCGGCCGAGACGAAGCCCATGTCGACAAGTCGCCGATCGTGAGCCGGCTCACCAATAGAGCACGAGGAGTGAACCTCCTTCACGGTCACCCGCTCAAGGAGTGCGTCGACGGTATTGAGCGTGACACCGGACCCCGGCATCACCGATAGCCTTCCTTTTGCGAGCGCGACAATTTCGGCGAGCTGATCGGCTGCCTGCGGCGCGCTTCTTTCGCCGCCCGAGGTGAGGATGCGCTCGAAACCGAGTTCGACGGCAATCTCCACCGCCTCGCCGAATTCCGGAACGAGGTCGAAAGCGCGGTGCAGCGTCATGCCAAGTCCGGCCGCGTGCCCGGTCAGCTTGGTCAGCATCGCCGCATCGAGGCTGCCGTCGGCAAGGGAGGCGCCGAGCACCACGCCGGCGAGACCGGCCGCACGCGCCGCGTCGATATCGCGCCGCATCACGTCGAGATCCCCGGTCGAGAAGACGAAATCGCCCGGCCGCGGCCGGATCATCGCGTAGACGGGCACGGCCGGCGGGCCGGCCAGCGCCATCAGCCCGGGGTTGGGCGTCAGGCCACCGACGGAGAGGGCTGCGCAGAGTTCGATCCGGTCGGCGCCGCCCTCGATCGCAGCGTAAAGCCCGTCGGCGTCATCGACGCAGACTTCCAGTTTGATGTCACTCATGCTTTTTCCTCTCCGAGGCCGAGCAGTGCGGCGCCGATCAGGCCGGGCTCGACCCGACATTCGCCGCGCACCACCAGCGGGCGGTTGAATTGTCTCAGAACCCGGCTACGCACCGTTTTATCGATTTCGGCGAGCAATTCGTCGGAATTCGACAGACCGCCGCCGACCGGCACGATGGTCGCGCCGGTGATGTTGATCACGAGCGCGAGCGGCGAGCTGACCAGATCGACGAGGAGCTCGACCGTGCGCTTCGCCTCCGCATCGCCTGCCTGCCACGCTTCGATGATCTCATGGCTCGACAGCGTTTTGCCATGCGCCGTCTGGTGCAGGCGCTCCAGACCACGCGCACCGCCGACCGTATCGACGCAACGCCGTTGGCCGCAGCCGCAGTCATAGGGCGGAATGGCAATCGGCGGGTTGCCGGCCTCGGCCGCGATCGCCGGTCCGTGCCCCCACTCGCCGGCAAAGCCACCGTCGGCGTTGATCAGCTGGCCATCGATCACCAGGCCGCCACCGACACCGGTGCCGAGGATTGCACCGAAGACGATACGGTGGCCGCGACCGGCGCCGGCGCCTGCTTCAGCCAGCGCAAAACAATCGGCGTCGTTGGCGATCCTGACCGGCAGGTGCAGCGCCGCTTCGAGTTCGGCCACCAGTTCGCGCCCGTCAATGCAGGGAATGTTGGCGCATTTGATCCGTCGCGTCTCCGGATCGATGACGCCGGTGATCGAGATCGCCACGCAGTCCGGGTGGCCGCCGGCTTCGTCGAGCACCGATTCGAGAACCTCGACGAACTGGCTGAAGTTGGTGAGCGGGGTTGCTCGACGGGGCAGCGGGAAGATCCGCTCGCGCGAATGCACGATCGCCCCCTTGATCGCCGAGCCGCCGATGTCGAAACAGACGATCATGCCTCACCCCGGATGATCGCTTCGGCGGAAAGCGCGACCGAAAGCAACCGGTCGTCCTGGTGATGCGGGGCGGCAAGCTGGAGGCCCACGGGCATCTCGGCTGCTCCCAGCCCGCAGGGAATGGAGACGCCGCAGAAGTCCAGGAAATTGCCGATCGAGGTGTTGCGCAACGTCTTGGCATTGGTCTTGAAGAACAGCTCGTCGTCTGCAATCAGCGGCGCGATCGGCGGGGCCACATGCGGCAGCGTCGGATGGGCGATGAGCTCGTTGGGCTTCAGACTCTCCACGGTTTCATGGATCAGCTGGTCGCGGGCGTCGAGCAGGGCGATGTAGTCGGGCATGGTGATCTTTTCGCCGAGCCGTGTTCGCGCGACGACCCGCGGGTCCATGGCGTTGGCTTCGGGTCCGGCGAGCCGCTGGCGGTGAAGCGCGTAGGCTTCCGCCGTCACCAGCGCACCGTGGCGGGCCATCAGCCCGAAGATGGCGGAGAAACTCGGGAAAGCGCGCCGGCTGATGGTGACGCCGGCCTTTTCGAGCCGCTTGATCGCATCCTCGAAGGCTTCGACCACCTCCGGTTCCGCATCATCGAACACCACTGTTTCGGGGATCACCAGCGCGACGCCCGAAAGGTCGGCGCGGCGCACGGTCGGTGCCGTCAGCCCACGCATGGCAGCGTCGACCCAGACTGCGTCCTGAACCGTATGGCAGAGCGGCCCGAGCGAATCCAGGCTTTCCGCCAGCGGAAAGATGCCCTTCATGGCGTAGCGGCCGCGGGTCGCCTTGTAGCCGACGATACCGGTGAATGCCGCGGGGATGCGAACCGATCCGCCGGTGTCGGTGCCGATGGCCGCTGGCACCAGCCTGGCCGCAACGGCCGCGCCCGCGCCTGCGGACGAACCGCCCGGAATGCGTTCGACGTCGGTCGCGGCGGGATTTCTCGGTGTTCCGTAGTGTGGGTTGATGCCGAGGCCGGAGAAGGCGAACTCGCTCAAATTGGTGCGCCCGACACTGACCATGCCGGCAGCCGCGACGGCCGCGACAACAGGCGCGTCGGTTGTTGCCGGGGCGTTCGTTTTCAAAACCGTCGAGCCGGCGGTTGTCACGCTGCCGGCCATGTCGAACAGGTCTTTCCAGGCAACCGGCAGACCGTCGAGCAGGCCGAACGACCGGCCCGCCTTGAGCCGGCGCGATGCGGCCTCGGCATCGCGCTTCGCACGATCACGCGTAAGCTCGGTGAAGATGGCATGGTCGCCATGCGCATTGATGGCCTGATAGGTTTGCTCGGCGAGATCGACGGGGTCCAGCTTGCCCTCCTGCACGAGCACCGAGAGGCTGGCGAGTGTTGTTGGTCTTGTCATGTCATCCTCCGCGCGTCACCGTCATTGCCTGTCGTCGGCAATCACCCACGTGTTCTAGAATATCGCCGCCATTGGCGTTTTCCATGCTCGACATAGACCAGTCGGATGAATCTTGCATAAAGACGCTGGCCGTGCCGGGAATGCCTTGTCGGCGGAAGCGCCTCTGCCTACATGCGTCATCGAACCCTGTCCCATACTGGAGAGCGATGATGATACTGGACGCGGCACGGCTTTCGCTTGCCAATCTGCTTGCGCCGGAGACCCGCTCGGTCTTCTGGAAGGTGCTTGGGCTGACGATCCTCGCGCTCGTCGCGCTCTGGTTTGCCGTGCGCGAACTGTTCGTCTGGCTGGCGCTGCCGTGGATCGACACACTGATGCCGGGCACGCCCGTATGGGCCGGCTGGCTCACATTTGTCGTCGGCATCTTCGCGAGCCTTGGACTGGCGCTGGCGTTGGCGCTGCTTCTGGCTCCTGTCACCGCCCTGATTGCCGGCTTTTTTCTCGACGACGTCGCCGAGGTTATCGAGAAGCGGGACTATCCGAACGAGCCGCAGGGCCGGCCGTTGCCGCTCGGCGAGGCGATTGCCGGATCGCTGAAGTTCCTCGGCGTCGTCATCCTCGGCAACCTGGTGGCGCTTTTCCTGCTGCTCGTTCCGGGCGTCAATCTCGTCGCCTTCTTTCTCGTCAACGGCTATCTGCTCGGACGGGAATTCTTCGAGTTCGCGGCGATGCGTTATCGCCCGCCGGCCGAGGCGCGGCTCTTCCGCGCCAAGCATCGCTCGACGGTGTTTCTCGCCGGCCTTCTGCTTGCGGCTTTCCTGGCGGTGCCCTTCATCAACCTGCTGACACCGCTTTTTGCTGCGGGATTGATGGTCCATCTGCACAAAAGGCTCTCGGCAAAGGATCCTGGATTTTCGCTGGCGGGCGGCGCTGCCGCGAGGGCGTAAAGCAGTTTGCTTGACTTGACACTCGCCATGGCCAATCTGCCGGCAAATGGAGTTTGCGGACATGAGCAAGACGGACGAACGGATCACCCATCTCGAGGAAACGGTGGCCCACCAGGCAAAGACCATCGAGGAGCTTTCCGATCAGCTCGCCGAGCAATGGAAGGTGGTGGAGCAGACGCGCGCCAAGCTCGACCGGCTGACCGAGCGTTTTCTGTCGCTCGAGGAGCAATCGCTCGAAGCGCCGGCGATCACGAGGCCGCCGCATTATTGAGCCGGGTACAGCGACAAGACGAGAAAAGAAAAAGGCCGCCGGTCGAACGAACCGGCGGCCTTTCTGTTACCTGACGGCGAGCCTTAGTAGGGGCAGGCTTCGTCGCTCATGTAGTCGTGAACCTGGACCTTGCCGGCAATGATTTCGGCTTTCACCTTTTCCACCGCATCGAGCATTTCGGGCGTGACCAGAGCCTTGTTGTTGTCGTCGAGCGCGTAGCCGACGCCATCTTCCTTGAGGCCGAGGTTGGAAATGCCGAACTCGAACTTGTCGTTCTTGGCAGCCGTGAAGGCTTCATAGACGGCGACGTCGACGCGCTTCAGCATCGAGGTCAGAACCTTGCCCGGCTGCAGGCCGTTCTGGTTCGAATCGACACCGATGCCGAGCTTGCCGGCATCTGCCGCTGCCTGCAGGACGCCGACGCCCGTGCCGCCAGCGGCGTGGTAGACGACATCCGAACCCTGGTCGATCTGCGACTTGGCAATTTCGCCGCCCTTGACTGGGTCGTTCCAGGCGTCCGGCGTCGTGCCGGTGTAGGCTTCGAGAACCTTGACGTCAGCGCCGGTCGACTTGGCGCCGCCGACGTAGCCGCAGGCGAACTTGTGGATCAGCGGAACGTCCATGCCGCCGATGAAGCTGACGGTCTTCGACTTCGAAGCGAGACCAGCGAGAACGCCGACGAGGTAGGAGCCTTCCTGTTCCTTGAAGACGACCGATTTGACGTTCGGCTTCTCGACGACCATGTCGATGATCGCGAACTTGATATCCGGATATTCCGGCGCGATCTTCTCGAGCGAAGCCGCCCAGTTGAAGCCGGCCATGACGATCGGGCTGTTGCCGTCGCTGGCAAAGCGGCGCAGCGCCTGCTCGCGCTGTGCATCGTTGGCGATTTCGAACTCGCGGTATTCGACGCCCGTTTCCGTCTTGAACTTCTCGGCGCCGTTAAAGGCAGCCTCGTTGAAGGATTTGTCGAACTTGCCGCCGAGATCGTAGATGATCGCCGGCTTGATGTCGGCGGCCAGAGCCGTCGCGGACATCATCGAAAAGGCAAAGAGACCGAGAATGGTTTTTTTCATCGTGCAGCCCTGTTGTCGCTATTGATCTTATTGGGTCCTCCCGCCGGCCCCCTGACGGAAGCCTGTCTGCGGAACCCACCCCCTTCTCCTTGGGGGCTAGGGTGGCGCATCCTTGCACGGTCACGGCAAAAAAACACTCAAAATTTTTCAGATGGTAAAAATACAAGCCGCCACTTCCGGTACCGTTAAGGCACCGGTTCTCTTGCGCTTTTGAGATCGGGAAGACGTGTCTCCACCCATCCTGCGCGACCTCAGGGTTGTGGGCGCACGGCTCCTGCAGCAGGTGGGGCCGATCGGTCGAGCGGGACCAGGAAGAGTGGATGCGGCTTTCCTTCTTTTGCTCTGGTTCCACTCCAAGGCATCGTCTGGGCCTGTTCGACCCAGATCATGCCGATCGACAGCGCTGCGCGCTGAGACGATTGCTCTAACTGCCGATCGGGCAGCTCACGCCGGTGCCGCGCAGGCCGCAATAGCCGTTCGGGTTCTTCGCCAGGTATTGCTGGTGGTAGTCCTCGGCGAAGTAGAGCGGCCCGGCTTTGGCGATCTCGGTGGTGACCTTGCCGCCATGGCCGGAGTGCTTCAACGCTGCCTGGAACGTGGTACGAGCGGCCTTGGCCTCAGCCAGTTGTTCGTCGTCATAGGTATAGATCGCCGAGCGGTAGGTGGTGCCGATATCGTTGCCTTGGCGCATGCCCTGTGTCGGGTCATGCTCCTCGAAAAAGGTCTTGAGGAAGGTAGCGAGCGGAACCGTCTGCGGATCATAGACGACCAGCACAACCTCCGTATGGCCGGTGAGCCCGGTGGTCGTTTCCTGATAGGTCGGGTTGGGCGTCAGTCCGCCGGCATAGCCGACCGCCGTGACGTAGACGCCGGGGATGTTCCAGAGCAGGCGCTCGGCACCCCAGAAGCAGCCCATGCCGAAAAGGATCTTCTTCGTGCCCTCGGGATACGGACCCTTCAGCGGCCGGCCGGAAACGAAATGCGTCTCGGCCGTCGGGATCGCTTGGTCGCGGCCCGGCAGCGCCGTCTGCGCATCCGGCATGATCGTCTTCTTGTTGAACATGTCGATCAGGAACATCAGCATACTCCTTTTATCGATGCGAAGTTCGGCTCCGCGATATTCAGGCGGCGAACCGTCCCGCCGCCGGCCGTTTCTTGTATCCGGCCATCCACAGAATGAGAGCGATGAGCGCCAGCACGGCGAAGGCCGGCTGCGTCAGCACCCAGTGTAGCAGCGAGTGCCAGATCGTTGGCGCCGCGTCGCTGCGCTGCGCGAACTGGACCCAACTTGCCGTATCGGCGCCGAGCGCCTCCAGGTCGTCGCCGAGCGAGGTCATCACCAGTTCCGATGCGGCGACCGACTGGATCGCGTCGACGGCGCCGGCAAGTATGGCGGCAAACAGGACGACGGCGCTCGCCAGCCTCAACAGAAACCGCATCGGTCTTCATTCCCTTCGAAACTCTGGCCCTTCGAAACGCCGGCCTTCGAAACGCTGGCCCATCGAATCACCGGCTCGCGCCTTTCCTCTGGCCTCACCATCCGCCGACATCAACTTCTATCGCAAGGGCCTTAGACAAGATCCGACGGCCGAAAATCGTCAAAGCGATCCAGGCGCCGTCAAGGCGATACCGGGGGCGGGGAAGCGTGGCGCAGCTCCTGGCGCAAGAAATAGGCGCGCCGGCAAGCACGCACAATGGGGATCATTGCCCATTCGGTTTCACGAGATGTCAACAATCTGTCAGAAAGCAGTTGATCCCAACGGAATCATCGGTATATAGACGCGCGTCCGCCGGTTCACGCCGGCTGACACGAAGGGCCTCGCCCTTCCCATCCAGCCGGAATGACCGTCGGCTGCTGACGGATGGACAGGTGGCCGAGTGGTTGAAGGCGCACGCCTGGAACGCGTGTATACGTGAAAGCGTATCGAGGGTTCGAATCCCTCTCTGTCCGCCATCCTTTTCCCCAGTGTTTCCGACCCATAGTTTTCCAGGATCAATTGCGTTCCGGATCAATCGGCGAACTGGAGTTCGATCCGTCGATTGCGGCAGACAGCCTTCGTTGTGCGTCTTTTGCCTCTTTCCAGATTTCGTCGACGATCTCGCCCGCCGTCATGAGTTCCTTCGCGAGGCCCACGCCTTGGCCTGCCCAGAGCGGCAGCGCTTCGATGTCGCCCTCGCATTCAGGGCCTGCGACGACGCACTGGTAGCGTGCAATGTCGCCGCGACGGAACGACGTCGCGACGATCTCTCCCTCATCGGGGCGCAGACCATCGGGCGGTTGCCCGGCTGCGTCCCAACGGGCGTAAGTCGAATTCCGTAAAACCCGTTGCGCTGCGTCCCAGCCGCCATTGAACACCTTGGTGTAAACCGTGTCTGCGACGCCGGCCGTCAAAATCCGCTGCTGATATTCGGGGTGGATTGCGGCCTCACGACTTGCAAGGAAGCGGGTGCCGATATAGGCGCCACTCGCGCCAAGGGCGATCGCGGCCGCGAGCCCGCGTCCGTCGGCGATCCCGCCTGCCGCAAGCACCGGCACCTGCCCCCCGACGGCATCGACGACCGCTGGAACGAGAGCCATGGTCGCGATTTGCCCTGCGGGATGTCCGCCTGCCTCCCACCCCTGCGCAATGATCAGATCCACACCGGCGTCGACTGCGCTCTTTGCCTCAGCGGGTGTTCCCACCATGATCGAGACGAGCGCGCCGGCGTCGTGAATCCGTGTGACGTAAGGGGCAGGGTCACCGAACGAGAAGCTGATCAATCGCACGCCTTCATCAAGGCAGATATCGAGCCTTCCCGACGGTTCCCATTCCAGGATGATGTTTGCGCCAAACGGGCGCGGCGTCAGGGCGCGGGTGCGCCTGACCTCCTGCCTGGCCAATTCGAGATCATCGAAATAGGAGACCGACAGGCCAATAAGGCCAAGGCCGCCCGCATTGCTCACTGCTGCAACGAGTTCCGGCGACGTCGCGCCCCCCATCCCGGCTTGCGCGATGGGGATCGCAATATCGAGAAGGCGGCAGAACGCATTGGGCATCGTTACCCCCTGAGACAGGCCGACAGAGGTTGTGACTATACAGTATCAGCGGCCCTGGCGGGGAGCGCCGCCTACGCGTCGACATCCCCGTGCCGTTCCCATCGACGAACGACGCTGCGGTTCCGGTCGGTAGCGCGCAAATATTTCGTGCTCTGCGATCCGTTTCACGTCTCCTGTTCGTCTTTACTGCATCCGCAACAAGGAGATGCTCCCATGACCACCGCACCCGTCACCCTCGTCAACGTGCTGAAGGTCGCGCCCGACAGGCAGGCCCAACTGATCGCGCTTCTGAAGCGCAACATCGACACCGTCATCCGCACGCTTTCCGGCTGGCGGACGACCCGGTTGATCGCTGCCAAGGACGGCGCAAGCGTCGTGATCTATTCGGAATGGGACACGCCGGCCGCGGTCGAGGCGATGCGGGCCGATCCAAGGATGAAGGCCTATTTCCCTGAGATCCTTCAGCTGGCGAGCCTCGAATCGATCGTCGGCGAGGTCGCTTTCAGCGACAACGCGTGATGCCGGGGAATGGTCCGCTGCCGCCCGCCCGAAACGGCCAGGCGGCGGCGGACATTTTGTTCGGCCCACGCTATCGTCCGTGGCGGACGCCTGGAGATATCCCGATGGAGCGCGACGCATGAACCCGCAAGACTTCGAGGATCGCCTGAAGGAGCTCCGGCCGCGGCTGCATCGCTATTGCGCGCGCATGACCGGCTCGACGGTTGACGGCGAGGATGTGTTGCAGGAAGCGCTGATCAAGGCCTTGCAGGCTCGGGCGGACGGTACGGTCGTGGACAACCTCGAAGGCTGGCTGCTGCGCATCGCTCACAATACGAGCCTCGATTTCCTGCGCCGTCGATCACGGCACAAGGTCGTTCCGCTCGTTGACGACATGGAAGACGCGCGGTTGCCCGAGCTCGACATCGTCGCCGTCGGCTTTCAAGCCTTCATGCGACTGCCCGAACTCCAGCGATGTGCCGTCATCCTCAAGGATGTGCTCGGATATCAGGTCGAAGAAATCGCGGAAATCGCCGATTGCACGCATGCCGCGGCCAAATCGGCGCTCCAGCGCGCAAGGGCGGCGCTCAGACACTTGGCGGCGCGTCCCGACGACGTGCGGCTGCCGCTGCTGTCAGACGCGAGCCGGCAAAAGATGGCAGCCTATGTGCGCCTGTTCAAGGGCGGCGATTTTGACGCGATCCGCTCGATGCTTGCCGAAGACGTCAGGCTCGACCTGGTCAACAGGCTGAAGCTCGAGGGTCGCGAGGACATCCGCCGCTACTTCGCCCGTTATGCCGAGGAGACCCGCTGGCGCTACGAACTCGGCGCGATCGAAGGGCGTCCGGCCATGCTGGTTTTCGATGGCGCAGGTCGAATGGAGGAGCCTGCGCACTTCGTACTTCTCGACTGGCGTAAAGACGAAATCACGACGATCCGCGACTATCTCTTCGCGCCCTATGTCCTTGAAACCGCCGATTGGATTCGACTGCCTTGATGCGACCAAGGCTCCCCGTCGATTGACGGTTCTTTCTCCGCCAGCTGTTGATGATTGCGCGATATCATCGATCTTCGTCGGTATCGATGACGTTGCACCATGGTGGATTGCCCTGACGGGCACGGTGCCAACCGTCTTGCCGCAGAAATAGGGTTGCGTTCTGGGGAGGGGGCAGCATGAACACAGCGAGCGACGCGCGTTTCTGGGATAGGACGTCGCGGCGGTACGCCAGGGGCGCGATCGCCGATCCCGCCGGATATGAACGCACGCTGGAGCGCACGCGCGCGCTGCTTTTGCCGGACGACCGGGTTCTGGAGCTTGGCTGCGGCACGGGGACGACGGCGTTCCGGCTCGCAGGTGACGTGCGAGACTACCTCGCGACCGATATTTCCGCCGAGATGATTGCGATTTCCAGGGAGAGGTACGCTGCGGATCTCGTTCCACACCTGGCCTTCCGTACCTCAGTTGCAGAAACGCTGGTCGCCGAGTGTGTGCAGTACGATGCCGTTCTGGCGTTCAACTATCTCCATCTCGTCCGTGATCTCTCGGGCACGCTAAGCAGCATCCACGCTCTCCTTGCGTCACGGGGGCTGTTCATTTCCAAGACGCCTTGTGTCGGCGATATGAACCCGCTGGTGCGCCTGGCGCTCTTGCCGGCGATGCGTGCCGTCGGATTGGCACCCTACGCGGCCAGCTTCGGTGTGGCGGACCTCTGCCAATATATGCGATTGGTCGGGTTCGACATCCTCGCCACCGAAAATCACGCGACGGCGGGCAATGACAACCGACCTTACATCGTCGCGCGAAAACGGTAAGGCCGAGGCGAAGCGCCCCGGCCTTTCAGGCGGGCGGCCGCTAGACGTGTTCGGCAGGCTCGGCCGCATGCGCCCGATGCAACAGATCCATGAACGCCCTTGCATCCGGAAACGCCATCGATCCGATGGCGCTGACGGCGATGCCGGGCGTCCAGGAGTTCATGACCGCTGCGCCGGAGAGCGTCTCGAGGCGTTCGAGGGTAATTTCCTCCTGACGCTGCGGAACGCCGAGGCGCTCCAGTTGCCGCTGGACGGTCCCCATCATCGTGCCGGTGAGCATCTCGGCCTTGGGCCAGATGACAGCCTCTCCGTCCCAGAAGACGAGGTTCCAGATGCTTGCCTCACTGAGACGCCCCTGCCGGTTGATGAAGGCGGCGTCGTCGAAACCGGCCCTGATCGCCTGGTGCAGGTAGTAGGTCTTCCCGGATTCACCGACATGCTTGATGGTCGCGTGCGGCCGTTCGTGCTCGACGACCGCAAGGCGCAGCGGTCCCTTCGGGCCGTTGGAGGGCGGGCCGCCGCGAACGAGCACCGAGAGGTCTCCCTGCATGCTGTCGGCGGTGAATTCGCCCTTTGGCGAAAAGATGGTGACCGCCAGGGACTGGTCTGGCGGGCCGGCGTTAACGGCCTGGCGGATGCGGGATCGAAGCAGGTCTTCCGGTAGGGCGCGACCGAAGAAATCGAGAGAAGCATTGTGGAGGCGCTTCAGATGCAGGTCCAGGCCCCTGATCTTGCGGTCCCTGACCTGGATCGCGGTGAAGTGGGCAAAGCCGGCAAAGGCCAAGGGGGAGAGGTCCGCAGCATCGACCGCGCGGCCGTCGAGTGCTGCTGGGAAAAGGCTGGTTTCGGTCGGCATCATCTTGCTCCTGGGGTGCGGTTGCATGAAGGAGCCATAGCTTTAAGGTCTGACAGCGCTGTCAGAGTCAAGGGCGCTGCAACGGGTACTTCGAAGGGCACGAAATGAAGATAGGCGAGCTGTCCAAACGCACCGGCGTCAGCGTCAGAATGCTGCGCTACTACGAGGCGGAAGGGCTGTTGAAGCCGGAGCGGACCGAAAGCGGCTATCGTGATTATGACCTGAAGGAAGTGAGGACTGTCGAGCGCATCAAGCTGCTGGGCGCTGGCGGCATGACCCTTCCGACGATCCTGCAGTTCCTGTCCTGCGTGCGCGGCGAAGGTCCGATTTTCGAGCCTTGCGACGAACTGCGCGTCACCCTGCGTCAGCAGATCCGCCTCGTGGAGGAGAAGACGGAGAAGCTGGCGCAAAACCGCCAGGTGCTGACAAGTTTCCTGACGGAGATCGGTGAAAACTGAGCTTTTGGCGCCTCGTGCGGCTTTCGACTTAATTGGTATGAGGCAATTCCGGACGGAGGCCGGCAATCGGGATCGCCGGTGCCGGGAAGGCGGTGAGCGCACACGTTGCCATATCACGGCCCAATAGTTAGCTGTTGCGCTAACTATTGGGCCGTGATACTTAGCCTTATGGAACAGTATTCAGACCGGTTGGACACGATCTTTCAGGCGCTCGCCGACCCGACGCGGCGCGCGGTGCTTTCGCGGCTTGGCGGTGGACCTGCAAGCATCAGCGATCTAGCCCGACCCTTTGACATGGCTCTGCCGTCCTTCATGAAGCACATCCACTTCCTGGAGGGCAGCGGGCTGATCCGCACCCACAAGCAAGGCCGGGTGCGCACCTGCGCCATCGAGAAGGCGCAGTTCGGCGTGGTCGAGAGCTGGCTCTCGGCCCAGCGCGCGGTCTGGGAAGGCCGCGCCGATCGCCTTGAGCAGTTCGTTACGCAACACGAGGAGGAATGACATGATCCGCTCCCCAGATCCTGATTTAGACCTGACGACGGCGCGCATCATCAAGGCGCCGCGTTCCGCCGTCTGGCGCGCCTGGACCGATCGAACACGGTTCGAGAAGTGGTGGGTTCCAGCGCCTGCCAAATGCAGGGTGGTCGACATGGACCTGACGCCCGGCGGCGCCTTGGTTACTCACATCAGCGAGGACGGCGGCGCGTTCGTGCCGCATCTCGACGCCTGCTTTCTGGCCGTCGACGACCTCACGCGCATCGTTTTCACCGACACGCTGACCGCCGGCTGGCGGCCATCCGAGAGTGCCTTCATGACGGCGGTCATCACGCTCAGCGACCATCCCGCCGGCACGCACTATGCCGCTCATGTGATGCATCGCAGCGGCGCCGACCGGAAAATGCATGAAGAGATGGGGTTCCACGACGGCTGGGGAACGGTTGCCGCGCAGCTCGCCCAACTCGTTGAGCAGACGCATTAGGGGAGGCGAGGACATGCGCAACATAGTCCTGCAGATGATGACGACGCTTAATGGCCGACTCGACGATCCACTCGCCTGGATGGGGACGGTCGTCGATGATCAATATCGGGCGATCGATCGTCTCTATGCCGATTACGACACGGTGCTCGTCGGACGTGCGACCTATGAGGAAATGGTCGGCTACTGGCCGGGCGCTCTTAACGATCACGAAAACGGTGAGACCAACCGTGTGATGGCCGGGCGAATGCACGACTACCGCAAGATCGTGTTCTCCCGTACCGGCACGCAGGCAATCAGTCCGTGGCATAACGTCGAAAGGGCCGTGGTCCCGGACGACGCGGCACTGTCGCGCTTCCTGATGGAACTGAAGGCGCAGCCGGGCGGCGATATCCACCTGTCGGGCGGCGCCAGTCTGGCGCAGACGGTGATCGGCCTCGGACTGGTCGATCGCTATCACTTCTTCGTCTATCCGGTCGTTTCGCCGGGCGAACCCTGGTTTGCCCGGCTGAGAGAAAAGAACGACCTGCGACTGACCGGGAGCGAACACTACGACAATGGCGTCGTCGGTCTGCATTATGAAACGGTCCGCGACGCGAAGGTCGAGCGACCGACGCATTTCGCCGAGCTCATCGCCTAAGGCATGTCGCGCAAATGTCTGAAACGGTTATGTGATCACGACATTCCAGCGACTTGAGCCCGCTGCCTCAACCACCGTTGTGGAGCGCGGCAAGCAGCCGGTCGTAGGTCGGAGCAAGCCGGCGAAGCGTGTCGGCCGCCGCCCTGTCGTTGCGAACGACGAGCGGGTGCTGCAGCGCGCCAATCAGTTGCGCCTGCTGTCCCGCGATCGCCGCCGCCTCGCGGTAACCGGCGCTCGCAAGGCAGGTGGCGGCGTCGGCAGCGCGGCGGGCGCCGACCCGAACGGCAAAGTGGATGAGATGCGCCCGCAAGCCGGTGTCGCAACCGTTGTCGAGCCGCTCCGCCAGCGCGTGGGCCGCATCGGCATTGCCGAGGCTGCCCCTAGGCATCGGCCGGTCGGTAGCCATCGACAGCCAGTGGATTGCAGCCGGTATCGAGGCTCGGATCACGTCTACCTCGCTTACCTCGAAGCGGCGGCGAAAGCCGGTGCGCATCGTGAAGGGTTCGCCATAGGTGAGCGTCCTTGCTTCCCAGGCTGTCATGAAATCGGCTGTGGGAAGCGTCGCATAGGGATATCCTTGCGGATCGTGCATAAGCACGCCCTCCTCGTCGAGCGAAAGCACCACCACATAATGATCGGCCTCGATCGGTCCGGTCATGCCCGGCTGGTGCCGCAGATGTCCCATCTCCACCGGTCCGATCCAGACCGGACCGTCCTTCAGGCCCAAGCGCAGGCGGGAAAGTGCATCTTCGGCATCGCCGCCCTTGCTGACATCGCACGTCCAGCCTAGCGCCTCGAGCGCGCCGTCAAACCCGGCCTCCGGATCCCAGCCATAGGGATCGAAAAACGGCAGCGCGCCGCCGATGAGCTGCATGCCGAAGGGGCTGCTCGTCGAAAATTCAATGACGGCGGGCGAAGGCGCCTGGGGACCGAACATCATGGCGAAGGAATTGGCATAACAATAGGGGCCGGAGCCCACATAGGGTACGTGGTGCATGGGTGGAACCTTTGTATTGTTCGAGGGAGGTCGTGAGACGGCTTGTCTTAGGGCGTGATGGGGTAGGCGACGTCGAAGCGGGCGCCGCCGCTACCGGGGTAGATTTCGTAGGGACTGCCGAAACAGGCGAGATCGCTGCTCTGTTCGAACCACGTCTCGACGGCGTCGTAGACCCGAAGCACCATCGGAAAGGTTTCGAGCGCTTCCGGCACAGCAAGGAACGCTTCGCGCCCTGCCGGCTGAAGCCGGATGCGCAGATCGCCCGAGGGTTCGAGGCTGCCGGTATAGGGAAGGGCGACTTCGACCAGGCCCTTTCCGTCGTGGTTGACGGGTTCGTGGAAGTGCAGCGTCATCGGTCCGTCCGCGTTCTTGCCGCATTGCGCGAGGTAGGCGCGGATCTCGGCCTCGGCCCTCTCCGTGAATGGTTCGAGCACGTCGACCGTCACCTGGCCTTGCCGGTAGACGAGCTTCGAAGCGGCAACGTCGCGGATACGCACCGCGCCGACGAGCGGCTCGCCATCTCCATTGGATTGCCGCGCGATCGCCTCCACCAGTTCGTTCTGCTCCTCGAGCCGTTTGGCCTGCACGTCGAGCCAGGCGCGCAGCTCGGCAAGGCGCACCTCGGGCTTAAGCTCGATCAGTCGCGCGATGCGGGCAATCGGCAGGCCGAGTTGCCGAAGCCTGGCGATCAGCCGCGCGCGTCCCGCCTGTGCGGCCGCGTAGTAGCGATAGCCGGTTACGGGATCGATATGGGCGGGAACCAGCAGGCCCTGCTCGGCATAGAGTCTCAGGGCCTTCGGCGACAGGCGTGTGGCGGCGCCGAAGCGGCCGGCGAGAAAATAAGAATCGGTCATGGGAGAAGTCATGGGGCCTGCCCCAGGGGCGAGGTCAAGAGCCTGACTTGTTCTGCGATATCGATCCACTGGGACGGCGTTCCCCGGAGCAGGCATATCCGCTCCGGGGGCACCTCTCAGGCAGGTTGCCTTGCATGCCGGCGCAGCAGCGCCAGCGCGACGAGCGTGATTGTCGCCATGACAAGGCAGTAGCCGGCAAGCGGCCAGGCCGTGTCGCCGCCGAGCAATAGCACGGCGCCGGTGCCGACGAGGCTGACGATCAGGCTCTGGATCGAGAAGTACAACGCCACGGCTGTCCCGGCGGTCGCGTCAAACGCCTTGAGCGCACCGTTTGCCGTCACGGACGCCGTCATGACGATGCCGATCGCGATGACCCACATCGGCAGCACGAACGTCGCGAACGACGGCGTGCCGAAGGTTTCCCCGCATGCAAGCAACAAGCCGCCCGCCATCAGCACGGCCATGCCCCGGGCGAGGCAGCCGGCCGTTCCGAAACGGGCGGTGAAGCGCTTGGCGAAGCGCGTGGTGAGGATCATCACCACGGCAGCCGTGGCGAAAGCCAGGCTGAAACCAAGCTCCGAGTAGCCGGCACGATCGATAAGCAGACGCGGCGCCGTCGAGAAGAACACGAAGAAGCTGCCCATCGCCGTGCTGAAGCCGAGCGTATAGGTCCAGAAGGCGCCATGTCGAAGAATGGGCGCAAAGGCCGGTTTCGTGTTTTCCTCTGTGGCGGGGCGGGTTTCGAGCCAGCGCGGCAGGGCCTGGGCGAGCGCGACAAGGCCGAGCACGCCGAGCGTCAGGAAGATCGCCCGCCATCCGAACGCGCCCGCTATCAGCGCGCCGGCAATCGGCCCGAGCGCGGGCACGAAGGCGAGCATGGCGCTGAACAGCCCGTAGATGGTCACGCCTTCCGGCCGCGAGCCATAGACGTCGCGCACCGTGGCGAAGGTTGCAACCAGTGCCGCAGAGGCGCCGGCCGCTTGCATGAGCCTCAACGCCACGAAAGCGGGCGCGGAGGTGGTTGCCGAAAGCAGCAGTGACGACACGGCAAACAGCATTGCGCCGCCGATGAGCACCGGACGACGCCCGAAGCGGTCGGAGAGCGGGCCGAAGAGCAACTGCCCGAGGCCCAGCATCAGCATGTAAAGGCTGAGCGTCAGCTGGACGATCGCCGGCGAAGTGCCAAGAATGATGGGCATTTGGGGCACGACAGGCAGGTAGATGTCCATGGCGAGCGACGCCAGGATATCGAAAGGCGCCATCAGCAGGAGAGCCGCCGGCAGCGAGTAGGACCACGTAGGTCGGTTTTGACAAGGCATGATGAAACATCCGCGCAAATGAATGACATTCGGCGGCGACCTGCCACGCTCTCAATTTTCAGGAGATATGAGCCGACAGACGCCGCAACAACTTTTGAAAGTCGTTGCGGCTTATCTGGTTGCTGATTTGTCAGTCCTCATCTGCGGCTCCTGCGGTGAAATCACCCTCGATGCCGATCGCTGTCGACAATTGAGGGTGGCGCTGTCGTACCACCCGTACTACCTTTCGGCAACTGCCGGGCAGTATCTCAAGTATCAGGCTGCGTTTCCTCAGGCCTCACCGTGAGTCGATTGTCGACGCTTGTAACGCCGATAACCGAGGCTGCTGCATCGCCGGCGCAGGCGACGTCCCCATCGCTGGCGACCTCGCCGGAAAGCACGATGATCTCGCCAAGCGCCATGACCGATATCCCGCTTGTATCGACCAGGGCCGCATACTGGATGAAGCGTAGCACCTTGTCGGCGAGTGCGTCGTCGGTCAGGTGCGGATCGTCGTCGCGATGGGCGTAAATGGGTTTGTCTGGCGGCATGTCGCTTTCCTCATGCCAGTGGGCCCGGTCGGGCCATCTATTTTTCAGGCTTTGTCTTTCGGGAACGCGTGCGGTTACCGATGGTTCCCTCTTTCGCACGCGCTTGCGGCGCAGGTATGAAGCCGGTTATTGCTGGAGCGACCATCCCAAGGCTCGCGCATGTCCGACATTTTTCAGAACGTCCTGCCCATCTTCATCCTCATCCTTGCCGGCTGGTTGCTGGTGCGCAGCGGCTACCTGAAGCCTGCGGTCGGCGAGGCGCTCGGGGACTTCGTCTTTCGCGTCGCCGTCCCCATTCTCCTGTTTCGCACGATCGCCGAGGCGGATTTCAAGGACGGCTCGCCCTGGCCGCTCTGGGTCGCCTATTTTTCCGGTGTCGCCGTGACCTGGACGGCCGGGCATCTGGGCGCACGGTTTCTGTTCGGGCGCGACGCGCGCGTGGGCGTGCTCGCCGGCGTCTCCTCCGCCTTCGCCAACACGGTGTTCATCGGGCTGCCGCTGGTGTCGCGTATCGTCGGAGAGGAAGGCATCGTCGCGATCTCGATCCTGCTCTCCGTGCATCTGCCGGTCATGATGATTGCCGGCACGCTGCTGATGGAGCGCGCGGAGCGGCACACCAGCGGCAAACCGGGCCAAAGCCCGCTGCAGCTTCTTGCCGGGGTGGCCCGCAATCTGGTGCGCAACCCGCTGGTCATCGGGCTGGTCTGCGGTGCGGCGTTCCATCTCGTCGGCCAGCCGCTCGGCGGGCCAGTGAAGACCGTGGTCGATCAACTGGCGTCGATGGCAGCGCCGGCCGCACTGATTTCGATCGGCATGGCGCTCGACAAATACGGCCTCGTAGGCAATCTCGGGCTTGCCTCGGTCACCAGCGCCTTGAAGCTTCTGGTCATGCCCGGCGTCGTCTATGCGAGTTGCCACCTGCTCGGCCTCAACGACAACTGGACGACGGCGCTGGTGCTGACCTCGGCGGTCCCGACGGGCGTCAATGCCTGGCTGATCGCCAATCACTTCAACGTCGGCCATGGCCTCGCCTCATCGACCATCACGCTGACGACCGCGCTCGGCGTCGTCAGCGTTTCGGTCTGGGCCTATTTGCTGGTGTGATGAGATCTGCCCGCACGCGGGTCTTGTCGGAATGCCTGCAGCTTTTCTTGAAAGTGTTTCATCGGGAAGCGTGCCTCGTGGTGTTGCTGCCGACTGCGGCGTGACCGACGAAGAAGCATCGGTGAACGGACATTGACCCCGCACAAACGAAAAGGCCCGGCGCGAGCCGGGCCTTGTCAAATAGATCGTTGCTTGACCGCTTGGCTTATTGTGCCGGAGCGGGCTGGCCTTCGGCCGGCTTGGCTTCCGTCGCAGGTGCTGCCTGGCCTTCAGCTGCCGGTGCAGCCTGGCCTTCAGCAGGCTTTGCTTCGGCGCCGGCAGCCGGTGCGGCTTCGGCAGCGGCGGCAGATGCGTCGGGAAGTGCGGCCGGCGAATCGGCCTGCTCGCGCAGCCAGGCAATCAGGTTGGCGCGCTCGTCCGGCTTCTTGACGCCGGCAAAGCCCATGGCAGTGCCCGGTACGTGCTTCTTCGGTGCTTCGATGAAGAAGCTCAGGTGATCGTAGTCCCAGACGACCTTGCTGCCTTCGGAGAACGTCTTCATGCCAGCGGAGTAGCTGAAGCCCTCATGCGAGGCGATCGGCCGGTTGACGAGGCCCCAGAGGTTCGGTCCAACTTTGTTTGCGCCGCCCTTGTCGGCGGTGTGACAGCTCGCGCATTTCTTGAATACGGCTTCGCCGGCAGCAGCGTCAGCCTTGAGGAGCAGCGGCTTGATATCGACTTCGACTTCCGCAGCACCGCCGGCACCAGCTTCCGACGTGCCTTCTTCGGCGACAATCGCAAAGCCTTCCTTTTCGGGAGCCTCGGAGTGGAAAATGCCTTCCGATGCAATGGACACGGACATCAGAACGAAGACCGTCCCCAGAAAGGCACCCACGCCCATGTTCACATATGAATTCATCTGCAAACGCTCCCTTTGCCACCGGCGCAAACAAAAACCCGGCCTATCTTGAAATCGCGCGGAACCTATGTCTTTTGGCTCTGCGTTGCAACAGTGATTATCGGCCCCTAACTGAGACTTATTGACACTTTCAGCGGGGTTTTAGAAGGCCAGATCATGAATCGCGAAAATTCAGGTAAGGCCATCGTGCTCATCCCGGCACGCATGGCCTCGACACGCCTGCCCGGAAAGCCTCTCGCCGATATTTGCGGCCTGCCGATGATCGTCCAGGTGGCAAGGCGCGCCAGTGAGGCGGATGTCGGTCGCGTCGTCGTTGCCGTCGACGATCAAAGCGTCTTCGACGTCGTGCGTGACGCAGGCTTCGAAGCGATCATGACCCGCATCGACCATCAGTCCGGATCCGATCGGATCTACGAAGCGCTGCAAAAGGCCGATCCGAATGGCGAAGCCGAGATCGTCATCAACGTGCAGGGCGATCTTCCGACCGTTGAACCCGCCTCGATCCGCGCGGCGCTCAACCCGCTTGAAAATGCCGGCACCGACATCGCGACCCTGACCGTGGCGATCACCGAGGAGAGCGAGAAGACCAATCCGAACATCGTCAAGGTTGTCGGCTCGCCTCTTTCCGATACCCGGCTGCGCGCACTTTACTTTACCCGCGCGACCGCGCCTTACGGCAACGGACCGCTCTATCACCACATCGGTCTCTACGCCTATCGCCGCAAGGCGCTTGAGCGTTTCGTCTCGCTTGCGCCTTCCGTGCTCGAACGTCGCGAATCGCTGGAGCAGTTGCGCGCGCTTGAGGCCGGCATGCGCATCGACGCCGAGATCGTCGATTCGGTGCCGCTCGGCGTCGACACGCCGGTGGAGCTCGAAAAGGCCCGCCGTATCCTGTCGGCCCGTATTCACCCATAAAGAACCTGAGAAGGAAGCTACCGTGACTGTCAAGACCAACAGGATTTCCTTCCAGGGCGACTACGGCGCCAATTCCGACATGGCCTGCCGCGACATGTTCCCGTCGATGGAGCCGCTGCCGTGCCAGACCTTCGAGGATGCCTTCGTCGCGGTCGAGAACGGTGAAGCCGATCTTGCGATGATCCCGATCGAGAACACGATCGCCGGCCGCGTCGCCGACATCCATCACCTGCTGCCGGAATCGCGACTGCACATTGTCGGCGAGTACTTCATGCCGATCCGCTTCCAGCTGATGGTGCTGCCGGGTGTTACGCGAGACGAGGTCCGCACTGTGCACAGCCACATCCACGCGCTTGGCCAGTGCCGCAAGATCGTGCGCGCCAATGGCTGGAAGCCGGTCGTTGCCGGCGACACGGCGGGCGCCGCCAAGCTTGTCTCGGAGAAGGGCGACCGCACGATGGCAGCACTCGCGCCGCGGCTTGCCGCCGACCTCTACGGCCTGGAAATCATTGCCGAGAATGTCGAGGACACCGAAAGCAACGTCACCCGTTTCGTCGTGCTGTCACGCGAGGAAAGCCGTGCGTCGCGCGTGGCCGACGACGAGCTGATCATCACCACCTTCGTCTTCAATGTGCGCAACATTCCGGCCGCTCTCTACAAGGCCATGGGCGGCTTTGCGACCAACGGCATCAACATGACGAAGCTCGAAAGCTACCAGCTCGGCGGCAAGTTCGTGGCGACACAGTTCTATGCCGACATTGAAGGGCATCCGGATGATGTCGGCGTGCGTCACGCCATGGACGAACTTCGCTTCTTCTCCGAAAAGGTCCGCATCCTCGGCACCTACAAGGCGCACCCGATGCGCGGCGTTCTTTAAGAACGCGTTTCAGTTCGCGTGCAGGTGAGCCTGTCAGCTGCGCCCAAACACACAAGGCCGCGCCGCGTAACCGGCGCGAGCCGGCGGTTTGAGCGAGCGCCGTTGACGTCGCGCAGCGCGGCGGACGTCAACCGCTTGCCGCTGACCACCGCTGAAGAAACGCCTCGGCGCGATCCGCGCATTCAGTGCTGTAATCCTGACATCGCGTTGCGCAATGCGCCAACTTGTCCCGTCTTTGCTTCAGGCGGTCTATGCTATCCTCCTTTCCCGTCGCGCTGTCGAAGACGAACGCCTTGAGCTTGCGGATATCTTCGCGGGCGGAGTGGAGCTGGCCGGGAAGGTTGCTGCCTATCTTCTCTTCAAAGTCGTCGTAGTCCCGGGCCGCCATCCGCTCCTGCAGCTGCTGCAAGTGATGCAGCGCTCGGTACATCTGCCTGGCCAAGTCTTCGTCGGCCTGCCATTCGGGCACGAGGTTCGCGACCATGTTGCTCACGAGTGTCCGCGTCTGGTGCGCATGCTCGGCGATCCGATGTGTCAGGGCAAGGGTCGGCAGAAGCTGAAGCGCGATTGACTCCGCGTGGTGTCTGTTGGTGTCGCGAATTTGGCGATTAATGAACCACACGGTTGGCAGAGCCGCCGCCACGGCCGCCCATCCGCTCAGTGCGGCAAGCCATTCGCGCGCGCATTTCGTTTCCTCTGGCAGGCACATCAAGTCGCGGCCGGGGCCTGACCAAAGAGCAAAAACAACAACGCCTGCCAGAATGAGGGTGGCGCAGAGCCAACCGAAAAGGTGGCTTGCATCCTCGTCATCGTTGTTCGCCATGGTCACCCCTCCTGTTGTTTGTTCGCCCCCTTGGCACTGTCGCAGGTCTCGGCTGCAACGCCCCTTGAATGGGGGTGCTGCGATGAGCATCGCCATCCTGTCGCGGCTATTCAAGGCCCATCTTGGCTCGGCGAGATGAAGAGCGCATGGCCGGCAGGCGCAGCCATGCCTGCGCGGCAAATGGAGGTCGCGCCGCACCTGCGGCTGTGGCGCTGCGGGCGCGGCAAGCGGCGTCTTGCGGGGGCGAGGCGGTGAGTTCGCCTGCGCCTGATTTCCGGCCAGAACCAAACTCATGGTTGTAGCAATCTTGCGGCCAACCTCTACCGAACATCTTCCGGCCACGTCTTCTGGTGCATGCCGGACCGTTATCGGGCCGGAAGCACGCGGCGATTTTCCGGGAGAATCATTGGCTTCGTGCCAGCGCCGAAATTGGCAAAAGTGGCAAAAATTCGTTAACCGGCTACGCGTCTGGTGCATGCCTAGTTTGCAATCGTGGCGCTACACAAATTTTAGGCAAATGCCTACTTACCGCCCGTTCAAGTAAGGAGTTTAAAGATGAAGATCCGTCAGAAGATCATGGAATATGCGAAGACCCGCCGTGCGATCCGCGAGCTGAACGCTCTCGACGATCACGCACTGAGCGACATCGGTCTGTCCCGTTCGCAGATCCAGGCCGCCGTTTACGGCCGCTAATCCGCACCATTCGCGCATCCCGCCGCAACACGCTGGCGGGATGCGCGCCGCTGCCTCCCGTCATGAATCGTAGAGGCAGACGCGCAGCCGGTGACCATCCGGATCGAGCGCGACGAACGTCGGACCGAAATCCATCTCGGTCAGTTCCTGCGCAATCGGCAGGCCTTTTTCCTTCCATTCCCTGTAATGCGCGCGCACCGCGCTCTCATTCTCCACCATGAAAGCCAGCTCCGAGCGATGGCCTGATGCCGTCGGTTCCGGCGCGACCGTGCGTTCGGCCCAGAGTCCGAGCGTGAAGCCGCCGGGCAGTTCGAAGGATGAGAAGGTCTGGTAGGTGACGCTTGGTTCCTGTGCGAGAACCTGGCGGTAAAAGTCCACGCTTGCGAGCGGATCCTTGACGTAGAGAACGATGAGATTTGCCTTGGCCATGCTGTTTCCTCCTTGTTGCGGGAGTTGCAGGCTAGGAGCGGGCGCTGCCAATTTCTGTCAGCATCTGTTGGCTCTCCTCAGGAGCCGACCGTCTGGCGCTTGGACGCGGTCATGTCCTGGCTGGCACGCCAGTCCTTCATCAGCACCTGGCGGCGACGCGGATAGCGCGCTTCGGTCACTGTCATCCGTTGCATCCGGTCGGCGCGGAAGTGCCGGAAGTCCAGGCGCAGTTCGCACCAGGCCATGACCATGCGGACGTTCTCGAAGAAGCCCAGTGCGAAGGGCCAGATGGTGCGCTGCGTCGCGCTGCCATCATTGTCGACATAGTCGAGTTCCACCTTGCGCTCGTTGCGGATCGCCCGTCTCAGCGCGGCGATGTCGATACCGTTGGTGGCCGGCGGGCTCGGCCCGACGAGCAGGGTCGAACTGTCGAGCTCTTCGCGAAGCTCTACAGGCAGCACAGCGGCGATCTTGGCAAGCGCATTCGCCGCAGCACCGGCGAGATCGTCGTCGGTGCGCTTGGAAACCCAACGCGAGCCGAGCACAAGCGCCTCGATCTCTTCGGCTGAGAACATCATCGGCGGCAGCATGAAGCCGGGCTTCAGCACGTAACCAAGCCCCGGCTCGCCCTCGATATTGGCGCCCTGGGCCTGGAGGCTGGCGATGTCACGATAAAGCGTTCTGAGGCTGACGCCGGTTTCTTCCGCCAGCCGCTGGCCGCTCACCGGCTGACGGTAGCGCCGGAGCACCTGCAGAAGATCGAGCAGCCGTTCGGAGCGGGACACGGGTGCCTCCTCGTAGCCGGACGCCCTTAGGCGCCCCAGGCAAGCCAGTCGCGCATCAGCTGGTGCGCGATCGCGCCCTTCGGCGGCGGAATGTGCACGTCACCGGTGTTGGCGACGCCGGTCGAGCGTTCGAGCATCGCGGTCGTTTCCTCGCGCGTGAACCAGCGCACATCCTCAAGCTCCTGTTCGTCGCGCTTGATGGTGCTCGATTTCGCTTCGGCATAGCAGCCGATCATCAGCGTATGCGGCATCGGCCAGGGCTGTGAGGCGTGGTAGCGCACCCGGCCGACATGGATGCCGGACTCCTCGAGCGTTTCGCGGCGCACGGCGTTTTCGATCGTTTCGCCCGGTTCGACGAAACCGGCAAGGCAGGAATACATGCCCGGTGCGAAATGCGGACTGCGGCCGAGCAGGCAAAGATCGCGTTCGAGGTCGATCGTCATCATGATGACCACAGGGTCGGTCCGTGGGAAAACCATCTGGCCGCAGGCGGTGCAGACACGGCGATAGCCGCCGGCCTTGCCCTCCATCGGCCCGGCGCAGCGGCCGCAGAAGCGGTTGTTGCCGTTCCAGGTGATCAGGCTGGATGCCTGCGCAAACTGGCCGAGCAGCTCCTCCGGCAGCATCTGCTGCCGGTAGAGCGTGCGGCCATCGGCAATCTTGAAGGGCTCGGCGATCGTCTCTTCCGTCAGGCCGGTCGGCACCGCCAGCCGTGGCTCGCCGTTCGGCAGGTAGCCGAGCAGGATCGTTTCGTCGAGCACCGGCTCGAGCCCGTCCAGTTCGTAAGGTGCAAACAGCGGATCGATGATCTTTTCGTCATGCTTGACGATGAGCTTTGCGCCCGAAAAAGCCAGGAAATGCGCGCCTGGGTGCTTGAGCGCCGCCTCGATGCAGTCGTCAGTGCGGTGCTCGGACTGGCGATCCAGATGGTTTTCGGAGAAGGCGACGAGGGTGCTGGGCTCCGGATGCGGACTGCGCAGGTCAAAGATCGATTTCGTCATGTTCAGAGATTTTCCAGAATGCGCGCTGCGAAGGTCTGATGGTCGTTTTCGTCCCATGGCTCCGACTTGCCGAAACCCCAGACCGGCCCCGGCCAGTTGGGATCGCCGTCGTTGCGGGCAATGATATGCACGTGAAGCTGCCGGACGATGTTGCCCAAAGCGCCAATGTTGATCTTCTCGGCGCCCGTGACCTTCTTCAGGGCGGTCGCTGCCATGTTCGTTTCGAAGGTCAGCATCGTCTGGTCGAGCGGCGACAGGTCAAAAACCTCGGAGATCCCTTCACGCTGCGGAATGAGCACGAGCCACGGCCAGCGGCGGTCGTTCATCAGCCGCATCTGGCAAAGCCCGATCGAGGCGATCGGGATGCCGTCGCGCTCAAGCCGCTCGTCGAGGGTGAAGGTCGTCAACGGGTTCTCCTCGCGCAGTGACACGTCAGGCAATGACAAGGGATTCGCCTTGTTTTGCATATCGATATCAGTTTTTTGATCGCTTGGCTTGCATTTGCTTTCGATATTGCCGATATGGAAGCCGGGAGGTTGGTGGTGGACGAGCCACTCGCCAACCGGGTCAGGTCCGGAAGGAAGCAGCCCTAACGAGCCCGGCACGGGTCATCGTGCCAGCCTCCCACCTTTTCCGTCCTGTCGGGACACGAGTTCGAACAGCGGCAGGGTCGATGAGCGACGACACGTCCATTTCATCCGTTGAGAAACCAGCCGCCTACCGCGTCTTGGCGCGCAAGTATCGCCCCAAGGATTTCTCCGACCTGATGGTCGGGCAGGAACCGATGGTGCGCACGCTCACCAACGCGTTCGAGACCGGCCGCATCGCCCAGGCCTACATGCTGACCGGGGTGCGCGGTGTCGGCAAGACCACCACGGCCCGCATTCTCGCCCGCGCGCTCAACTACAAGACAGCGGACATCGACCGTCCGACCATCGACCTTCGGGTGCCGGGTGAGCACTGCCAGGCGATCATGGACGGCCGCCATGTCGATGTCATCGAGATGGACGCCGCTTCCCACACCGGCATCGACGATATCAGAGAGATCATCGAGCAGGTGCGCTACCGCCCGGTATCGGCGCGCTATAAAGTCTACATCATCGACGAAGTGCACATGCTCTCGACCCAGGCCTTCAACGGCCTGTTGAAGACGCTCGAAGAGCCGCCGGAGCATGTGAAGTTCATCTTCGCCACCACCGAAATCCGCAAAGTCCCGATCACGGTACTGTCGCGCTGTCAGCGCTTCGATCTGCGCCGTATCAGTGCGTCGGATCTCGTCGGCCTGTTTTCGACCATCCTCGGCAAGGAAGGTGTTTCCTTCGACGCCGAGGCGCTCGCCATGGTCGCCCGCGCTGCCGAAGGCTCGGCACGTGACGGCCTGTCGCTGCTTGACCAGGCGATCGCCCATGGCGGCGGTGTGGTCGAGGTCGAGACCGTGCGCTCGATGCTCGGCCTTGCCGACCGCGCCCGCATCGTCGATCTCTTCGACCATGTCGTCAAAGGCGACGTCGCCGCGGCATTGCAGGAATTCACGGCGCAGTACGAGGCAGGCGCCAACCCGACCGTCGTTCTCACCGACCTTGCCGATTTCACCCATCTCGTCACCCGCATGAAATACGTGCCGGAGGCCGTCAACGACCAGTCTTTGAGCGAGATCGAACGCACACGCGGTGCGGTCTTTGCCGAAAGCGTCGCGGTTACCGCGCTCTCACGTATCTGGCAGATGCTGCTGAAGGGCATTCCTGAAGCCGAAGGGTCGTCGCGCCCGGCGGGTGCGGCCGAAATGGTGCTGATCCGCTTGGCGCATGCCGCCCATCTGCCGGCGCCGGAAGAAGCCGCGCGACGGCTGCTGGAGCTCTCCGGCAACGAAGGCGGCGGCGGTCGTCTTACGCCCAATGGCGGCAGTGGCGGCGGCGCCCAGGCTTCTGCCTCCGTCGCCGTAGCGGCGCAGGCTTCGCAGCCGATGCCGGTTCAGCGCCCGACGAGCAATGGCGCGACGATGTTGCGCGCCGTGCCGGACGTGGCGCCGCAGCCGGTCGCCGTCGGCCGCATCGAAGAGCGCGTCTTGACGGCCCCGGCCGCCAGGCCGCAGCCGTCCGTGCCGGTCAACTCGATTTCCGACATCGCCGATCTCTGCGCCAAGAACCGCGATATCAAGCTCAAGACATTGGTGCGCGGCTTTCTGCGGCTGGTCCACATCGAACCCGGCCGTCTCGACGTCAACGTGTCCGACGATGCGCCGAAGACGTTGCTTGGCGAAGTCGCAGTCAAGCTCAAGGAATGGACCGGCATCCACTGGATCGTCAGTTACAGCCGCGAGGCCGGCGAGCCGACGCTGATCGAGGCCGAACAGCGGGCACAGGAGCAGCGTCTGAACGACGCGCGCCAGGACCCGGATGTCGCCGCCATTCTCGCCCGGTTCCCGGGTGCAAAGATCACCGACGTGCGCATTCGCGCCGTTGAAGAAGAGGTCGAGAGCGCCGCTCCGGCCACAGCCGAATCCGCCGAAGGCGACATCGTCCCCGGCGACGATATCGAATAGCCGCTCGACGGTCAGACAAGCAGAACAGGAGACGACGATGCGCGACATCATGGGGATGATGGGCAAGGTCAAGGAAATGCAGGCCAAGATGGAGAAGATGCAGGCGGAGATCGCCGCACTCGAAGTCGACGGCTCTTCCGGCGGTGGTCTGGTGACCGTTCGCCTCGATGGCAAGGGCACCCTCAAGAGCCTGAAGATCGACCCCTCGCTCTTCAAGGAAGACGATGTCGAGATCCTCGAAGACCTGATCGTCGCCGCCCACAAGGACGCCAAGGACAAGGCCGAGGCCGTCCAGGCCGAAAAGACCCGCGAACTGACCGCCGGCCTGCCGATCCCGCCCGGCATGAAGCTGCCGTTCTGATCCTTTCCCTGCCGGATCTATGATCGAGCGACAGGCGACCACTTTGCTCGCCTGTCGATATTGCTGTTGCGTTGCCCAACGCGTCAGCCGCCTATCGGCATAGCCAACCGAACATTGGCGCGCGCGATTTCGCGCCCGTCTGCCACTGGTGCCGACAGCAAAGCATGGTAGATTGCCGCCTCCCGAGGAGGACCGCGCATGTCCCTGACATCCCTTCTTATGTTTGCCGGCGCCTTGCTGGTTGCAGCCGGCTCACCCGGACCCAGCGTCGCAGCCCTTGTCGCCCGCGTGCTGTCGAAAGGTGCGCGCGATGTGCTGCCCTTCCTCGTGGCGCTCTGGATCGGCGAGGCCATCTGGCTCTCATTTGCCGTTGCCGGCCTTGCCGCGATCGCCGAGAGCTTCCATCTGCTCTTCGTCGCTATCAAATGGCTGGGTGTCGCCTATCTTCTTTATCTCGCCTGGAAAATGTGGACGGCGGAGCCGGATATGCCGGGAGATCACCTGCCGCAGTCGCGCTCGGCCGCAAAACTGTTTTTCGCCGGCATCACCGTCACGCTCGGCAATCCCAAGGTGATGATGTTCTACGTCGCGCTGCTGCCATCGATCATCGATCTTGGCTCGGTCACGGTCATCGGCTGGATGGAGCTGGTGGCGACTATGCTGATCGTGCTCGTTATCGTCGATTTCGGCTGGGTGGCGATGGCCTCCAAGGCACGCACGTTCCTGAAGAGCCGGCGCGCGGTGCGTATTGCCAACCGCACGAGCGCCGCGACGATTGCCGGTGCAGCGGTGGCGATCGCGACGCGATAGCGCCGTCATCGGTATCGTCGCAAGCGCCCTTCGAAGACGATTCCGTTTGCGACCGATATGGGCTAAAAGCGCCGCATGGCAAAACGAGTCACCGGTCCCGAAATCGAAAAACTCATCCAGCTCCTGGCGAAAGTGCCGGGGCTCGGACCGCGTTCCGCGCGGCGCGCAGCGCTGCACCTCGTCAAGAAGAAGGACCAGCTGCTTGGCCCGCTAGCGGACGCGATGGGCGAGGCGCATCGAAAGGTCAGGATCTGCTCGTGCTGCGGCAATGTCGACACGATCGACCCCTGCACCGTCTGTTCCGACGAGCGCCGCGACCAGTCGGTGATCATCGTCGTTGAAGACGTGTCCGACCTCTGGGCGCTGGAGCGCGCCGGCGCGATGAATGCCGCCTACCATGTGCTCGGCGGCACGCTGTCGCCGCTTGACGGCGTCGGCCCCGACGATCTCAACATCAAGGGCCTGGTTCAGCGCATCGCCAATGGCGGCGTGCGCGAACTGATCATCGCCGTCAACGCCACGGTCGAGGGCCAGACGACAGCGCACTACATTACCGACCAGCTCGAGGGCATGGAGGTGAAGATCACCCGCCTTGCCCATGGTGTGCCGGTCGGCGGCGAACTCGATTATCTCGACGAGGGTACGCTGGCAGCCGCCCTGCGCGCCCGCACGTCGATTTGAACCATCTTTTCGAACGCCGCGATCCAACCGACAGGGAAGCCTTATGCTGAGACTTCTTTCAATTTCGACTTTGCTTCTTTGCAGCTGGCTTGGGCTTGCGCATGCCGCGACGAAAGCGGATGTGGAGGCTCAGTTCCGCAGCTGGCTTCAGAACGACGTCTGGCCGGAAGCCCAGAAGGCCGGTATTTCCGCCGGTTCGTTCAAGGCGGCTTTTTCCGATGTGAAGCTCAACTGGGACCTGCCCGATCTGGCGCCGCCCGGTTTCCCGAAGCCGAAGGAACAGAAGCAGAGCCAGGCGGAATTCTCCTCGCCCGGCAACTACTTTTCGGAAAAGCGCCTGCAGGGTCTGGCGGCAACCGGCCGCAGCCTTGCGTCCACCCATGCCTCGACGCTCAAGAAGATCGAGCGCACCTATGGCGTGCCCGGCTCGGTGGTCGTTGCGATCTGGGGGCGCGAATCCGGCTTTGGCCGCGCCAAGATCCCCTATCCGGTTGTTGATGTGCTGGCGACCAAGGCCTTCATGTCGACGCGGCCGGACCTCTTCCGCCGCGAGCTGATCGCGGCACTGCACATTCTCGACAGCGGCGATGTCGACGAGGCAGCGATGCGCGGGTCCTGGGCTGGCGCCATGGGACAGCCGCAGTTCATGCCGTCGAGTTTCCTGCAGTATGCCGTCGACTTCGACGGCGATGGCCGCCGCGACATCTGGAATTCGGTGCCGGACAGCCTGGCCTCGATCGCCAACTATCTCGTCAAAAAGGGCTGGCAGCGCGGCCGCGACTGGGGTTTCGAAGTGTCGATCCCCGAGAGCGTCTCCTGCGCCCAGGAAGGCCCGGACCTTGCTCAACCTCTGTCGAATTGGGCGAATAAGGGCATTACGCGCATTTCCGACAAGGCGTTCCCGTCGCATGAACTGTCTGCATCGTCGATGATGCTGGTGCCGGCCGGCCGGCACGGGCCGGAATTCATCGTCACGCCGAACTTCTACGTGCTCAAGGAGTACAACAACTCCGATCTCTATGCGCTGTTCATTGGCAACCTTGCCGATCGCATCGCCACCGGTGGCGGCGCGTTTCGCGGCAGCTGGGGCGACGTCGGCAACATGCTGCGCTCGGATGTTCTCAAGATGCAGAAGGCGCTGGTCGCCAAGGGCTACGATGTCGGCAAGGTCGACGGTCTTCCCGGCTACAAGACGCGTCGCTCGCTCGGAGACTGGCAGGCCAAGAGCGGTCTTGCCGCGACCTGCTTCCCGGATGCGTCGCTGAAGGCGAAGCTGCGTTAAGGCGTTCCGTCGGAAACGGCAGCGACAAACTGAAAAGGGCCCTGCATCGCAAGGCCCTTTTCAGTTTGGGTCGATGCCGTCGTCAGTGCATGTCGACGTCGACCTGGCGCTTGTAGCGCTCGTAGTGGGTCGGCACGATCGTCTGGCGTTCGATCATTCGGTGCACGCGCGGCGGTGATTGACCGCTGTGCAATGCCGTCAGTTTGTCGCCGACCGCCGCATCGGCCTGCGTCCGGCGCTGGTTGTGGCGCACATACTCCACCCAGGTCGGCACATGGTAGGTCTCGGTCCAGGTGTTCGGGTTTTCAAGATCGCGCATCAGTGCCCAGTGGCCGGCGCCGTCGCGGATGCGGATGCGCCGACGTTCCGCCATGGTCGTCAGGAACTCCGGAATATCGCCATCGGCGATCTCATAGTCGATCATGATGACGATCGGACCACTGCGGGGTTTCAGATCCAGTTCGAGCGGCGGTTCGTTGAAGCGGTTGAGCGGATCGAGGTTGAGCGACGTGAATTCCGGCAAGGGCAACCGGAAGCCGATCGCGACACCGGCGAACATCAGGAGACAGGAGCCGATCAGCGCATTGGCAGCGCCATACTGTTCGGCCGCCGTACCCCAGAGCCAGCTGCCGCCGGCAATGCCGCCGAAGGTCATCGTCTGGTAGAGCGACAGCGCCCGGCCGACGACCCATCGCGGTGTCGAAAGCTGCACGGTCGTGTTGAACAGCGACAGGGCCAGTACCCAGCAGGCGCCCGAGACGAGCAGCGCCAGACAGCTTAAGGAGGCATGAGGGCTGAAGGCGGTGATCGCGGCGCTCGCGGCAAAGCCGGCAAAGGCGATGCGCACGATCGCCTCGCTCGAGAGCTTTTCGCGCAAGCGCGCACTCAGCAACGCCCCGCCGATCGCGCCGAGACCGAAGGCGCCGAGCATCAGGCCGTAGGTCAAAGGGCCGCCCTGCACGAGATCTCTGGCAACAAGCGGCAGCAAAGCGAGAATGGCGCTGGCCGACAGACCGAAGACGAAGCCGCGCAGGAGCACCTTGCCGATATTGGGCGACATGGCGACGTAGCGAAGTCCCGCGGCGATGGCCCGTGCCAGCGTCTCGCGCGGCAGGGGATTGGTCGCGACCTCCCGCCGCCAGCGCACCAGCGCAAAGAGAATGGCGAAATAGCTGAGCGTGTTGGCGAAGAAGGCCGCCGCAGCGCCCGCAGCCGCAACGATCGCGCCACCGATGGCGGGGCCAACGCTGCGGGTGATGTTGAAGCCCATGCTGTTCAGCGTCACGGCAGCCGGCAGGTCGTCGCGCGGAACCATGTCGCCGACCGATGCCTGCCACGACGGATTGTTGAGCGCCGTTCCGCATCCGATGAGGAAGGTGAATAAGAGGAGCAGCCACGGCGTGATCAGGCCGAGATAGGCACAGACTGTCAGCAGTGCCGAGACCGCCAGCATGAAGGACTGCGCCACCAGCATGATCCGCCGCCGGTCGAAATTGTCGGCAAGCGCGCCCGATACGAGCGAGAAGAGCATGATCGGCAGCGAGGTCGAGGCCTGCACCAGCGCCACCATGTGGGCCGAGGGCGAGATCGAGGTCATCAGCCAGGCGGCGCCGACCGATTGGATGAGCCCGCCGAAGTTGGACGCAAGGCTTGCAATCCAGATCGTGCGGAAGATGTCGTGCTTGAAGGGAGCAAGCGGCGAAATACGGGTGGGCACCTCGTCTTCTCTCTTGTCTGTTGATGGGTCGGTTCGAAGCGGTACGATTCCTGTTATAAGCCCGAGGCACCGAAGTGCCACCCGCTGAAATTGACCTTGTTGCCGAAGTTCGACGCCGACGCGGCGATCGGCGCATTTGCGCAGGTTGGCCCGAAGCCTTGCAATTTGCGGCGATGGGGCGTATATGAGCCTCAAATTCTTGATCGGTAGATGAAGAGTGGGCCCGTCAGGACCCGCTCTTTTTTATTAGCCGGTCCGATGAGGAGATGATCGTTTGTCC